>Ga0307509_10006008_pt1 | contig 16578 bp, 13 predicted proteins | sample 10_EM_MG_FD_202245 | JGI IMG/M metagenome (GOLD analysis project Ga0307509, IMG submission 202245) | Populus trichocarpa ectomycorrhiza microbial communities from riparian zone in the Pacific Northwest, United States - 10_EM | ecosystem: Host-associated > Plants > Roots > Unclassified | place... | reverse complement strand
AGTCTCACTCTTGTTTCTTCGACTTTTTCTCCACAAAACAATGGCAATGATTTTCTTGTTTCTCTCTATCTTTTTGTTTGTTTATATCTGGAGATTCATCATACGAAGCCGTCATATTTCTCCATCCCCATCTACTCCTTCCACCTTAACCACCGCCCAACCACAAGTAATTAAATATGATGTCTTCCTTAGTTTCAGGGGAGAAGACACTCGTTTTGATTTTACCAGCCACCTCTATGCTGCTTTGAAACGGAAACAAATCCTAACTTTCATAGATTATCAGCTTGTGAGAGGAGATGAGATTTCGGCATCACTTCTGAGAACAATTGAAGAGGCCAAGCTTTCTGTGATTGTTTTTTCTGAAAACTATGCATCTTCCAAATGGTGCTTGGAGGAGCTTGCAAAGATTTTTGAGCGTAGAAAAAAAAATGGACAGATAGTTATTCCGGTATTCTACAAGGTGGATCCATCCCATGTAAGAAATCAAGTAGGAAGCTTTGGGGATGCATTTGCTACACTTATAAAGAAGAAAGCTTTGACGATGTACAAAGAGCAGAGCTTCAGAGACGCTTTGACGGATGCAGCCAATCTATCTGGATGGAGCTTAGGGAATTCTGAGTAAGCTCTTGAAATATATCCCATGAGAAAATATTCGTTCATTTGTTGAGTATTTGAAATTTAATTTAAAATTATTGAGAATGATGAGCTCTGTGAATTCATATTTATTTTATTTGATTTTGAAAACATTGTAGCGAAGCACTTGTATAGATATTATGTGGTTGGTTGTTTTGTGTATTAAAATGTATTTTTTTTAAAAAATTATTTTTTTAGTGTATTTAGATTATTTTAATGTATTTATATTAAAAATTATTTTAAAAAATAAAAAATTATTATTTGTAGCGAAATGTTTGTATAGATATTAAGTGGTTGTTTGTTTTTGTGTTTTAAAATATATTTTTTTTAATTGTTTTTAGTGTTTTTAGATTATTTTGATGTGTTTATATTAAAAAATATTTTTAAAAATAAAAAAAATATTATTTATAGCGAAATGTTTGTATAGATATTAAATGGTTGTTTGTTTTTGTGTTTTAAAATGTTTTTAAAAAAATTAAAAAAATTTAAATTAATTTTTTTAGTATTTTTAAATTATTTTGATATGTTTATATTAAACATAATTTTTTTAAAAAAATTATTTGTAGCAAAACGCTTGTATAAATATTAAGGCTTGTATTGATATTAAGTGGTCGTTTGTTTTTATGTTTCAAAATGTTTTTTTTATTATTCTTTTTATTTTAAATATTTTTTTAGTGTTTTAAAATTATTTAGATGTATTTATATAAAAAATAATGTTTTTTTTTAAATATTATTTTAATGTATTCTAAAAAGCAATCTTACAATACTCTTAATTACCCCCTGAGTATTGTTTCTTCTTGTCCGGTCCATTTTGACTAACAATTATGTGTGATCTTCTTGTTTGTTAGGCTGGAGTCTGAATTTATTGAGAAAATCGTTGGAGATGTTTTGAACAACTTGCATGCCATGTCTTCAAGTCACACTATGACGGGTCTATTTGGAATTGGTGTTCGTGTTAGCGAAGTTGAGTCTTTGTTAAATATGGAATCTCCAGATGTTCTCATTGTAGGCATATGGGGAATGGGCGGTATCGGTAAGACAACGATTGCTGAAGCTGTGCGCAACAACGTTTGTTCTCGATTTCAAGGAATCTTTTTTGAAAACTTTAGGCAACAATCTGATTTGCGAAGAAAATTTCTTAAACGGCTGCTTGGCCAAGAAACTCTGAACACTATGGGCTCCTTGAGTTTTCGAGATTCTTTTGTGAGGGATAGACTTCGTCGAATAAAGGTTTTTATTGTTCTGGATGATGTGGATGATTTAATGCGTTTTGAAGAATGGAAAGATTTGCTTGAGGGACGAAACAGTTCATTTGGTCCGGGCAGTAAAGTTCTCATAACAAGTAGGGACAAGCAAGTGCTTAGTAATGTAGTTGATGAGACATATGAGGTTGAGGGGTTGAACGATGAAGAAGCTATTAAACTCTTTAGCTCGAAAGCCTTGAAGAATTGCATCCCCACAATTGATCAAAGACACTTGATAGAACAGATTGTAAGGCATGTACAAGGCAATCCGTTGGCTCTTATAGTTTTGGGTTCCTCTCTCTATGGTAAAAACATCAAAGAATGGCGCAGTGCATTGAATAAACTAGCTCAGCACCCTCGAATTGAAATGGTGTTGAGAATTAGTTATGATGGGTTGGATTCAGAACAAAAATCCATATTTCTTGACATAGCACATTTCTTCACAGGATGGGAGCAAGACCGAGTAACAAGAATATTAGATTACTTATATGGTCGGTCTGTGAATTTCGATATAAGCACGCTCATTGATAAGTGTCTCATAGGATGGGAGCAATGCCCAGTAACAAGTCACTATTTTAACATAAGGCTACAAATGCATGATTTACTACGAGAAATGGCATTTAACATTGTTCGTGCAGAATCTGATTTTCCTGGCGAACGTAGCAGGTTATGTCATCCTCCTGATGTCGTTCAAGTATTGGAGGAAAATAAGGTTAAAGCTACAGCCATTAACTGTCGTTCATGTATTTGCTCAAAAGTTGATGTGTTTGAGTAGATTGTATTATTGTTTGTTTATTCTTTATTCTTGTTTAACAGGGAACTCAAAAAACTAAAGGCATATCTTTGGACTTTAACGAGTTATCGAGACACATACTCTTGAAATCTGATGCCTTCGCAATGATGGATGGTCTTAGAGTTCTCAATTTCTATCACGGTGGTTACTCCCAAGAATATAAAATGCACCTTCCTCCTACTGGCCTCGAATATCTTCCTAATGAGCTGAGATATTTGGAATGGGATAGATTCCCTTTGAAATCCTTGCCGCCATCTTTTCGTGCTGAACAGCTTGTCGAGCTTCACCTATGCTTTAGCAAGCTTGAAAAACTTTGGACAGGAGTAAAGGTATGATTTAATTGCTGCAGATTTATGATCAGAAATATGAAGTTGGAGGTGCTAACTTTCTAATTATGCCTATTTCTGTTGACAGGATGTTGGAAATTTAAGAGAAATTGACCTATCTAACTCTCCATATTTGACGGAATTGCCAGATCTATCAATGGCCAAAAATTTAGAGCGCTTAAAACTTGTGGACTGTCCAAGTTTAACCGAGGTTCCGTCATCTCTTCAATATCTTGACAAGCTGGAATATATTGATCTCTCTGATTGCTATAACCTTAGAAGTTTTCCAATGCTTGATTCAAAGGTTCTCAGTTTCCTTTATATAAGTCGGTGCCTAGATGTGACCACGTGTCCAACGTTTTCACAAAATATGGTATGGTTATGGTTGGAACAAACTTCAATCAAAGAAGTTCCACAATCAGTTACTGGCCGGTTGAAATATCTTTATCTAAATGGTTGCTCAAAGATGACCAAGTTTCCGGAGAATTTAGAGGATATAGAAGTATTAGAACTAAGGGGAACTGCTATTAAAGAGGTGCCCTCATCAATCCAGGCACCAATCCAGTTTCTCACAAGACTCGAAACGTTGGATATGAGTGGTTGCTCAAAACTTGAGAGCTTCCCAGAAATCACAGTGCCTATGGAATCTTTGGTGGAGCTTAACTTGAGTAAAACAGGCATTAAAGAGATACCATCATCATCATTTAAGCATATGATATCTTTGAAGCGTTTACAACTAGATGGAACGCCTATTAAAGCGTTACCTGAGCTTCCCCCTTCGCTTTGTTATCTAACAACACATGACTGTGCATCACTAGAAACCGCGATATCAATCATCAAAATCAGAAGTTTATGGGGTGTATTGGATTTTACAAATTGCTTCAAATTGGATCAGAAACCACTGGTAGCAGCAATGCATTTGAAAATTCAGGTATCTCTCTAAACCCCCTTGTTTTTCTTTCTTCTCTCTCGCTTGCTTGCTTCATAACATTTTCGAAATGTGACTTTTGTGTTACAGTCCGGAAAGCAGATCCCACATGGCAGAATTCGAATGGTTCTACCGGGGAGTGAAATTCCAGAATGGTTCGGTGACAAAGGAATTGGATCTTCACTCACCATACAGTTGCCCTCAAATTGTCATCAGCTCAAGGGAATTGCTTTCTGCCTTGTCTTTCGACTCCCTCCCTCCCATGACATGCCTTATAAAGTCAATGGTCGTTCTGATGTTCATGTATATCTTGATTACCATGGTAAGAGTAAAAACAGTGAGCATGATCTATCATTTTCCTTGAAGACATGTGACTCAGATCACATGATTCTATACTACGATCTCAAATTGGTAAATCATTTACGTGAATATTTTGGCAATGAAGTTACATTTAAATTCTACCATAAGGGGAGGAAGCCTTTCGAGTTGAAAAGCTGTGGGGTGTATCTGCACTTTGATGAAAATCTACCGGCGGACACGGATCTTCCTTAACAAACAAAAGTTCAGAAGAAAATAAATTGAGGGCGAAATAAAAGAGATTGAAAGGGGGAGAGAGTTCTGTAATTACTGCAAATTGATCTTTCAATTATTACTTGGTTTTCAAGATAGCTGTAAATATTGTTCTTCCCTTGCAACTGACTAACGAACTAACTCTCTGTTATTCAGCTAATTCCTCAACTAACTGTAACAACCATCTAGCGCATTTATTCTTGCACATGCAGAATACTAACCAAATTACAAGATTGATTTCCATTTACTAATTACCAAATTACAAGAAAAATAGTACATAAAAACTTTAAATTCAAGATTTTATTATTGTATATCTAAAGAATCATCTGCGCATTTATTCTTGCAGAATAAGTACATTTAGTCATGTTTTGGATCTTTGATTTCCATTTACAAGAAAAACAGTAAGTACATAAAATTTTTAAATTCAAGATTTTAAACAGTAAGTATATTTTATAACTCTTTCAAATAAACTCAAAACTAGCCTAGCAAACTAAGAAATTTGAAAATAAAAATGAAAAATAACAAAATTAGCTTAAACAATATTTTTTGAACCTAATTTAGAAAAATTCTAGATCTCAGCTGATTACAACTAAATAATCTCATTATAAATTAAGAAGAATTTCAGACCTCAACTAATTACAACTGATCAACCTCAGACAAGATTTAAAAAAGTCTGAAAGTTTTTTACCGGATTACTTTATCAAATTTCCAATATTTATTACTTTATTTTAAGTAAATTCTATCAAATATTACAAACTTGTCAAATAAGAATATACATGTAGAATATGAAACATAAAGAGTATAGTGGAACTTTCCCAGGAATTCAAGCTTGTCAAATTCACAGCATAAAGAGTATTAAGTAATCGATTTTACTGGTGTGAAAAAACCCGAGTCAATCTAGGTGGACTTGACTAACTCGTGACTTGAGATATGAGAACGAGATAACTCCACAGAAAAAAAAAACGAAACAAATCATGAATTTCAAGACCCAATAACCTAACGTTGAATGATAAAATTGAAAAAAAATATATTTATTTTAAAAAAAACCTAAAAAGATTAAAGTTAAATCGGGTTAATATTTGAAACTCGTGACATAGATAATGAGACCAGAATTACCCCATAGAAGACAAACACGAAAAAGTCATGAAGCAAAATTCATAATCATTCAAGATTAAAAAACAAAACTAACAGCAATCAAAAGAATGAGAACCAGATTTTGTATAAAAATATAAATTAAATAAAATAATAAGGGACTAAATTGACAAATAAAATAAATCAAGAAAAAAAAAAGCAATCAAATGAATGAGTAGCAAATTGGAAACAAAAATTAAATGAAATAAAATTTCAATGGATGAAACTGAAAAAGATCAAGAAAATAATTAAAAAAAAAACAAATAGCAATTAAAAGAAAAAGGATCAAATTGGATATAAAAAATAAATGAAATAAATGTCAAAATACGAAGTTGAAAAAAAAATCAACTTTAAAAAGCATTAAAAACAAAACAAATAGTAATTAAAATAATAATAATAAAATTGATACAAATACAAATTGAACATGACACATTTAATTTTTAAAAGAGATGACAAGAAACTCGAGACTAGGAGAGAGAGAGAAAAGAGAGGAAATTAAAAAAGTTTATTGGAGCCTAACCACTATGCCACCATGCACACATACCTGAACATTGAAAAGAAAATATTGTGACGCTTCCAACACCGTCACAAAAGACAATGTTTGTCCATTGAGAGATGTCACATGCGCTGCTCGAAAAGTATGGATGCTTTCAAATATATGCATCAACAACTTTTTATTTTTTAATCATATTTATTTTTTTAAAAGACTAAATTGCTTCTAATTCTAATTCACATTGATTATAAACTAAAAAGTCATGATGAAAATTAAAAAAACCCTTGAATATCAAATTTAATTTTTTTGTTTTTAAAAACAATTCTTTTTATTACAATTATACATATGCCTAAGCCAGCATCTTAAACACGTAAAGTCTAAGTTACTGATTCAAATCAGCCTCGTCTTTTTTCCTTGAGTTACTTCCGTTCTCTCCCTACAGACTTACCCTGCTACCAGAGTCTTACTCTTGTTTCTTCGACTTTTTCTCCACAAAACAATGGCAATGTTTTTCTTGTTTCTCCCTATTTTTTTGTTTGTTTGTATCTGGAGATTCATCATACGAAGCCGTCATATTTCTCCATCCCCATCTACTCCTTCCACCTTAACCACCGCCCAACCACAAGTAATTAAATATGATGTCTTCCTTAGTTTCAGGGGAGAAGACACTCGTTTTGATTTTACCATCCACCTCTATGCTGCTTTGAAACGGAAACAAATCCTAACTTTCATAGATTATCAGCTTGTGAGAGGAGATGAGATCTCGGCATCACTTCTGAGAACAATTGAAGAGGCCAAGCTTTCTGTGATTGTTGTTTCTGAAAACTATGCATCTTCCAAATGGTGCTTGGAGGAGCTTGCAAGGATTTTTTAGCGTAGAAAAAATAATGGATAGATAGTTATTCCGGTATTCTACAAGGTGGATCCATCCCATGTAATAAATCAAACAGGAAGCTTTGGGGTTGTGTCACGACCCGAATCTCGGATCCATGACCGGCACATAGGCAAGGTCCCCTCCAAGGTTTCATATCTATGCGAACCCAAACTTACATACAAAACTTATCCTTTAAACAACTCAATCAGAGTTCAATGCAGCAGTAACAACAAAACTAACTTTATAACATTATTCGATTGTTTTAATACAAGAGTTCATATAAATTCATAGTTTTGGAGCACTAATTTGACATAAAAGGAAGGTACAAATTACAACCAAAAAGCAGGTTCGGAAGATTCAACAAAAGTGACCTGCTATCAAGCTATAAGCCTGAAAAGAATAATAATGAGAGGGTGAGTTCAACAACTCAGTGAGTAGATAACGTTCAATACACACACACGAGGCAATACAACAATGAGAATATATATACAATTATGGCTTTAGGTTCTTATAGGAAGGTTTCTCAAGTAGGCCATAACAAGAAGATCATATGGTAAAACTCGTTAGAAAATCAAAATGCAATGAGCATAAGGCTCCGTACTGTGGGATGATCAGTCCACATAGGTTGGTGACTCCCCCGACCACCTAGGGTTCAGATACGAGGTGCATAAAGACTAACACTATCCTGTTAGCATGGGTATTCTGACTGACATACCATAGGTTCATAATCATAATCAAACAAACATATTCATATCTCAAAACTCAACTCATGACATCAATCAAATGAGGAGCTATCAATTCAGAAGTCAATTCAAATTATATACTGGTTCATATCAAGAATTCAGATTCAATAATTGATCACGCTTTATCATAACAAGGATAATAATCAACATATATATATTATCAAGAAGCATGATCTAATTCATATTAACTAATCAAATATTTATAATATTTCTCATGCATATGGAAAATTATCCACTCACCTGACTCAAAAGCAAACAGTACTCAAAAGCAGACACCGAAGAAAATCCTACTAACGTCCTGCCGGTAGAATATCAGAATTATCTGAATACAAAGGAGATATATTCGAGAACATATTCATCAAACCAATATGAAAAGAGTAATAGAGAGCCTGTCCATGAGGAAGAAAATGTACTGACCTAGCAATACATATGATGCTGCAGCAAAACCCTGCCCACAACGTAAATATAGTATAACTAATGCACTGGACATTTGCATGGTAAGCAATAGATATTTCTCAATCATGGATTGATGATCAATGAAGACCTGATGTAAACAGCATGAGTAGTTCTAGTTAATCATATACACATCTTTGTGGAAGCATGACTCTAGACTATACAGAAGCATACATTCGAAATAAAGAGAAAATGGCGGTGAAGATTCATTTAGCTAGACTGGGATGAAAAAACAGGGCATTTTACAGAATTGTTGCTGCTGATAGCCATACTCCAAGAGATGGTAAACACCTTCAAGTGGTTTCTACGACCCCTTAGCAGGTTCCCTCTTCTTCTTCTCACCCTTCTCTTATTATTTTCATATGCTCAGTTCTCATGAAGATTTTCTTTTTCTAATTTCAAAGACCTGGACTTTGAAGGCTTATTGGGTTTATCTTCAGGTTCTCAAATCATCGAGTATTTCTTTCCTCTTCGTTTTTCCGCTTAAGGTTGGATGTGGGCGTAAAATGAGATGCAAGCTCACATCACGAAAATGGTGAGGTCAAAAACATTCTATCAAGTTGTCAAAGCGGCCCAAAATCACCGGTTGTTGTAAACTGTGTTCATTTTCCGGCCTTGTATAATAATCAACAGTCATAGCAGCAGCAGCTATGACCATTATCGAAAGCCACCGTTAAGACAAGAAACACGTAATTTCCAGGAAATACTCAATGTCAAGGCAACTCAGCTTCCCAATCACTCACCAGGAAGACTTAAGGTCAAGTCGTCATCCCCGTCAATATGGCTATTATTGCACGAGCATGAAGAAGAGGATTGGCCCCATCCCCCGTCCCTTCCTCTCTCCTTCAAGACGCTTCTCTTTCTTCTTCAATATATATATATATATATATAAAGGCATCTACCAAATTATTTGGATAGATTGTGATTCTGAAAAATCACGGTTATATTAAAATCGTGATTTAAAATAGCAGGTTTTTTAAAACTATTTGTTGTTTTTCTAAAACCAATTTAAACTATATTATTTCTTTAACTGTATCATAAAAAGCAATTCCTATTACTGGGGCAGAGGAACAAGTTCTTCCCAAAGAAATCATAATAACCATTATAATATAATGTGAAACTCAACAAAGTTTACGCGCAAACACTTGGATGGAAGACTTGATGCCCTTCCCTACCAAATTACAAATAAATAAATAACACGTCAAGAAGCCTTTTTGTACATAGAAAATTTCTAGGAGGTTAATAATGTGCATCCTCTCTTATGTTCTAAGAAAAAATATTTGGATTTGAGTTTTTTTATTTTTTATTTTAAATTATTTTTTTGTTTTTATATTATTTTGATGTGTTAATATCAAAAATAAATTTTTAAAAATAAAAAAGATATTATTTTAATAAATTTCTAAGAAAAAAACATTTTAAAAAACAATCGTTATCACAATACTAAATACATTCTCTAACAAGTTCTCAATTAAATCATCATAACCATTATGATATAATGTGAAGGCAAAAATATTGTAATTGTTTTTTAAAGTATTTTTTAATTAAAAATATATTAAAATAATACTTTTTATAATATCATGAGAAAATACTAGAATTTGAAATTTCTAATTTTTTTTATTTTTAAAGGTAATATAGTAATTTTATTATGTTATCAAAATATTTAAAAAAAGAAACACCCATGAATCCTTGGTTTTAAAAATTTTACTTTTAAAAATATTTAAATCATTCTTAAGTGCTTCTAAAGCTTTTTAAAATTGATTTATCTCCTATCATTATGAACATTATCGAAAGCCACCGCTAAGACAAGGAAAACGTAATTTCCAGGCAACTCAGCTTCCCCGAACACGCTGCCCAAGCACTCGCCAGGAACACTTAAGGTCAAGTCGTCGTCCCCGTCAATGTGGCTATTATTGCAGGAGCATGAAAAAGAGGATTGGCCCCAGCCCCGGTACCTTCCTCTCTCCTTCAAGACAGACTTCTTCTTCTTCTTCACACACACACACACACTCACAAAATTATTTTTTACACCATCAAGACAAAACAAACCGAAAAAACTAAAAAATATCAAAGACAAAAACACCTAAACCCTTTCATACCGCATCACAAATAAAAAGACCTAAAAGCCTTGTGTACATAGAAAATTTCCAGGAAGTCAACGATCACTACAACATTACATAGTTTTACTGACGAATATTTTCCATCGAAGTAAGATTATCATTCCATCGGTAATAATTTTACCAACTAATTCACTGATGGAATACGTTTGTCAGCATAACGTTCGTCATTAATTTGATATTTTGCTGATACTTCTGTCGGTAAAAAAAACCCGAAGGTTTTACAAACGGAAAATTCATGCGAAAAAAAAGTCTCGCTTGACATATGCCATAGTGGCATAAGCAATAATTTTTCCCAACCTCTTTGGAATATATTGACAGACGTCATCGGTAAATCACCGAAGAAATATTTTTCTCGATGATTGTGACGTATGCAGTAAATATTTTTCAACTCTCTGGAAAATACCGATGATCTAGTTCCATTTGTAAATCTGTCGGTAATAATTGAAAAATATTTTAAAAAATAAAATTGTGTAGAATAAATAATATAAAATTGTATAGAATTGTATGGTAAAAAAACTAATTAAGCAAATAAAATTGTATAAAATTAAATAATACAAAAAAAAATAATATAAAATCCAAATATTCATTACAATTTTAAAGTGTTTCCAAAAAAAAATTGAACTAGAACAATGACGAAGTTGGAGGAGGAGGAGGAGGAGATTGGTCGTTCCCGGGATCGTACGGCCAAAAAGAGAGCGCACACGTACCACCTATCCGTGATTTAATGTCCATAATCCACCGAGAGTTGTTGATATTGTTGTTTTAAGGCCACAAACTCCTCATACTAGATGCTTGATACTGATTGGGAGCTCTCAACGGTTGAGACACTACGAGCCGCCTACAGGTTCTTGGTCGTAGTGTTGGAGAGTCTGTATACCTAATTTTTATTGGATCAACCAGACGAACCTGCCTCCATCCACAAATCCGGATTGAAATCCGGATGGGTCGAAAGATCGTTCTCGTATCTCTTCCTCAACCAGCTATTATATGTCTCCTGAAAATTAAAAAAGAAATCATCATATTCAATTCAAGAAAATAATAGCTTACGAAGTAAAATGATTGAACGAACATACCACAAAGTGTTAAGCGTGGTTGTCAACAAACTGTTGCACCCCTTTTTAGCAATCTTCACTCCATACATGCGTCTCTACAAATAGCTTAATTAGGCTCGACTCACGTCCAAAAGACATAGCCTGTAAGAAAACAAATGTTGCGAGTTAAATATATTTATAAATAACAATAAATTAATTATCGATAGATTTCATTAACATTAATCTTATCATCCGTTTTGCATGTATAGTGAACAGAACAGAGCCGTCGATATGCGTGGTCACCGAACCTTGATGGTGATGACGAAATTGTCTTCCCTTCCCGGGAAAGGCGTGCTCCGTTATATTCCTTGAAGACACGTGACTCAGATCACATGATTCTACACTACGAGCTCGAATTGGTAAATCAGTTACGTAAATATTCTGGCAATGAAGTTACATTTAAATTCTACCATGTAGTGGACAACAAGGGGAGGAAGGTTGGTCATGAGATCCGAAGGCCTTTAAAGTTGAAAAGCTGGGGGGTGTATCTGCACTTTGATGAAAATCTACCGGCGGACAAAAGTTCAGAAGAAAATTGAGGGAGAAATAAAATGAATTGAAAGCGAGAGAGAGTTCTGTAATTACTGCAAGATTGGAAAATATACAACTTTTCAATCGAGAGGGAAATGCGGTCATAAGACGTCAAACTATATGACATTTGGGATTATTGTTTTTAATGTAATTATCCTTATTCTTAGTTAAAAAGATTTTGATGCAGTATTTGCCTATTTGGTGTGTCTAGATTTTAATTTTGGCTGATGAGTCAGTGGAAAATTGTGAGTTTTCCATCAAAAGATGGCCGCAGTTGCATGGCATGCAATTTGAGGACATTCTAATCAGTTTTCCCGACGCTATACCTTGTGGGATCAAGGTTGCTTCTTGTGATGGTAAAATTATCTTGAATCCTGAAGACTCGTATGTTCTTCAAGAAGATGATGAAATCCTTGTCATTGCGGAAGATGATGATAGCCATGCTCCAGCAGCATTACCTACGGTGCTTTCTTTTTCCTTCATAAATAAAGATTTCTTATAGATTGCATGCTTTTTTCTTTTCCCTAGCTTGTGTCTTTGTTCTGTCATCCTAGGTTGTCTGTGCATGATAAGAGACGGGACCTACACCTGGCCCAGTGCAAAAGAAATGTAATGTTTTGAATTAAAGGGATAGGAAAAGGCTAGAAATCCCTTGAATGCTTAGATGTAGGAATAAATTAAATGAAGGGTATTTTAGTAATTCAATAAACTTGATAAATATAAATAGAAAAAAAAGAAAAGAGATCTGAAAATTTTGAAAGAGAACCGGCAAGAGAGAAGGGAGGAAGAAGAAGAAGAGAAAAGGATGGATTGGGGAATTATTCCCCTTTAACTTCATCAGCTTATTACTTGTAGCCAACGAATAAATCTCAATCGTATCCATATCACATTCAAAGCTGGTAGATTAATTAAATTGGCTTATTTGAATGTTGAAAAACCGACTTTTCGATGCTTAATGTATAGCGACGCTAAATAACTTTTCATTTTGCTTTATAATATAGTTGTTTTCCACAAATAATGATGAAATTTAATCAAATTAAAAATAATAATTTATAATAGATAACATGCTTGTGCTATGCTGCTGTACAAAAAAAAAAGGAAAGAGGATGTTGTGATGCTTTCAACGCTGTCATAAAAGATAATGTTTGTTCACTGCGAGATGTTACACACATTGCTCGAAAAGCGTGAACGCCTCCTAGATACATGTATCAACTACTTTTTATTTTTTAATTATATTTATATTTTCTAAAAAACTAAATTGCCTTTAATTTACATTGATTATAACTAAAAAAACCATAATGAAAATATAAAAAACCCTTGAATATCAATTTTAATATTTCTGTTTTTAAACAATGTAGTGATTTTACTATACTATCAGAATATAAAAAAACTGAAACGATCATGGATCCTAATTTTAAATTTTTTACTTTTAAGGATATTTAAGTTATTTTACTTTATTTCTAAAATGTTTAAAAACTGATTTGTCCTATTATAATGATAATACATCACATGAAAAGACTGTATTATTTTAAATAACTAATTAAATAACTGTATTTTAAAAGTGAAAAATAATCATTTATTATTTTAATCCACAATTATATGTGTCTTTAATGTACAATAAATGACTAAGCTATTAGTTTTTTTTATTAATTTTAATTTTAATTAAAAGACATAGCAAGTTGTCTAATTAAATAGCTTAGTCTTTGTAGTAGTCTATCCCATATTTATTAAATCCAAGCCATAAGAGTCCAGGAGTCTATTTGGCCAAAAAAAGCCGGGTCTTGAATTACATTGATGGGTCTGGGTTAATTTAAAAAAAAATTATTTGAATTTTAATATTTTATATAAAAAAATTATTTTAGAATATATTTTTTTTCTTCTAAAAGTTTTAGGTAAGCCTATACTATCTCAACATTCCCTTTGTTCTTGCCCCTTCTCATTGATTTAATGTTTTTCACCTTGTTATACAATTGGGATCGTTTAAGCAATTTTCACCTTGTTTTTCACCTTGTTAGGAGATAAAAGATGGACTTAGGGTGGGGTGGTTTTGGTGTTTCAGTCCACCTGTTTATCAGTTGGTTCGTTAAAAAAAAAAAAGTCTTTGTCGGCTTTCACTGGAACATCTAGATTCCGAGTTGAAGGTCAAGTGGGTTTTACTGTGCTAATTGCAAAGATTTTTTAGCGTAGAAAAAATAATGGACAGATAGTTATTCCGGTATTCTACAAGGTGGATCCATCCCCTGTAAGAAATCAAGTAGGAAGCTTTGGGGATGCATTTGCTACACTTATAAAGAAGAAAGCTTTGACGATGGACAAAGAGCAGAGCTTCAGAGACGCTTTGACGGATGCAGCCAATCTATCTGGATGGTGCTTAGGGAAGTCATGTACAAGGCAATCCGTTGGCTCTTATAAATTTGGGTTCCTCTCTCTATGGTAAAAGCACTGTAGAATGGCGCAGTGCATTGAATAAACTAGCTCAGAATCCTCGAATCGAAAAGGGGTAAAGAATTAGTTACAATGGGTTGGATCAAGAATAACAATCCATATTTCTTGATATAGCACATTTCTTCAGAAGATTTCAACAAAACCAAGCTACAAGAATATTAGATCGCTTTTATTGTCGGCCTGTGATTTCCGATATAAGCACGCTCATTAATGAGTGTCTCGTAACTACTTCTCATAACATGCTAGAAATGGTATTTAGCATTGTTCGTGTAAAATCTAAGTTTTCTGGAAAACTGATGCGGAACAATAAACATAGACTTGGTTTCAGACCTGGTTTTCATTATGATTTATCAAATTGTGCCAATTACACCATAAATACATGAAAGACAAAAGACTTCTGGGGTAGGTTATACTCACATCTTCAGGGCCATTGTAAGAACCAACCCGCCGATAAATAGTCTGGTAGAGTGTGAGAAACCAATAATTAGAGAAACTCAAGATTCACTAAACTAAATTTAGCAATGACATAAAAATTTTCCCAGGACACATGCAAAATAGACAAAGGGGATCTAGCTTAATGGTCGAATGCACGCCATTTTTATGGAATACATCAAAGGATCTAAGTACTTGTAAAATATCAGAAAAGTGTGAAGTTTGTTTTGAATATTATTAGCTTAGAAATCAACATTTGTGTGTGTTAAAGAACCATTGACCAAAGCACTGTAACAAATAAGAGTATACCTAACTGAGGCCAATGATGGCAATAAATTGTAAATTATAAGGTCTTCTCCCACTCTGAAAACCAAGTTCAAGCTTGGTTGGCAAGAAGAATGTGAGGAAAGCAACAAAAAGGAAAAGAAAAAAAAATATAGAAAACATGAATTTATATCATTGGTTCTATATGATAATAAAAAAAGCTTTTAAAATCAGTCACAACCCAATACTAAAATATTTATTTTAATAGAGAAAATGACGGTGAAGATTCGTTTAGCAGGTCTGGGATGCAAAAACAGGGCATTTTACATAATTGTTGCTGCTGATAGCCATACTCTAAGAGATGGCAAACACCTTCAAGCTGTTGGTTTCTACGACGCCTTAGCAGGTTCCCTCTTCTTCTTCTCACCCTACTCTTATTATTTTCATATGCTCAGTTCACATGAAGATTTTTTTTCTTCTAGTTTTAAAGACTGGACTTTGAAGGCTTATTGGGTTTATTTTCAGGTTCTCATATCATCCATGCATGGTATGTGTAGATAACTTTGTTACTCAAGACTTAAACTTTGTGGGATAATGCATTTGTAATTTTATTTTCTGATGTATATGTAGTTTTATATGACCATTGATAGCACTGATTGTTCATAGTTCATTCTGTCATCAATTAAAGTCTCAAAAATATGTTCATAGTTCTTAGTTTTAGTAGTTTTGTGGGTTAATTTTCATCTATTTTAATTTATATCTAGTCCAAACTAAGTTCACTGGATCAAGGTTTTAAGAAAGAGTATTTCTTTCCTCTTTTATTTTTCCGCATAAGGTTGGATGGAGGCCAGAAATGAGATGCAAGCTCACATCATGAAAATGGGTCAAAATTCAAAAACATTCTATCAAGTTGCCAAAGCCTGGGCCAATCCTCTTCTTGATGCTCGGGCAATAATAGCCATGTCGATGGGGACGACGACTTGACCTCAAGTCTTCCTTGAAATTACGTGTTTCTTTTTTCCTTTATATATGTAAAGGAAAAGGGAAAAGGCATCTGCCGATAAAAAAGAAAAAAAAAGTAAAAGGCATCTGCATCTGCCGATGATACCGTTCGGAAAGATGATGAAAACCATGTTTTTAAAAAATTTAAATTTTTTTTATATTTTGAATTGTTTTGATATGTTGATTTTAAAAAAATAAAAAAATATTATTTTAATATATTTTAAAATAAAAACACTTTAAAAATAAATCACAATTATATTTCCAAACAAACTTAGTTCAAGTCATCGTCCCCTTCAATATAGCAATTATTGCAGGAGCATGAAGAAGAGGATTGGCCCATCCCGTTCCCTTCCTCTCTCCTTAAAGAAGACTTCTTTTTCTTTTTCTTCTTCACAATAAATAAATATATATAAAGGAAAAAGGAAAAGGCATCTGCCGATTTATTTGGATAGATTGTGATTTTTGCAAAATCACACATATATATATATATATATATATATATATATAT
>Ga0307509_10006007_pt1 | contig 16579 bp, 20 predicted proteins | sample 10_EM_MG_FD_202245 | JGI IMG/M metagenome (GOLD analysis project Ga0307509, IMG submission 202245) | Populus trichocarpa ectomycorrhiza microbial communities from riparian zone in the Pacific Northwest, United States - 10_EM | ecosystem: Host-associated > Plants > Roots > Unclassified | place... | reverse complement strand
TGATGGGTTGAGTGTAGGGGATATGGAAGGATGGTGGTGGTGAATCATCATCTGCTATCAGGATTTCAGAAATTTTGTGCTTTATCACGCTTTTTTTTCTTTCACTCTATTCTTCTCCTTTTTTTTTGTCCGGTGATGGTTGGGTAGGTGGTTGTCTTTGCCATTGTATGAATATCGTATATATATATTTCGGATAGGGATACGGATCTGGTTGGTTGATTGCGAGTGAGCGAGTGAGCGAGTTGGGTTGGGTTGGGTTGGGTTGAGCTTTCCTTATTCGGGCTGATATGGTGGGTGGAACTGGGGGTGGGTGAATGGAAGGATTAGATAGGGTTCTTATGCTAGCTAGATAGTGCTCTGGGCATGGGTGGTGTGGGTATTGGTATTGGTATTGGTATGGGTATTTGGTATTTGTCGGGTCCGGCCGAGTGAGGGGGGCAGGCAGGCAGGCAGGCAGGCAGGCAGGGAGGAAGGGAGGAAGGGTGAGACAAGGTGGGGCAACAATATAAAAGAATAGTGGGGAGCGTCTTGCTGGTATATATCTGCTTTGGTACTGCAATAGAGAGCCGTCGTGAGGGGTGTTTATGTATGTAAGTAGTCTTATTTAACTCTTGGGGGTGTGGTAGTAGTAGCAGTAGTAGTAAGGAAGTGGGTATGTGGGAGGTATCATGTCGGGCTTACCGGTATTTTCCCCATCCGGTTGGAGGGATACTTCCGGCGTGTGTAATTCAACTGTGGCCATTGTTGGACAGTTTGGTGAGGTCAAAAATGTGAGAGGTGATGATGGGAGGGAAGGTATGATGGGTAGATGGGTCGGGGGTGGGGAAAATATATATTCGCTCCCCCCCGCCCCACACACACAGCTCAAACTTGGATGTGCACCCCCTGGAGACCATTAGCTTTTCTCTCCCCCCCCCCTCCCTAACAAGTATGCTACCCATGGTCACCACTCCACTCCCAGCATCTGGGGAATATGACCTGGCATTTCCGAGCACTTGGTACAAACTTGATAGCTAGATTGATCTGTCGTAGAGGAGGCGTAAAATGCCTGTGAAGAGTGCTGTACGGGGGCGCGTTAATCCTGAAATTGGGTAGAGCTACTATACTTTTATAATCCACGCATACTAGTGAGGGGACGGAGCGTGAGCTATCCGTGAGGGTATTATTTGCTAGTCTAATTCTACATTGCCTGCTTATTACCTCCCTCCCACTGCTATGCTATGCTTTGCTACCATACCGCCGACTACCCTTTCCATCTCCGCCGCCAAGTCGTTCGGTCTCCTATTATCACTCGCTCGCTGAATGGGGCAGAAGCGAAGGGAGGGAAAAATGAAAAATGAAAAAATGAAGCTGTACAAGAATATGGACTATGCTTTAAAAGGAGAGAGGGGAGGAGAGAGTAGTAAAGGGGGACCGAGAGAGGGGGGGGGGGGTGGGAAACCATCGGATATGACAAACCGGCCCAGCAGTAAGTTACCGCGGTGGCCTAGGACCGCCCCGCTAGTGAGGAGAAAAGGAGAAGGGGGGGAAAAAAAGGAAAAAGAGTGGTGAGGAAAGAATTGTCATCTCATCTCCGTCGGACAGAATAAAACGTGACATGGCCCCTGCCCAATGAATCAACAAAAACATAATATTCAACGCCGGAACAAATCAAAAATAAAATAAAACACCCCCATCTCACCTCACCACCCGCTTTCCTTAATACATATATCCATACACTTTAAAACCCCAGATCCAGAAACGCCTATATTCAAAATGAAAACTCCCTAAACAGCGCCCTAGCAACCCGAGGATGCGACGAGAAATTCGAACTGGCAAGCGGTGCCGGCCCATCATCATACGATTCCGACGTCCTCGGAATATCCGAATACGACCCCCTCCTCGACGACGCGATCTGAAAAAGCGGCGGGGTGGCGATGCGCATCACGGAAAAGTCCGCGAGGGAGTGGCGCTTGCCATTCGACACGCCGAGCGACTGCGATTGACTCTCCGCCTGCGAGTTCGCGATGCTGGCCGTTGTGCCCAACGAGGCTTCCGAGGGCTGGCGCGAGAGTGTCAGGCCGAGGGACTCGGTTAGAGGAGGAGGGAGCCGGGGGTCATCCGGGGAGAGGTGGGTAGTGTGGACGGGGTCCGTCGCGCTGTTTGATGATGAGGATGAGGTGGGGGAAGGAGGGGATTCGTCCAGGCAGCCGGTTGAGACATATTCCAGTGCGCGCTGGGTCGGGCTGGGGATCCGGCGAGGGTAGTTTCTTATACTTAGGGATTCTTCAGGGGCGCAGAGCTCACCGGATTCCATGTCTTCGATTAGTGCCTCGAAGCGGGCTATTGAGTTCATGGGAACCGGGGCGGAGGCCGTTGATGGGCTGGACGGTGCTGTCGAGAAAAACCGGTCTAGGATGGTCTCCCGGCGAGCGGGCACCGGCCCGACGGTGGGAGAGGTGGCACGGGTGGGGTTTAGGGACGCTGTGTCCATATTATGGTAGTTGTCAGTGTCGGGTAATGTGGGCGATGTGGGGCCCGTGTAATGCCGGAGCTTGGTCGCGATGTGTAGACTCGGTCGTCGGTCCGCAATGTCCAGGTCCCTTGGTGAGTTCATTTCCGAAGCCGGGCTACTTAGCAGACTGCCGTTATCGTCCGAGTCTATGCTTGACAAATTACTAGCTCTCGAGCGCAGTGACGGACTAAGTAGTGCCGTGGTTGGCTCGCCGTTAACGATGAACAGCGACGACGACGAGCCAGGCATGTCATCAGGGCCGCTGAATTTCTCCTGGAATGCAGATTCCAGGGTGTTTACCGTTCTGTTAGAGTGTGATGAAGTAGGTATTAAATATGACTGGATTTCCCGCGCCCATCTTTCTAACGGCTCAGTCTCCGACCCCGGTCGGAAGAGCAGCGTTTCTTTTCCCGGCAATTCCCTCTTTGCGCTCTCCTTTAGCGGCACATCATGGCTCCGCCGCCGGAACGAGCGGGATGATGACAGAGCTGGTTCGGTGCGCAGGTTGATTACTAGTGTGGGTAGGACTATCGACTTTTTCTTGTGTCGCGCGGCTACGTCGCCGATATAACAAGATGATATTGAAGATAACCTGGAGCGAAAACGAAGAAGGTTAATATTAATATGACATAAAAGACTAAAAATCGTACCAATGTAAAAAAAAAGATGGGAAATAATAAAACTTACGGGTATCGCATTACGGGCTCTGCATCGTTCTGATCATTACCAAATCGCATATCAGCAATACGTCCCTATGCGGGGGATCCCAGAAATGGGTCATGTGAATTCACCTTCTGCTTGTATATTGATAGATAAATCGGCAACTGGCCCGACTCTTCACCACCACCACCAATACCATTAATACCAACACCAACCATATTCGACCCCACAAAGTGCGATTTCCGCTCCAAACCGAACGTCCCTTTCCCCCCCACGCCATTGCTACTGTTACCGCCGATGGCAAGCGTTGGCGCACCTACATACGCAGCCGCGCCTGCGCCCGCAGTTATGGACGGCCGAGTAGGAGATGGAGCGGATCTTGTCGGGGTAGTGGAAGAATTGGGTCCGAATCTCACGTACCTGATCTATCGTGGCACGGTGATGTGGTCAGCATTTTGTATTCGGGGTCAGGTTTCGGCTTGGGAATTCCGAGACATAAATATGGAAGTCGAGAAGGAGAAGGGGTTTGAGGGGTTGAAGAGGAAAAAACATGCATAATTGATTGCTAACGATCTTGCGTGTGCGTATGTACGGACGGATAAATGAATAGAGCAGGAGGATAGGCGGTAAGGATTTATTTTGGCTTGGGATCACATACCTTCCATAGGGCACGACCTATTAGATTGCGCTCTGGTGGCACCTGGAGCCAGCCTTCCATTTCGCTCGAAATGTCTTGAAATTATCGCGTAGATTCCTTCTCGAAGACGGAGACCAAGAGGAGGTTGTGAGAAATAAGGTGGAAAAAAAGAATAGGTTAGGAACCGCTTGAGTTTTGTTGCGTGGAATCTTCGAGCGCTTCTTTGTATGGAATGGAAATGTCTTGGAGGGAGATATAGCGAGAAGGGGCGTGTGATGTAGGTGTGGGTGTGGGTGTGGGTGTATGAACAGTGGTGTGCAGGGTGAGTTGAGTTGAGTTGAGTGAGGGAGGGAGGGAAACGTTGAACTTGTGGGGTTAGGATCCCGTGCGGCGGGACACGGAAAAAATCGACGCTTTTGTTCTTTCTCTTTTCCTTTCCCGTACCCTTGTGTAAATTTATCGGTGACCGGTTAGCAAGGCGTTTCCTTGCTAGGGGGTTAGCGTGGTCTATATTGAGAACGCAGGAGTGAGTGAGTGAGAACGACGGAAAGGCAAGAAGCCGAGGCGGAATGCGCGGAGAAAACGCTAAATGGCCTTCGATTGGAAAGAGAGGAGCTGGGGAAGCAAGGGATAGGAGTAAGGGGGAGGACGGGAGGAAGAATGTGGACTAGTGCAAAGGAGGGAGAGTACCTAGTACAGCAAGGGGAGGAAGGGGAGGAAGGGAGAGGGAAGGCTACATACCTTAGGACGACGATAGTAGGAATTATCAATTTGTTCCACAGATACTAAGAACAGGACAGGACTAGGAAGGGGGGGTAGGATGTGAGGTATAGAGAGGCCTGTCAAGATAAAATAAGGCCTAGAAAGGGATAGAAAGCTGGAGGGATCCAAAGGAAGGAAAAAATGTTGCCTGTAGGTTGTGATGAGTGAATACTGGTAAGTTCCTGAGGCGCAATGAAGGGGGGAGATATAGGATTATGAAGAGAGGACCGAGTGACTGGGTGCTGGCCTTGCTTCCATCTCACAGGAACGTTTTTCCTACGCACACAGCAGAGACGGTAGAGGAAGGAAAACGAGAGGGGAAGATTATTGTATGTGTAATCAATACGGCAGCTTGGGAAGGACTCTGCTTCTTGTATGGGGATTTAAAGGTCACAGGCATCATAGCACAATGTCAAGTAAAGTTGGTGCAGGTGCAGTATAGTACTGTGCGGTACGGTACACGGTGACCGTCTCACTACCGGTTACTCTTGCCGCATTGATTGATCGATTTGTACCGGTATTATTGTTATGGAGAGGAGGAAGTAGAAGAAACAATACTATAGAATCAGAAAGCGAACGGCTGCCCCCAAAGTTGTGGGATCGGATACTTGTAGATGGCGAAGAGCGGGCGCCGCCGTGGTGCTTCTGCTTCTACTTTGCTTTTTTCCATGTCACTTTTGCCTATGCTTCCTTTTTCTCACTTACCAGAAGGGAGAAGAAGAAGAAGAAAAGAAACTCTCAGGGACAAGAAGGAGAAGGAAAGGGATCCAGCGAGTCATCATGCCGGGCTCTCTTCACAATTGCCAGTTCGAACCCTTTCTTCCTTTCCCTAGCAGATCACTTTGTCGAGTGTCATGAAATTGGGCTTTAGTGCACCGTGCGTATCACCTATCTCGTGCCTGAGAACCCCCCCCGCATCAGGGGAAAAAAGCCACTGCAAAATTCCAGTCACGACGGGGAAATTGTCCTGACCCACAATGAGGAGTAAGTGGTGAGAGTGTGAGAAGATGTGGAAGAAAGGCATCCACCAAATGTTGGGCCATCACGCCATGAATAACATTTCCTTTGTGCTCATTCTGCGAGGTGCCGGTGGATGGCTAAACCAGAGAGATATACACACGCGACAAAACCCTTCCTCGAGTTATCGCGCCTGGATACTTGGGTATGGTTATGTTACAGCTATAATACGAAAGGCTACTACCCTCGGCGTCCCTGGCCTAAAATTCCACCCGGTAACCTGTTTCGGTATGGAGGAAAATGGACGAGAGAAAGAAATAAAAACCCTAACTTTCCATCTTATTGACCCCAGGCAAATAATCACCCGCTAGTGCCCTGCCGACAATTTCGCATTCCGACGCCCGAGATATGATATGATGTGATATGATAGATATGATACAAGTATGGGGGAGTATGGGGACTAACTCAATTGAGCAAAAGGAGGAAGGCGAGACTCGCTTTCAAAAGAAAAAGGAAAAAGGAAGGCGGGGAAGAAGGAAGGAGAGCGAGGAAATCACGAGAAAGGAAATCAACGGAATTTCTGTTACCACGGATCAAGATATTGGATCCGCGGCCCTGGGTGGTACAGGTGCCAAGCCGTGATGGGGGATGAGGGAAAAAAGTGATATCGCCTCAAAACCTACTCGAGTACTGTACCTTCCAACAGGAGGGAGAACAGCAGGATTCCAATTCAAGGTCGAGATCCAGCCGGAGTTGCATCGCGGCAGCGGGTGTAGCAGAATATGCCGTACTCGAGGAGGAAATGCACTGGTTGGGTGCCGGTTTTGGCTGAGTGTGTGCAGGTAAGACCGCTGATTTGGGTTAATTTTCTCCACCAAATGAGTGGGGAGCAGGACCTGCATAGACAACATCTTCCTCTCGACAATACCGGTAATTCTAATACACATCTTACTGTGCCCTCCCCCCCCTCCCTCCTCACTCCAATAGATTCAACTATTTCGGCAATCAGTCTCCTGTAGTACTCCACGGATAATCTGGGTACTCCACGGATAATCTAAAGACAATCCAGTGTTGGAGCAAATTGGGCGAGTCGGATAATTATTCCTTAAAAAAATGGAAATAATCCGGTCTTCCGAGGGGTAGGGGGAAGCAGGTAGGGTACGGGAAAAGCACTCGCGATTCGCTGGCTGCACCCCACGATAGGCTTAGCTAAGCAAGATATTGGAATTGTGAAAACCAGTTAATGAGATCCAACACGTCCAAAGGGCTCAAGATAACCGGGTAAGGAAAGCATTATCATAATCATTCTTGAGGAATTTTGTCTCTGAATCCGGAGATTAGAGACCTATCGGAGATAGCGAATCGAGAAGGGGGGGTTTTTTTCACGGTACGTACCTGTAGGATCCATCCACTCATATCACCCCCACGGTATTTGGTACCACACACAGCGGTATGCAACATTTACGCAATCGGGCACCAACTCCCCCAAAGTCACAATCTGTCAGACGAGGAAAAAAAAAACGTGGGAAGCGGTTGGCAACATTTTCGGTATTGTTCCCGCTTTCCTCCACAAGGTTTCCTCCACATGGAAGTGAGGAGGAGTGGTGGTGGTGGTGGTGGAGGGAGGATTGGAAGGCTTCGACCTTGTTTTCTGTTTTCTTTTGGCCACCGCCAGTATGGTGGATTTGCCCTACTGGTATCGTACCGCACCGAGCGCTCATTGCTTGCATTCAACCTTTTTGAGGGGCGCCCTCCCCTGCCTTGTGCGGCGAGTAACTCCCGCGAATGTGTAGGTTGAATCTTCTCAAGGTCGGATTGTAGACTAGATTTCCTCTATTTTCACCAAATCACCAACCTACGCCTCTACTCCAACGATAGCCAAAGTGAACTACCGTAGGGGAATCTGGTGGCAGCGCCGCCCAAGCCTCACAAGTCGCCACACTGTAGATATGATGCCATCCCGGTATCATACCATAACATGCCATACGATATCGCCGTGCCGTTTTGTCCATCCAATAAACCCCTCCCCACAAACCGGGGACCAGGACTAGAGCCGATTCAAAATCAGAGCCGAGCAGCGGCAGGCGGGCAGGCGAGCAGGCACGGCTACACGGCTACCACGGTACTCCGAACCCTTTCCACCGATGCGTCTCCACGGCCGTATCGTATAGCGGTAGGTACCGAAGAGCAAGCCCTCAGCCACCAAATACCGGTACGGAAGTTCCATCAGAACCGCAAAAGGAATAGTGCAATAGCAATAATAATCTTCACTTCCGAGGTGGGGAACTGAAGAAAAAGGAGACTGCCGTATCGTATTGGGGGAGGAAGGAAGGGAGGGGCTAATACGTCATTACATTTGAGGTGCTGGATATATCCGACACTAGAGTTGAGTAGTTTGACGCCTTGGGTTTGGTAGTGCGTGGGCTGTAGCTAGTCTAGAGAAGGGATTACCCTACTGCGGCCTAGTTTGTCTGGCTATCGCCTGCCGTACCGCACTTACTGCACTGTCTGTCGTGCCGTGCTCGAACTCTCTACTAAGGCTTTCGATGGTTCGGCAGTGTAGGTGAGGCTCCCGAATATGCATTGAACTCGATATTCATTGTCCTCGCATTTTTGGTAGTCAATTGCCTTTTCAAATCTTGAAAGTGCTCGGGGTGTATTCGTATAGGCTACATATCGCAATTGTGCTGTACTGTACCGTACGTACTAGCACAGTGGGAGCAATAAAGTACTAGTGGTCGTATGCTGCCTTTCCACAATAGGCATGTCCGAAGAATCCCAACGGAAAAACAGATAGTTCGCTCTACGGGTAACACGGTCACCACTAGTCACTCAACCGGGCCAAATTTTTTGCCTGATACTCTATCATAGCTAAGCGCCTTCTAACGTGGTCCGGAACTCCCCAAGGCGCACCGGTACTGTACTGTACAGTAGGATGTGGCGCGCTGCTCCTTCCCGGCTCACATCAGCGCTGGAAGGGAGGAAGGAAGGAAGAAAGGAAGAAAGGAAGGGGAGCAGGGAGCATCGCCTCTCCCGCCGAAATACACCTGCCTGTAAATCGTGAGATTGCTGTCAGGGAGGAAGAAGAAGAAAAGGGGACCTTTTGCACAATGCCCAAGTGGCGCATAATATCGGGCCATTGAGCACCACAAACCGGGACTCGCATACCAACATGCGAGATCCAACGACGAATGGTAAAGCCCAACTTAAACGCAAGAGACGAGACGATCACCCCCTCAACCACCCCCTTTCATTCGCTCCCCCACATTCCGCACCTCTATTGCCACCGGCTAGGCTCTGGAACCTAACAATCTTCTGGTGAGACGAAACATTTTTGCTCTGCAGGGATGTTAAGCTTACTCGAGTACCGTACCTGTGAACCCGAACTTAAAGTTTTCCCTTCAGTAGACTACCAACTAGTGAAACTTTACTTACGGTCTTCCCCTTCATGCCATCCCGCACTGCCAGTCCTGCTCCACGGTGTGTGTGTGACGGAATGAGATGAGGAAAAAGCAATCTGGAAGTCTAGAACATCTCCAACACGTTGGGTTTCGGCCGGACATTTCCTCAGAATGTTGGATGAAGGCGTGGTGGGGCAGGTTGATGAATTGATGGCTTGCAGTGTTCGGATATCGCCAGAATCTGCGGTTCCGTTTGCTTGGGGTTGATTAAGGTTGAGCACAATACCGGTAGGGAGGTTTTTTGCTACTCGAGTACCGGTATGACGGTCGTTGCTTCAACTTTTATCGCCACAGCAACGGCATTAACCTTTCCTAATGCGTAATGGTGGCCAGTAGCTGATCATAAAGGGGTTGTGTTTACACATTTGTTTACTGAAAATTGTTACAGCTTGCACTAACTTTAATGCTAAGAGAAAAATTTTCAACACACCACAAGTTTTGCACTGTGCTTAGCAGAACTTCGGTTCTGATGTTGTCGCAACATACCTAATTCTCCGCGAAATAAGCACAGTTCGTATTACGACCGCCGCAGCAAGACCTCCCTAGTACAGGTGTAGTCCTGTACTACTGTATTATACTTTTTAGCTATCATGCTCGTACCCACTCGAGTGCAGGAGCCTTTGCGCAGCGGGTCTTAAGGGCGCCCTGCCCTGCAAGGGACACTAGAACAGAATTGGGATTTAACGTTCAGGCAGATAAGCTACTATGTTTGAAAGGCTAGACGCCACCCGACCCACTGTTCAGCCCTTTCAAGCCGGATTGCGCAAAGGCCCTAAGTTAGCATGGGGCATCATTATCATAGATCTATTCTCTGCCACCTCCTACTGATAGGCGCGGTACCGGCGCTGGAGGTGGGAATGAAGGAGGACGAGGGGGTGAAGAAAGTTGAAACGGTAAGTCAATTTGGGATGCTGATTGGATATCGATGGACCGGTAGTGCCTTCCCGGTATCGGGAATCCGGGAATCCCTCCCCTTGGACAGCAACGACCCCCCACAGTTGAGACAGTACTCGGTAGGTCTGTGGGGGGTTAAACTGCCGTACCGTATCACACTGACCTATGGATGCTTTAGCACATGCGAAATGGAGAAGATTGATCCTAGTCGCTCCTCACTATAATGAACGCCAAGTTTAGAGTGCCGGTACCTTCTGTTCATTACTCGTACGGCAAGCGGTTCGGTGCGGCGAGGATAAGGGAAGTGGGGGGGTGTAACTCGCGAGGGAGGAAGGGAGGGAAGTTTAGAGTGAATGAAGTTGGATGAACTAGAAGCCCAGCAACAGGGGGAAAAAAAAAAGACAATTGAAAATCCAACAGTTTTTTTTATAAAAATATTTCTTCAGGCCCTTTCAGGTCCTGCTGCACACATGTGACACAGGAGAGAGCAGTGATCGGCTGTTGGAGGGTACACCGTGAGACTAACGGATAAGGAGGGAGGAAATGATTCGAGGATGGGAAATTCATCCTGAATCCATGGCGAACTTCAGGCTCACCCATGTGATTCGGGGGGGGCCCGGGCTTGTACCTGGCACGCCTTGAGGACTTTACTTGAACATCTATCTGCCAACAACATGCTTTATTAGCTGATTTCTAAGATTGGGGAATTTTTTTATTTTTTTAAAAAAAGATAATTGAAATTTATTTGTTGGTATTTCTTTCATTACGGCAAGGGGCTTTATGAGGGGACAAGGGGCTCAATGTCAGGACCTTTCATTTGGATTCATTACCAATGCTTCTCCATTACAGTGAGATTTCCTGTAAGGCGGAGTTGAGTTCCCGCTGAGCTCGTTCATTATACTCGAGTAGCAGGGCATTCGGCACATCGCGGCTCATTAGAGCGAGGTATGATACTCCTCTCCCATACCTCCTCTGCACCATCCCCTGTACTTGAGTAGTGTTGATGGTGCCGGATTTCCCTACATCACGCTAAAATGCAAGCTAAAAAACTAGCTTCCCACTTTTCTTAATATGTCAATCGAGTGATATCAAAAGCATTTTAGGTCAAGTTATGATGCAGATCTTTTTCCATCAACAGGAGCACTAAACCTGATAGGAGAGTGATGGTAGCCATAGCCGTGAGGTAATGCACCCATTGATATTTACTAACCAACACCTAGAGTCATGTGATAGCTTTACACCTCTATGAGATTGAATCCACCAATCAAATAAATGCGATGATTTCACTTGTGCCTCTTTAGCACGATGTAGGGAAATTCGGCACTGCCGATACTGCAGGGGATACCAACTCTCTCCATCCCCACTGATGGAATATACCGGGCCGCTAATTCGTTCGCTCCTCCCTTCCGCAGTGTAAACGGAACCGTCGGCACTCGAACCGACAACATAATATGCAGTAATCTCGACCCAGAAACACACAGGATGTACCCTACCCTAGGGTCTGTCTACTCCTTTCCTTATAGATGCAGTGGATAAAACAAGGTATCAAAAGGCATTAGTGCCATATACTGTGTACATATGCGCGATGCGACTTCCCGCATTTACATATTACTGAGAAAGCATCTTTTTAACATTGAATATCCCCAAAAGATAATATACTAAATAAGCTGATGGGTCATCACTCCTTTCTCCACCTTAGCCACTCAGCATGACTATCACCATGTCTCTCCCCTGGCGTGAGTTTGTCTCTCGCAGTAATAAATGTTATAACTGGTTTCTGTATACTTACTGCCTCGGAGAGAGGGGCAAGAATGCAAGAAGGCATTGCAGCTCATAATCACAGTGGTTAGTCATTTTGCTACCGGAGTCGTATATATTTGTGGAAATTTATCCAAGGAATATCCCGAGTCGGTGAGAGAGAGAGAGAGTGCGGGAGGGAGGCGCATCTCACTTTCACATACCGGATGTACCATATGCATTCTCGGGGGCGCGGCATCGCACCGTATCGTGGTATCTATATGTAAACCACGCTCTAATCCAATCCAATCCAATCCCATCCCATCCGGCATACTCTCTAGCAAAGGGATCTCCGAATAGCGAGCGGGCAGTTACCCCCCCCTCCCGAAATGGGAATCCCATTAGAAGACTACCATCCGCGTGATACCCTATGACGCTGTCACTGAACCTCCCTCCGCCCCTCGTCTTACCATCACCGCCCCGTCATGCACTATGCGCTAGGGTATGAAGTGCGGTATTGAAATGTCGTGTGGACCAATCAAGGGCTGACGGAAGAATGATTGGGGGTCCATGGAACGCAATGCAAGATAAGATTCACCGGGGGTGGCGCGGAGGAGGGGGAGATAAGAGGGGGCAAGGGTTGGAAATGTGCATGGTTGTGGCTGTGCTAGCTAGTGTCTGTGGCTTGGTGAAAGGCAGCAAGATATGTTTGTTTTTATGGGGGTCGTATTGTAGCCTGATTGCTTGCTTGTTTTAAGGTACCGTAGGGGGGGTTAAAATAGGGTTGGTAAAGTGTGGCGGGGGAGGGGGGGGTTGGCTCTTTTGTGGTTATGCTACGTCATGTATGCGATCATGGGATATCACTCTGGCAGGTAGATCTCTGTTGAGATTTAATTTTGCAAAGCATTATACTATAATAATATTATATTATTTGTTTGTTTATTATATTTTTACGTTTAATTTTTACTTGGGCGACTGGACGATGTTCTCTTGGGATTTTGTGGTTCACCGTTTTGCATACCGGCTGGCCAATTGGTGATTTTGACGATAACAATATGTAAAATGTTTATTTCTAACTGTCATTCGTCTTGATCAAGTATAGTATTAGTGTATGTTTTTAAAGTCTTCACTTCTCATCCCAACGCTAATGTGGCTGCAGATAGTGCATATATATCCAGTCTGACCCTCTTATCTCTGGCGCTACGGACTAAGGAGGTCCCTATGGTGGAACTTGTGGGGATGCTATACCACCACCAGTCAATTAATTAGCTGCTATTGTACTATATTACACCAATAACAGGAGCTCCCGGGCTCCCTCATAGGAAACATCCTCTGGTGAAGGCATCACGACAAATAGACCACGAAAATGAAATTGAAGGTAATATTATGAAAGATAGGAAGTAAAGAATCCAACGCCAATAGAATGTGGATAAACCAGTCCACTGTCCCAGAGAAAAAAGATAGCCCCATCACCGATTACTGCCGATTCACAAGTGCTCTGGCCCTGAGTTTCTTCTTTTTCTCCCCTCGTTGTAAGATCTGCACTGTACTCTTATCCCCCAACCTCACGATCAAGCCTACAAAGCTGTACCTCCTACGCAGAGCGACCACAGACTCCTCCATGAAGCTATTCACAAGTAAGTTAGCCCCCCTGGAGATCAACGCCCCGGCAACCTGCCTCCTATTCCGCCCCTTCCGCGCTCTAGCAGCCAACTGCAGCGGCGTTTCGCTATTCGAGTCCCTCGCATGCACATCTGCACCAGCCTCTAACAGTACCTTGGTAGCCTTCAAGTGGCACTTCTCTGCAGCCCAATGCAATGGCATCCTCCCCATGTAGTCCCTCGCATGTACGTCTCCCCCAGCGCCCAGTAGTAGCTTCAACGCCTCCCTCTGCTCCCCCAGCGATGCCTTCCCGTCTATATCCACCGCATGATGAAGCGGGATTTCATCGTCTGCATTCCGGGAGTTGACCTCGGCCCCATGCTCCAGCAGTAATCTGATCATTCCAACGTTTCCACGGAAGGCAGCGTAGTGCAGTGGGGTCTCGTTGTCGATGTCCAAGGCATTGGGATCTGCGCCGTGCTCCAGCAGTAAGCGGATTGTGTGCTCGTTGCTGTGTAGCGCTGAGTGAAGGACTGTCGCGCCGAAGCGGTCGCGGGCCATTGGGTTTGCGTTATTGGTTAGGAGGAGGTGGACTGTGGTTTCCTGGGAGAAAAAAGTTGCCCATTGGAGAGGTGTGCCGTCGAAGCGGCCGCTCGGAACAGCGATATCTGCCCCCATTCTTAGAAGAAGGGACACGAGCGATGCGTGACCGTGCTGGGATGCCCAGCAGAGGGAGGTGAGGCCCTCTTTGTCTTGCATTGCGATTTGGTCGAGGAGCGGCTTCATTATTATTGATAACTGTTTGTTTGTTTCGATGAGGTGTTTAATGTCGTTTGGGGAGAGGTATTCCGTTATCATTAGGAGGAGCTCGTTGGGGAGGGATTGGAGGGTCATTTTGGATTGTGAGGACAGGGCCAATGGGGGTGTAGTTGCCATGAGGTAGTGTTTGATTAGATTAGGAGTTTCTACTTGAAAAGGAGAGAAAGTGGAAGGTTAGATATGATAGTTTCTTCAAGATTTTTTTAAAGAAGACTTACTTATTCTCCGGGCTAGAGGGCAGGAAGACTGAAGTCAAAACTTGAATATTAGTATTTTTTTTGCCTTCAAGTAGGAGATTAGTGTGGTCTCTCCGCTAGAGTGACTAGTGGAGGTAAGTAGAGTCGTCGAGTAGCATCTGAGGGTTGTTCAATGCCGGACCCCGCCGGCCTTATCAAGGCCACGTTCTCTCACACACCCTCCCCTTGATACCAGCTACTACATACAACGCAGGGTTTAGTTGTGCGTGGAGGTCCGGGAGGCAAGGAAGTAAAGGAAAGAGAAAAAGGAAAAACAGGAAAGAAGCAAAAGTAAGTGAGTGGTACCGAAAAGCGTAGAGCAGCTGGAGCCTCTCTCACTCAAACTCCTACCCGAATCGTCGGGCAAGGAAGCAAGGGGGGGAGAAGTGGAAATAGTACCAGCCCTGCTGCCTCTGCTGGGGTGGCGGGGTTCAAGGCAGGGGATGCTATAGAACGAGAGATCTCCACTATGGCACCACTGTACCTCTACTGCACCTTCTGCAACTAACTATGGATGACAGTAGCGTTTTTACCTTGATTCAGGACCCCATACGGGGTAAGTTGAAAGCGAAGCAAGGTCCGGAAACCTACGGGAAGAGGAAGGGAATTTAACACTGTCGAATCCACGACTCGCTAGGATAGGTTGAATACCGTCGGTGTTTCTAGGGACGCTTCCTCTTCTCTGTAAAAGTTCCCCTAGCGGGCCAAGTTAGTGAAGTTCGTCGTAGAGTAGCCTGGAGAAAAACGAGTTCTTTTTTATATTTTTATATCACTTTTTTCCATTAAATTTTCGTATTTTTTTCCGAGGGAATTTCTCCTTCGGCAAACACTCAAACAAGCAGGCTTGAATAGCAAAGACAGTGCCGACATACGGTCCAGTACAGTACGGACAAGCAGCCGACCACTATTTCTTCATGGCAGTGACAAATCTCTCGTCATTTCGCCGAGAGGGGCAGCTTGACAAACTTTCCAGAATCATGATCAAGGAATGGGAGTTTTCCCACGGGGCTACCGTAAGCCCTGTTATTATACTTATCGTTCCGCATTTCACGGCTGCTGCTCGCCTATCGTGCCCTTTATTCGATGTCTACCTCGGGAGGTCCTTCCATTCAAAATGGTAAAATTTAGACCATGTAGTCCCAATTTACGGTACGGTGCTAATACTCACAGCTTTTCTCTGAGGGTTGGGGCAGAGAAGCGGGCAACGAACAAATGCTTGGTCTGGCTTGCCAGTTGGGGTGTGGTGTGAAACGCAGGAACCCAGCGGCTTAAAATAAACTTTTGAGACTTGACCCCCAGCTGTGCCTTGGCGGTAACAATGGTCAACCTTGGATGAAAAGTAGCTGTCGGAGCTGTGCATCTGCCCGGATTGAAGCTTAAAGGGAAATAGACAGGATGGAGGATCGTGAGAACGCCTAGCATGGCACTGTGTACCGGTACTGTGTTGATTGTTTTTTTTTTCCGCCATGCTCACCGTACCTGGACGTGAGGGGAGAGGTGACTTCTGTGGGGGCTGTACAACTGCTATGGTACTATGATCGGGTGTGTTAGTAAAAATCGTAAAACTATCTCTGATCCCGTACAAATCTCTACGGAAACAAGGGTTGGGTTTTCCGATTTTTATGGACACACCCTAGCATCCTCTCTAGCAACAATACGGGTATCATAGGTTCTTCCACAGCTGAGTCTAAATAAGTACAGTATCCCAATGGATAAAAATGGTGTGACTGAGCATGCAAGGAGTAAAGAGGGAGAAGAAAGCAAACACGAAAGAAAAGAAAAGAAAAGAAAGAGAAAAAAAAAAAGAAAAACGACGCATCTCCTACCAGTGACGTCGGTTGAGCGACGCCTCATCTCCCTACCAGATCCAATGCGATAGCAAATAATTATGTGGTAGCCTATCTGCCCCTCCATGACAGACTGGTGCTCAACCCAAGCTCTAGAAAATGAGAGAAAATAGAAATAAGGTAAAATACCAACCCTTTCACTCCCAATCACTTTTTCTACCGTCTCAATACACCTGGGATCGTAAGGTGATCTCTAGGTTGTTTATGTTTTCGTTTGGGCTGGGCTGGGAGGTTACGGCGGCGCTCAAGAAGTTGGCGGCTCCATTTTCCTTACCTTAGTGCCCGCTCTTCTCCCGCTCTCTTGCTCGCGTGAGAGCAGAATTCGGCTAACTGATTTAGGATTCCGGGCTGCTTGGGGGATAGCTTAGCTACTAGACCCACCGTGCCCTGAGCGAGGTGGTGCCCTCAGCGAGGCGCGGCGCTCATAGTCCAATGAGGACTCTTACTAAACACCGGTTCCGCCACAGCAACTC
>Ga0307509_10006006_pt1 | contig 16580 bp, 10 predicted proteins | sample 10_EM_MG_FD_202245 | JGI IMG/M metagenome (GOLD analysis project Ga0307509, IMG submission 202245) | Populus trichocarpa ectomycorrhiza microbial communities from riparian zone in the Pacific Northwest, United States - 10_EM | ecosystem: Host-associated > Plants > Roots > Unclassified | place... | reverse complement strand
AACGCCGCACTTAGTCGTAGGAAGGGCTTTTCACGCGATGCAAGTTCGTCGGCGGTGGGTAAAATGGCAATGTCGCGAAACTCGACGAAGTCGTTGTCGTGTCGGCCCCCTGGGGTGCCAGTGATGTCGTCCTGAGCTAGTGTTATGGAAGACGAGGATAAGACGGAGATCGTGTGTTTGATTCTTTGTCCTAAATTCCGAACCTCGATATGTGGGGATCCCAGAAGGAGTGGCCCGACTTCCTTGGCAAGGGTGAGGTGGGGGGAGACAGTTTCGCTAGGAATTTGGATAAGATGGAGGAGGGTCCAAGCGAAGCATTTTTGACCCGCTTCCGTGAGTTTTCGTTCTTTGAATGCGGCAATGAAAGCCTCCCAAAAGCTCAAGGAGTCAACAATCGCGTTGAGAATGCGGGCTAAGAATTGTCCGCCGCTGAGAGTCTTGATCGCTGGTGCTTGTATGTACGATAGTAGATTAACAGTGTGCTCGTTTATACCGCTGACCGAGACATCTGCGCGTATAGCCTCCTGGATAGAGGAAATACCATATGGGGTGATGATGATGTTTTCGACGCAAAATGGTGGGTCTGGCTGAATACAGATAGCCTGGATGAAAAGCTTGCATTGTGTGGGCGTGCCTAGATTGGTTTTACCTTTTAGGACTGCGTCTAATAGTCGGTTGAGTCGTGCACTGCGCTGGTCGTTAACGGCCATGGCAGTGGTCAAGCCTCAAGATCCGTGAGAACATCGGTCCTTCGATGCACCATCGATAAGGCGGCGCTTAAGTGGTTCTATACATAGCCTTCACGGAACCTTCCGTGCAACCCACGTTTCAGTGCGAACCCTGGGAGCAAGAGCCATTGAGATGTGAGACGGCGAGGACGACGATGATATTGATGGTGGTACAAGTGCAAGAAGAAACGGAAGACGCCGCCAATTGCAATTCTATCGCAAATATTCTGCAGACATCGCATCTCTGTCATAATTTGGACCCGACTGCAATTTCCGCAAGATCAAAATCGATGACGCCAGACCTCGCTACATAGTAGGGTTGACCAGGTCATCGGCTCTGAAAGCCGCACGCACTTGAGAGAGCTATTTCAATAGCTACGACGATTACAACGTTCGGGGAGATTTACCGTTCTGCTTCATTCTGCTTCACTCAAGGTGCACAAGGAGGACCTATCCGGATAAAGGAGGCAAGAGTAGGAGATCAAATGGTCCGTATTTAAAATTCACGAGGGCGATCATTCGACGGCCAATCTCCTTCGTAATATCAGAAAGCAATACCTCTGAGTGCTTCGTTTCAGCTTCAGGCAGTGAGGCCGTCGCTTTCGTCGCTTGGCGGGAGGAAACGATTCCTCGATGATCGCCTCCTCAGCTCTGCGTTTGGTCCCGACTGTCGTCCCAAAGTTATGACGTTTCAATACGTCGCGAACTATTGTCATATCGAGGGTAACATATAGTTTCCTGTAATGAAGAGCTTGGGTAATAATAATAAACATGCTGTCATTTTCGACAGCTTTAGCCGAGGTCTGAAATGTACCAGCATCAAATTAAAACTGCATAAAGAAGGCTTAGATACGCACATGTTGGAAATGTCGAAACTCTGCACGGTAGAGGTCCGACCCTTTCGATGGCCCTATGAATTTTGCGATTTTTTTCGCGCCGTTAGATAGCACCGACGCCAAGCATTAGAAATGGGGTCTGAGTTTTATAGTTCATAGGGAACAGTCATAAAGAACAGTGAGGATGGAGGAGAATTTTTGACGCGAACCGAAGACAATCGATCAATAGCGATTAGCAAATCTGTGGCCTGTGGCATTTCCGACCTACGTTGAATCTGTAATAGGCACTTACTACTTTACCATTCTCAAATATGACGTTGTCGTCAGAATCTAAGTCGAAATACTGCGAAACTTGTCGACATGTGCTAGAAATTATTCTATCATTTCATCGCAAAGTTTTGAGATGTGGAAGAGAAGGCATGTAGTTTCAAGACCAGATTGGAGACGATGCGGTGGTCATGAAAGTTGAGTGGTGGAGAATCTGGGACCAGGGCGGGGTGAGCATTGAGCCGTTTGTGGGTTATGACATGATGCTGGCCTTGTAGTAGCTTTGTAGTTGCAGCGAGCGTGACGCGGAAGCAAAACAAGCTAGTTTATCGCTATTTGGTGTTCACTCATCGTCGTTTCTAGACTCGGATGTGGCTGTTATGTTGATCGTCTGCACTCGCAGAGCCACGTTCCTGGTGGCTATGTATTAAAACCCTACGTTATATGTATTTCCCATGTCCTCGCATGGCCATCACACCCATCACTGTTGGTCTCTCAGACGCCAATGCCCCCAACGATGCCCCGGATAAGGTGAGTGTGTGTTGGTAACTTTCTGACACTCCACTCTTACTCAGGGACAGACTTATGTATGGGAAGGGGAAGAACGTTGGCTTCTAGACGAACCAAGAAAATATGGAATACCTGAAGAGGGCGATCCATGGGAACAATGTTATCAGAAAGTCAAAGACTATGACGATGACCTCTGTCAAGGGTGGAGAGATCAAGTAGAAAAGTTGCTCATATTCGTAATATATTTTAATGCTCCCACTTTCATGCTCATGCTGACTTCTTTGCAGGCTGGGCTCCTCGCTGCAACCGTCACGGCTTTCATCATTGATTCCTATAAGAATTTGCGAGAAGACCCATTTTCAAAGACTAATTGGCTCCTAGAGCAAGTCTTACTCGAGATTCACAATGCGAACACGGGCAATACCACAGCTAATTCTCTCCCTCCTACTCCGCAGACCTTCACCTTCACCCCATCTGCCTTGGACATCCGTGTTAACCTTTTCTGGTTCATGAGCCTCTCTCTTAGTCTTGCTACAGTTTTGATCGGTATTCTGTGCAGTCAATGGCTGCGCGAGTATCAACGTTATACACGTCTCCCTCCTGTGGAGGGCATTTCGGTGCGTCAGCTTCGCTACGACGGTCTAATGGCATGGAAGGTTCCAAATATCTTGATGTCCCTTCCCGTGTTACTTCAACTTTCCCTCATCCTATTTTTCTTTGGTCTTCTCGATCTCTTATGGAATCTGAACCACATTGTTGCGTCCTTCGTGACCACCGTTGCTGGACTCGCAATCCTCTTTGTCGTTGTCGCTACACTCCTCCCATCTTGTCAGAATTACTTCGGCACGGACCCCCGCACTCCTCGCTGTCCATACAGATCACCACAGGCGTGGGCCATCCATCGATTACTTGCACGACTCGTACGGTTTAGGAATACTTTTCGGTCGCCTTTTCACGCTGAACGAGACGCGCCTTGCTTCAAAGACAAGACTTGGGTAGATGCAGATAATGCCTGGTGCGCGATGAAGAGGCAGGTAGATCCCACGCAAGTCTCTAATGATATGGTTCGTGGACTTGTGTGGATTGACAAGCACCTCGAAAATTCCGTAAATATGGTTTTCTCGATATACCATTGCATCAAGAGCATCCTGCCAGAGGAAAGCGCACAGGTTGTGCTGCAGATTAACAAAAATCCCCGGGACTACTTCCGCCTCACTGAAGTGATGAACACGACAGAGGTAGCTGACCGCCGTGAAGTGAACTCAACTCTATATCTCGCGGAAAAGAGTCGAATGTTTCCTCAGCTTGGGCCAAGTCACCTGGATTCCGTTATCCGCCTTCTCAATAAGCGCATGAAGTACTCACCCCAGAGTATGGACCCTCCACCCTTTATTTATTGGCCGTTATATGATATCCTCGGGACACCTGAAGGTCCGTTCACCCCTTTCCTATCTAACTAATCACATTTTGATATTTAGCTTATAGATCTCGTTATCCAATTTCTTTTATGCTTCAAGGACCTTATTTCCCTTGGGCAGTTGAGAGAGGAAGACGCCAACAATTTATGGGATCTCATCAACATGGCAGCGAGCAGTGATGGAGGAACGCACCGACATCCTACGTATAGGCGACTCGCGTTGGAGATTGTCATGGCTGTGGAAGGAAGACTTCCAACTTTAGAGTCGACACCAACAGGGATCCATTATCCTGACGATGCGAAGAGGGTGGTGAAAAATTGGGTCTCCCATGTCATCGATCTTTTCCATGACTGGGCCCCTCAAGACGATGATCCTTTTTGCGAACTCGTGTTAGACGCGCTCAACAAGCGCTTGAATGATTGTGGTGGGCCAGGTGCCATCCTTTCTCCCAAGGAACGGCGGGCCTGGGAGACGGTTGTGCTTTCAATGAATTCAAGTCAAGATCTGGTGGAGAAAAGTGGAGAATTGAGTTAACGTCATTTATATGTCGATATTACTTTCTATCGAGTTTATTGTAGTTGCTTGGTTTACTGACGCTATTGTTCGCTTTAGTGCGACATCCAGTCATCTAGATATGCGTACTCGCCTTCATATATACCCTTTTGACCCACTGGGGATCTCAACCAAGTGTTTGAAATGGAAGCGATTGCAACTTGAAACGGAAGAAAGCTTTACACGATGAAATTCATATGCGGCTATCCATGTGTGTAGGTTTGATACCCAGAATATCGCACAATGGTCAATTGCTAGAATCTTCAACTTGATTATTATAAATACATGGGACATATATCCAAGTGTTACAGAAAAAAAATACAGTGGCGTTTTATGAATTGTGGTCTAGCATTGGTTGAGGTATGAGGATGATTCCGTGAGGGTAATTGAGGAAAAGAAAGTGTAATGCGAATGTTGGGAAGAAGGTATTGGTATTTGAGTACCCGTTCATCGGGATGTTGAAGAAAGTTCAAGAAAAAACCGGCCTAGAAATAGAAAGAAAAAAGCATTTAAAGTATCATAAACCTACCCAGCGACCTTAACCACAACCGTTCCACCATCCTTCAATAGGCCGTCATCCACAAATACCACAGGCGTCCTTTCAAAAGAAACAACCCGTTCTCGAAGTTCGCCCTTCGCATCCTCAATATCCTCCACAACGGGCCTGACCCCGTTCTCCAGCGCAAGGCGGAGGACGATACCAAGCGTCTCGCCCACATCGTTTCCTTCCCAATCCACATCCTGAGCAACACTAACCCACGCATACCCAACCTTCCCAATTCCTTTAGCAGGGCTCGCGTTGGGTTCCTCGTCCGCAGGCCCATTGGGGGCAGTACCATGGCCTGGACTATCCTGAGTTTGAAGGCCACCAAGTCGGAAAGCACGCAATCCAGCGCGGAAGTTGTCCGCCGCACTTGGGATAACTCGCTCAGGTACATCGCCGACAAGGGTCGTAAACTGACCAATACCTCGCCTCTGTGGGCTTGGCACCTCATCCGTTGCGAACCCAGGAGACCTCAAGAGCCTCTCTCCTGCCTCTCTAACTTCTTTCCCACCAACTGTGTCTAGCACCGCGTCAAATACATCTCCATCTTCCCTCAACGAGTCCAACACCCGCACTGCCGCACTACGACCATCGTCTCCGCCTCCACCTTCCTCTTCATCGTCAAAAATAACCTCATCTGCGCCCCAGACTCTCACTCGCTCCTCGATGACATGCATAAACGCGTCGCCTACTTCCTGGCTCGCATGGGATGGCACAGAGGAGAACGGTACGTGTACAGAAACCCGCCAACCGCATTGGACGAGTAGCTGGACCGCCATGGCGCCAGTGCCGTCATGCCCTCGAAGCACCAGTATTCGACGTCGGTCGTGATCTGCATTTAATCGGATAGACTGTGGGTGGTCGGAATGTGATGAGGAGGCTGCGGAAGTTGCAAAGTCGAACCCAGCGCCACGTCGATCCATGGATGACAAACTGCCCGGTGAAGTAGTTCCATCTCGAAATGCGAACATGAAGGTGCGGATGGCGCGGTATGCTGGTAGGCCGCAAAGGGGGAGGAGAGAGAGTTCCTCAACCGTAAGAGTTGATGGAATATTCAAGTTTGTTTGTGTTGGAATGGGCGAGGCGATCCACACGGGGCTTACGGGTCCAGCAGGGTCATTCATAGGTGGAGCATTTTTCCAAGGATGAGGAATGCGGTGAACTCTGCGACGATCAATGACGATGAATTCCGCAAGAGCGCCTCCCTAATGGTTGGAAATGGATTTGGGTCAATTTTTCTTCTTCACTGAGTAGAGAAGAGAAAGATTTACCTTCCGCACATCCAAGAGCCCAATAACCCACTCTCCTTTCCTCACAACTTCGTCTCGTACCTCCCAACCACACTCTAACACTCTTCCAACAAAACTCCTGCCAGGTATATACCCCACATCTGCACGTGTTCGAGTTTTCGGTGTCCTCTTCGCTGAAGGACTCGGATTTTGAGTAGCAACGGAAGGCGAAGCCGACTTGGCAGACGAAGCATGGGATGTGGCTGTATTACTCCGCTTCAAAGAAAATGATAATGAGCGCTTGGGTGGCGAGATGGGTTTAGACCTCGCCGATGAATCGGCGTGGTTGGTACTGCCATTTGGGTGTCCATTCATCTCCTTTTCTTTGCGTTTCGTACTTGGGCCTCGCGACAGCCGTTGGCTCAACGATCTCCCAAGAGCGGCCAGAGGCCCTTTCTTCGCCGATGGATTCGTGTTGTGTGTTGTCGATAACTCCTCGGTATCAGTTTCATTCTCGCGTCGTTCCTCCTCGTCTTCGTGCTCAGTATCTTCATCATCTCGTTCAGTTTCCTGTCCAGCGTCTTCCTGTTGTCTCCTTCGTCCCCTTTGAGCATAATTGGCAGCCCCTCTGCCCATCTCAGCACCGAATCTAACCCCAACAAGTCGTCCATCCATCCCATCCAACGCAACAGCCCAAATCTGCACCAGCACGCTCCCACTGGGCACATGGTTTGGAGGCGAGCGATACGAGGTGAAACCCAGGGGTGTCGGACGCTTCCTGACTCCAGAAGGTAACCCAGCGTCAGCACTCGCCCGCCGGGCACCAGCAGCACCGTTTAGAGGTAAAGGTTGAGGTCCAGGATGCCCATTGCCTGAGGAAAGTGAGCTTTTCCTCCCGAACAACCCAAATATCCCTGCTCGTGACGCGCCGAGTCCTCGTATGACTTCGACAGTGGCCATAGTCGTTTGTGCGATTCCGCTTCTGGTTAGGTCAATTTTGCCGTTTGCAGAGAGGGAGAGCCTTCCGTCAGCATTTGTCCCAACAGCAGCAGCTGTACCCATTGGCTGCGGTGCACGTGGGAGGACGAGGGAAGTGTATCCTTGGGTTCCTTTGGAGGGGCGTTCGCCTGGAGGGGAGAACGATGAAACGAGTGCATCTACTTCGGATTGGAGGGTTTGTGGGGGTTTGCGTAATGTCGATGCTGAATTCGAAGACGAGTGCAGTGAGTTAGATAACGAGTCTAGCGACCGCGAACGACGTCTGCGTAAAGCGTCAGGCTTGGATGTATGTCGCAAACTACGCGATTGATCCGTAGTATTGGTGGTGGTGCTCTTCGCTCCACCTTGTGTGCTTTCTCCGCTGGTCGCGTCGTATCCATCCTGTTTGCTCGAACTACTTGAGCCGTATTCAATTTCTCGATGTGCCATGCGAGGTGTTAGTGGTCCTTCTTCGTCCTCTTCCATCAAGGCAGACATGCCATTCCTGTTTGATATGGGTTTGGGTTTTGGATTCCGGGTGCGTGTGGGTGGGGGTGGGGGTGAGGTAGATTTGGAAGGATTTGTGGATGAAACTGAAGGAGAAGAAGCGGATGACGGATTTGAACTACGGTTAGTCTTCGTGGTAGATGGGGAGTTGGGATGAGAAATGGAATGGGGTTTTTTGGTGTCAGAAGTAGGAGTTGGTTTAGTTTTCTGGGATGGAATAGAGGACACAGAGGAAGAACGGGCATGTCCTTGGGTCCGTGGTGTGGTACTGGTGCTTGTCGCGGTATTGGTCGGCCTTGGAGCTGTAGTCGTAACTACGGTCGTTGTAGCAGAACCATGAGCTTGCGAGAGAGGCTTTGAGGGTGTGTGTCTCGCATTTCCGTTTGCGGTAGAAGAGAGTGAGTGGGGTTTCGAGATTGAGACTGCGGCTGTGGTATCGCTGTTGGTATCAGGAGTGGGTATGGACGCGAAAGCGGAGAAAGTGTGGGGTGGTTGGCGTCGCTGCTTTGGGGGTTGAGGTTGCTGAACATATTGGGGTGCAGGTATACGTTTGGTACCAGTTGTGGCGTTTGTGGGAGGCGGGGAAGCAATGGTTCGAGGAATATCGGCCTTCTCGCGCTCCTTGCCTCTAGGGTTTGGGTTGGTCGGAGTGGTCGACTGCATTTCAGGTTCTTCAACAACACCCAGACCAGCGTATGAAGCATTATTGGGTCCCTTCTTAGGAGTAGCGGAAGTTGTCGACCTCCCTCCTGCCACCGGTGTAGTTTTTGTTGCAGATGCAGGTTTCGCCTTGGTTGCATTAGAACTGGGAGGGGGCACGAGCCACCTAACATCCTTTGCCCAATCTTCCTCGGCATATTTTTGATTCCTCCACCGTCCACTCTCAGCCTTGTTGTACGTGACCTCTCTCTCGCCTTCACTCCGATCAGGGGTGTCCGAGTCCAAAAATAAGGAGTGCGCATCGAGGGTTGTTGAGGAGATGCTGAGATTGGAAAGCCGATCTTGGGCCGACCCATGGTTTGTGCTCGATGTAGACGGCGTTCTCGTGGATGGAACGGCTACAATCGCTGGTAAAACAGGTTTTGGGGGAGTCGGTCTTGCAGAGTCTGTGGAATTGAGCGATATCCGGCTTGGTTTTCTTCGTGCTGTGCCCGTCGAGGCCATCGAGGCGCGAGGAGATGTGTTGGGGGTGAAGAAAACATCAATATCCGAGTCGGACTCTTCCTCTCTTTGCGGTACGTGTAGGTACCCTGGCTGCACACATGCATTAGACACTGGACCCACAAGTAATGGAATAATACCGACCTCCACCACCCTTGGTCTTTCGCCACTGGGTCTCTTCGCGGCCTCCTCCGCCGCGATTCGAAGCATCTCCTGCTTTGTGGAATAATACTCTTTTCTGGGTACATTAGGGCCTGAGTAAGTTTGTGACGGGCGATTTAGCAGGCTCTGGACTAGGGTCGGCTTCGTCATGAGTGCGAACGAGCGCGACCGAAGCTTTGTGGATGTTGGGCAACGAGGTATGAACACGCTGCCACTATATTTGGCTCTCTTCCCTTTTCGGTGACCACAAATGAAAAAGTATGCACTCAACCCCGGCTCAATAGCCATAATTCCAACCAACTGTGGAAATGGTGCTGCGTGCAATCCCACCAACGCCGCGATTTAAAGTTCTTCCACCCTCGGATAGCGGAACCAATTGCTATATTTGGTTTTTTCCTCAGTGGGCCCTCTCTTGACATTCCATTGCACACTTCAGAGCTCTCTTATCGCCCTGCAATTTACTTATACTGTATAGGGTTATCGTGAAAATCGATCATTGACATTGAGCCAACAGAGCTGATCATAATGGTATGTTGATTTTTTATAATCTCACCTGCTCGATAAACTGACGCCCGCGTGTCTTCGAAGGAAGACACGACAAGTTCATATCCGAGCCTCGTGTCCGATAACATCTAGATGTTGCCCTATAACAACGTCTCTGGCTTTTCGCTCCTTGACGTGCACCCACAATGGTGAACTCGAATCCTGAGCCACCCTCGTCGGAGGATCTCTTATACGCTTTGAACCACGTTTTTCTACCCCCAAAACTTCCCCAACAGGATGATCATGACCCAGATCGCGACGTCGCTCTCTGTCGCTTGGTATATGTTGCCTCGCAGAATTTTGCTACAATCCTATCTGAATCCCAGCAAGCACAATGGTCCGCCGTGATTCAGATGCTCGAAAATCTGCTGGAATCGACTGGAGCCCTCGACCGAGAAATGCTCATCACGAATATATTGCACCTCGAGACCGGAGGTCAGTTTTTCTGGAATGTACCACGTTCTCCATCGCTCACTTTCTCCTTATCTGATCTAGGTGTCTTTGCATTTCACATTCGCGCTCAAAACGCGGCTCTCATCTTACGCAGGCTTCAAAATACTATGATTTTCGAAGTTTTTGAGGTTTCACCGACCCCCGAGGCTGTTATGGGCACTAAGGGAAAGCTCATCTGCTCGTATCCTGGCCCTGCTGTGGAACTTCCACTCGACGTCGCACAAGATCGCTCGTTTGTCGAACAACTCGTTTCTTTCCTCATGCATATGGATGTAGATCGATTGCCGGGTGCAGAGCCCACTACAACCAAAGCTGGATCCAAAGTTCCCGAAACACGCGGCACAACCCATCCACGATACATCTCGCAGCTCCTCATCATGATCCTTCGCGGGATGGGAAACGAAGCAAGAGTTGACCGTATCACGAAGCGTATTGCAGACGATGTCTGCTGGAGTGGTGCTAAAAAACCTTGGCGGAGGTCGTCGCTTTGGCTTGTGCTCCGTGTAGCCATCCAAACAACTGCAGACTCCCGCGAGACGTATAAAGCATTTATGATGTTTTTTCAGGCCAAACTCCTCCAGTTGTTTGACAACCATGATCTACCCAGCGAGCTCCTTTATGCCGCCCTAGTTAAGACAAGCAGACGTGTTCACAAACTCGGCGCCTCCGCATCTCCTCGCCTCTTGCAAGTAGTCGGGGCAGTCAGCCAAGAGATCAAGGAGTGCCTTCAAGAAAGGTGGTCAGATGAGCAGATGCTTCAAGCTTCCTCTCCGTCCTACATCCCAGATCCGATTGCAATTGAAAAGGATACCACCATATCACTCGTCGAGTCCCGCGCGTATCTCGCTAAGATTTTATCCCCCGATCCTTATATGGACACTTTAACGACATTTCGGCCATCGCACTTCCCACGCCTTCGCAATTCACATGATTTTCACCAATTTCGTCCTGACGGTTTAACCAAAGCTGTTCAAGCTGATTCTCGCATTGCTCTTGCCGACTTCGAATTCCTTGTTCAGGAACGATTGGACGATTGGGTTAGTCGAAACCAGCAAAATGAGTTGGCATGCGAGACATTGGGATCTTGCTTGGAACAGTACATCTCCGCTTCCAAAACGCACTATTCGTCTAACCCGGAGGATAAATCACTCATGCTTTTGACAATCATGGAGCTCTGGGTTGCACTTGACACCGTCGCCGGTATCCAATGTCCACTTCTTTTATCTTATTCACCCGAGATTCCATCCTCGTTTTTGGATCCCCTCCTCCTTCGTCGAGCAAAATCCATCAAGCGTGCTGCCCGAATTGAACTCTACTTACGCCAAAGTCACCATTGCAACTTCAATATACTCTGATCAGTTTCATAACAACACGTTCGCTGTGCGTTATTTCCAAGAGTCGCCCACCCTCCAGGCCGCGAAAGCCTCTATTGAAAAACACGCTACCAAAATGCGTGAAAGTAAGCGTGGATGGCTGCGGCACTATAATGCGAAGCATAAGTCGCTCACTGAGGAGATTGCCAGACTTAGCTGCGAATACACTGACGACAACTATTGGGGTAGACGGCACTCATACTCGTGTAGGAAGTGCAAGCTCCAGGAAGAGGCCAATGATATGAAGATCACTGTTGAAGAATGGCCCCTGCCTAATTATCCTCTGGAATCTGCTGCCGTTGTCTTTGAACTCAATTGTCCTCCGGTTTTCACCATCTGGAGGACACGAACATACCAAATCCTTCGCGACATTGGCATGGTGCATGTCAAAGTTGGTGCAAGGTCGTTTAATCCCAGAGCTCGCCTCGAAAACTATGAAGGGCTCTCGACCTGGTCGACAAGGGGCACTTCGGGCCGCATCAGCCTTGGGTCCGAGACGGCATCGTTTCTCAACTCCCACTACCGCCACGTTTCTATCCCTGCACATGAAGATAGTGTCTGCATCAACAACGGACTGCGCTTCAAGTTGTATGATACCGTAAAGGGAGAATATGTGCTTTCGACCTTCGACCTCAATCTCGATTCTTACTGCACGCTTCTTCTACCAAAGAATGGAGAAGGCTTATACCGGCACCTTCAGTACGCTGTCGCGCACACGACTCACACACACAACGAAACTATCGTCAATCAGGGAGATTGCCCGATAAACCTGAGTATGCATGAGCAGCTTGCTTTCTCCAACCTTCGTTGTGGGTCGCTGCTGCAATGGAAGAATATTGTTCGTGAACTTCGAACGAACACTTTGACCTTTTCTCGGGAGGAGGTTCATACACTTATTACGCAAGCGGCGTGGCAGTTAGGACCTCTTTCTGAGGATGGAATGTTTAGAGAATGGCATTTTGAGCTTGGAGTATCGGAATTTGGCCTTTTCTTGCTTCGAGAAGCCACGGAACTTTTGTCGCGTGTTGAGGCTAATTGGATTGAAGGAACAACGGTAAAGACTATCAGTGCGTTTTTTGTTTCAATAAACAAATCTAGGATTGTTCTAATGCCTCTATACAGTATATCTCGTCAGTCGACTTCTCGCATCCACTCCAGATCCCGAGCGGCAAGTGCAGCACAATGGGTACCAACTGTTGCGCAAGGCTCGAGCAGTGACACATAACTGGATGCGCGAAATTCTGCTTAAGCTTCAGGAGGTTGACGACGGGCAGGCTAGCGAGCTTCAAAGACAAGTCCGCGACATGGCTGCCACCTGCAGGGCGACCTTCGACGTCGACGACGGGATACATCTTAAAACTCTGCTTTGTTCTTCTGAAGACGTCGCCATTGCAATCGAATGTGCCATTGTCATTCACGATAATACTCCACCTCAGCTTACTCAGAAACTGCTCCATCGAGATCAACGACTCTCTCATTTCCTGGAAGCGCTGCTCATTGAACTCATTCAAAATGACAAATGTGGTCTGGATACCGCAATCGCATCAGTTTGGCCCTCATACCGCCCGGGATATGGAGGCTGGCGGCAATTGGATGGGCCCAATTCACGATGGCTAACGTCGCTCACCGCTCCTTTCCTTGGCCAACGAGCTCAACAAGTTCACTACAACATTTTAACTGGGGAGCTGCTTGTAGATGGGAAACCACTAGGACGTCTACCTCAAGAGATTATCAATCACTCCACTTACTCCCGAATCTTTGGCCAGGTATTGATGTTTTCGTGATTTGACTTAATTGAAGCTCACATTGATCTATCCAGAAAATTCTGGATGTCATTCCTGCTGATATGCCTGGAATGGACTATGCCACCAGATCTTCGGTCCACGGTTATCAGGTATATTATTTTTATACGTCTTTGTTGTGTCGGTCTAAGCCTTGTGGTGGTATTAGGTTTCCTTTGCGCTTCGTAGTAATCCTCAAAACCTCATCATACGCGCAAGCTGTTCGGGAAAAGTCTTTGAGCTCATTCCTGATAACATTATCCAGGGGGATTTCCCAACTTTGTTCGTCACAGAGAATGCTCACTGGATGGACATCCACAGCGGTGAAGTTGAATTTCGCCCTCTACATCAGTTATGGGATTCATCACCTCACAATTGGCGGCTTGCATTCTTCTCCGATTCCGACCGTCCATCAAGGATGATTCACAGCACATCAGGGACTCGTCACCTCCTTGATATCCGAAGCGACACATTCCAGGATATTGCGAAACGTTTTCTTCCTTTGGAGTGCTCGGAATATCTGACCATCGTCCTCGATGTTCAATCCCGCGATGTCTCTATTGAACTACCCCGATTCCGTCTGTCATTTTTTGTCAGCAGTGGTGAACTCGAATCTACGAACTTGCGCGGGATGGTCGTCGACAATAACCAATGCACCGGTACCATGATCGGGCTAAGAAGTCAGCTTGTCCTCCGCCATAAAGACTCAGCCTTTGCCAGCCTCCCTCGCTCGCGCTTTGTCCTCATACCCCGTGGCCACATCCAGTTCTCTCTTTCGCCAGACAAAAACCACGTCCGCGTGCACATTGATACCTGCACCAACAGCAACTATAGGCGCCGAGTTACGTGGGACAAGTACGAGATAGACTCTGATCTTGGGTTGCTCGTTGGTAGCGTCAACCTCACTAGCCGACTCTGCAAGATTTACTTGCATGCTTTGTGTAGTCACCCTCTACCAGACCCTCTGACTGGCCAGACGGGTACTGATCATGCACTGCAGGAATTGAATGCTGCAGGGTGTTTCTCATTTCAGAACCTGACAAAGGCCGACGTCGACTTCCTTCGACTTATTGGGAACCTCACCCCTCATCGATACTACTACCCACAGCACCTTCGCGTCATGCAGACGATCAACTGGTCTTCTAAATCACCTGCGCTCTCTCAGCATGGTAGCTTCGACACCGCTGTATGCAAAATCATGGAATATGCGAAATCCCTATCCATTTTCGCTGGCCCGAAGGAAAACGAAGTTGTTGACCTGGGATACGAGTGCAAAGGTGACCCACTCTTGATGGCACGTGCAACACAAAGGAACGACGTTTACTACGAGGGGGCTGGCAAGACATCAACAAACTTTGATGAAAGACATAACTCTCGAGATTCTCCTCACATTGCCGACCATGATTCCGATGGAACTGAGGCCCTGAATACCTCGCGGTTGGTCTACGCTTGGCCTCTAGGTCTTACCCGCCATCTCGAGCCCTCTGAGCTCCTCGAGGCTTTCAAAGGTTGGGGTAGCATGAGCGGACCTCTGGAGGGGACATCTTTGATGTATACCCGAGAGTGGTTGGATTTTAATCTCCCAGTAAAATGGATTAGTATCTACAATCTTTGTCGTCAAACCGGAGAATCTGCTTCGAAGTACCAATTGATCTTTTCCTTCGCTGCTCTGGCTTACAGCTCGCCGAGTCTTCGGAAATTTATCCCTGCCCTCCTAGCCTTTGCCACTATTCACCAATCGGAATTGATTGAGCCTCCCCCACATTCATCCTATGAACTCCAAGTTGGGTTTGAGCCTCTCCCTGATCAGGTGCGGATCATCATCAGATCCGAAACCAACGATCTCGACGACAGCCCAGCTGCGCACCTCTCACGAAGCTGGAACGAATCCATAGAAGACTTACGCTCTCGGCGATCCCAGCATTATGACAAGTACATTTCGCGTCGAACCAAAGATGTCATGGAAAGCTTGATGATGGAGTCTCACTGGCACTCACCCCACCCATGGTCTCCCTTCCAAGCTGAGGACTTGAGGTGGTTTAACACCGAAAAAATCATGAAAACAGTTAGGGAGTACTTCGCAAGCTGTTCCCGTAATAGAGACCTTCGTTCATTCGCTGCCGATGTCACGACAAGACTGCAAGCAAAATACCGGGCCTCCCCATTGACAGGAAATGTTCCCAGATTCTCCTTTGCCCCTCGGTTCGACATCTGCACTCGTCAGCATCACTCTCCCTTTACTCTGGCAAACCTCCTTTCCCTTCGCCTGTATTCTGCCCCATTGTACTGCTCCTATAAAATTGGAACGGGTGCACGCATCAATTCGCGGCCGCTTGGCGAACCGATTAATACTAGTAACCTAGAGAACCTCATCTCTCAATTCCGGACAAAAAACTCCTCAACACTCCCTCAACTGTATAGCAAGCGTCTCGAAATAAGCCGGCAAGAATTACATGGACAACAGACTCCAGTCTTACCCAACCAACTACCTCCTGTGAATGACTGTCTTGCATATCGCGACCAGTGCCATCGTCGCCTGCACACTGTTTTTTCATCAATCCGCTATGCCTTAGTGCCGTCAACTGCCACTGAAAGGATCCTCGCGCATGCAGGGTTGTGGCCACGCATTCATCATCGCAGTATGTTGTATCCCTTGGCATCCACGTCCAACATCGACCTCAGCCCGGAATGGGCCAAAATTTTGACCGCCTTTGCCGAAGTATTCATTGAATATCAGTTTTCTCAGCGACTGTTAGGGTATGCCCTTCAATTGGACACCGAAAAATACTTCAAAGAGCTCGACAGTGCATCATTCAACCGGCAGGATGCAGCGCGAATCCCTGACTGGCTCTTAATACAAGTACGAAGAAGTTTTCTCGATATACTGAGTTCAGATTACTGACTACATTCATTTTCAGATCCAAGGCAACTTTATCACCCGTGCAATCCAGTACGAAGTTGCGAAAGAAATGATCACTCCCTCCTCGGATAATAGCACCATCCTCCAGCTTAATATGGGAGAGGGGAAGTCTCACGTTATCGTTCCTCTCGTAGCCACCGCCTTGGCCGACTCGCGCAAGCTCGTCCGAGTTGTCGTTTTGCAGCCCCTCGCTGGCCAGATGTTCCACCTACTCGTTGAGCGTATCTCTGGCCTTGCGAATCGTCGAATATTCTATCTTCCGTTTTCCCGTGACGTCACAATGAATAACCAACAAATCCAGCTAATTCATGATTTATTCCAGGAATGTGCTCGCGTTCAAGGAGTTTTAGTGGCACAACCCGAACATATCCTTTCCTTCCGGTTGATGGTGATTGACCGAACACTATCATCAAACTCTCCCGAGGTCGCACAGAAGTTGCGGCAGATGCAAGAATGGCTGACTTCTACTTCGAGAGACGTCCTTGATGAGAGCGATGAATTGCTCCATGTCCGGTACCAGCTTATATATACTATGGGTCATCAACAGCCCCTTGATGGTGGCCAAGATCGTTGGACTACCACACAAAAGGTATTCGACCTTGTGCGTCGACATATGTC
>Ga0307509_10006005_pt1 | contig 16582 bp, 11 predicted proteins | sample 10_EM_MG_FD_202245 | JGI IMG/M metagenome (GOLD analysis project Ga0307509, IMG submission 202245) | Populus trichocarpa ectomycorrhiza microbial communities from riparian zone in the Pacific Northwest, United States - 10_EM | ecosystem: Host-associated > Plants > Roots > Unclassified | place... | reverse complement strand
GATCGTCTGGTGGATCAAATAGAAATCAAGTGTATAGTATCTCAGACTACAGCCAAGGACTTGTGGATGACTCGAAGTGTTTCAACCGTTGCATGCTCACAATCGGTTCCCGAGCACTCAAACTCTAAAGTTTGAGTTGATTTTAAACCATTCAGTTGAAGCTCGGACGACCCATCTTAATGCTAAGATAGAAAAATTTAGAGTTGAGATGGTCGAACTATGTTAATTGTACGTAAAGCTGAAATCATAGATAGGTGGTACATGTGCTTCCTTTTACGGCCCCATGGTCTTGGCGAAGACTCGCCTCCTCTTCCTCTTCCTTCAGCCCCTCTATTCTACATTAATTGTATTTCAACTTATAAATTTTTCAATTTTTAATAAATATTTTATTTTTATATTAATTTAATTTCTTTTAATTATTTTCTATTTCTATTTAATAGATTAAAAAAATCATTATTGATGGCTTACCGACGGATTAAGTCAGTCGATATATTCTAGAGTTGAAAAAGAATTACTACAAATGTTATTGTGCCACTGTTTAATCACCGACAGTTTTATTTTGTTGGTATTATTTAATAAAAAAATCATCAATGGAATTACATACGATCTTTTGTCGATAATATGTCATATTCAACGATGGAAATACCGACGGATTAAAGCGAGTAATTTTTTTTTGTTTGACACTCTTTTGCCGTTTATAAATCCATCGGTAATTTCATTACTAATAACTCACTGACAAACCATAAATCACCGACGATAAGTTTTTCAATGAAGTATTTCTATTTTTGAGCCTGACAATAAAGGTCATGTTGATGGGCTAAGTGTATAAATACCGACAAAATATTCCAACTTGAAATTAAGAAATTCTGCTAGTGACAAGAGAAACAAATTCTTGTATATTTTCTGCTGCTTGACTCATTTGAAGGTTTTTTCTTGCCGAGTTACCGGCGATAGAAGCATGTAAAAATTCTGTGATTCTAGCCTAATCTTTACCCAAAAAAAAAAAGTGTAGAATTCATATTATAGTTCCAAATAGGAGATTTAGTTTGTTCACATCAATTCATGTTTCATACCCCCCTGTATCGTAGCTATCATTTCCAAACCAATTTTCCATCCTTGTATAGCTACACCAGGAACAAGGTCACATACCAAGCTTCCACGAATTTTCACAGCCTTCCCATAGTGGGTTAATTAGCATATATGAAAACTTAACTTAGAACCTGTTTGGGAGTGTAATTGAGGTTCAAAGTGTTTTTAAATTGAAAATACATTATAATTATATTTTTTATTTTTATAATATTTTTTTAAAATCATTACATCAAAACAATATAAAAATATAAAAAAAATAATTTAAAATAAAAATAAATAATTTTTTATAAAATAGCGGTATGATAATAACACCAAACGTACCCTAATCAGAGTGCGCATACTGGAAACTTTTTTCACTTGGATCATTTTGTGTGGCCAAATGAGGTGATTCCTATCCAGATTAGGGGCCATACCATCTAATCTCTTTCAAATTTTCGGATGTCAACTTGACTCAGAGGACAAAAAATTGAAGGAAAATGTCATAAACCAACAAGAGTATGGTAGTGCTGGTTTGTTTTTATTTAGAAAAAGTTTTTTTTCTTTTATTATTTGCTTTTTTTAGTCCTCATACAATCCTCTTTTTGTAATTTTAGATTAGACGTTTCATTACGTCTTGACAACATCTACCTCTTACAGTACAAAAGAATTATCCCTTCTAAAATCCCTCAATGGTGTCATATTGCCTCTTCTATATATATATATATATATATATATATATATATAGAGAGAGAGAGAGAGAGAGAGAGAGAGAGAGAGAGAGTAAATCGCTCCCTTGCATGTAGGTGCGTTTCTTTAATATGATTAAAAAAATAAAAAGCATTGCCCCACATCCATAAATTGCTAGTGATTTTTGTGTTGTAAGAACATGGCATGTGTGTAATACAGTAAGCAATTGCCTTCAAGGCATGACCATCCCTTGCATATGTTTGTATGAATTTCTCCATTTTTTAAATAAATATTATATGGTTTTACGTGTATTTATATTCTAAATGATAATATGATTTTATCAATTAAAGAATGTATATTCACTTCAAGTTGCGATGAGCAGATGATCGAGAACGATACTGCCTTGGCCGTTTCGATCCATGCCATATTGTTGCGTGGAAAAACGATCAAAACTGTTGGCTCAGAAAAATATCTTTTAAGTCGAGCAATCACTGAATTTAACCTATTGAACTCGGAAACATGGCCCATGGCGGCTAAGGTAATGTTTTTCATTTGGGTATCATGGGCCATGGCGGCTAAGGTCATGTTTTTTACTTAGATGACAAGCACAGATCATGATAGACTTGGGCTGTATTTTTTTAAGTTTTAAAAAATAAAAATAAATAAAATAATATTATTTTAAAGTATTTACAAGAAAAAAACATTTTAGCAGAAAATTACTTTAAAAAACAAATTCTATGCACACTAAATAAGAGAAATCAATTGAAGACTTTTAAATCTGGTGTTAAATTAACACAAGAAATGATTAATTGAAAAGTGTTACACATTGGCGTACAGAATTGGCCGGCAACATCAATGCTAGATGCAGATTTATAGTAAATAGAGCAAGCCAAGACTGTTGAATCGAGAAGCATGTCTGAGAAAATTACATTAATGTTTACAACTAATAATACAGCTTTGCAATGGAAGAATGATTGATCTTAAATTAAATTGCAATCGAGTTCGTTGCAATTACTTGACTAATTCTCTTAATACAGCACATGAAAGCCAGAGAGGTACAATCATTGATGAACAAGACAGACTTTGAGGGAAAGCTAGGCTTGCGTAATCTTCCCAGAATAACTTGTCAACCTCGTATCGGAGAAATGGTTTTCCTATCGTTTACCATCTCATGTGCCCCAACTGGCAAAGATCATCTGTCAATGCACAGTTAATTTTAACACCTTCAGGTCTCACAAATAAAGCTCCAGTGCCACTGATTATTCAAATTCTTATGTGGCTAGTTTCCCAGTTTATGCAGCTAGCAGCCAATTTGGAGCCACTTCTGTTTCGATTTTACCTGATTCCTTTGAGCAAATCATTCGTCTCTCACAGTTCCATCTTCCTCTGAAATAATTTTTCCCTTAATTTTGCAACTATTTGATCATGAACCCCTTCATTTTCCATTAAGTATTGTTCAGCTACACGTTCATTGCCAAATACCTTTCTGCCAATGACATAGCTGCTTCCTTCTTTCTTGATGAGACTGTGCTCGCAAGCTAATTCTAAGACCTCAGATTCAGAGCAAAAGCCTCTCCCAAACTGTATCTCAAGTTCAGCTTTCGTCATAGCAGGAGCCAATTTATTTTTCACCACTTGTGCACACACCCCAAGACCGGTTATCTGAAAAACATAGCATTATTTAACAGAGCAAAACAGCAACAAGAACGTGAAAGACTTGATCAATCAGTTCAAGTAAACTAACATAAAAAATTTTATTGTTAACTAACACAAAAGCTTAAGAACGAGGAAAAATCTGATAGAAGGTAAATTGGAAAGGAAAAGAAGAATGAAATTTAAAGCAGGGAACACAGATCAATCAATCAAGGTAAACAAAGGACAAACATGACTGGAAGTATGGAAATTCATGCAGAATCCTAGACCATTATAAGCCAACAATATCTTATTTGTCCATCTACAAATTTATCACTTGTATACAAAGCTTAGAAACTCCACCAGATTTTCAAGCAAATATCAAATAAATAACCACAATTAGGTGCTTATGCAAAGAACATATCTCTGAGGAACATGACAATGGAATTTATTCAGGTCACATGTTAGCAATGGCGCTAAAGAATATACCCTGTCCTCAGTCTTGAGCAGTCTTGTTCTGATCATTCTCAAACGCACAGCTGAATAGAATTTCAAGGCATTTCCGCCACAAGTGACCTCTTCTGCACGCCCTGATTTTAAACTTTTTCTAACCTGGATAAAGACAACAATAACGATTGGTGAATATTATTTTCCCCATAAGTTACTGTTTACAGCAACCGTACAGAATATTTGAAATGTTTTGGCGGGAAGTCTAGAACTCAACCTGATTAAGAAAAATAATGAGAGTTTGTGATTGGCATAATGAATAATTGATCTTTCGTAGTGCTTGGGTCATTAATCGTGATTGTATATCTTCAAAGGTGCCTCCTACCGCAGTATCAATCTCACGTTGGGGGACAAGTGCAGCAACCTGTAAAAAAAGGCCTGGAACGGTATTAAGCACGATGACTGAGATAAAATAGAAAAGGACACCATAGAGATCCACAAGTGCAATTTATAAGGGATCAAAAAGCTATAACAAAACGTTACAATAACTATTGATAACAGGGTAAGGTCATGGACACAAAGATGTGTGTGTGGGAGTGTCTGCTTGAGAATTAATTACTTACACTATCCACCACGATAACATCTACAGAACCACTTTTAGTCAGAGTATCGACTACACTGAGCAAATTTTCAGCACAATCTGGATGTGAAATAAGAAGATTTTCTGTGTTTATGCCCATTGATTCAGGAAGTAAAGGGTCCATTGCATTCTCTACATCAAGATATGCACAATATCCTGACAAAAAGACATTGTATGGCTCAGATTTAAATAGGATATAATTATTTTAACCACATGGGCAGCAAAAGCATCTCGAAAGGCCAAATACAAGTAAAAGAACATAAAAAGATCAAAATAATAATAAGTAGATAACTGATCATTAGAAATAGAAAATCTTCAAATATATCTTACTGTTGCTAGCTTCTAGTGTATAAAGATGAATTTTTTAGCACTAAGAATTTTGCTAGCTTCTGGCGCATGATGGCTAATATACACAATAATGTTTTAGTACTAAGCAGTTTAGCCTTTTTTATTTGGCCATCCTCTGTCACAACCAAAGATAATGAAGAAAATTATTTGCTTCTTTCTTGTCTAATTTAAGATATAGGAGATGGTGGTAACTAAACGCACAGGATAAGATCACTTAAGTGTATACATCTATCCATCCATGTCTTATTCCCTTTCTACAATTTTAAACATCTCTCTATCCATCTATCCATGTCTTTGGGTGTGGGTGTGGGTGTGGGTGTGGGTGTGTGGGTGCATTTTACATGCAGAGATAAAATATATCTATCTATCTATCTATCTATTAATTTACCTGGTTTGGGTTTAGGTATGGGTGTATAATCATATATCACACAGAGAAACTCTAAAGTTATTTACTTGGCAAACGAGAAAAGTTTCAGGAACAACGGTGTAACGGTGAGAATTTTTCAGCAAAAGTTTTAGAAAAGGAAGAAAAAAGGAATGTACATTGACTGTAAAATTCAAGTGATTTGGCATACTGTAGCATCAACTAATCTTTCTGACAAAACTAACAAGTTCAGTGTCAAAAACAACAAAGTTGACAGAAAATGACAAAAACACTCTACAGAAACATGAAAACCTTCATAGATAAAGTTAAAAGCATATTATGAAAAACCTACAACATGAACTAGAAACCAATATAAACCTATACCCAAGTTATCAAGTGTGCATTTCCTTGCACAGTTACAAGAAAAAAGAAAGTGGAATCTAGTGATAAAAATGCTTTCCATCCTGTATAAAACCAAAATATAGAGTAGTTCTGCGGTTTCCTGAGCTGCTGGTAACAAAAGACAAGGAAAAAGGTTACTCTATGTGTTCCTAAAGAGCCTTCCTGAAAATGGAAAATGCGCACAGATCATGACAAAATACAGATGAAAGGCTAAGCCTAGTGGAACATAGGTGATGAATCTAGTGATCATTAACTAACCAGTAACAGGGAAGAAGTGGGTGAAATGGAGAGAAAAAAAATGACTTGATATCAGGACAGTTATTTTTCATAACAAGGATTAATAACTGAAATTGGCAAATGAAACCTCAAGTCATCATATCAGAGTGCCAAAACCTATGAATATTATTTAGCAAGGATTTTATTATGCAGTGCTCCAATAAAATTAATCTAAGGTTTTGTAATCCATGTAAGGGGTCTGATTTTCAAACTGCAACTAATCAATTAAAAATCTAACCTGATATCCTTGTTAGGGTTATGCATGCTAACTTTCATAAAATGTAAAACAGAAAGCATGACAAATCTAGTAGCACACACCTCCAAGTTTTTGAGCTTCCTTGATAATATGAAGTGCAAGAGTTGTCTTGCCAGAAGCTTCTTTCCCATAGATTTCAACCATTCTTCCCTGCAGAGTGCAAGGCAGATTTCTAAACAAAGTTGTCTTGAGGATTTTTCAAAATTCATGGCTCAACTAAAATGTCTACGATCAGATCAGGTAGACATTCATCGCAAATCAATTAATATACAAATGCTAGATTTGAAGCTTCACGTTATCTTCACAACTGTAGTTGCTATCCCAACAATCACAAAGGCTCAGCATTGATAAGCATGCCATAATTTAGTTCCTTAGCAATCCATCACCATGGTCCCAAAAGCAAATGACACAACAAAGGAATAGAATGAATAGACCTTAATAGCAATCCAAAGAATATAAAGTGGAACAAACATGGTAGACAAAACTGAAAACCTAATTTAAACTAACAGCCACGTTTTATAACCAAATCACCTTCGGTAATCCACCAATGCCAAGTGCAAGATCAAGCTTCAACGAGCCTGTTGATATTACAGGAGCCCTTCGTGAGTTGAAAAACCGCTGCAATGACAACATAGACTCTCTACCAAATTCACCAGCTAGCTGTGTGAGAGCCAAACGAAGTGCATTATCTTTCTGTTTTGCTTCGCCATCATCATGGAGTTCATCAGGTTCAAAATCTGAAACTTCACCAAGCAGTAAAAAATCATTCTTAAACTGACTAATCAAACCCCAAATCACTCACTCAGCACCAATAAAATAGTATCGCACTCTTGCATACAATTCTGCAAGTGAATTTACAGAAACTGAAAATAGCAAAAAAGTGACTGATTACCTACAGAAGAAAGACTATTATCATTGCTTCCAGTAAAAGTGGTTGCATTTCTTCCATTCTGCCCAAAAAACAATAATTGTCACCAACAAATAAAAAAAAATGACATTATAATAAAGTAAACAGAAAACCAAATGAAAAGGTAACAAAAACCCAGTTCAAAGAAAATCTTCAATTGGTGAAAGAAAGCAAGAAATTAAGAATTCCTTGATATTTATCAAGATCATGAGCATATTGTGTATAACACATAATGCTACAAGCTTAAAAATTGAAAATATAGCTAAGAAAAGAAATAGGAAGAGAAGGAACCTGATATAGAGAAGGGAGGAGAGAGGAAAGTCGAAATCTTGCGAAGGAATTGAAACGATGTGATTGAATTGAAAGTACCATTTTCCCCCTTTGTTAGGGTTTTAGGTTTATCAGTCTGTTGATTTGGGGGTCTCGGATTTTAACTATTGCCTGCCAACTGTTCTTTCTGTAAATTTATTCCTTTCATTTTTTATTTTTTTTTTCTAAAAAGATATGCAATTTTTCATTCCTAAAACCTTCTCAATTATATTTTGCAAAGGGTCTTCAATTTATTTTTTTTAATTTTATGTAAGGGTCTTTTATTCTTTACTGCTATCATATAAGCCCAAGCTTTTAATTATTATATATATATATATTGTTATGAGATTGCCTTTTTTATGTATATTTGGTCTTAAATAAGTCATGTTTATTGATGAAAAAAAATAGCATATTTAGAAAGGAAAAGGAGGAACAATGGGAAATTTTATTGTTTTTTGAACTGGATTTCGTTTTCGAACAACGTATTCATTAATAATTGTGAGCTTCGGTTCTTCAATTGGTTCCTCGGGACCGGAGTAAATAACTTGTTCACTAGGAGGTCATGTTTTGTATATCCTTAGAATATTTAATTGTTAGATTTATTCATCATGCCAATTGCATTTATTATAACAAAAGTTAAATGAAGTGGATAAATTACTATAAATCAAGAATTAATTATCTAGGTGGTCAGTGATAAAAGTTTGGGACCAAGAGGTTTGCTCTCTCTGAAATCTCAGATTCGAGCCATGTGGTTGCTTATATGATGGTCATTGGAGGCTTACATGGTCGTTAACTTCAGGGCCCGTGAGATTAGTCGAAGTGCATGCAAATTGACCCGAACACCTATATTAAACTAAAAAAAAGAATTGACATGATCTCGATGATACAGACCAATCCCTAAGCAACATGCAGTGAACTACCAAGAACTAATTAAATGTAGTTAAATTATTAGATATAATTCGACATGTTAGATGTAATTAGATTAATGTAATTTTTCATTTTAGTTTTTTTCAATGATGAGTTGTTTGAATAAGAACATGCAACCACTTGCATTTCAGTTGGTTGAGCTACTGTCTTGTATGAAACCAATTAATGGCTATGAAATTTATACATGTCGAACATAGTGAAGAGGTCCATCCTTTGCTTGGTGATGAGGACCCACGAATGCTATGTCAAAAACTAGAACAAAGCTAGATTACATATCAGCATAGTATGTTATATATCTCCTTTATATAGCCCATTATACTTTCAGTGTAAAAAAATATGAAAAAACTGCAATCAAATTACTACTTGAACCACGGATTAAAGCATTGCCCTCTTTTCCCGTTTATAATGGATGATAAAATTACACTTATAATGAGTACATTCAAGGGCCAAGTCATCGCAAGGTTCGCCACAAGTATGGCATGCAGGGTAATCGTCTGTTTTTTCAACCAAAGCGAGAGGGTGAGGGTGGATGTCGACTGTGTAACTGCCCCCTAGCTTGATAAATGGATTTTTCCCAAGAACGCATTCTCGATGAGCATCAAAGTCACATTCCTCACAACGGTAGAACCAGAGCTTTGGGTCTCTTTCTTTTTCACAAATCTGACAGACATATTGGTAGTCATTTGGATCAATATAGGTGAGGAAGAGAGGATGTTCATCATACCTGTGTCGCGCTTTATCAGGTAGAGTAGCACATTTAAAATCCAGGTTGAAGTCACAAACAACGCACCTGAATGTTTGAGACTCTCCACTAACACCACAGCCACTGCAATGACGATTCTCGCTCTCCACGGCAAGATAAAGGGGATGCTCATGACCACCATGTTCAATGGAATCTTTTGTTGATTTGAAGCATCGCACGTCGAGGAAGCTATGACATCTATCGCAGTTGTAGCTGAATCCATGACAATATTGCTCACAAATAGCACACTGAAATGGATCTTCCTCCCATGTGTTCAAGATGAGTATCAGAGGGTGTCTGTCATACTGCCAATATTTTTTCCTAGGTAATCCTATGCAGGCTTTGTCTAGAAAGAAATTACACTCAGTGCAACTATAAAATGGAGTAAAAATTGGTAACATGCACCCGTCACACTTTGGATCATTGTTAAACTCGTCAATGAGGATTAGGTTATGTTGATGACTGAAATGTTTGATCTCTGCAATTATTCTTTCGTCTCCATGCTTGATCTCACGGACAATATCAAAGCTAGATTCCTTGAATTCATCATTCATAGTTATACTTCTTTCATCTCCATCACTCTCTGTATTAGATAGACGATATTGTATACCACAATTCACATGTGCAACAAAGTCGCAATCTTGGCAATAATAAACTCCATAATTTGTGTCAACTCCATCACGACAAATTCCACAATACTTGTTTCTAGAGTTACATTGTTGAAGGTGATAGGTGTGGATTATTCGAGGATGCTGGTGAATACGCAATTTAATGGAGCGAGGAAACGAAATGCAAGTTTTGTGGACTATGAGCTGACACATGGTGCACACGAAAGGGGAGTCATCTCCATCAGTGCCACAGGCATTGCATGTGAAAGAGACGATCTTCAACGGAAGCGACTTTGGTAGACAAATAAATTGATGTTCCTGACCTTCAACTTCCGAAAGGCACGGTGGAAGAGCACATTTGATATCAAGGTAAAAATTACAGAAAGAACAACGGTAAACAAAACTCTTGCAGGTTTTGTTGCACAAATCACACATCCATTTCCCGGTATGATGAGCTGGTGGTTTTGCTAATAGATGAAGAGGGTGTTGAGGGTGCAAGCACCGCTTGATCTCCTGGGGTAGCTCAGTACACTTTTTGTGAAGAAAGAAGTTGCAAGAAGTGCATCGATAACTAGGACCCGATATTGGTTCATCGCACCCAGAGCACATAACTCCTTCAACATGAAATTCTTGCTCTTCATTCGAAATCAATGAATGATCTATGTGGGCAAATTGATGTGCCTGACTATCAACTTCAAAAAAACACTGTTGAAAAGCACATTTGATATGAAGATCAAATTTGCAGACAGAACAATGGTAAACGAAACTCTCGCAAGTTTTTTTGCACAAATCACAAATGCATCCCAAGATATAATGTGACGGTGGCTTTGCCAATAGATGAAGAGGGTGTTTAAAATGAATGTGCCGCTTGATCTCACGGGGCAGCTCGGCACATGTCTTATGAAGAAAGAAGTAGCAGGAGGTGCAACTGTAGCAAGGACCCCAGATTGGTTCGTCGCATCCAGAGCAAATAACTAGTTCGCCACTATATTCTAGCACTTGATTAATCAAGATCAATGGATGAACTGGGTGGCTAAAATGTTCAACCTCCATTTCACTTTCTCTCTTAGATCAGGTACAGAGGAGACTTGAGAGTTAGGTAGACCAAATTCAGTTCAACAAAGGTAAAGTCGCTGAACATGGCATGAAATTGGAAAAGCCAATAAAAGTTTAGTCCTACTAGTATTCAATTGCTCACCTTTTTTACCAGCAACTTGACTTTTTCACTGACGGCTAAGCAAAACCAAATAGAGGGAAATGCCATTTAGATCGGAGCTTAACAAAGGCATCGATCAACTGCTGAAGATCCATTTTTCTTACTTCTTGCTATCATTCAAAGGCTATCTGAAAGAGAGTCAAAAACAAAATTTATTCAAAAGACTCAAAACTCAAAGAATCCCAGAGGGAAAAGGAGGCGTGGTCTGTCACAAAATAGAAGAAGGTAGGAATGGGTAGATGATTAATCGACGCATCAGGAAATCCATAGGTGCCTCTTTTTGTGCTGAGGAGAGTGAGTATCTGTGGAGGAGAAGACATGGTCCAAAGGTTCGGTCGAAATAACTTTGAAGCTTTCTCCACGTATTTATTTGTACCATTTTGGACCTTTCCTTTTAGATAAAACTTAACAAAAATAAAACAAAAAATCAACGTTGGAGACATGTTGTTCGATATCATTATTATTTTTAGTTATATAATAATTAAAATAGATATTCATGCGATTAAAATTATGTAAAAAAAAGTGATTTTTAGCCAATATCCTCCTTTTCTTATTATTGTATTTTTTCATAAAAACATATCTTTTTTTTATTAGTGGTGTGGTTAATTGAACAAAAACTAAAGGCAATTAAAATAAATATACAGAAAATTGTGATGATTTGAGATATAGAGGAAAAAATATTTATTTTAAATCAAAATTTCATTCGCTAATTCATTTGTTTTTTCTCTTATAAAAAATATATCTTTTTTACTAGAAATATTTTTTAAAAAAATAAAAAATTACCATAATCTTAAAATCAAGTTTTAATTAAAAAAACAAAAAAAATCATGAATTTATAATTTTGGCCTGAATGTATTACAAAATATAAGAATAATAAAATTAAAAAATATCATATAAAAACTCACAATAAAAAAATAAATATTTTATTTGATTGAATATTCATGAATAAATATTTTCTGAAATTATACATATTGGATTCATATGTATTTATTTAGAAAGTAATTGTTAAAAAATAGTAATATTATTTAAAAACATTGTCATAATCAGATAAATATTTAAATATTACTTAAATAAATTTATTTAAGGATAATATTACTATCTGTAACTTTTTTTTATTAACAAGGTTGCTTAAGGTTTAAGTTTTTGGACTCTGAAAAGCTTATATTTCAACCATTTTTTACTAAAAAACATGAAAGCAACATCTAGACACTAAAAACCTTGTTTAACCATAAAAACTCAAAATCAAATGAACTTAAAAAAAATTGTTGAAATCCAATCTATTTTTTTATACATCATTAAATGTAAAAACTATCAGTATTGAGTTCTGCTATTAAAAATAAAACCATAGACACAAAACAAATCTCTCTTCTTTTAACAATAATATGAGTACTAGATTGCAAAATAAATAAAGTTTCATGACTAAAATATAAAATCTCAAAAAATAGGGATTAAACATGCGAAAAATAAAATTGGAGTGATGAGATTGAACTTTTCTTGTTTAATTTCTAATGTTAATTTTAATCCTTAATCTTTTGATTTTTTTTTTTAAAACCAATTGAATTTTAATTTTGAAAAAATGAATTTTAATTTAAAGTTAAAATATTAAATGACAAATTAGTAAGCAAGAGTAGATAAATAAAAATAAATCCAAAAAGATATCAACATAACTTGAAAGAATAAAAATGAAAAAAAAAAGTTTAGTGAACAAAGAGAAAAAATTTTCAATAATCAAAGCAAAATAAATTACTATGAAAAGTGATGTTAACATCAACAGAAGATTTCCAAATCTTTCAGTTTATTTTTTAATATTTTGGTTGATCTAAGTCCCCTAAACTTTGTCTATTACTCTTTAGCCCATATGTTTAATAGTTTTACATAAGTTATTAGGGGTGAGAAAAAAATCAAAAAACCGATTAAACCAAGAAAACCGGAAAACAATAACCGAAAAAACCGAACCGTGAAAAAAAACCAATTAAACCAATTAAAATTTTGAAAAAACCGACCGGTTCGGTCTCGGTTTTATAAGCCTGAAATCGAAAAAACCGACTCGAACCGAACCCAAACCGGAAAAAACCGGAAAAAAACCAAGCCAAACTGGTTGAACCGGTTTTTTTCCTAAAAAACTAAATCGAACCGAAACCGGTCGGTTTGAACTGGTTTCGGTTTTTTTAAAAAAATTCGATTTCGTTATTTTTTTTTTATAAAAACCGAACCGAACAAAAAATGATCACCCCTATAAGTTATGGATGAACAAATAATATAATCCTGCAAATATTATGTCTTTCATACACACAATTTTCTTATGAATTATATTATTTACTAAAGTTAAATTGTTATTAAAGTAATAATTTTCATATACAAATAATATAAATGCTCAATTTATTACAATTAGATAATAATTTTCTTTCTTGCATTATTCTGATCTGAAATTCTGAAAATATATCATTAGTTTTACTAAACAATTTCGAACATTAATAAGCTGATTACGGAATAAGAAAATCAGCTAAGGGAAATGTAATAAACATAACACAATTAAAAAATAAAATTACACGGTGAATAATTATAAAAAAACATTAAAAAATTCATGGTGAAAACATTGTTTATATGAATAGAGAACCACTTTATTTTTTTTATATTTGTATTCTTGTTTTTGATTTCCATTTAACTATTCTAATTTAGTTTTACAAAATTAATACTCATTAAACCATGAAATAACATTTGAAATTATAAATAGTTAACCACCTTAATTTTTTTTCCCAGTCACATCTTCTTCTTTTTTATTGTATGTTTTTTTTTTATTCAAGGCAATATGAGATAGAAGAAATATTAAAAAAAATAAAAAAAAATACAACATATAAAAAGACAATCTATTGTGTGTTGCAATAATTACCCATAATATATTTTTTTCCTTTAGTTTTTGTTTTCTCTGTTGATTTTTTTTATTTTTAATTTAATCATTTTCTATTAAATTAACTTAGAATTAGGTTTCATTTGTTTCAGTTGATTTTATAAGGGGCTCTTGCAATGTTAAAATTAAGTTTTAATGTTGAATTAATGCTCGATTTGGCTTAATAAAATTTAATTTTATTAATTCAAAGCAATTAAAACTTTAGAGATCCAATTTCAAACTTAAACAAATATTCAATCATTTTTGTTAAGAGAACATATTTTCTCAACTTTCTATTCAATTTTTGGGTTGAATCAACAAATTTGTTATTATTTATTAGTAAATATATTTCTTGATTTATTTTATTGAATATACATATAAATTTTTTTAATGTGCAATTAAAATTTTTCTTGATGGTACAAACACCATTAACAAAGTGTATACTTTTTTTGCATTTTAAAAAAAAAATTACATCTCACAGCGTAGCGGATAATCAAGCTAAATATATGTTTGGTTTGGAGGTGTGGTGTGGTGATTTTTTTTTAAAGGTATAACCTTTTTAAAGTACATATCATACCTCACAAAAGTAAAAAATATATGTTTTTTATGTGGGTTTCATAAAAAAAAGTCACCACGCCTTCAAACCAAACACACAAGTGTGTGCTTGGTTTGGAGGCGTGGTGATTTTTTTTAAAAGATATAACCTTTTTAAAGCACAAACAATACCTCGTAAAAGTAAAAAATACATGCTTTTATGTGGTTTCTATAAAAAAAAAGTTACCACACCTTCAAACCAAAGACCCCAAACCAAAGACCCGATTCTAATTATAAAATTTAGGCACGAACTCCTTCAGAAATTTGATAGTTAGGAAGCTCCTAGGGTCTGCTAGCTGAAAATTGTAAGCCCTTGTTATATACTCTGTTTACTTCACCCACCAAGCACTGGATTGTCTAATGTTGTCAGCTAATGCTGTGAATGTGCCGGCTGAATATGGAAAATTTTGGTTTTTTTCTCTTTGGTATGTAGGGAATTTCCAGACGGTCATCTTTCTGTCACTATTCTGTTGCTTTCTTTACTCAGATCCTTCTTGTCAATTAATTCAATATGGAAGATAATCATTGACAATCAACAGTTTTTTGGAGTATTAGCGGATCCCCCAAGATAAAGGCTGTCCCATAAACATTCAATTGGTTGAAGCATTTCAAACTACTCTCTACAATCCTAAGACCACCTAACAAAAGGAAAGCAAAAATTCTGAGGGCTGAGAGAAGAATTAAAGATTTATTAGTGAAGACGAGGATGGAAGTTGCAGAGGAACATACCCTTCACCATTTTAGTCATCAACATCCTTTGGGGCGTCCCATAGCCCCTTCCACAGGAAACATTACCTGTGATGGATGCAGCCTCCGAATATTGCCTGGAAAGGACTACTATAACTGCAAAACCTGCTCGTTTTTTCTTCACCGCGTATGTTCCAATATGCCAAGAAAAACCCGACACCCTGCACATCCAGATCACTATCTAACCCTTTTGGTTTCACATCCATTGGACAATAGCAACTTCAAGTGTGAGGCTTGTGGAGATCACATCACTGGTTTCTGCTACAATGTTACCGAGTCTAACATTTACTATCATATCTTATGCTCAGTACTGCCTATCTCGGTTATCACCTATTCCCATCCTCACGCTCTCAAAATAGAATTTTCACCTCCATATGACTTCAGTTGCGATCTATGCAAGAATCCAAGTTCTAAGGGTTGGTTGTATAGATGTAGCTTTTGCGAGTTTGATACGCATATTGCTTGTGCCATTTCCAATAAAAAAGCAGAACCTGTGCCGCTGCTTGATACTTTAACAAGGCAGATCATGGAGGCCGACCGAAAGATAGATTATGGAAGCCAGAGTAATGAACTAATGCAGCTAATTGTACTGGGAGTTGAAAGGGACATTGAAAGGAATGACCAAGAAGTTGTCAGCACTGCAGTGGCTGGATGGGATGAGAGATTGCACAGCCCCAAAGAGCAACACAGCGTAAAAATCAAAGGGATTGAACGATTTGGTTTGACTCATTTAGAACCATACTCGCCTAACATTCCTCCAAGTCCAGAAGACCGATCTCGACATCAGGATCCATCAACCCAAATTTCTGAAGACATGACAGTCGCAAGTTATCAATTCAGTGAGATGTGTTTTTCGATAGATTTGCTCAAGTCTTATCCTAGTGCTGATCACCACCCATATTCTACAAATATGGAAGCCAGTTCTCAATATATAAAAGATGTTCCTAGAGTTGAAGCAAAGATCAAGTCAGACAATGTGGCAATGCCACAAGGAGTCCAAAAACACCGTTATCCTAACATGCCAGTGACTGATCCCCTTTATAGAGGTCCGAATAACTGGTATAATGAAGCATTCTTAGGCCAAACTGGGGAAAAGATAATAGCTACTGGATACGAGAGCAGGGCAGGCATTAAAGATCAGAGTCCTAAATCAAATATGGTAAGTTCTCTGATAACAAAAGCATGTTTTTTTGTTACCCTGTTTTTATTTTCCTGTTACAGTAAGACACTTTTTTTTACAAGATTATCAAACCTTTACTATTTATCCTGTAACATTGGCCATCTTCAAACTAAATAGAAGTCCATAGATCAACTATCTAGAAAGCATCATACGTGCCTGTTTACACACAGTATGCAAATGAAAGAAAACATATGATTTTTCTGCCCTTTATCTTGCAGAAGAGTTCAAGGTATTCATGTTGCTGGAAGCTTCTTCCTTGCTTCTATCGTTCAAGATATGAGAAATGTTCTAAAAGTTTCAAGATTGGAGGCCTATGAAAATCGATGTGGGGTCGGAGTGGCTTTT
>Ga0307509_10006004_pt1 | contig 16585 bp, 7 predicted proteins | sample 10_EM_MG_FD_202245 | JGI IMG/M metagenome (GOLD analysis project Ga0307509, IMG submission 202245) | Populus trichocarpa ectomycorrhiza microbial communities from riparian zone in the Pacific Northwest, United States - 10_EM | ecosystem: Host-associated > Plants > Roots > Unclassified | place... | reverse complement strand
TACCTGTTTATACCAAATTTTACTCTAGCTATTTCAAATATCACTAAGGGTCTATTTGGAAGTGTGATTGAGGTTACTTTTTAAAGTGTTTTTCACTAAAAAAAATACATCAAAATAATGTTTTTTTATTTTTAAAAAATTATTTTTGAGATCAGCACATCTAAATACACAAAAAAATATTAATTTGAAGCAATGATATTATCTAGGGTTTTATAAATATCATAATTTTCAAATAAGATAAGAGGTTTTTAATTGTAATGTTGTTACCAATTAGTTTATAAATAATTATATATTAAAATAAAATGTATAATTTTTATTTTTTTTGAAATTCCTTGTTGATATTCAATAAAAATAAAATGTCTGATTATAAAAATTATCCAATATTTTTTTTACCTGAAAAGATTCTTTTCATGAAAAGTCTTGTTATATATATATAATCAAAGAAGTGATTTTTAGGGAGAGAGACTTTTCTAAGCAATTCATAAAAATAAAAATAAAGAGTTTTTTTCCTGGGCAATTGCATTTCGATAGTTTCTAGTAGAATTGTTTTCCATTTAAGAGAAACATTGTCCTCAATTTTATCATATAAACAATTTATCCTGTTCTCAATTTTATCATAAAAACAATTTATCCTTAACTTATGATGATGAAATTTCTCTATAAATTAAATAAATAAACTTATACACATACACTAATTTTTTTAATGCAAAATTTTATAATTTAGTTGGTAAAATAAATTTTCTTAGCTTTCAATTTTTTTATAAAAGCTATTATTAATAAAACAAAATGCAGGGAAAGAAAAATAGTTAGTATTTTATATTTTATATATATATATATATTTTTTATATTTTTAAAATTTTTAATACAATATCATTTTTAAAAATAAAAAATATATTTTAATTTATTTCTAAATAAAAATTACTTTTAAAAAACAATCGTTTCTTCTCAGAACAGCCTCATTCAATTCCAAGCATCTTCTTCTAATCCAACATAATTAACAATTAATTCAAAACAACTCCACCAACTTGCTAAATCTTCTTGTAAGCAGGTGAGCATGACAAGGCAGCTCTTTCGTCTCTAGTACTCTCCACCGCTCTTGGTGTTTCTTAAATAAAGATAGTGCAAACCTCTCTAACCGACGCAACAATTAAACTACAACAACTACACCACTCCCAAACATTACTCTATGCTCATCCCCTGGCAACGGCTTGTAGATTTCTTCCCTCTGGCAGTACAGAATGACTAGCTAAAAAGATAACCTCTTGCTTTCTCGTCCCTTACTCTATGCTCATCCCCTGCAACGGCTCTCTCCTCTCTCTAACTTGCTAAAACCTGAGATTTCAGAAAGAAAGAGACAGAAAAGCCTAACCTTCTTAAAGTAAATTATATACTTAGCTGACAAATTAAAAGGGTATCGAAGAAAAGGAAATGCACCTAATTTTTATTACTACTATTATATTTTTTGCTTTCCTTTGAGCATCTCCTTATAACGCAGGAGAGATTCCAGCCTCTGCAACTTCAACTGTTGCTTGAACCTGTTGATAAAATCATCAGCTTTAGCATCAACCTCTTCATCAGCTTTAGCATCAACCTCTTCATCTCCAATCATCACTGTTTTCTCTGAAGCCCTTGTCGTTGCAGGCCTTCTTCTTTCAACCTTCTCCCTCTCCACCTCCTCCGCTAAATCCAAGCTCACCGCCTTTTCGCTTGCCGACTTCTTCATTTTCACCTGCCTCTTCGTAGCTCTCACCATGTGCTCCGACTGGATCCTCTTCACATGATGATCATGATCATGACTAACCGGATCGGCATCCGACCTGGTTTGAGCTGGGAGACGTTGGGTTGTTTCTTCCGGTCCCGAACTGTAGTATAAAGAAGAGAAGTTGATGGACTTGACCCGTTCTAAAAGTGAAGGAGCTCTTTCGAGCTGGGGAGGATCATGTTCCTGGGTAGTGTTTTCGGGTTCTTGGGCAGGTGGGAATTTGTAGAAGGATAAGTAGTCGATGGACTTGACCCGTTGTAAAAGAGAAGGGGCTCTTTCGAGCTGGGGAGGATCATGTTCCTGGGTAGTGTTTTGGGGTTCCTGGGCAGGTGGGAAATTGTAGAAGGAGAAGTAGTCGATGGACTTGACCCGTTGTAAAAGAGAAGGAGCTCGAGCGAGGTGCTGGTATTCGTGTACTGGTTTATTGTGAGTACCATAACGGGAAGCAAGAACAATGGTGAAAATCATAATATTCAGGAAGAGGAAGAGTGAACCCGGTGTTAACCAGCTGGTCACGAAAGCGAAGATCGAGATTGCCATGGATTTCGTTTCTTTTTTATTTTCTCTCTTTTCCTTCTCGTGGTTTAATGTGATGTCAGGATAAAGAAGACGAGTACTTATACTGCCCTAAAGATTAATCATTGAAGAGAGAGAGAGAGAGAGAGAGAGGAGTGGTTAATAACTTACTAGGTGATGTTGAGGTTTTTTTGGTATTACTGCAGGTGCATTTATAAATGTGGTGATGGTTGTATTAAAGTATTTTTATTTAAAAATATATAAAATAATATTTTTTATTTTAAAAAAATTATTTTTGTTATAATATATTAAAATAATTTAAAAATATCAAAAACTATTGATTTAAAATAAAAAATAAAAAAAATTTAAATTTTTTTAAAATGCTTTTAAAAAAAAGAACAAACATATTCTTAATATAATTTTTATGATAATTGAAATTATATTTTATAATTTAAAAAGTATACCTTTCATGTTGTATTAATATCGTTAGTATAAGGTTTAAAATTAGATCTAAAAAATCAAATAAAAAGTAAACTGTAAGCAAATATTTTTAAAAGACTGCAAGTCAACAGAGCTGGTGGAAGGTTTGTTTTTAGTAAAAAAACCAGAATAATTTAAGATGAGAGACGTGGTTTTTCTGCGATAAAAAGGATTAAAAAGACTCTAGTGCCCTTTCTAAGAAAGAGACACGTGAAAAAGAAAGTCTTTGTTTATTTGTTAAGTCCGTTGCGATCATTGCTATTGAAAGTTGGAGCGGTTCCCACGGCACATGGATGAGTCATTGAGTAGTTTGCGATCATTGCTATGGGAACGAGATTTGTTTCCAGCAGCCGGTAGAGCACATTTTTTATATATATATAATAATAATAATAATTTGATAAATTATTTATATATTTAAAAATAATAAGGTTGAAATTAAAAATATTTTTAAATTTAATAGATTATTTATCGATAAAAAATGATAGGGAATAAAATTAAAAAACACTTATAATTTTATTGTTTATTTTAAAATAAAAAAATAATAATTAAAATAATAAGAATTAAATACTAAGGAAAGATAAATTGCGGGTTTGCTAATGAATGGGTTGCATAAATTTCAAGGTAGAGAAAGAGATGAAGAAGGGAAAAAAAAATGGTCTTCGAGGTTTGAATACCATAGGGCCACCACCCATATGCTGATAGTACAAGTTTTATTAAATAATATTTAATATATATATATATATTACAATAATACCCCTAAACAACTAGAAAATTTACAACATAACCAATTCAAATGATCAAAATATCCTTATGAGAAAGTTATATTGTTTTTGTCTCAAAGGGCATCAAAACAATTTATCTATTCCAAAAATAATGAAATGACAAAAACATTCATGAGACAAAAGCATAAGAGTTTTCTTATTTCAAGGCTAAAATAGTAATTTTATTGTACATAAAAACATGAAAATGACAAATATAATCTTATAGAATATGTCAAAAACAATTGTGTCACGATGAAAAGACAATCTTCACTTCAAAGCTTACTTCATTATTTTTTTTTTCAGCTATTATATTATTATAATGAATAATAATGGGTGTTTTGATGGACAACAATATCACTAATAGCTTTAATATATATATATATATTAACTAGATTAAAAAAAATACAAGATGCACATAAGATATATGTTCATTCAATGAGTACATTAACCAAACTTTTATTTAAATTTTAGTATCATTTTAGACAAAACAATTATTTGACAGTTCAAGTAATTATACCATATACTTCTGAAAATCTTCTAGTGTATTTGCATTTATAAAAGTTGGTCCAGGGTTATCTTCAATTTCTATCTTAGCTTCCATTAATAAGTACTGAATTTCAGCAATATTGAAAACTTGTTATTATTGAAGCAATATGATGAAATAAAATTCTAGATTTAGTTATCTATTATATTATATTACATTATACAAATCTTATTAGGATTAGTCATATCAAGATTATTCCAATTTCAGCTTTTTTTTTATCTCTTATTTATCTTAAACCATTAATGTTTTTATTTGATTGACATGTGTGTTTATTTTTTGTATTAAATAATTTATTGCTAATTTGTTTTTATTTACCATTAGAAAATAGTTTTTATTTTAATTTTTTTGAATTTTTATATTCATACTAGAAATTGTTTATTATTTTATTAGATCAAACGATAAAAAAATGTATTGCTATTTTGTTTTACTTATTTTCGCTATTACCAACTAATTAACTAATACCATAAGATCTTGTGGTACAAAAGATGGTCTAATAACGTTCAATAAATATAAAATAATTAGTGTATTGATCAAACACATTTGAAGACAGTAAATATGTGATTTTTCATAATCATGCCTTTTCACTTTAGATGTCAACAAAAGTTGTGATTTTCATGTTTGAGTTTTTCCATAAGATTTATTCCTTTACAAATATTTTTCTTTTCCTTTCTAAAATAAAATATAAAACTAGCTAGCCAAAATAAAATAAAAAAAAACTATGATAAATAAATAAATAAAAATTAACAAATACTTTTTAATCAATATAATTTTTTAGTTTTTTTTACCTTTTAAAATAATGCAGTTTACATCATGAACTTTGAAATGCATGTAACATTTTATATCTTATAAAAAAATAAGTCAATAAAAAATATCTGATTATTTAAGGATTGTTATTATTTTTTATTTAATGGCTAAAAAAAATTTATATTAAATATTACAAGTTTACTATTGAATTGAAAAAAAAACATTCATTGTCTACCATATCACTTTGCTAATTCACAAATGAACAACTTCATCAACAACTTGTTGAAGATCCTCTTAAACATACTGAAGAATTTCATTTCGATGATCTAATTAATAATAATATAGTAGAAACAAAAGTAAAAGTAGAAGTAGAAGTAGTGTCTTATCATCAATAGTTGTCAGAATCTGTCGATGAGAACCCTTTCTCGTCCCTCTAAAACCTAACCCATATGCATTTATCGTCTTGTTACTCCAGATCCCAACAACTATAATGATAATGATGACCAAGATGTTGATAAGAATGATGATGAAGCCTCTCAATCTACATCATATATTATTGTTAATCTTAATGATACTTTCCTCTCATATTCACAATTCAAAAATAAAAAAGATGAAACCTTGTCCTAATATGATTGTCTTAAACCCTACATTTTAAATAGGCTCTATGCTGCTTGGCTTTTGATTACCTTTGTTTATCAACCCTTCATAAACTTTACAGAGGCACAAGTGTCTAAATAGAAATAAATGCTCTCTTTCATTCCCGACTTCTAATTTTCAATTCCTAAATTTTCTCTTCTAGCTCCCTACAAAACCTCCAATCATGCATCTTCCCCTCTCAACCATCTCATTCCATTTCCTAGCAAGACCAACAACATTCGACTAAATTTCTCTAAATTATCACCTAATTTATAAATCACTACTTCCACCAAATTGCTTTGAGTCCAAACCATCAACTTATATCATTTCCACAATGTCCATACTCAAAAAGCATGGAGGATTTAAAGAAAAATATAATAGGTGGATTAACATAGAAAAGTAAAGGTGTTGAATCTGAAGGGTAGTGTTGAAGGGGTGGATGATAATCTTAGTATCTCCTCTATGGACTCTAGTATGGTTGCATCAAATTTATTTTAATTCACAACAAGCATGAACAAATAGTTTAGTAATTGTGGGTTGCTCCTATCAGAAGCTAGACTTTGAGAGTTTAGTTAATGTTAAAGATGCTTTAGGTATTACAATAGTTTATGGAAATGATACATTGAATAGTCAATTTCAAGACATGGTTAATAAAAAGGAAACATAATGGGTGAAGGCAACATGATTCATTTATAGTTTTCTCAGTGGACAAGTATTATGTTTTCAATTTATAAGGATTTTTTATTAGAATATCAGAGTTTTAGGTAATAGAAATAAAGGCAAGTGATTAAGAATGTCATTATGAGTTATCATTTTGATGTTTATTGTATTACAAAAACTAAGTTGTCTAGGATTACAAACTCTTTTGTTTATAGATTATGGAATAATCTCAATGTCAAATGGCCTGGTATTAACTTGGAGGGTAGATCTGGGGGGTTGTTAGTTATGTGGAATAATGATTCCTTTAAGGTTTCAAACATCGAATTCAACTCACAATGGATTGCTTTGTTTGGAACTCATATTGAAAAGGGTTTTAAACGTGTGGTGATCTATTTATATGAAGGGGTTAGTTTAGAAGAAGGTAAAAAATTATATAAGGAGCTCATTACTCTTAATTTTGCTCTAGGATGGCCTTGGTATGTTATAAGTGATTTCAATGAGACTTTAAGTTAGACTAAGAGAAGTAGTGGGTATTTAAACTAGGTGGGAGCAAGAAACCTCAAACGCTTTTTGAATACCTGTGAACATGTTAAGCTTTCTTTTCGAGGTCATCGCTATACTTGGTTTAGATTTTATTTTATGAGTCGTATTGATAGGTGTTTTGCACAACTGGATGTTATGTTGGCTTTTTCTTATTATACACTTCTCGGATTAGATAAAAGTATTTTAGATTATTTTCCATTTATTTATGGTAGAGAGCTTAAAGATTTGGGTCGGAGACCTTTTTAATTTTTGAATTTTTAGTTGATACACAATCCATTTTATTCTGACTTTGAGGTGATGTGGGCTTCCTTTTGCTTTGATATGACATATATTCTACCTTATCAAGAAACTTTGTTTGTTAAGAAGAAAATTGTGTGAATGGAACTCTAACACTTATGGGCATTTGAAGAGTAAAATTAAAATGAAAAAAATCTAGAGTTAAAGCAATTAAGAATAAGAGTGAAGTTGAGAGTTTAACAGGTGATGAATCTGATAAGTTGAGTTGTTTCCAATCTAAATTGTGGGTCGTGGATAGGATTTATAAGATCATTGTTAAGATAATGTAATTGAGGATTAAACAAGTCATTGATGATGCGATAAGTGAATCTCATTATGTTTTCATCTAAAAGGGGCAAATCCTTGATTGTTTTTTATTAGCCAATGAAATTGTAGATGGTATGAGAAGGTTGTAAATATTAAAATAATTGGCTTTTATTAAGTGAAAGATTATTTGCATTGATGAAGATGAATTTATTTAGATTGATACTTTATCCAAATTAGATAAGGAATTAGTCAAGTTTATCTTATATGATATGCGGTGATTATTTCTATAATTATCTAATTTGTTTGGATAAATTATATAGGAAGTTCAAATAGAAGATAAATACAAGTTATTCGAATATAATCTTCAAATAAGTGTTTTTATGAAACACAATTAATACTCTTTTAAGAATGTAACAAACTAGAAAGCTTGAAGATAATGTTCTTATCCTTATCACATAGATATGTATATAAAAAAGAACAATATGAAGCATTAAATTGGCAAGAACAACATTAGGTAGAGCAGCACTTGTCACTTGAATTTCAAACAGTATCAGATGGATATGAAAAGTGCATTACTAAATGAAATTCTGTAAAAAGAGGTTTATGTAGAACAACATAAAGGTTTCACTAATCATTTGTTTCTTTCTTAATCATGTGTACAAATTGAAAATAACCCTTTATGGTCCCAAACAAGTACCATTTTGTAAAGAGAAAAGGCTCAATCCCGACACTGGGGGGCACGATGGACCATTTTGCAAATCAATTCAAAGGACAAAAAGGTTTGGAAACAAGCACTAGTGATCCTTAGTCTTGAAATCTCTTAAACATCTTTTGAGCCTATAAACATCCTTTTTCTTCATATACAAGAGCCAAAGCCTACGTTACATGCACAATCAATCCCTTTCTGATAAAAGACTGACAATACTTTCTCATGCGAAACAAGCTCCATTATTTATTCAAATAAAATGAATTCTTTGAAATTGATTATTCAAAACCCTCAAATTGAAGCTTGAACCCCTTCGACCAAAAATATATCACTTCATATTTTCAACAAAAGTAAAACAAAAATTTTCAACACTTATGAAGACTTGTCTATTGGAATCACTTGAATTTCTTTAGAACAAGTTTACTTTAAATCGAAGTCAAAATAATTTTTGTAATTCCAAAAATTCTCCATGAAAACATCTTTGTAAATAACCAAATCTTTTTTCCCCAAAGAAAACCTGAATTGAACACTTATGGGCATGATCAAGCTTGGGGGGCAATCCAACAAATACATAATAGGTATAGCTCCATGATTCCCTTTCTAAGAAAATAGAAAACATAAGGCAGAGCTGATGACTTTTGAGATAAAGGTTTGTAAGTATTCTGATGTTGTGCCCTTTTCAGAGGTCAAGATCACAAGATATGATTTGAGTAAGCAAAAGCAAAAAAAGCCTTTGAAGCTTATTATAGAGACTCAAACTTTCAAGGAGGAAAGTCAGTGAAGAAAGATGACCTATATTTCTCAGGTAAGTATACATGCATATTGATTATAATGCATTACTTTTTATCCTTGATAGATTAGTGTCTCACTAGAAAATCTCCTTATGAGTGCGCCTTTGAGCCCTTATCTCTCGAGTAGTGCGTTTTGTAACCGTACCTCCTTTAGAGCGCGCCTTTGAGCCCTCATCACTCAGATGATACGCTTTTTAGCCTTATCTTTTTCCTTTCAAGTGTGACTTTGAGCCCTCATCTCTTGAGTAGTGCATGTTTTAACCCTTACCTCATTTCGAGTATGTCTTTAAGCCATGATCTCCCAGGTAGGGTGTTTTCTAACCCTATTTTCTTTCGGGTGCAACTTTAAGCCCTCATCCATCAGATAGTGCGTCTTCAAGCCCTATCATTTTCCTTCCGAGTGTGCCTTTGAGCCCTCGTCTCTGGAGTAGTGTGTTTTCTAACCCAACCTCCTTTTGAGTGCGCTTTTGAGCCCGCATCTTCCAAGTAGTGTGTTTTCTAATCTTACCTCTTTTCGAGCACACATTTGAGCCCCTTTCTCATAGATAACGCGTTTTCTAACCCTACCTCTTCCGAGTACACTTTCTAGCCCTCACTTATTCAAATAGTACGCTTTCTAGCCATATCTCTATCCCTATATCATATCTCTTCTTCAATGTGCCTTTGAGCTCTCATCTCTTAGATAGAGCGTTTTCTAGCCTTATCTTCTTCCTTTTAAGTGTGCCTTTAAACCCTTATATTTTGGGTAGTGCATTTTCTAAACATACCTCCATTCCAGTGCGCCTTTAAGCCGTCATCCTCCTTCGAGCCTTATCTCTTTTCCCTTTGAATGCTCTTTTGAACTCTTATCCTTCAGATAGTGTGCCTTCGAGCACCATCTCTTTTCCCTTTAAGTGCTCATTTGAGCTCCTATCTCCTAGATAGTACACCTTCAAGCCCTATCATGTCGTCCCTTCAAGACATCTATGACTAAATCCTTTTGCCAGGTAAGTCGTATTTTTCTCATGGGTAAGTCGTCCATTATAATAAGACCACTTTGAAAAATCATTCGTATTTTTCACAACTTTGAAAAATATTTGTATTTTTTCACCTAGGCATGTCGCCTATTATAATAAGATCACTTTGAAAAATCTTCACAGTTTTCACCATTTTAAAAAATCATTCATATTTTTAACCACTTTGAAAAATCTTTGTATTTTTCACTTGGTTGCCCATTACAATAAGACCACTTTGAAAAATCATTTGCATTTTCACCACTTTGAAAAAGCTTTGCATTTTTCACCTAGACCGGTCACCTATTACAATAAGACCACTTTGAAAAAACCTTCGCATTTTTCACCACTCAAAAGATCTTTGTATTTTTTACCTATGCAGGTCGCCCATTACAATAAGACCACTTTGAAAAACCTTTGACAATTTAACCATTTCAAAATTTTTGAATTTTACCATTAAATAGGTTGTCTGGTACAACTACACCACTTAAAAAAAAAGGTCTTTTATTTTTTCAAAGATCATCTTTTTCTTTACAAACCTTGTCTCCTTTTCTTTCGAGTGCGTTTTCTAGCCCTTGTCCTTCGGATAGTGTACTTTCTAGCCCTATCCTTTTTTTCTCTGTGTGCGCTTTTGAGCTCTCACTTCAAATATTTTCAGAAGGATTGACCATTTCTTAATCTAGTGAATACGTTATCACCATTCCTTTTTCTTCTTTACAAAGCTTACTATCTAAAGTAGCTTACGCAACTTTCTATCATAAACATTGTAAAGAGAGGGCAACTGTCATGACCCATTTTTATATTATTCCCTAAATTCAATTTTTTTTTCAAAATAAAATAAAAAATAAAATAAAGACTATCATTTTGGCAAAAGCAAGCTGGAAGGATTTTACATGTAGAAAAAAACAAGCTGCAAATTTTGATGGAATCAGAAGTTTAATTGTACCCTATTTTACCTAAAACTAAAGAGACAATACAGATTTAAGGTCAAATTAAATCATTATTGGATGAATCTGCATAAAAATTAAGTTAAATGACATAATTAGATTTTTAATAGGTCAATTTGATTTAATCATTGGCTAAATTAAAATTTAATTATGTCTAAGAATTAATTTGAGTTCAATTGAAGGATTTAATTAAGTGCAAGGACCTAGTTACACTTTAAATGGGTCAAATCAATGTTATTAGGGGCTTCATCGGTGAAAAGTTAACTTTGAGAGCTCAATTTGGGCCTAATTAGGAAGATTGGAATTTTAAGAGACCAAATTTAATTCTTACCAAGTTAATTGATTGAAATCAAAGGTAAAATTACAAGAAAATAAAAGTTTTTGGGTCAATTAAAGGCTAAATTGAAGAAATTTACAACCAATGACCATTTTGAAAAAGATGTCAAACATTGGGGACCCAAGTGGCTGAAATCAAGGGTGAAATTGAAGAGATTTGAAAGTTTAATAGTCAATTAGGGGCTAAATTGAAGAAATCTGAGACCATGGACCATTTTGAAAAAGACGCTAAAATCCAGGGCTGAAATTGAAATTTATCAGGGGAAAAATTGAACAAAATTGAAAATTTGAAGCCAATCAGGAGTGTAATTGAGAGAAATCATAAATCAAAGGACCAAAATGACTTGACCAAAATGACACTATTTTGGGTTAATTGTTTATTTTTTTCTCTAGAGAAGTTGCTCAAGTGGCTTCATTCCCAGGGCATTTAATGATTCATCTCTCTACCAAATTTGACAAAACTTGCACGAAAACAACGACCTAACACCTAACTACACGCCAATGTGATCCTTTTTGGTTGATTGATGCCACAACGGCTATGATACTGCCCCAAAATGACCCACTCGACCAGCCATTTCCGGCAACAAATCTGATAGCCCATGATAGCTACTTTGAACCAATGGTTGGGATCTTTCAGGGCCAAATCGAGTGCCAAGATTTGGCACCATAAAAAACAACATGTCCCTCTTCCACCCCCTATAAATAGGGGTGAATTTCATGGCCTAAGCATGAAGAAATTGGAGGCCAAACTTGGAGAAAAACCAGCCTTCCCCCCCCCAAGTTTTTCTGCCATTATTGTTTTATTTCTTTTTCCTCTTTTGCCACCGCGACACAACAATAACAGTAGCAACCACCACCTCATCTAACAACTTTCATCCTTCTCAACAGTAGCAAGAGCGGCGACTCTCTTCTCAGCCACTAAAGTAGCTCCAGCACCGGCCATAGTAACAACAACTCCACCAACATAAAACAACAGTAACACCAGCGACCAACCCCTCCACCAACGCTTCCATAGTCACCAGTCGAATCTCCTCCTCACAGTTGAAGCCTCTATGTCATGTAACTCTCTTCTTCTTCTTCTCCCCCTCACTTTCCTCTGCAATCTGCAACTTCTTAATTGCATATTGTTCACATTTCTGCAAAATAATTCACTTATAAAGTGGGCTGGAACCATCTCGGCCCATCCTAGATGGCTCGACCAAGTCAAGCCCAAACCCATTAAAAGAGAGAGAGAGAGAGACTGTTGGGCTGCTAGTCGCCCCAACCCGACTAAATCAGGCTGGTCCCGTTTCAGCCCAACCCGAATGGCTGGGCCGGGTCCAACCCCATTGATAATAATAAAAAAAAAAACAAAAAATCAAAAAATCAAAAGTCCTTTAAAAAAATTTCTGATTTTCTCACATGTTTTTCTACTAATTTTGCATAATATCAGGTAGTATATTTATACTGTAAGATGCAGATTCAGTATTAAAATAGTCAATTTTCTCTAAAACGTTTCCAAAAAAAATTAAAAAATCAAAACAAATCTCATTTTTAAAAAATTAATTTTCTTTTTCATAAAAAAAACAATAAAAAAATATATTTTGTTTTCATGCATACAGTCAAATCCTAAAAAAAATTCTAAACATATTTCTCATGTTTTAAAGATACAAAAAATAGATATTGTAACCAGTTTATGGTTATCTATTAAGATTTGGCTAAAATATCAAAAATCATTCACCAATCATTTTGTTCATTTTATATTATGGTTTAGATGTAGACTTTAATATTTGGGGATGTAAAACTACACAATATAGTACACACTCAGGTATTAAAGATACAAAGTGCAAAATAAATACGATGCTAAAATTTGAACTTTAGAATGGTTAGGACTTCACTCAATAAGGTAGAGACTTCCTCACGAAAGAAATATTTGTCTTAGACCTTAGAAAAATATCAACGAATAGAAGCTTGACTCAGAAAAACAATCAAACAACAGTGCAGCTTATCGTAGGTAGGGTGCACAGGGGGTGATGCGTCTTCTCCTTTCACAACTAGTCTCTTACCCAGACTCTTGTAAACCATAAGTTTCCATAATACTAAGTAGCGACTCTTGAACCTTAATCATAATTTTATGATTAAATCCAAAACCATTCCCTTCCCAACAATACCTCTCATGAGACATATATCAGTGTGCCATTTCGACGTCGCCCCACGACAATCATCATGAAAGAAAGAAAAATTAAATTTTTAATATGTAGTGTGTTTGATTTTTTGATATGTTATACACGAGGGTAGTTTGATCTTTTTGTAAATTTTTAAAATTTATGTTGCTCTATAATATAAACTATAATTTCTCAAACTACATGCGTAGACCAAACTACATAATGCTAAGATAATATTTTTTTTCATATAAAACAAAATATCTTGATTTTTTAAATATGTTTTTTTAAATTATAAAATCTTAAAAAATCATTAAATTAATATATTTTCTATAAGATTTTTAACATCATTATTAAAAATAAATAAACTCAAAACTAATTCTATATACTTGACTATTAAATCAATTCCATATATTATTGTACATGTATTTCAATCAGGACAAGTTGGAGGCCCACGACTTGTATTTCAAGCTAGTTCATCATCAATAAATTTGAGAAGAATACTCTCCTTAATATCAAAAAGAATTCATGAGTATTTTTTTTTTATAGATTATTATAAGAAAAATTTATAAATTTCAATATCATTTATTTTAAAAAATATTATTCATTTTATATAGACGATAATTTAATTGTACAGACAAATGTTTAGTTAGAGCTTATCCATATGTCCATGTAATAGTCATGGGTATTAAATTCTTTGTATGCTTCATTTTTTTTAATTTTTTTATTATTAATGAATTGGATCAACATTTAACAGAATTACTAATAGATTAACATGCAAGAAACATTAAATTATATTATGTTCCGGTTTATTTTAGAAAAATGTCCTTAAAACCACTTTCTTCACACTTTTCAATGTTGGCAGCTTTAAGGACCTTAATCATGGGGGAAAAACATTTATTGTAAAAGCGTAGAGGAAATATTTTCTTTTTATTTAAAAAAATATATTTTTATAATAAAATAACTAAAATTGAAAAATATCATTTAATTATATTAAATTTGATTCTTAATTTTTTTTATTGTTATATATTTTATTTTGAATTTTTATTTTATTTTCAATTTTATTATTTAAAATTTGATTTAATTTTATTTTTATATCAACTTTAATCTTTATTTTTTAAAAAATTAATTATTTTTTCTTTCATCATTTTCTTAGTTGAATTTTTTTATTTTTCACATTTCATTCTTGATTAGTATTTGTTTTATTTGAAATAATTTTATTAACTTTTAATTTTTTTATCTATTAAATTTAGTCCTTGTTTTTTTAATAAACTTAAAATAACTAAAACACTAATACATTATTTTTCAGCTTATTTTTTATAGTATATTCAAAGACTTAAAATTATTTTTCAATTTATTTTATAAACATTTAAGAAGTTATTTTTTTTATAAAAACCATTTTCAAATGAAAACTGTTTTCCAATAAATAAGCGTATAATAATGAAAGTTTCACCAAATGTGAACTATTGATCTTAAAGGCATCGAACTTATCTTTCTCACGTCAATCAATTCCAGCTGCCAAGCCGTTTTTTAAGCCAATGACACCATAGAAACGTGAACGGCTTGAAATGACGTTGACAAGACATTTTGTCTGTTCCCCAAAGAAAAAACAGAAAAGGGAGTGGTCAAGGATTCATGTCATCCCTGCACAGTAAGATCCTCTATCTATTTGAAAGATGATTGAGTATTTCTACTCTATCATTTTGTTTATTATTTTTTTTTTTAATGATTGACAACCAAAATTTAGTAACATCCTCTAAATGCATGACACGTCTTCAGATATGGTTGAACCGTAATTTCATTTTCTTCTTCTTCTTCTTCTTTTCTTTATAGCATAAAAGCGTTTAAAAAATTGGAAAAAAGGTTAAAAGAAAAAAAAAAAAGGAATTTGAAATTTTTTTAAAAATCAATTAGAATGTTAAAAAATCTACATATAAACTCAAATATTTTATATTAAAAAATAAATTGCCAAAAAATAAAAATCAATTTTAATTTCATTTGGGTCTTTCTAAGTATTATCACTTTAACTAGTGGATAAGGTTTGATAATACTATGTGATATCAATTTTTGACGAAGTCTCTTTGTTTTTTTTTTTTATAGTCAACCCAATTTTTATTAAATTTTTAAGAAGAGGGGAGACATGTGGCATTTTTTTATTGGTTTTAATTTAATAAAACAATTAATTGAAAATTTCAAAATAAATTAATTTTTTCTGACAAAGAGTCTCTTTGCTTATAGTCAACCCACTTTTTATTAAATTTTTAAGAAGAGGGGAGACATGTGGCATCTTTTTATTGGTTTTAATTTAATAAAACAATTAATTCAAAGTTTGAAAACAAATTAATTTTTTTTACCAACTTTATATAGATAGAAATATCTTTTCAAAATTCTTATTTTACTTTGGAATTATATATTACTTTATTTTAAAAATACATAGACAAATTTAAAAATGATCATACTTTGTTTTGTTATATTTTCATTAATTTATCCTGGATTTTTTAATATTTTTTAGTAATATTTAATTTTCTTAACTAACTATTTATTTATTTAACACATAAAAGTATTTGTTTTTTTTTACTTTATTAAAAAAATGTTACTTTTTTTTACTGCATCAATAAAGGATAAAATTACTGAGTTATTGACGAAACATGCTTGATTCAATCTTATCTTTCATGAAAGTTTTAACTTTATGTGTTTGAGATTTTATATCTTTATATAAATTTTATTTCTTTCCTAAAAATTTTCTTTTACTTTTAAAATAAAATAAAAACTTAGCTAGAAAAACAAAAACAAAATCAAAATCAATCCTAAATAAATTAATATAAAATTAAAAAAATTAATATTAGTCTACTTTTATTTTTAAAATAAATTTATAATTTAAAATAGTTATAATTATGAGGATTTCTATTGCATTAAAGTATTGTTCCTAAATATTTTATTAAGATTGAACATTAATTAGATTTGTTAAGACCCTTATTTGTTATATTTTTATGAAATGAAACAAATGTTCTTATAAGATGAGGTATGAGAAATATATAAAATTAATATATAGATTTTTATTAAATAACAAGTACACTGAACTGACCCAATAATATGATTGTATATGGAGCTATTATTCATGTCTATGAAAAAGACTAACGTGCAATTGTATAAATGATCATTAAAACTTAAGATCATCAAGTTATATTATATAAAAAATGCTATGTTTTGATATTTACTACACATTATCTTAATCAAAGGTAACAAATGAACATATATTAAGTATAACATAAACTACATTAAGATATTTGAGTGACTAAAAAAGAATTCATTACCCTAAATGAATTAAGAAAAAAGTTATACATGATCTCAAATAATATTGATTATGAAATCTTTACACAACATAAAATGATATTTAAAAAGGTTTCAAATCTTATTAAGAGAATTAATTATTATAATGTTGAGAATAAATATGATTGAGTTAGCTACCACGAGATCAAGTAT
>Ga0307509_10006003_pt1 | contig 16589 bp, 12 predicted proteins | sample 10_EM_MG_FD_202245 | JGI IMG/M metagenome (GOLD analysis project Ga0307509, IMG submission 202245) | Populus trichocarpa ectomycorrhiza microbial communities from riparian zone in the Pacific Northwest, United States - 10_EM | ecosystem: Host-associated > Plants > Roots > Unclassified | place... | reverse complement strand
CTCTCCGCCGAACGCAGCGCAATCACGCTGGAGGAACTCACCAACCACATGGCGGGCGGCACCGAACTCGCCGCACTCAAGCACGAGTTGTCCCAGGTCCGCGGCGTCGACGTCGACGAACTCCCCGGAGACAGGGACGTCACAGCTCCGGCTGGAAGCGCCCACTGACAACGACACCAGCCGTTTCCCCGCACGGGCGAACAGCGGCGCCGGACCCCCGCTCTCCTACACCCGAAGGCATTCCCTCATGAAGATCGCCCTCGACCCGTACATGATCCGTCATGTCCCTCTGCTCGAACTGCCCGGTGTGGTGGCCGAGTTGGGCTACGAGTGGATCGAGCTGTCACCCCGCGAGGACTTCATCCCGTTCTTCCGGCACCCCCGGGTGGACGACGCCACCGTGCGCAGATTCCGCAAGGCACTCGACGCGGCAGGCGTCGGGGTCTCCTCCCTGCTGCCGCTGTTCCGCTGGTCCGGCCCGGACGAGGACGCCCGGCAGGCCGCCGTGCGCTACTGGAAGCGGTCGATCCAGATCGCCTCCGAGCTGGGCGTGGACAGCATGATCTCGGAGTTCAACGGCCGGCCCGAGGAAGCGGACCGCAGCGAGGCCCAGTTCTGGAAGTCGATGGACGAACTTCTCCCGCTCTTCGAACAGGAGGGCATCCAACTGACCCTGGAACCGCACCCCGACGACTTCATCGAGGAGGGCCACCAGGCGGTCGACTTCATCCGGGGCATCAACCACCCGAGCGTCAGCTTCCTCTACTGCGCCCCACACACCTTCCACATCGGTGACGACGCCCCCGGCATCATCCGGCACGCGGGCGAGCTGCTCACGCATGTCCATCTGGCCGACGCGTTCGACCACAACGCGTCGTCCGGCAACCGCTACATCCTCAATCCGCCCGGCACCACCGCCCGGATCCACCAGCATCTCGACATGGGCCAGGGCGAGGTGGACTTCGACGAGCTGTTCCAGGCCCTGCGGGACAACGACTTCGACGGCACCCTCACGGCCTGCGTCTTCGCCTGGGAGGAACGGGCCAAGGAGTCCTCGCTGTTCATGCGCGCGAAGATCGACGAATACCTCACCGCAGCGTCGTAGGAAACCGTTGACATGGCGCTTCAGCGTGGGCACAGTATCCCGTCGTAAGCGTTTTTAAAGCGCTTTAAGCAGACCGCCCCACTGGAGTCCTCGAAGCGAAGGGATTCGCACAATGCCGTCGGAAGTGCTCACGGTGGGCCGTGCGGGAGTGGACATTCTTCCGCTCCAGACGGGCGTGGGCCTGGCAGAGGGCTCCTCAGGCGCCGAGGCGGGCCGTCGATACTCCGGCCTCAGGACCCTGCCCCTGAAGCCGGACGGGGCACCCGCCCTGTCCACCGCGTCGGAGGCCCTGATCAGCAGTGCGGACGGTGGGACGTTCGCACCGCCATCCGCCCGTACCGAGCGGAGCTCACTCTCCGCTCGGTACGGGCCCAAGGAAAACGTGCCCGTCGAGTCGAGCGGCGCCGGACCGAGTTCCCGTCAGGTCGACAACCACTGCCTGCCGGGCACCGTCGGCACGCCCGACAAGATCGTGACCGTGTTCGACGCCAACCCGTACGGCAGGCAACGGCACCGCCTGGTTCACCACCTCCGGTGAGGCCCCGCGCGGATTCCGGCGCAACGTCGACGTCGGGATGATCGGCGTCGACGTGCCGGTGCCCGTGCCGATGTCGTACCGCCCTTCGGCGGCCGGAAGGACTTCCTCCTCGGCGACGCCCCCCCATCCACGGCCCCGAGGGCATCCGCATCCACACCCGCCCAAGGGTCATCACCACCCGCCGGCCACAGCCCTCCCGGCAGCACACGGCCGGCTTCGACTTCCCCACCTCCAACTGACATCACGTCTCGAAGGACACCCCATGACCACGTCCGCCAAGCCCCTGTCCGTCGCGGTGATCGGAGCCGGTATGGCCGGCCGCAGCCATGCCGCCGGATACCGCAACGTCAACACCGTCTTCGGCCCTGGTCTCCCGCCGGTCCGGCTGGCTGCGATAGCCGATGCCAACACCGCGCTCGCAGAAGATGCCGCCCGCCGCTACGGCTTCGAGAAGGCGCTGCCGAGCTGGGAGGCCGTCGCCGAGGATCCGACGATCGACGCCGTCAGCATCGTCGTGGGAAACGCGCTGCACCGGCCGATCGCCGAGGCGCTGGTCGCCGCCGGGAAGCACGTGCTGTGCGAGAAGCCGCTCGCCGGTTCGCTCGAAGACGCCCGTGCGATGGCCGAGTTGGAGCGGTCCGCCGGTGTCGTCACCGCCGTCGGCTACACCTTCCGCCGCTCCCCGGGCATCGCCGCGATCCGCGACCACGTACGGCGCGGCGAGCTGGGTGACCTCACGCTGTTCAGCGGTCGCTACTGGTGCGACTACGCCACCGACCCCAGGGGGCCGCTGAGTTGGCGTTTCAAGGGGGGTGCCGGTTCCGGCGCGCTCGGTGATGTCGGCTCGCACGTCATCGATGCCGCCGAGTACGTGGCCGGGCCCATCGTCTCGGTCTCCGGTGCCACGTTGTCCACGCAGATCCCGAAGCGTCCGCTGCCGCTGGGCGCGGTCGTCGGGCACAACTCGGCTCAGGTTTCCGACGAGTTCGGCGAGGTGGAGAACGAGGACACCGCGTCCTTCACCGCCCGTTTCGAGTCCGGGCTCGTCGGCACCTTCTCCGTCACCCGTACCGGTTTCGGGCTGCCCAACGGGCTCGCGTTCGACGTCCTCGGGGTCGGCGGCCGGGCCGCCTTCGACCAGCACCGGCCGGCGGAGTACCTGTTCGACGATGCCCAGCCCGAGGCCCGTACACGAGGCGCCCGGCAGATCATCGCCGGACCCCAACTGCCGTACTTCGCGGGCGGGGTGCCGATGGAAGCACCGGGCGTCGGGGCCAGCAACTCGGACAACTTCACCTACCAGGCACGGGCGTTCCTCGACCAGGTCGCGGGGGTCGCCGAACCGCTGCCCGCCTGCGCCACGTTCGCCGAGGGGCTGCGGACCATGGAGATCATCCGCGCGATCGTCGAGTCCTCGCGGGCCGGCGGCGCCGCCGTCACGGTCCCGCCCGCCGTCTGACCACCCGCACCGCAACCGTCCAAGGAGCACTCGCATGTCCCTCAAGCTCGGCGCCTACACCGCCTGTCTGCACGACCGCCCGCTGGCCGAGGCCCTCGACATCCTCAAGGAGAACGGTCTGACCTCCGTCGAGGTCAACACCGGCGGCTTCATACCCTCCCCGCACTGCCCGGTCGACCTCCTGCTGTCCTCGGCGGCCGCGCGTGAGGAGTACCTCGCGGCCTTCGCCGAGCGCGGGATGGAGCTGACCGGCCTCAACTGCAACGGGAATCCGCTCAATCCGCTCCCCGGGGTCGGCCCGAAGCACGCCGACGACCTGCGTCGTACGATCCGCCTCGCGGGGCTGCTCGGGGTGCGGCACGTGGTCACGATGTCCGGCACGCCGGGCTCCGACCCGGACGCCAAGTACCCGTCCTGGGTGGTGAATCCGTGGGACGGCGTCTACATGGACGTCCTGGACTACCAGTGGGGTGTGGCGGTCGAGTTCTGGAAGGAGATCGACGCGCTGGCCCGGGAGAACGACGTCCGGGTCGCCATCGAGATGCACCCCCACAACCTCGTCTTCTCTCCCGTCACCCTCAAGCGGCTCGTCGACGCGACCGGCGCGACCAACGTCGGTGCGGAGATGGACCCTTCGCACCTGATGTGGCAGGGCATGGACATCGTCGCGTCCATCAAGTGGCTGGGGCCGCTGGTGTTCCACGCCGCCGCGAAGGACGCGACGCTCTGCCCCGGCGCCGACATCCGCGGGGTGCTGGACACCTCGTTCACCCGCGTGCCCGCCGACGCACCCGACAAGGTGCCCACCGGCTACGGCTTCTGGTGCAACTCCTGGCCCGAGAACCCGGCTTGGAAGTTCGTCGCCGTAGGCATCGGCCACGACGTCGCCTACTGGACCGAGTTCCTGCGCGCCCTCGCCGAGGTCGACCCGGACATGGCCGTCAACATCGAGCACGAGGACGCCGCCTACTCCCAGACCGAGGGACTCGCCCTGGCCGCGAAGAACCTGCACGCCGCCGCGATCGCCGTCTAGGGCCAACTCCCCCACCGGATACAGGAGTACAGGACCGCGCCTGGTCAGCAGGAGCGGTCCGCCGCCCGCAACCGAACCGAAGTCCGGGCCCTCTCGCAGGAGACGCCCGTATCTCCGCACCGGCGACACCGCACACCGTGTCGTTCAGGTCGGGACTCCGGTCAAGAACCGCTCCCGGCTGCTGGAGGTGCCGGAAATCCGCCGACCGCCTGTTCATAGGCGTGCGCGACGCGCAGCACGGTGGCGTCGTCGAAGCGCCTGCCGGTGATCATCAGGCCCGCCGGGAGGCCGCCGACCAGGCCGGTCGGCACGCTGCAGGACGGGTGGCCGGTCACGTCGAAGGGCGCGGTGTTGCCGACCATCGACAGCGCGGTGTTCAGGTAGTCGGCCAGGGAGACGTCGGCCGGCGGGATCTCCTTGGCCGTGTAGGGGACTGTGGGCATGACCAGCACGTCGTACCGGGCCAGTGCCTCGTCGTAGGCCGCGCGGGCCGCCGGAAGGAGGCGGCGTGCCATGCCGTAGTACTTCCCGCCCCCGGCCTCGTAGGTGTAACGGCCGGACAGCCCGACGAGTTTGACGGTCTTCGACAACGTAGCGCCGCGTTCGATGCGACCCCGAGCGTAGTGGGCGATCAGCTCGGGGTCGTAGAAGTCCTCGGTGTTCATGCCGTAGGCGTTGCCGTCGAGCATCTGGTGGGCGGCGCCCTCGGTCGCGATCACGTTCCAGACGTGCAGGGCGTCCAGGTGCCAGGGGATCGACACCTTCTCCACGGCGAGTCCGGCCGAGCCCAGTACGTCGACGGCGGTGTGGACGGCGTCGTCGACGCCGGGATCCGACACCGGCGTACCGAAGCCCTCCGTGACGACACCGACGCGCAGGCCGGTGGCCGGTTCGGTGAGCGCGGCCAGGTAGTCCACCGAGTCGATCGCGTCGGGCTGGCGCGGGTCGAAACCGTCCACGCCCGCCAGCACGCTCAGCATCGCGGCGGCGTCGGTGACGGTGCGGGTCATCGGGCCCACGTGGTCGATGGTCCGCTCGATCGGGAAGGCGCCGGTGTAGGGCACGAGACCGTGGGTGGGCTTGTGTCCCACGATGCCGCAGAAGGCGGCCGGCAGGCGGATCGATCCGCCCTGGTCGCCGCCGAGGGCGAGGTCGACCTCTCCGGTCGCCACGAGCGCTCCGCTGCCGCTGGACGAACCGCCCGTGTTCCGGCTCTCGTCCCACGGGTTGCGCACCGGCCCGGGGTGCGAGGTGAAGCTGGCGCCCGAGAAGCACAGGTCCTCGCACACCGACTTGCCGGCGATCGTTGCGCCGGCGTCGAGCAACCGCCGTACGACGGTGGCGTCTTGGCGTGGGACGAAGCCCTCGACCGTCCGCGAGCCGTTCATCATCGGTACGCCCGCGACCGCGATGTTGTCCTTGACGGCGACCGTACGGCCGGCCAGCGGTCCCTCGGCGGATTCGCTGACCGAGGTCCTCACGTACCAGGCGCCCAGCCGGTTCTCGTCCGGAGCGGGCGACGTCCAGGGACGGTCGGGGGCGGTGGGCGCCGTGCGCTCGTAGAGCCGCTCGACCGCCTCCGAGGAGACGAGGGTACCCGCCACAGCGGGCGCGAACTCCTCAAGTTCCTCGGCGGACAGACCGAAGTGGAAGTGCTGGTCGAGCGCCGCGAGACGGGCGGCATCAGGCGCGGGGAGCGATGACATGGGGCGACTCCTTTCGACGGAACAGGCATCAACCTAGAACATCGCGTCAATAGGTCAATACTTATTGACGTAACTTCCCGGTTAACCAGGCCGACGGAGTCGCTGAGCTACAGCGAGACCGGTCGCAGCCCGGTGCCGGTCGCCTCGGCGACGAAGAGGTCCTGGACGACCCGGCCGCTGTCGTCCAACGTGACGGTGCCGCGCGGGAGTTGGAACCTGCCTGGACGCATCGCCTCGGCGATCAGCCTGGGTTCGTCCGCACCGACCCGGCGCGCGGCGGACCACCAGATGTGCGTTGCCTCGAAGACCGATTCGCTCAGGGTCGACAGCGGCGGAGCCCACCGGCCGAACGCCTCCCGGTAGCGGTGCAGCAGTACGGCGTTGTCGGCCGACGCCAGTTGCTCGACGTAGCCGGAGACGGAGTACAGGCCGGGCGCCGCGTCGGCTCCCACATGTTCGAGAGTGGACTCGTCCATGGCCGGCGCGAGTGTGACGCACTGCTCGCGCAGGCCCATCGCGTAGCACTGCCGCTCGAACGCGGCGGCGTCCGCGCCCACGAACGTGGACAGCACGATGTCCGCGCCCGACGCCTTCACCTCGTCGATGAGCGGCGCGAAGTCGCGTGCGCCCAGTGCGGCGTACCGCTCCCCCACCACCTGCCCGCCCGACCGCGGCAGGATGCGACGGGCCGCCGCGTGCGTGCCGCGCGGCCAGCAGTAGTCGTTGCCGGCCAGGAACCAGCGCTGTCCGCCGGCCGCCCGCATGAGCGGTCCCGCCGCCGCGGCCAGCTGGTCGTCCGACCGCTCACCGAGTTGAACGCACAGCGGACCGGCGCCCCCGCCCTCGTTCATGTGGGGCTGCACCAGGAGCACTTCGGTGCCGGCGAGCGCCCGGGAGACCGCGAAGAAGGTGGCGGAGGTCGTGGCGACCAGGATCGTCCGACAGCCGGCCCGGACCAGTCGCCGGGCCTCGGCGACGCCGACCCCGGGGTCCGTGGCGTCGTCCCCGATCACCAGCTCCACCGGCCGCCCCAGCACCCCGCCCTCCGCGTTGATCTCCTCGACGGCGAGCGTGGCCATGTGGTCCGTCGCGGCTCCGAACATGTTCCCCAGGCCGGACTTGCTGTTCAGCAGACCGAGCCGCGGATTCGGCGACGAGCCCCGACCGGCCGGCAGACCGCGGCGCCGCATCAGCCACTCCAGTCCGGCCTCGTCGAGCTCGGCGAACAACCGGATCCTCGTCCCGCCACGCTCGGCGTCGAAACGCAGCCTGATCCGGCCCCGCCAAGGCTGATCGTGCACGATCTCGACCCGGCCACCCTGTCCACCGGTACGACGGGCGTACCCGCTTACGGGCGACGGCGGCCGTACCTCGGTGATCCGACCGATGATCTCCACTGCGTCGGCCACGGGACCGCCGAGCGGAGCAGTCATCCTCACCACCGCGCCCACCGCGACCCGGTCGCACACGGCGTCGAACACCCAGCCCGCACCAGCGCCCGCGCCGAACAGGCCGAACGCCGTGACCGGCGATACGTCGGTCCATTCCTCGGCAGGCAGCAGGAGTGCGGCCATCACGTCACCTCATCAGGCGGACCGACTGTCCTTGTTCTCCCGGTCTGCGGGGTCGGCCGTCGCGGCAGCACGCCCGGCATCGGCGAGCGCGCCCTGGAACAGCGCCTGCAGCGTCGCGATGACGTCACGCGCGGGACCGGCCGGATCGATCGAGTAGTGCCGGAACCGGCCCGCCTTGCGCTCGGTCACCAGACCGGCGGCACGCAGCACACGCAGATGGCTGGAGACTCCCGTACGGCCGATGCTGTTGATCTGCTCGGCGAGCTCACCCACGGTGCACTCCTCGCGCTCGGCCAGCACGCCCAGGATCTGACGGCGTACGGGGTCGGCGAGCGCGTCGAAGGCCAGGTCTGCGGGCACCTGTGATCGCCCCCTCCATCGGTCAGCGACGGTTGACATGTTGCAGCGTAGTCCAGGGTGGCGGGCTGCGGTGAAAGGCCGGTTTCCCGCAGCCCTGCTTCCCGTCCGGACGGTCGACAGCAGAACAGGTCATGCGTGGGAGACCGGGCTCAGCCGGAGAAGGACCGCGGTATCGGCACGAGGCAGGGACACGGTCAGCTTCCCGTCGACCGCGTTCCACTCCGCGGCGGCACCGGCGGTCGCCGGATGCAGCACCGTGGTGCGGATGTGCGCGCCACGCAGGTGGGGGACGGTGAGGGTGCGGTCGGTTCCGCCGCCGCTGTCCGGCTCGCGTCTCCAGACCATCACGTACGTGGCCTCCGCGCCCCTCAGCCCATGGGCGATCCACTCGTCGTCCCAGCCGGGCAGCCCCAGCGGCCAGAACGGGTGCGCGCCACCGATCTCCGACCGGACGTCCTTGTAGACGGAGACCGCCGAGCGGACGAGGTCGAACTGCTCGTCGCTCATGAGGTTGAGGAAGCCGGAGAGGTGGACCCGGCCGAGCAGCGGACCAGTGAGGGTGAACGCGATCTCGTCGAGGCTCTGATCGGGCTGCGGGTACGCCCACACGGCGGCCTGTTCCGGTGTCGCGGCGGTAGCGGCTGCCGCGGCGATGGGCGGGTAGCGCAGTGGGTCCTGCTGGTCGCTGGTGGACTGGATCTGTGCCACGGCGAGTTGGGCGTAGTCCATGCGCAGACCGCCCGATCCGCAGTTCTCCAGGACCAGTTGGGGATGACGGTGGAGGAGTCCGGCCAGCCAGTCGAGGTGGGCGCGGTGATGTCCCAGCAGTCCGGCGCCCGCGCTTTCCGAACCGTTCTCGGTTCCCGGGCCGATGTTGACGTTGTAGTCGAGCTTCAGATAGCCCACGCCCCACTCGCCGACCAGCCGGTCCACGACCTCGTCGAGGTGGGCGCGGGCGGCCGGGTGGCGCAGGTCCAGGTGGTGCCGTCCGTGTTCCGTGACGCGGACACCGCCGCGCCGGAAGAACGCCTCGGGCGGCAGCGTGTCGGCCAACGGGCTGCGCACGCCCACGACTTCGGGTTCGAGCCACAGTCCCGGGGTCATGCCGTGCTTCGTGATGGCGTCCAGGACCTCCTGAATGCCGCCCGGGAAACGGTTGGGCGCGGCCTCCCAGGCGCCGACGGAGTCCCACCAGCCCTGGGCGTCGTCGTCGTACCAGCCGGCGTCGATCACGAACACCTCGGCACCGGCGCTCGCCGCCGCCTCCACCAGGGGCAGGAGCCGTTCGGTGGTGGGGTCGCCCATCAGGGTGTTCATGTAGTCGTTGTAGATCACCGGGAGTTGACGGTGGTCGGGGTGGTCGCGGCGGATGCCGCGGCGATAGTCCGTAAGCGTCGCGAAGGCAGTGTCCAGACCGCCGCTCTCCGCGCGCACGAGAACGGCGGGGACGGTGTGGAACTCCTCGCCGGGGGCGAGGAGTTGGTGCCACTGGTGGTGGGCGTCGTCGGGGCCGAACAGGGCGACGTAGGCGGCGCCTTCGCGTTCGCCGGTCTCGAAGCGCCAGCCCGCGCTGGACTCGATCTGCCAGAGCCACGCCCCGCCGTCCCGGTCGGTGAGCGCACCCATCGGGAGGTGCCTGCCGCTGGACCAACTCCCTTGCGAGGAGCGCTCGAAGCAGCCGCGCCCCTCGTGGCCGTGGGCGGCCCGGGTCAACGGCACGACCTGGTCGCGGAAGTCGGCCCGGCGCCAACGGCATTCGGCGAGCCAGTCGTTGTCCGCCCAGTGCAGGGTCAGTCCGCGGACATCCCCTGCGGCGGTGGATATCCCGCCGAGCGTCAGGGTCGTCACGCTCTCCAACCGGATCGGCTCGGCACCCTCGTTGACCAGCCGTACGCCCGCGCGCAGGAAGCCCGCGCCGCAGTCGGCACCGGAGCCCGCCTCCAGCGTGACCTCGGCGGCGAGCCCGGTCGCCGGGTCCGCCATACGGATCGTCGTACGCTCCAGGTCCCCGTCCCGCACGGTCTCGTGGTCGCGGTAGGTCATCCGCTCGCCGATGGCCGTCTCGATGAAACGCTCGCCCGACCACATGCGCCCGTGCCCGGTGGCCGTGACCTCGACGAGAGGCACCAGTTGGGCCCAGTCCTGATCGGGCCCTCCCAGCCGGACCGCTCCGGAGGCATCGACGACGGCGTGCAGCCCGAGCGCCGGATGCGACCAGACACGGGATCCCTCGACTGCTCCTACGACACTGGTCAACGCAATTTCCCCTTCTGGGACGGTTCGGTCCTGCGGGTCCCGCACGGGCACCGAGCTGGGGTTTCTCGTCCGGCGGGAGCGTTCGTACCGCTCAAGTCGGTGTGTTCGAAAGGTAAATCCCCAGTTACGGTCTCTTGACGCCCACGTTGTGACCGCTCACAATCCTCGCATGGATGTGACCGGTCACACAAGCTCCGGCGGCCACGGCGACACCCCTCAGGGGCCGCAGAAAGCCGCCAGTATCCGCGACGTAGCCGCCGCGGCAGGCGTCTCCTACCAGACCGTTTCGCGGGTCATCAACGGCCACCCGAACGTCAAGGAAGAGACCCGCAAGCGGGTCGACGCCGCCATCCAGACCTTGGGATTCAGGCGCAACGCCACCGCGTTCGCCCTGGCCAGCGGGGTCACCCGGTCGGTCACGGTCATCACGTCGAACACCGTCCTCTACGGCTATGCAGCCACCCTGCAAGGCCTGGAGGAGGCGTCCCGCGCCGCCGGATACGCGCTCGGCGTACGGGTCGTGACTCCCGAGGACGATCTGGACCGTACGATCGCCGCGGCCGCCGACACCGGTGGCGGCGTGGTGGTCATCGGCTTCGACCGCCTCGGTGCCGCCGCTCTGGACCGCGTGCCGGCGCATGTACCGTGCGCGGCGCTGGTGGAAGCACCACCGCCGGGCCGGAAACCCAGCCGTCCGGCGGTGTGGGCCGACGACCGCGAGGCGGCCCGTACCGCCACCGAGCACCTGCTGGCGCTCGGGCACGCGAACGTCCACTATGTCGCGATCCCCGCCTCGACCGGAACCCGGCGCCTGGCGAGTCCCCGCGCCGAGGGCTGGCGGCAGGCACTGGAAGCGGCCGGCATCACCCCGCCCCCGCCGTCCGGCAAGGGCTGGGACGCCCAGGCCGGCTACGAGGCAGGGAAGAAGCTCGCCCGGAACAAGGACGTCACCGCGATCCTGTGCGGCAACGACGACCTGGCGCTGGGTGTGCTGCGGGCCCTGCATCACGCGGGCCGGCGGGTCCCGGACGACGTCAGCGTCATCGGCTTCGACGACGCACCGCACTCCGGTTTCGTCACCCCGTCCCTCACCACCGTCCGCATGGATTTTCACGGCCTGGGCCGCGCCGCGTTCGGGCTGCTGCACGCCCAACTCGACACCGACCGGCGGGAACCCGCGCCGGTGCCGGCCGAACCCACCCTCGTCCTCCGGGAGAGCTCGGGGCCACGGGACGCATGAGCCGGACCGGACGTCCGACCTCGCCGTACCCGTTAGCCGTCTTCCCCGCAGTCATCGCACAGCTCCGCAGTACCGCCCCGCCTCCCTTCTGCGAACGATCAAGGATCCGCCATGAGAAGAGCCGTCTCCGTCCTTGCCACCGCCTGTGTCCTCGGACTGACCGCCACCGCGTGCAGTGACAGCACCGGTGCCACCACGGCCGCCGCACCCGAGGGCTCCGTCAACCCGACCGCCTCCCTCAAGGGCGTCAAGCTCACGATGTGGGTCGCCCAGAACAGCGTCTCGGAGCCCAAGCAGGCCATCGAGGCGTTCGAGAAGGCCACCGGCGCCAAGATCACCACCGAGGTCATACCCGACCCCTACGAGTCGAACGTCCCGACCAAGCTCGCCTCGGGCGTCAAGCCGGACCTGATGTTCTGGCAGCCCACGGGCAGCACCCTGCCGTTCGTCCAGCCCGCCAAGAACCTGCTGACCCTCGACAACGAGGACTGGGTCTCCAAGCTCGGCACCACGGAGAAGACCCTCGGCCAGGTCGACGGCCACCGCTACGCGGCCATCGTCACCAGCCCCGCCGTCCTCGGCGTCTACTACAACAAGGACGTCTTCGCGAAGGCCGGCATCACCACCATGCCCGCCAGCTACGACGAGTTGCTCGCCGACGCCGCGAAGATCAAGTCGAAGGTCTCGGGCGTGGCACCGTTCTTCGAGGTCGGCGGCGACAAGTGGCCGCTGCAGTGGCAGGTGCAGGCCCAGATGACGGATCTGCCGCAGTCCTTCTGGGACAACCTCAACAAGAACAAGGACAGTTGGACCAACAAGACCATCGTCGACGCGATCACCAAGTACAAGACGAAGGTCCTCGACGGCGGTCTGGCGCAGAAGAACTACAAGACGGCGACCTTCGTCGACCAGGGCAAGGCAATCATGGACGGCACCGCCGCGATGGCCGTCAACGTCACCGCGCTCCAGTCCGAGATCCAGGCCACCGCCAGCACGGCGGACATCGACAAGAAGCTCGGCTGGTTCCCCATCGCCAACAGCGCGGCGAAGGCCGAGTACTCCCCGGACCAGACGAACGGCGTCGTCGCCTTCAACACCGGTGACAGCAAGCGGCAGAACGCGGCCCGGCAGTTCATGTCCTTCTGGCTCGGCCCGGACTACCCGGCCTACATCAAGGCCAACAAGCTGGTGTCGGTCGAGCCCTCGGTGCCCAACCCCGACGGCCTCCCGCAGACCGCGATCGCCCAGGCCACGGCCCTGTCCAGCGCCTCCGGCGTCTTCCAGGTCAAAGCCCTCACCGCCCCCGACATGCACCTCGCCCTCGCCGACATGATCTACGGCAAGAAGACCCCGCTCCAGGTCGCCCAGGCTGCCGAGGACCAGTTCAAGCAGGTCCTCAAGGCACGCGGCGTCGCCGGCTTCTGACCGGCGCCACCGAGCCAGCCCCTCCCCCGGGCCGCCCTTCGGCGGCGGACCCGGGGCCGTACCGGAGGTAAGAAAGTGGTGGACACCGCCACGATGGACGCCATCGACGCCACGCGCGCGAAGGACCGAGCCCAGGACGACGGCCAGGAACGGAAGTCCCGTCGCACCCGCCCGCGCAGCAAGGCCAACCAGCCGTGGTGGTTCGCCCTGCCCGCGCTCGCCGTGTTCGGCGTGTTCTTCCTGCTGCCGAACCTGCTGAACTTCGTCTACCCGTTCACCGACTGGTCGGCGTTCCACTCGCAGATCGGCTTCGTGGGACTGTCGAACTTCAGCACCATCCTGCACGACGGGTCGATGGCCCGTGACATCCGCATCACCCTGGAGTACGCGGTCCTCGTGGCCGTCTTCCAGAACGGCTTCGGTCTCGCCCTGGCCCTGCTGCTGGAGCGCGACACCCGCTTCAACCGCTTCTTCCGCGCGGTCTTCTTCCTCCCCGTACTGATCTCCGCGCTCGCCGTCGGCTACATCTTCCGCGCCCTGCTCGCCCAGGACGGCGCCCTCAACAGCGTGCTGTCCTCGCTCGCCGGACACCACGTCGACACCCCCTGGCTCGGCTCGACCACCTGGACTCTCGTCGTGGTGACCCTCATCCACGGCTGGAAGTGGATGGGCCTGGCCATGCTGATCTACCTGGCGGGCCTGAAGAGCATGCCGGGTGACGTCCTGGAGGCGGCCCGGATCGACGGGGCCGGCTGGTGGCGCACCTTCTGGTCGGTCAGGTTCCCGCTGCTCGCGCCCGCCGTCACCTTCAACGTGACGACCGCGCTGATCGGCTCCATGAACACCTTCGACATCGTGCAGGCGACCACCGGAGGCGGTCCCGGCAGCGAGACCGAGGTCTTCAACATCTACATGTTCCGCATCTTCGGCCAGGGCCTGTACGCACAGGCGTCCGCGATGAGCCTGGTGCTCTTCCTCATCGTCGTCGTCCTCGCCGTGCCCGTCATCGTCGGCCTGCGCCGCAGGGAGAACAACCAGTGACCACCGTTACCGCGTTCACCCCCGCGCACCGGCGCCCGCTGCGCTGGGTCCAGCCGCTCGTCGTCCTGATCGTCGCCGGCGTCACCATCGGCATCCCGCTGTGGCTGGTCGCGGTCACCTCCTTCAAACCGCAGGCCGAGGCGATCAAGCCCAACCTCTCCCTGCCCCACCACGTCCAGGCCGCCGCCAACTACAAGCAGAGCTTCGACGAGGGCAAGATCGTCCAGGGTTTCGTCAACAGCCTCCTGGTCGTCGCCCCGTCCGTCGTCCTCGTCCTGCTCCTCGGGGCGGGCGCCGCCTGGGTGTTCGCCCGCCGCAAGGGCCGCCTGGTCAACACCCTGTACGCGCTGAGCATCAGCGGACTGCTGCTCCCCCCGGCAGTCATCACCATCGTCATGGAGCTGCGCCAACTCGGCCTGGCCGGCACCCGCCCCGGCATGATCGGCGTCTACGCCGGGATGTACCTCTCCACCTCGATCTTCTTCATGACCGGTTTCATCCGCGCCCTCCCCGAGGAGCTGGAGGAGGCCGCCCGCATGGACGGCGCGGGCCCGGTCCGCGTCTTCTTCCGCATCATCCTGCCGCTCCTGCGCCCGGTCATCGCCACCGCGACAATCATGGTGATGCTCTACGCCTGGAGCGACATCTTCTACGCCTTCTTCGTCCTCGGCGGCGGCGACAAGGCCACCCTCCCGCTCAACCTCTACCAGGTCGCCAACGCGCAGTTGTACCTCAACAACTGGCACCTGATCTTCGCCTACGTCGTGATGATGAGCCTCCCCATGGTCCTCGTCTTCGTCATAGCGCAGCGCCGCATCGTCTCCGGCATCACGAGCGGCGCCGTCAAGTAGGCCGAGCAGCCCCGGGGTCAGGCCCTGTCGTCACATTCCCGTCTGCCCCGGTCACCCGCGAAGTACCCCCGACAGCCTCCCGCAACGCCGCGGGAGGAGGAGGACAGCCATGCCTCGAACAGCCCGTAGACCCCGCTCCGTCCGTGCCCTCATGGGTGCGACGGTGGTGACCGCCGCCCTCCTCGGCACGGCGCTCACCGTCCCCGCCGCGCAGGCGGCCACCCCGCAACTGACCGTCGACCTCGGCACCACCACCGGCGCGGTCATGCACGGAGCCAACGGCGCCCTGTACGGCCTCAGCGACGACGGTGTGCCCGGCGACAACATCGTCACGCCCCTGCACATGACGTCCATCGCCCAGAAGGCACCCGACGGCGCCCAGCACCCGAACGGCGACGCGCTGGTCGTCCAGCCGGAGTTCGCCCGCGGTGGCGGCGGCGACAACCTCATCTACATGCAGGACATCTACGCCTCGTGGCCGTACGAGAACCTCGGCCTGACGGACTATCTGTCCAAGGTCACCACGATGGTCACCAAGGTCGCGGCCCGCTCCGACGCGAGCACGTTCGTGTGGGTGCCGTTCAACGAGCCGGACGGCAACTGGTACACGGGGCTGGGCAGTTCGACCACGTCGACGTACAACAGCGCGCTCGCGAGCTTCGAGAGCGACTGGACGACGGTCTACAACAAGATCCGCTCGATCATCCCGAACGCGCGCATCGCGGGCCCCAACGAGACACACTACGACGCCCGTCTGATGGGCGACTTCTATCCGTGGGCCAAAGCCAACAACGTCCTCCCGGACATGACCACTTGGCACGAGCTGGACCCCACGTCCCTCTCCAACTTCGAGGGCAACCTCGCCGCCTACCGCACCATCGAGACCAACGCGGGCATCAGCCCGCGCCCGGTCAACATCAACGAGTACGGTGACCGCCGCGACCTCTCGGTGCCGGGCCAGATGGTCCAGTGGATGTCCATGTTCGAGCGGAACAAGGTCTACGCCGACCAGGCGTACTGGGACATCGCGGGGAACCTGGACGGCAACGTCAGCCAGACCAACATCCCCAACGGCGACTGGTGGCTGCTGCGTTGGTACGCGGGCCTGACCGGCCAGACCACCAAGGTGACCCCGCCGCAGTCCAACGTCATCGACACCCTCCAGGGCATCGCGTCCCTCGACACCGGCCGCAAGCAGGCCCAGGTGCTCCTCGGCGGCGGCACCTCCGGCTCGGCGAACACGGTCATCAAGAACATACCGTCGTCGTTCGGCAGCACTGTCAACGTCTCGGTGGAGCGCACCGCTTGGAGCGGTTACGAGGGTGCGGGCCCGGCGCCGTCCGTGCTGGCGCGCAGCACGTACACGGTCGCCTCCGACGGCAGCATCACCGTGCCGCTGACCAGCCTCGACCCGATGTCGGCCTACCGGATCGTCGTCAACCCGGCCGGCAGCGGCACGCCCACCGCCGCGAGCGCCCCGGCGACGGCGTCGTACGAGGCCGAGAACGCGACCATCACCGACGGCACCGTGTACACCCAGGGCAGCGTCACCAACGCCTACGGGTACGCCACTTCGGGCACGAAGGACGTCGGCAGCCTCAACCAGTCGGACAGCAAGGTCGCCTTCACCGTCACCGCCCCGACCACGGGCACGTACAACCTGAACGTCTTCTACGGCAACCAGTCCGGCGGCCCGGCGACCCAGACCCTCACGGTCGACGGCGGCTCCTCCCAGACCGTCACCTACACACCGACGCTGAACTGGACCTACCGTTCCACGGCCGGCGCCTCCGTCTCCCTGGCGGCGGGTACGCACACGATCACCCTGGCCAAGGGCACCAACGAGGTCACCCTCGACAAGATCGACCTCACCCCGGCCTCCAGCGCGGACACGTCGTACCCGGCCACGTACGCCGACATCACCGGCTCGCCGACGTACAACTACACCGCGTCCGGCACGACCGGCGCCGGTGCGCTCGCCCTGACCTCGGGCGCCTCCGC
>Ga0307509_10006002_pt1 | contig 16590 bp, 16 predicted proteins | sample 10_EM_MG_FD_202245 | JGI IMG/M metagenome (GOLD analysis project Ga0307509, IMG submission 202245) | Populus trichocarpa ectomycorrhiza microbial communities from riparian zone in the Pacific Northwest, United States - 10_EM | ecosystem: Host-associated > Plants > Roots > Unclassified | place... | reverse complement strand
CTTCCACCACCGGAGCCGCCGACACGGCGACCGCGGACTTCGGCACGCTGAAGTCCGTGTGCGGCAAGGGGACGGCCAAGTCCGTCACCAGCCAGGGTGTCACCAGCTCCGAGATCAAGGTCGGCGTGTTCAGTGACGTCGGCTTCACCAAGAACCCGGAGTTCGAGAACGCGGCGAAGGTCTTCACCTCCTGGTGCAACGCCGCCGGCGGCATCAACGGTCGCGAGATCACACCCGCGACGCACAACGCCCAACTCATGCAGGTCAACCAGCAGATGATCGAGGCCTGCCGTACCGACTTCTTCGAGGTCGGCGGCGGCGCGGCCCTCGACGGCCTCGGCGTCAAGACCCGGCTGAAGTGCCTGCTCCCCGAGTTCCCGGCACAGGTTACCTCCGAGGTCGGCGCGGACCTCCAGGTGATGACCCAGGGCGCCTCGTCCGGATACGCGCCCTACGCCGGCTACTACTCCTGGCTGCTCAAGGAGGCGTACCCGTCGTCGGCGAGCGGCGTCGGCATCATCGCCGGAGACGTGGCCGTCACCAAGGGCATCGGCGCCCAGGACAAGGAAGTCCTCACGGCGCTGGGCGGCAAGGTCAACTACTTCGACCTGTACCCCGCGCAGGGCGTCTCCGACTGGACGCCGTACGCCCAGTCCATCAAGACGAAGAAGGTCAAAGGCCTTGTCTTCCTGGGGGACTTCACCCAGCTGGCGAAGCTGGAGCAGGCGCTCACCAACATCGACTACAAGCTCGACTGGGTCGACGCCAACAACAACGCCTACGGCCCCGCGTTCCTCAAGCTGGCCGACACCGCGCTGAGCTCCCAGACCAACTTCGCGAGCATCGACGGGACTTACCCGCTGGAGAAGGCGGATGACAACCCGGCGACCAAGGAGATGGTCGCGCTGTTCAAGAAGTACGCGCCCGACGCGCAGATCACCCTGCCCGCGGTGCACGCCTTCTCCGCCTGGCTGCTGTTCGCCACCTCGGCCCGTGACTGCGCGGAACTGACCCGCAGTTGTGTCCTCACCAACGCCCAGAAGCAGACCGAGTGGACCGGGGGAGGCCTCCAGGCCCCGGTGAACCTGACCAAGCCCGACGAGCCCGTGAAGTGCTTCAACGTCGAGAAGGCCACCACCAGCGGCTGGGTCCCCGCCGACTTCAAGCCGACCGACGGCGCCTACCGCTGCGACGCACCCGTCTACAAGTACAAGGGCAACTACGGCAAACCGCCGACGCTCGCCGATGTCGGCAAGTCGCTGGCCGACCTCAAGTAGCCACGCCACGCCGTCCGTTCACGACGGCGTTCAGCACGGCGTTCATTACGGCAGGAAGGAAGGACCGTGAAGGTACGAGTCGACCCGGAGCGCTGTCAGGGCCACACGCTCTGCGCGATGCGCGCTCCGGACACCTTCGAACTCAGCGAGATCGACGGGCACTCCTCGGTCGTAGAGGAAGAAGTCCCCGCCGACCAGGAGGGGGCCGTCCGTGAGGCAGTCCTGTCCTGTCCGGAGCGGGCGATCTCCCTCATCTCCTGACCCCCCACCTCATCCACCGAGCAGGAGAGGACTCCGCATGACCACGGAAGACGCGGCCGTCGACGACGACGGTGGCCGCAAGCACCCCCAGGTGCACTTCGACCGGCACACACCCGACTACCGCGACCGGTTCGAGGACATCACCCACGAGCTGCACGGCCAGTGCCCGATCGCCTGGACGGAGACCCACGGCGGGCACTGGGTCGCCAGCGGCAACCGTGAGGTCTTCGAACTCGCGAGGTCCGCAGAGTTCCTCTCCAACGACCATGACGTGAAAGGGGAACGGCGCGGCTACAAGGGCATCTCCATCCCCCCGCCGCCGCGCGCCAGCGAGGCCCAGGGCGGCTTCCTGGAGATGGACCCACCGGACCAGCGCTACTACCGGCAGACCCTCAACCCGTATCTGTCGCCGGCGGCCATCCAACGGTGGATCCCGTTCGTCGACGAGGTCGTGCGCGCCAGCATCGACGAGAAGATCGAGTCCGGGCGCATCGACTTCGTCGACGACCTCGCCAACATCGTCCCGGCCGTACTGACGTTGGCGATGATGGGCATCCCGATCGAGCGCTGGACCATCTACAACGAACCGGCCCACGCCTCCGTCTACACACCCCCCAACTCCCCGGACCGGCAACGGGTGTTGGAGCTGAGCCGCAAGATGGGCATGGACCTCATGGGCCAGCTCATGGAGATCCGCAAGGCGCCCCGCCCGGGCCTGGTGGACGCGCTGGTTCGCGCGGACCTGAACGGCCGCGCCCCGGACGACGGCGAACTCCTCGGCGTACTCGCCCTGTTGATCGGCGGCGGCTTCGACACCACCACCGCCCTCACCGCCCACGCCCTCGAATGGCTCTCGCAGAACCCGGGGGAGCGCGACCGGCTCAGCCGCGAGCGCAAGACCCTGCTGGACTCCGCGACCGAGGAGTTCCTGCGCTTCTACACCCCGGCCCCCGGCGACGGACGTACCTTCTCCGCCGACTGCGAGATCGCCGGCACCGAGTTCAAGGAGGGCGAACGCCTCTGGCTCTCCTGGGCGATGGCCAACCGCGACCCGTCGGTCTTCCCCGACCCCGACTCGATCGACATGGAACGCAAAGGCAACCGGCACAGCAGCTTCGGCCTCGGCATCCACCGCTGCATCGGCTCCAACGTGGCCCGCACGGTGTTCAAGCGGATGGTGACGGCCGTACTCGACCGGATGCCCGACTACGCGTGCGACCCCGAAGGCGCCGTTCACTACGAGACCATCGGCGTCATCCAGGGCATGCGCCACCTCCCGGCGACCTTCACACCCGGCAAGCGGCTCGGCGCCGGACTCGACGAGACCCTCGCCGAACTCCAGAAGGTCTGCGACGAACAGCGCCTCGCCGAACCCGTCACCGTCCGCAAGTCCACGGCACGGATCGGCACATGACGGATCATCAGCGTCCCGGCCCGGTGGTCACGGAGGAGAACGAGTTCTTCTGGACCGCCGGCGCGGACGGCCGGCTGCGGGTGGCGGAGTGCGGGTCCTGCGCGGCCCTCATCCACCCGCCGCAGCCGGTCTGCCGGTACTGCCGCGGGCACGACATCGGCGTCCGGGCCGTCTCCGGCCACGCGACGCTGATCGGCTTCACCGTCAACCACCGCTTCGCCCTGCCCGGCCTGCCCGCGCCCTACGTCGTGGCCCAGGTCGCCCTGGAGGAGGACCCCAGGGTCCGGCTCACCACCAACGCCGTCCAATGCACCCCGGACGAGCTGGAGTTGGGCATGCGGATGGAGGTGGTCTTCGAACCGGTCGAGGACGCCTGGCTGCCCCTGTTCCGCCCGGCCCGCGACCACCCGGCGAGAGACCCCCTGCCGCTCGCCGAGGTCGACACCCACCAACTGGCCCGTCGCGTACGGTCGATGGCGTCGACCGAGAAGTTCGAGGACAAGGTCGCGATCACCGGCATCGGCATGTCGGAGATCGGCCGCCGCCTGATGGTCCCGCCGGTGTCGTTGACCGTGCAGGCCTGCGAACGCGCGATCGCAGACGCCGGCCTCACCATCGCCGACATCGACGGCCTCGCCACCTACCCCGGCGCCGGCCCCTACGGCGGCTTCGGCGAAGGCGGAGTGACCGCACTGGAGTCCGCCCTCGGCCTGGAACCGACCTGGTACAACGGCGGCGGCGAGACCTTCGGCCCCGGCGGCTCCCTCATCTCCGCGATGCTCGCCGTCGCGGGCGGCCTGGCCCGCCATGTGCTGTGCTTCCGCACGGTCTGGGAGGCGTCGTACGGCGAACTCGTGCGCCGCGGCCGGATCGCGCAGGACCCACCGCGCCAACTGGACGGCTGGACGAAGCCGTTCGGGGCGATCTCCGCCGCCCACACCCTCGCCCAGAACGCCCAACGCCACTTCCACCGCTACGGCACCACCCGCGAGAGCCTCGGCTGGATCGCGCTCAACCAGCGGGCCAACGCGGCACTCAACCCCACGGCGGTCTACCGCGATCCGATGACGATGGACGACTACCTGGGCGCCCGCCCGATCACCACCCCGTTCGGCCTCTACGACTGCGACGTCCCCTGCGACGGAGCGGTCGCCGTGATCGTGTCGGCGGTGGACGCGGCCCGGGACCTCGCCCAACCCCCCGTCTTCGTCGAGGCAGTTGGGACCCAGATCCTGGAACGGCTCGAATGGGACCAGAGCACACTCACCCATGAACCCCAAGTCCTCGGCCAGTCAGCCCACTTGTGGTCCCGCACCACGCTGCGCCCCCAAGACGTCGACGTGGCCGAGCTGTACGACGGCTTCACCTTCAACTGCCTCTCCTGGCTGGAGGGGTTGGGATTCTGCGGCATCGGCGAGGCCAAGGACTTCCTGGACGGAGGCAAGAACATCGCACGGGACGGCGTACTGCCCCTGAACACCCACGGCGGACAGCTCTCCCACGGCCGCACCCACGGCATGGGACTGGTCCACGAGGCCATCACCCAACTGCGCGGCGCGGCCGGGGCACGCCAGATACCCGGCGCGCGAGTCGCGGTGGCGAGCAGCGGCGGACTCACCCCCAGCGGCGTCATCCTCTTCCGGGCGGACGGATGAACTCCCGTACGGCGGAGGTCGTTTCGCGCGTCGTCGACGTCGACGGCATCCCCATGTCGGGGCTGCTGTGCGAGGTCCGCGAGCCGCGCGCGGTCGTCGTCGCCCTGCACGGGGGAGCGGTGACGTCGAGCTACTTCGACTACCCGGACCAGTCCCGGCTGTCCCTGCTGCGCACCGCGGCGGCACTGGGCTTCACGGTCGTCGCCATCGACCGCCCGGGATACGGCAGTTCGGCTCCGTACGGCGAGACCATGGCTTCGCCCGCGCGGCGCGTCGATCTTGCCTACGCCGCGGTGGAACGGCTGCTCGGCACCCGTCCGCGCGGTGCGGGACTGTTCCTCTGGGCGCACTCGATCGGCTGCGCCCTGGGCGTGCACATGGCCGGCGACGAACGGCGGAACGACCTTCTCGGCCTGGAGATCGCCGGTACCGGACGCCACCACGCTCCCGGCGCCGTCGAGATCCTCGACTTCCGACGGCGTGACCCGGCCGTGCCGAGACGGTCCGGGCCCGGCCTGCGCTCCCTGCTCTGGGAGCCGTCGCGCCTGTACCCGGACGAGGTCATAGGTGCACCTCTGATCCAGTCCCCGGGTCCGCCGTACGAGTCCACCGTCGCCCGCCGCTGGCCACTGGAGTTCCCCGAAGTCGCCGCCCGCGTACGGATTCCCGTCCACTACACGCTCGGCGACCACGAACGCGTGTGGAGCTCCGGGCCCGAGGCCATGGCCGACATCGCGAGCCTGTTCACCGGCTCACCGCGGGTCGTCACCGACGAACAGGCCGACAGCGGCCACAACTTGAGCATCGGGCACACCGCGACCGGATACCACCTGAAGATCCTCTCCTTCGTCGAGGAGTGCGTTCTCGCATCCGAGAACGGTGGATACGACAACGACGGATACGACAACGACGGGATCGACCGTCTGCCGGGGAGGGCCGGATGAGTGACGCCGACGTCGCGGTACTGCTGCTCGTACGCGTGGTCGTAGGACTGATCATGATCATGCACGGGCTGAATCACTGGCGCGGTGGCGGCCGCATCGAGGGCACCGCCCGCTGGTTCACCGGACTCGGCCTGAAACAGGGCGTGCTGCAGGCCTGGATGAGCGTGCTCACCGAAGTCGGCGCGGGCGTTCTGCTGATCCTCGGGCTGCTCACCCCGCTGGCCTGTGCCGCCGTGATCTCCGTGATGCTGGTCGCGGGGCTGCTCGCGCATCGGCCCAACGGGTTCTTCGTCTTCAAGGACGGCTACGAGTACGTCCTCACGCTCGCCGTCGTCGCCCTGGCCCTCGCGGTACTGGGCCCCGGCCGCTGGTCCGTCGACCACGCGGCCGGCATCGGCCTCACCGGCTGGACCGGCGGCGGCATCGCGCTGGGCGCGGCCGTGCTGGCGACCGGGGGACTGCTGGGCACCTTCTGGCGACCGGAGCCGAAGGCTGACGCCGGGCCCGAGACCGCCGTCGGACCCGAGGCTGACGCCGTGCCTCAGAACGAGGCCGAGCCGGAGTCCGATGTGGTCGCGCCCCGGCCCGAGTCCGAGAACACCCCCGAGTCGGTCGATCAGGAGGCCTGCTGATGCGCGTCGGATTCATCGGGCTGGGCAGCCAGGGCGCCCCCATGGCACGCCGGATCGTCGAGGCGGGCTTCGTCACGACGCTCTGGGCGCGCCGCCCGGCCACCCTCGCCGCGTTCGCGGACAAGGCGGCGCAGCGGGCCACGTCCCCCGTCGAACTGGCCGCCGCCAGCGACCTGGTGTGCGTCTGTGTCGTCGACGACGCCGACGTCGAGCAGGTCGTCACGGGCGACCAGGGCGTGCTGAGAGGGCTGCGCCGGGGCGGTGTGATCGCCGTACACAGCACGGTCCACCCCGACACCTGCCGGAGGCTCGCCGAGCGGGCCAAGGCGCATGGCGTCTCCGTGGTCGACGCGCCGGTCAGCGGCGGCGGGAAGGCCGCGGCCGAGGGCCGGTTGCTGGTGATGGCGGGCGGCGAGTCCGGCACGGTCGCGTACTGCCGCAAGGTGTTCGAGTCGTTCGGAAATCCCGTCGTCCACATGGGGCCGCTCGGCTCGGGACAGATCGCCAAACTTCTCAACAACCTGTTGTTCACCGCCAACTTGGCGACCGCGGCCGACACACTGGCCCTGGCACCGGGGTTCGGTATCGACCCCGGCGCCCTCGCCGAAGTCGTCCTGCACGGCAGCGGATCGAGCTTCGCGCTCGACCGGGTGCGGGCGGCGGGCGGCACGCTCGACCGGCTCGGTGAACGCGCCGGACCGCTGCTCCGTAAGGACGCGAGGCTGTTGGCCGATCTCGCCGACGCGGCGGGCGCCCTGACGGGCACCGTGCTGGCGGCGGCCGACGCGGCCCTCGACCACATGGGCCAAGGGCGCCTGACGGAACCTGCAACTCCCGCTCCACGAATGTGAAAACGAGCTTCTCGCTACCGGAGAACGTTGATATCGTCGCTCGTCGTCAGACTGGTGACGGAAGGGAACCGTGCACACCGTGAAGGACTTCGAGGCGATCGACTTCTTCCAGGACGACGAAGTCGTCGCGGACCCCTACCCCTACTTGGCGGCCCTGCGCGGGAAATGCCCGGTGCAACGCGAGAGCCACCACGACGTGACGATGGTGACGGGGTACGACGAGGCGATACAGGTCCTCAACGACTCCGACACCTTCTCCTCCTGCATCTCGGTGACCGGCCCCTTCCCCGGGTTCCCGGTCCCGCTCGTCGGCGACGACGTGAGCGCGCTGATCGAGCAGTACCGCGACCAGCTCCCGATGAGCGACCAACTGCCGACGCTCGACCCGCCCATGCACACGGACCACCGCGGACTCCTGATGCGGATGATCACCCCGCGCCGCCTCAAGGAGAACGAGGCGTCGATGTGGCACCTCGCCGACGCGCAGTTGGACACGTATCTCGCGGGCGGCGAGGGCGACTTCATCAGCGGGTTCGCCGGTCCCTTCACCCTGAGGGTCATCGCCGATCTGCTGGGCGTGCCCGACGAGGACCGCAACTCGTTCGTGGAGGGCCTCGAACACCAGCCACAGGGCGGCATCGGCAACACCGACGGCGAAGTCGCGCACTCGCCGCTGGAGTACCTGTACGGCCAGTTCTCGGCCTACGTCGAGGAGCGCCGCCGCGAGCCGCGCGAGGACGTGATCACGGGCCTGGCCCTCGCCAAGTTCGCCGACGGCTCGACCCCCGACGTCGCCGACGTGGCCCGCGTCGCCACCAACCTCTTCGCGGCCGGCCAGGAGACCACCGTCCGGCTGCTGAGCAACGCCCTCAAGCTGATCGCCGAAGACCCCGATCTGCAGCGCCTGTTGCGCACCGAGCGCGACCGCATCCCGAACTTCATCGAGGAGATGCTGCGCACCGAGAGCCCGATCAAGGGCGACTTCCGGCTGTCGCGCGTACCGACCACGGTGGGCGGGGTCGACATCCCCGCCGGCACCACCCTCATGGTCCTCAACGGCGCCGCGAACCGCGACCCGCGCCACTTCGAGGACCCGGAGGTCTTCGACCCGGCCCGCGCCAACGCCCGCCACCACCTCGCCTTCGGCCGCGGCCCCCACACCTGCCCCGGCGCCCCGCTGGCCCGCGCCGAGGCCCGGGTGGGCATCGAGCGCATCCTCGACCGGACGACGGACATCAGGATCTCGGAAAGCGTGCACGGCCCTGCCGACGCCCGGACGTACCGCTACCTGCCGACGTACATCCTGCGCGGACTCATCCATCTGAACCTGGAGTTCACGCTCGCCGAGGAGCCCGGGAAGTCCGCGAAGTCCGAGGAGCCCGCGCGATGAAAGCAGCCGTCGACGCGGACCGTTGCCGGGGCCACGGGATCTGCTGGTCGATCTGCCCCGAGGTGTTCGACCTCACCGACGACGGCTACGCCGAGGTGCTGACCCCCGACGTCCCCGCCGAGTACGAGGAACAGGTCCGCACGGCACTGGGCAGCTGCCCCGAACGCGCGATCACGCTGAGCTGAGGAGAACCGGATGCCCAAGGGGTACGTCATCCTGACCGAGTCGATCGAGGACCCGGCCGGGATGGACGCCTACAGCCGGGCCGCCGGCCCGTCGATGGCACAGGGCGGCGCTTCCGTCCTCGCGGTCGACGGCCGGCCGCAGCTCCTCGAAGGCGACTGGCACGGCGACCGGACCGTCGTTCTCGAATTTGAGAGCGTCGAAGCCGCACGTGCCTGGTACGAGTCGGAGGCCTACGAGCGGGCGAAGCCCTTGCGGCAGGCCGCGGCCGACACGAACGCCGTGATCATCGCGGGCTTCGAGCCGCCGTCGCGGGGTGCGTGAGAGGGAACTGTCCTGTGGGCCACGACCGGGCCCCGGCTGCTTGCCGGGGCCCGGTCCGCGTACGCCCACCCTGCCGACACCCGCCGGAGCGGGCTGATCGGCTCCGGCGCCGTCGGACGGCCGACGCGCCGCCGTACTGTCAATGGTTTCGCAATGGCCGGAAGGCTCGCCCGATCGCGACGGCAACCGTAATGTCACATGGGTGTTGCCGTGGTGGAAGGGGTGCTCAATGACGACGGCCCGACATGAGGAGATCCTTGTGGCCGCGCTGGCGGTGTTCGCCGAGCGGGGCTACAAGAAGGCATCCATCGACGCCGTGGCCGAGCGCGCCGGCCTGACCAGGCAGGGCGTACTGCACTACTTCCCCAGCAAGAAGCGGCTTCTCCTCGCCCTCGTCCAGCTCCGCGAGGACCTCGCCCGCGAACACCTGGCCGCCCTCCACACGGACACCGGCGAGGACCTGCCCGGGCTGCTCGCCGAGGTCATCACCTACGACCACAAGAACCCCGGTCTCGCCCAGATCCACAGCGTTCTCGTGGCCGAGGGCGTCACCGGCAGCGACGAGGCACAGCGGTTCTGCCACGACTACTACCGGTCGATCCAGGACCACACCGTCGAGCACCTCACCGCGCTCTACGGCGACCACGTCCCCAGCGGCCTGACCCCCCGAGCCGCCGCCACCGCCGTGGTGGCGATGCTCGAAGGGGTCCAGCAGCAGTGGATGCTCGACGAGGAGCAGACCGACTACCCCGAGATCATCCGCGATGTCATGGGCGTGCTGCTCGGGCCCACGCCTGTATGAAATCGGCCATCGCCGTGACGCTCTCGGGATGCAGACTCACCGCGTCCGGCCGTACCCGAAGATCCACCGCGACACCGGAGTGGGCCGCGCGGGCGGCGAACGACAGCGAGTCGTCCAGCAGCGGATCGGTGCCGGCGACCAGGAGTTGGATCGGCGGCAGCCCGTGCAGATTGGCGTGCAGCGGGCTCAGCAGCGGGTTGGTCCGGTCGGCGCCACCCGCGAACCGGGCCGCGTGCAACCGGAGTTCGTCGATGTCGAAGCCAGGATCGGCCGCCGCGTTGAACAGCAGACTCGGCGCGTCCAACGTCAGATCGAGCAGCGCCGAGATCAGCACCGCACACTCCGGCTCCCGTGCCCCCATGTCCCGCAGCCGCACCAGCAGCGAGGCCGCGAGCCCGGCCCCGAGCCGCTCACCGGCCAACGCGACCGGACCACGGGCCTGACACGAGCTGTATACGGCGTGCACGTCGTCCAAAGCGCCCGGGAACGACGACCGGTAGCGCGGGCACACCACAACTGCCCCGGTCCGCAGGGCGAGTCGCTCGGCCAGGTCCACCGCCGACTCCGGCGAACCCGACAACTGCCGGTCCCCGTGCAGATACAGGATGACGAGATCACTCGCGTCCGGCGGTCGTACGATCGGCCCCACCGGACTCGACTCGACCCGCACCCGCCCGTCGCCGGCCGCCGCACGGTCCGTGTCCGCGCGTACGTCGGTCAGGTCGGTGCTGCTCAGGTCGGCGTTCGCTCCGGTCGCCCCAACTCGTGTGTCACCCACGGGACGTCACCCTCTCCGCTGCCTGCCAGTGCTCGTCGGACACCCAGAGGCGGGCGAAGGCGCGGGCCGCCTCCTCCTGCGGGACGGCTCCGCTCATCACGCGTTTGATCTCCCGCGCCGGATTGGTCGCCAGGGATCTGGCCAGGGTGCGCCAGCCCTCGGCGAACTCGGCGCGCGGCAGCACCAGTTCGAGCAGTCCGACGCGCTGGGCCTCGGCCGCGTCGAGCACGGTCCCGGCACCGGCGAGCATCAACGCCCGTCCCTTGCCCACGAGGTGGGCGAGCCGCTCGGCGCCACCCCACGCGGGCATGATGGCCAGCGCCACCTGGTTGAAGCCGATCCTGATGTCGTCGGCGGCGACCCGGATGTCGGCGGCCACCGCGACCTCGGCGCCGCCGCCGAACGCGTGGCCGTTCAACGCGGCGATCACCGGGCCGGGGAAGGCCGCGATGCGATCGCAGATCCCCCTCATCCGCAGGGCCATGGCCATCGCGTCCTCCTCGGTCCGGATCGCACTCAGCTGTTTCAGGTCCCCGCCGGAGACGAACGCCCGGTCGCCGGCGCCCGTGATGACCAGCGCCTTGGCGCCCGCGGCCGCGTCGAGCGCCTTGTCCAGTTCGTCCATCGTGCTCGGGGCGATCGCGTTGCGGGCGTGCGGTCGGTCGATGGTGACGACCGCCAGGCCCTCGTCGAGTTCGAGATCTACGTCCATGGCCTCAGTCCTCGTATTCGACAGTGACGTGCGGTGTGGTCGGCTCGCCCTGGCAGGTCAGGACCCAGCCCTCGGCGATCTCGTCGTCGTCGAGCGCGTTGTTGACGCGCATCTTGGCCTTGCCTTCGGTGACTTGGGCGATGCAGGTGGCGCAGTTGCCCGCCTCGCAGGAGAACGGCGGGGCCAGCCCTGCCCGACGCGCGCTCTCCAGGAACGTCTCGCCGGAGCGCTGCGCGAGCGTGTGCCGCTTGCCGGAGAGCACGAGCGTGAGGGTGCCGTCCTGTTCGGTGGGTTCCTCGGGTTCCTGCTCGGGGTTCTCCTGGAGCGGACGATCGGCGGCGGTCTGCGCGAACCGCTCGACGAAGATCCGCTCCGGGGCGACTCCGTGGGCGAGAAGCGCGTTCTCCACCAACTCCATGAAAGGGGCGGGCCCGCAGAGGTAGAAATCCGCGTCCGTGTCGCCGCCCGCGAACTCCCGAACCTGGTCCGCGGTGACGAACCCCTGCCAGTCGTCGAGGTGGCGCCTGACCTCGAACCGGTCCGGGTAGCGCTCGGCCAACTCGCCCAGCGCGGCGGCGAAGATGACGGAGCCGGCGTCCCGGTCGGCGGTCAGGATCCGCACCGGGCGCCCGGTGCCGGCGAGCGCCGACTTGGCGAGCGACAGGATCGGGGTGATCCCGGTGCCCCCGCAGAACGCCACCACCGGAGCGGCGAACTCATCGGCCCCGCCTGCCTCGTCGCCGTCCCGCAGGCAGAACACGCCTGCGGGCAGCGTGGTTTCGACGACGTCGCCGGGCGCGAGATGGTCGTGCATCCAGTTGGACACCAGACCACCCGGAACCCGCTTCACCGTCGTCATCAGCTCGGTGTCCGTCTCCGGCGAACTGGACATGGAGTAACTGCGCAGCGTGCCACAGGCTTTGATCGTCACGAACTGGCCCGCCCGGTAGGGGAAGGGTGCGTCGAGTACGTACGTCCGTGTGTCGGGCGTCTCCTGGATGATCCGTGTGATCCGCACCGGGTGGAACCCGTGGTCTCGTCCCATGCGTGGAATTTACCTTCTCGCTCTGAGAGAGTGCAATTCTCAATGACGAGAGGAAGTTCCTGTCGTGCGAACGATCCCCGCTGAACTCGTCAACCGCTACGAGGCGGAGGGCTGGTGGACCAAGGAGACGATCGGTGACCTGCTGACGCGGGGACTGACGGCCGCCCCAGGAGCCGTGTTCCGCGTGCACTCGGTGGTGCGGCCCTGGGAAGGCACCTTCGGCGAGGTCGAGTTGACGGCCCGCCGACTGGCCGCCGGACTGCGCGAACGCGGTGTCGCCCCCGGTGACGTCGTGGCACTCCAACTGCCCAACTGGATGGAGGCGGCGGCGGTCTTCTGGGCGTCGGCGTTCCTCGGCGCGGTCGTGGTGCCGATCGTCCACTTCTACGGCCGCAAGGAAGTCGGCTACATCCTGGACACCGTCCAGCCCAAGGTCTTCATCACCGCCGGACGGTTCGGACATCTCCGCTACGACCCCGAGCTGAGCGCGAAGATCCCCGTGGTCGGCGTCGTAGGACGGGACTTCGACGAGCTGCTCGCCGATGAACCGCTGTCCGGCGTCGTACCGACGGACCCGTCCGGACCCGCGCTGATCGCCTTCACCTCCGGAACGACCCGCGATCCCAAGGGAGTTGTGCACAGCCACCGCACCCTGGCCTTCGAGACCCGCCAGCTGGCCGGCCGCTACCCGCCCGACCGCGGCGACCAGCTCACCTCCGCGCCCGTCGGCCACTTCATCGGCATGGTGAACGCCTTCCTGATCCCCGTCCTCGACGGCTCCCCGGTGAACCTCGCCGACACCTGGGACCCGGGCCTCGCCCTGGAGTTGATGGCCGGCGACGGCCTCACCGTCGGAGGCGGCGCCGCCTACTACATGACGAGCCTCCTCGACCACCCCGACTTCACACCCGCCCACCTGACCCGCATGAAGTACGCGGGCCTCGGCGGCGCGGCCGTACCGAACGCGGTGACCAGACGCCTCGCCGACCTCGGCATCACGGTGTTCCGGGCCTACGGCAGCACCGAGCACCCCTCGATCACCGCCTCGGCCCACACCGCGCCCGAGGACAAGCGGCTCTACACCGACGGGGACGCGCTGGCCGGAGTGGAGATCCGGCTCGCCGAGGACGGCGAGATCCTCAGCCGCGGCCCGGACCTGTGCCTCGGCTACACCGACGACGCCCTCACCGAGCGGGCCTTCGACGAGGACGGCTGGTACCGCACCGGCGACATCGGTGAGTTCGACGAGGACGGCTACCTGACCATCACCGACCGCAAGGCGGACATCATCATCCGCGGCGGCGAGAACATCGGCGCGCTGGAGGTGGAGGAGGTTCTCCTCGTCCTGCCGGCCGTCGCCGAGGCCGCGGTCGTGGCCGCCCCGGACGCCAGCCTCGGCGAGCACGCGGCAGCCGTCGTACGCCTGCGGCCCGGCCACCCCGAACCCACCCTCGACGACCTGCGCGCCCACTTCGCCGCAGCGGGCCTGGCCCGCCAGAAGTGGCCGGAGGAACTGCACATCGTCGAGGACTTCCCACGGACCGCCAGCGGCAAGGTCCGGAAGTTCGTTCTCCGCAAGGATATTGCCGCCCATCAAGAGTGAGAATAGGATTCTCGCAATCTGCGAAGGAGGATCTCATGCCATCGCGCGTGCCGCCGTATCCACTGTTCGACGCGGACAACCACCTGTATGAGACGGAGGATGCGCTCACTCGGTACCTGCCCAAGCAGTACGCGAGTGCCATCCAGTACGTGCAGGTGAAGGGCCGTACGAAGATCGCCATCCGCGGTCAGATCAGCGACTACATCCCCAACCCCACGTTCGAGGTCGTAGCCCGGCCCGGGGCATGGGAGGACTACTTCCGCGAGGGGAACCCGGAGGGCAAGTCCCACCGGGAGCTGTTCGGCGAGCCGATGCGGTCGATCCCGGCGTTCCGCGAGCCCGGCCCACGCCTGGCGCTCATGGACGACCTGGGCATCCAGCAGACCCTGATGTTCCCGACCCTCGCCAGCCTGGTCGAGGAACGTATGCGGGACGACCCGGAGCTGATCCACGTCGTCGTGCACGCCCTCAACCAATGGCTGCACGAGACATGGCAGTTCAACTACAAGAACCGCATTTTCACCACCCCGGTGATCAGTCTGCCGATCCTCGACAAGGCGATCGCCGAGCTGGAGTGGTGCCTTGAGCGCGGAGCGAGGGCGATTCTCATCCGGCCCGCGCCGGTCCCCGGCTACGGCGGTTCTCGGTCCTTCGCGCTGCCGGAGTTCGACCCGTTCTGGAAGCGGGTCGAGGAGGCGGGCGTATTGGTCGCCATGCACTCCTCCGACAGTGGCTACTCGCGCTACTCCAGCGACTGGGAGGGCAAGAGCCAGGAGATGATGCCGTTCCAGGCGCAGGTCTTCCGGATGATGTCCGAGTGGCGGCCGGTCACCGACGCGGTCGCGTCCTGGGTCTGCCACGGAGCCCTGTTCCGCTTCCCGGAACTGAAGGTCTCGGTCATCGAGAACGGCTCTTCCTGGCTGCTGCCACTGCTCGACCAACTGGGCAGCACCTACAAGAAGCAGCCGAAGGGCTTCCTCGGCGACCCTGTCGAAGAGGTCAGGAAGCGGATCCACATCAGCCCGTTCTGGGAGGAGGACATGGCCGCGCTCTCCGAGGTCGTCGGAGTCGAGCGCGTCCTGTTCGGGTCCGACTACCCGCACCCCGAGGGGCTGGCCGACCCGGTCTCCTACATCGACGCGCTCCAGGGCATGAAGGAGGCCGACCAGGCCAAGATCATGGGCGGCAACCTCGCCCGGTTGATCGGCGTATGACCTGGGAGAGCATCCCGCAGATGGTGCTGAGCGCGGCCGACCGCTTCGGTGACGCCGAAGCCGTGGTGGACGGCCCGCTCCGCCTCACGTTCACCGAGCTGGTCGAGCGGGTGCGTGCGGCTGCGGGTGCGTTCGCGTCGGCCGGGGTGGAGCAGGGCGACCGGGTCGCGATCTGGGCGCCCAACTCCGCCGAGTGGATCGTCGCCGCCTTCGGTCTCATGACCGCGGGCGGTGTGGTGGTGCCCGTGAACACCCGGTTCAAGGCGGACGAGGCGCACGACATCATCGTGCGCAGCGGCGCGAAGGCCGTTCTCGTCCAGGAGGGCTTCCTCGGCCTGGACTTCAAGGCACCGCCCGGCGTGCCGGTGATCGACCTCAAGTCCGGCTTCCTGGCGAGCGGTTCACCCTTCGAGCGGAAGGTGACCGGCGACCAGGTCAGCGACATCGTCTTCACCTCGGGCACCACCGGCCGGCCCAAGGGTGTCCTGATGACCCACGCACAGACACTCCGGCTGTACGCGGAGTGGTGCGACCTGGCCGGGGTCAGGGAAGGCGACCGCTACCTGATCGTCAACCCGTTCTTCCACATCTTCGGCTTCAAAGCGGGCCTGGTCGCGTCGCTGATCCGCGGCATGACCATCCTTCCCGTACCCGTCTTCGACGTGGAGAAGGTCCTCGACCTGGTCGAGCGGGAGAAGGTGACGGTCCTGCCCGGCCCGCCCACGCTCTACCACTCGCTCCTCTCTGATCGCGGCACAAGAGACCTGTCCTCATTGCGAGTTGCGGTGACCGGGGCCGCCGACACCCCCGTCGAACTGATCCGCCGGGTGATGACCGAACTGCCCTTCACCTCGATCATGACGGGCTACGGCCTGACCGAGGCGGGCACGGCCACCGCCACCCGGCCCGGCGACTCCTTCGAGGACATCGCCACCACCGTCGGCACCCCCTGCGACGGCGTCGAGGTCCAAGTCGCCGAAGACAGCGAGGTGTTGGTCCGCGGTTACAGCGTGATGCGCGGCTACTTCAACGACCCCGACGCCACCGCCGAAGCCATCGACCAGGACGGCTGGCTGCACACCGGGGACCTCGGCACGCTCGACGAGCGCGGCTACCTGAAGATCGTCGGCCGCAAGAAGGACATGTTCATCGTCGGCGGCTTCAACGCCTACCCGGCCGAGATCGAGGGCTTCCTGATGGAACATCCGGCGGTCGCCCAGGCCGCCGTGATCGGCGTACCCGACGAACGGATGGGACAGGTCGGCAAGGCCTTCGTCGTCCTCCGACAGCCCCTGACCGCCGACGAGTTGATCGAGTGGAGCCGGCTCCGGATGGCCGGGTTCAAGGTGCCCCGGACCGTGGAGTTCCGTACGGAACTGCCGCTGAACGCCACCGGAAAGGTGATGAAGGACCTCCTGCGATGACGCCTCCCACACCGCCCCAGGGCGACGACCTCATCCGGACCGCGTCCGGCCTGCCCCTCAAACCGGTCTACGGCCCCGACG
>Ga0307509_10006001_pt1 | contig 16590 bp, 12 predicted proteins | sample 10_EM_MG_FD_202245 | JGI IMG/M metagenome (GOLD analysis project Ga0307509, IMG submission 202245) | Populus trichocarpa ectomycorrhiza microbial communities from riparian zone in the Pacific Northwest, United States - 10_EM | ecosystem: Host-associated > Plants > Roots > Unclassified | place... | reverse complement strand
TCTCCAGTTATGGGGTTCTTCCAAGTCTGTCAAATATACCTTCTCAGATAGGGGGTCCAGAACGTCCAGAGTTCAAGACGCACAATTGGGAATACCTTGAGCCTCGACTCCTCCCAAGGAGGCAAGTCATCTAAAGGCAATTCCAGACCCTCAGTCTCAATCCCAAGGCCAGTCGGCAGGGCACGGGCTGGAGCCATCCAAACATAAGGATGAGGTGCATACTTGACCTTTGATCTCACTGCCAAACTCTTCAGCTCCGGAGGCAAAATATCAAACATCACCTTCCCAGAGACGAATGCCGTCGTGCCTAGAGGGACCTCAAGCTCATCCCCACTCCCGTCATCATACCTGCACACTTGCTTAGGTCCCTTAGGGACAGTGATGGCGTACAAGGTAGTCACTTTGGGAGGGTTTAGATCATACAAAGCGGCATCAATATGCCATCGATAGAACCGAGTAACACCCTTAGCCTCGTCTTCTGGCGAGACCCGTGTCTTGTGGAAGGTGGTGTGACTGGGGTGTTTCAAGCGTGCTTCCGCGAGGCCTTCATGGTTGTAAACCGTTCCGTTGCCGATAAGCTGAACTTGAGGGACAGACGGGATGGTCTTGAGATCGGGGTGGAGAATTGATTTCTTTGTCTCGCCAGTCTTGTTATTTCCATGACCATAACTTTCGGATTTGGGATCAAAAGCCTTTGCATACAACGTTATTTAAATCGCCGTCGCAGGCGGAGAGGATTCGACTATTATGGCTAACCTTGGTGAGAGCATACTGCTGAGCAGGTGTTAGCTTCGCATCTCGGAACAGGAGTGCACCGTGCTGGTCATAGAGGCCGTATGGTTGATTACTTTTCTGGCTATTACTTTGAGAGACATACCGTATACAACGCCGACTCGATCTCCCCGAATAACTTGGAACCAGGTGTGATATCGGCGGGATTGACACCTTTAACTTGACGCCCAAAGCCAGCAAGTTTAGAGGCATCAGCAGATGCAGGAAGAGGAATAGGTACGAGTTCTATAGCCATCTGCTAAAATCGCTTTCAGCCCTTGTAGTATACTGAATGATAGAGAGTAGAGAGAGCGGGGCAGACACGGACCTTCAAGTTTATGTAAAGTGCTATTTATATATTGCGATAATGACAGACGCCACCACTTTTGTATGTGTCCGTCATTCAGCAACTCAGGCTAAAGTGGAATTCTTGTGTTTACATATTCATAACCGATCGTGTCCTTAGGCCCGGTTTTCTTGTTTCCAACTTGCCAGAACACGGCAGCATGTACTATTCACATTTTTACGGCGTGTTGGTTTGCGACAGGGCCCTATTGGGTGATAACGACCTGTAAGGACTAAGTCGTTTGTCTGCTTCAACATATGAAATATCCGGTACGTCCCATGTTCAGCACACGCCCGGCCTTTCTTTTTGTCTAAAGAGTCTTTCTAGTGCTCAGCCCACGTCTGGGACAGTCTTGCAACCAACCTCGGTCCTCATGAGAGCACTCTTGTCAACTGCTACCGAAGAGTCTTGTCTTCAAGCAGATATGTAATTGTATGTGGAAGAATGGTCCACAGTTGTCGACACCTCCAAAAGGAATCCCAGACGACATGCATGGCACCAGTCAGTACCGAATATGGAGAGTCACACCTTTGGTGCACAGCATAACTCTGAAACAACTCGTAACGCCAGTTTCACTCTATCCAATGTTAAGGCACGGTCAGTTGCGTTCCATCCCATTGCTACACCATCGTCCCTCCTGTCTCATACCAACCGCAATCAGAATCCAAAGAATGAAATATTCCATCTCATTCACTCCATCCAACGTTGAGGCACAGTCCGTTGCATTCCATGCCAATGCTACACCATCGTCCCTCCTATCTCATACCAAACGCAATCAGAAGCCAGGGAATGAAATATTCCAATCTTCATTCCCTGAAACATCCTCAGACATCGTACCTTCGAACAATGGCTTCACCCGGACCATTCTAGATGCCTACAGTTACCACCGCGCGCTTATCATACGTCCTGACGACGTCTGGTTGGCTATTTTGGTCCAATTTAGCTTCTTTGTCAATGGCAATGCTGAACTGCTTCGATCGCAATTTGTTACTCATGAAGGAAAGAAAGAGTTGGAAATCAAAGCTCAGGGAACGAGGTACACAGTGGACTTCGGGCACATGGCCAGGGCTATGACGGACGAGATTCAGAAGAATGTCGTTGACCCTAGCCTGCGTGCATGGATTATGCCGGAATTTTCGACCACGACGACAAACGACACCACCGTGTGCTCCATAGTTATGATGGCGACTCTGAAAGAGTACTTTTCATACAAGTGCTCGCTCTCTTGTGGAATTCCTCGAGTCACGCTTGAAGGTGAAAAGAAGGACTGGGAGAACATTCTAGAGAGATTGGAGAAGCTGAAAGACTACGGAGTGCAGAGCATTGCGTGGTATCACCTTCTTGTTCCTATACTCTCCCGATTTGTAAAAGCATTCGACGAACCCAATGGGAACGAAAATGTCGACTTCTGGCAAAGAGTTGCCCACTACCATGGTGGTGGTAGTGGTCCCACTTGGCTTTCAGGGTGGATCACTGCATTCTGTGTCTTTGACGCTAAGGGAAGGTGGCTTGGAGGTCGGTTCAGAGAAGTACGTACCATAGTAATATTGTTGAATCATGACAAGGCACTGACCGGAAACATCCAGGAACCAAAGACAGCAGGATTAAACCCTGCTTCTCTCTCATCGGCAGAGTTCCTCGACACGTACATGATCAGACACCAACGCCCCTTCATGTCGATCGACGAATCCCTCGTCCTTGACAATATGCCCTACCACCGCATTGACACCAATGACATTCCACCTGGCTATGCTGAAGTTGACGTCAAACTTGATGATAACGGTGAAAAAATTGATTGCATTCTTACGGCTGGGCTTGTTGGGAGTATGGTACGTGATAGCAAGGACATGGACTGGAACCTTCGTGGGAGTGGGATAAGAGATGTGGTTAGCCCTCTTGCTGGTTGGTGGATGTCCAAGAAACCCTCACCGGCGGATCAGAGGGGAAATGGGGGGAGCTCTCATGGCCCATACTGGATGGTTTAGGGTTGAACCATCACAAACACTACCTTTTCTTTCCTCCTGCTGTTTGGAGTTCGTGATGTCCGTTATTGTCAAAGTGGGAAGGCTATCAGTTTGGATGTCTGGTTCCATATGGACTTCGCTGCAGATTTGTTGCTGTTTCATATTGTAGGATATTGTTCTTGTTCTTGGAGTGGATTGGTTGTCCCAATCTTTTTCTGTATTATCAGGTTATAGTGTTGTGTTTGACAATACAACCACTTTCCTCAAAGTCACTTTGAATTACACTAAAATCCATGGGGCTTTTACAAGTTGAGCCTCAACCCGGGAAGTGATAGAGTTTTTGACAAACACGATCCCACCCCACGCCAAAATGGCAAGGCAGAGGGGGCCTCCATAGTGGATCTGACCCAGAGCCTCACAGTGAGACAGTTCCAATGCCAAAATCTATGTCAGTAGTCAGATGCAACTCCGGCCAATGTGGGGAATGTATTTGTACCCACATTCAAAGCCGATCCGTTGGCGCCCAAGAAAGGGATCATCCTGTGCTCAGGTCCAAGTTTTCTCATTTCCAACTTGCCAGCAGCAGTGCAGAAGCACCGTCGAAATCTTACAAATTTTACGGTGTGTTGCATGGGCATATAGGTTCATATATACAGTTGAGCATGCGATACGACAGAAACAAAAAGCAGAAAGAACAGTGCGATCAGTTCTGTCTAGATTGTCGTCTCGTAAGGAACAGGCACCATGGTTTGAGGCGGGTTGTCAGCAATGGCAACAGTGTAGGCTTCTCGAGGAAGAACAGGTTTACGGCGGAGGGTTACGCGTTCTGAAAATCGGGTGTCAGAGAGTTTCGGACAGACACCTGAGGCAAACTGAATAGAACGGACCGCCCTTCTCCTTTGCAGCAACGTGTGCATCATGGTTTGCTTTCACCCGATCCAGGAACTCTTGACGGCACTTGGAGTGACGCACATGTTCGATACGGATGTTGACTCGCTTCTCGATATAGCGGTTTCCGACAATCTTGTAGACAATAACACCGACGGCTGAGGGGGTGACGTTGTAGACGATACCAGTGCGTCTGAAAGAAAAAGAAGGCATCAATATCCGGTTAGACGAATATTGAAGATACCAAAACGCACCCATGGTAGTATTTGTGGGGCATGCCCTTTTGTTGAGCGGCGTTTGCCTTGATATCGACGATATCTCCTACGTGGTAGTTCACGAGGAAGGTGGACATCTTGACGGGGCCATGTTCTGTATAACAGCGAACGGTCAACAACTTTGTGAACTTTCACATTGATACGCACCCTTGAAACCCCGCTTGAACATGTGGCGCGTACGCGCTCGGTAACCGAATGAGTGAGGCATCTTGAGGTCTACAAGGATGAGATTCTCGATACCGTCGATAGCGAGCAAAAGATACGTACAGGGCGGATCGTTCTACTGACCGTTGCGATTGTCGAGCAGGTGTAAATTCGATGGTCGGAAAAGGCCGAGTGGCTTCTCATGTTCTGTACAGTTGTGAACCCTACTTTGTTTGTCCTGCTTTGCAAAGTGTTCCTGTTCAAGCCAAAGTTATCTTCCTCGACATCCCCTACGTCGGCCTCAAGTAAAAATGCCTAGGTAATGTGTCTATGAACGTTACTGTCGATGCTGGGGTGTTGATCATATATGAGCTCAGGGCACCGAGGAACCACAACAAGACGTGAGTTTATTTACCAATTTACAGACTTTCCCTTTTCTTCAAGATCCACTTGCGAGTGGAGGGTGTATGCAGTTGTGCTGACAAGCCAATGCTCCCCATTGTTACTTTGCGTAACAAATATACAGTTACAAAGTCCCCCGTCGCCCTTATGAATCTGCACGTCTCGATGCCGAGCTAAAGGTCAGTTTCTTTCTTCGCAAATGACATTCTCTAATTTCATCGTTTTGTTTTTTTCCTTGGATCGTAGCTTGCCGGTGAATTTGGTCTGCGCAACAAGCGCGAAATCTGGCGTATCGCCCTTACACTTTCAAAAATCCGTCGTGCTGCTCGTGAGCTGCTCAAACTCGATGATAAGGACCCCAAACGTCTGTTCGAGGGTAACGCTCTCATCCGTCGACTCGTCCGCATCGGTGTGCTCGATGAGAGTCGCATGCGTCTCGATTACGTGCTTGCCCTCAAGATCGAAGATTTCTTGGAGCGCAGGTTGCAAACCCAGGTGTTCAAGAGTGGTTTGGCCAAGTCGATTCACCATGCGCGTGTGCTGATTCGGCAAAGGCACATCCGGTGCGTTAACAAATTCAGTTGCTCTGACTATACTCTTACCTTCGTCGTCAATTCAGAGTTGGGAAACAAATTGTGAACGTCCCCTCATTCATTGTCCGTCTCGACTCTCAAAAGCACATTGACTTTGCCCTCACTTCGCCATATGGAGGGGGTCGCTCTGGTCGCGTCAAGCGCAAGCGTGCTGCTGCTGCTGCCAAGAAGGAGGAGGGTGGCGAAGATGAGGATGAAGAGTAAATTCGTCAACATTTCTTATGTACCGTATGCCCTCGACATTATGCAATTGTTATGCATGCGCCGACAAATAGGAATATCTAATTTTATCTGGCACTACACCAAGGTTGTACTTTGGAAATTGTCGTATTCCTCGTGATCATCTGATTGTGCGGAACTGCGGTCCGGGTAGTGCAGCTTTGAAAACTGATGAGACGTCGCTCAGCCTCCACCATCATGCATCTCATGTATGCGCTGGATGAGAATGGAAACAGAGTGTACACTCTGAAAGTACGTTTCAACGGTGCCGTCTAAGGACAACCTGCTCATTTCATATAGAAATTGACAGACTCCCAAAAAATCACCAAATCCGCCCATCCTGGTGTGTAACTATCCTTGACGACCCCAGATAACACACGACTTAAGATTATTTTTTTTGTGGATTGAACAGCGCGTTTCTCTCCGGACGACAAGTTTTCCAGACACCGCGTTACGATTAAGAAGCGGTACAATGTGTTGTTGACGCAGTTGCCTGACAAGCCAATGTAGAATCCAGGAAAACCAATTACCCTCAGTCCACATTTTCATTCCTGGGACTGGGAGTTGCTAATAGTCGAGTTTGATTGCTACGCCACTTATTTCATGCAACATATTACGCACTCCTCCTTGCAATTTATCTTTGAGCCATTAATTGATCTGATTCTATCCTACGTTATACAGGGAAACAACAAGGGACAAGGAGGGGGGCCTGAAACGATAAAATCATATCAAACCGCCGCAGTCCTCGAGTGTAGGGAATGGTTATCGATCGAAATGCCTGCAGAGATGTGACGCTTCAACTATCACTTCGGGTTTGATTTGAGGTCTTTCCACCTTCTCCCTGAGTTGTGCAACTCCATTTGCTAACTCCCCTAATCGCTCGTCGAGAGTCGTTGCATTTCCGTATTCAATTCCTCCGATGTCATAGCATTAGTGGCCAAAGTTCCTTGCAACTTCGTGGCGTGGTCACGTTAAATGCCATTGACGTACAGATTCCATGGATAGGCCAACATCTTTCGTGTCAAAAAGCGCATCTATCCCTCCCATGTGGTCCCCTCTAGGAGGTTCCAATTAAGTCCCGAAAGACAATAATAGCGTTCAATCCCTGAAACATTTGTTTATAGAGTCCAAATAATGGGTACCTCTAATATATATTTACTCGTCCTCCCCTGCCTCAGGCTCTCCGGCCTCCTCGTCCCCGCTCTCATCGCTTGGCTCGTCCTGAAGTTTAAACGTGAATGTTGGCAGCTCCACACCGCTCACATTTGGCGGTTCAAGCCCCACATCTGTAAACACCTTGTTAAATACATCTCTCGGCGTGCGTATATGCCCACCAGCGCGTTTCAGAGCTCGAATGGCGGCTGGTTGTTTGTTTTGCAGTGCGCACCAAAGCGGAGTTTCATCGTCATCATTTACAGGGTTTACCTCCGCACCCCTCTGCAACAGAAAATGAATGACCAAGGGCGCCTTACAAATGGCCGCCATATGTAATGGTGTGTTGGATTTCTTTGACCGAGCGTTCAGATTGGCTCCAGCGTCGATGAGGCACTGAACCACTGATGTACTCCGAGTCTGCCGTGAGCAGGCATCAAAGAGCAGGCCATCCAGGATCGGCTGCCTAATAGACGGCATATCGTAGCGCCGGAGAGCTTCAGAAAGTAGCCTGGCACTCCCTATGATGACAGCCCAAAATGCAAATCTCAGGGGTTGAGGCCTTGAAATGAGTTTCCGATCCGCCCTGCGTGCACCGAATGTCTTTAAATGATCTGCGATACGTAGTCGATTCAGATAAACATCTTCCCTCGTCATCTGCCGACCATGTTTTTCCTCCAAGGCTTGCTTTGACGGTGCGGACCACGAGAAACAGAAGTCGAGTACAGTCTTCCTCTTTCGGCGGGGTACATCGCGTGCCCCGATTTGGGCATTCACATCTGCTCCGGCTTTACACAGCATTTTGACGACTTCCAAATGGCCGTTGAACACAGCATAATGCAATGCAGTCCAGCCATCGACATCTGGGAAGTTGATTTGGTCCTTGTTGGGGAATTTCTTCAACAGGAATTTAACAACGGCGATGTTTCCCGTTTGACAAGCCAGATGATGGGCAGTTACTTGTTGCTCGAGAGCTACCAAAAAGTCGGGTGATTTGTCGACATACGGATGCAGAGGTTCCAAGAGAAACTTGAGTGGTCCCAGATCGATATCCCTGTTCGAAACAATAAGTTCGAAGAGTACGTTCGTTGATATCTTGTCGTCCCCGCCACCAAAATACCGAGCATTGATATCAGCTCCTCGACTAAGCAGGAAGGTTGCAAGCTCGTAATTGCGACTTCCCACCGCAAGTACTAAAGGAGATTTACCCAGCTTGTCGCGGCAATTTATGTCCACTCCGGTCTCCAGGATCTTCTCCATTATTGACGAGTCGCAGTTCATGCTCTCCGCGCTCTTTAGCAACAACTCCTCTGGCCGACTAAGTTCCTTCAATGAACCATACTTCACATACTGCTCGAAGAGAAAATGAAGTATGAAGGGTTGACCGGCCCTGATGCAACCATGCAATAAATCTTGCCAAAAGATGGCCTTGCCTTCGGGATGGTTGTCAAAACCTTCCTCAACCAAAAGTTCCAGGATTTCAGTACTTCCGGTGCTTGTCAGAGCTGCAACCTGCATTGGGGGATGCTCCGTCTCCGGATTTAATCCGAAATCTTGAATGACATGAATGGTCTCACGAAGACGTTGGACCCAGGCTCTCCCATGGAAGAGCCATCGGTCGTGCAGCAAAAGGCGCCCAACAGCAAAATTCAAATAGTTCTCTCCGTTTATAGACTTCCCTGACCCAGATGCATTCGGGTTGGTACACACTCGCACAGATACTGGCGGTTGTTTGGACTTTGACAAGAGGGCCCGCAAGATCTCCGAATTGTTTCGTTCCACCGCTAGATCAATGGGAGTGTACCCTTCGTAGATAAACTCTGGATCAGCGCCGTGATCGAGCAACTTGTTCACTATCTCAAGCATATTCTTCTCAACCGCCCAGTGTAAGGGTGTACCGCCATGCCGTATGAAGCCATACGGATCCTTGAATCCGGAGGGTGGCCACGCTACGGCGTCAAATGTTGCACCATTTTTGGCAAGTAGATCCACCAAGTCTCCTGGCTTATCAACATATACTAGCCAATGAGAAGGGCTTTCACCACGGTTGTTGGTAATTGCAGCGTCGGCTCCATGCTTTAGGATGCATTTCGCATGCTGTGAATGGTTGCACCGAAGCGCAACATGGAGAGGGGTATTTCCAGCAACATCCTCCGCATTGATATATTCGGGGGTGCTAAACTCCTCAAGGTAGGACTCAAAATGCTGAATGCCAACTCCCATAGCAGCACCAGCGTGGAGAGGGGTGTTCTTCTTTAAACTAAGGGAAAAAATTGCTGAGTCCACGTCCAACTCGGCCTGAAGATGTAATGAACGCTGATTGGCTCGATTTCTTGGATGGAAAATTGCATCGACGGCGTCGAAATGAAGAACGTTTGAGGATATGGTGTCAAACATCTCAGCGCCTAAGTCAATCCTGAAGGGTTCCTCCGCTGACGCGCATTGGTCACTATCAACTCGTCTCAAATCATCTCTTGCGATTGATGAGCCTGAGCGGACAGCCTTGAATTGCCACTCGGTAGCCCTCTGCTGTAGGTCGGGTGCCATGGTTTTTTGGGCTGATTCGAATATGCGCTTTATGAGGCCACCAGCGGAGACACTTCCAAGCTCAGCCGCTTTTTCGGCCCAAGCCAGAGCACCGTGGATATCCTGAGCAGTACCAAAGCCGTCAATATACGCCCAGCAGAGCTGCAAGGACGCCTCAGCGCGCTTTTTGGCCGAGTTTCTACCAGAGCCATCGAGGGCGACTTTCTTGATGCTTTCTAAGACTTCTAACTTCACATAATTCGGGGCATCAACGAAGCGGATAAACGATATTACAGGCTAGGGAAGGATGAGATTTGCTTAGAGGATAGTTCATTGGGGTTAAGCACCTTGCCATTCCCGATCTTTTGTCCTTCCGGTTTTGGTTTTGTGCCAGTGGACACTTCTGCGTATCTTCAACAGTGTCAGTGGTCAGAGAGAGTTGCTAGCCACGCGTTATAGCTTACCCATAGTAGTGTTCCAGTGATAGACTTTCCAGCACCTCTTGAAGATTTCTCTCCGTCGGATCTAACCCCAATGTATTTTGAAATACTCTCCTTGGTATCGCAACACTGTGGAGGTATCTTAAAAACCTGCTATGATCATCGATCGAACCACGCAAAATACAGGTGTCGTAGTGTTGTTCAATGGACCGAATTGCATCCTCCAAGACGCAGTCAGATACTTTGCGAGCTTCGATCGCATCCGCCTCCTGGCCTTCGAAAGGGTTCTCCCCATTGAGTGTGAGGCTCCAAACAAGGAGACCAAGAGAGTAGAGGTCGGTGAGGTGAAGCATAGATGGAGAACAGTTCTTATGCAATTCTGGCGCATTCCATGGAAAACTCCAGCCAGATAGTTTAGTACCGTGCTCGTCCTCTAAGACAGAACAACCAAAATCAGATAGTTTGGCTTGTACTGGATATGGCCCATCAGACCTCGGGAAAATCAGGACATTATCCATCTTCAGGTCGCCATGCGTTATACCGCAGGAATGCAACACCTGAAGGCCTCGCGCGATGTCTTGCGTGAGAGAAGTCTTGTCCACAGAATCTAACGCGTTGTTTTCGAGGTACTGCGCAAGTGTCCCATTAGGGGCAAATTCAACGTAGATGATTGGGAGTAATGGTGGTTTGAGAGGGGCGAGTCTGGTCCAGCCGATCGAAAGGATATCAACAATGTTGCGGTGTTTCCGAACAGGTGCATGGAGCAGAATCCGAAGTTCCAGAGCTGCGGCTTCGTAACTCATTCCCGACACTCCGTCAGGGCCATAAATAACTGGATACTTGGCAACGCCACTTCCCGCTACTAATTTCCGGGTTTGAAAGTGTTTCGCTCTTGCCAATTGGTACGATGGGATTTCCGCAAAATCCCGGACACCGAACGTCGTGGTAATAGAGCTGAATGTGGCGGAATGGACAAGGGTGACAAGCTTTTGTAAGCTGTCGGAGTCATCCTGGCAAGAGGGGATACTAGTGGTGGTTTCTGACCGCTTGGAATGAGCAATGATGGGGCCGGAACGTTCCTGGTATTCGTCGTCACTGTCTGGCCGCCAATGATCTTTGGAGCCCATAATTGAATGATGAAGGTCTGTTCAAGTCACAGTACGAGAGAAGCAGGTCGGCCTAGGGGGTAGGGAGAAGTGGATTTTTCAAGCTACAACTAGAGAAAGCTTAAGTATAAGGAGAGATGAGAGCAGCCGTGCTTTTACCCACCGCAAACGTAGAGAGTGCCAAAATCGGGGCGTGTTTCTGTAGAATGTAGTAACGCTACGGACGTTGTCTCTAATCCCTACTGATTGAAATACCAGTATGATAAATGTTCTTGTCAGTGTCAGCAGGTGTACGGGGCATAGCTATAGTACTCACTCGTGTGTACGGAGGTGCGCCGAGTGCCTGGGTAAAGTCTATTATATGCAAGATGACTTGAAGTTCCGCTAACGTTCAACAAGGACACGGCTACTTATATGCTGTTGAATGTCCACTCCGCATTTGGATTACCCTAGACCCGCATTTCTATGGAGATCAGACTGTTCAACACGGAGTCAACCCATAACTTTCTATGTACGTCCGCTTCCCTACTGAAAGCCCTCCAGCTCTGATCTGTGCCCACAGAAATGCCTGCTAGAAGATTTGTCACGCTGAGAGAAATCATCGACGACCACTCACAACTCTTCTTTGATGGCGTGACATGGGATACCGCCTTACACGTTGCAGCTACTGAAGGTCGTGTAGACCTTGTCAGTGCTCTTGTATCAGGAGGATTTCCTGTAAATCTCAAAAATGGCTCTGGACAATCTGCTCTCCACCTTGCGACCCTCGCTCCCCACCTCAACGTTTGCAAGTGCCTTCTAGCGGAGGGAGCAAACCCTATGTTAGAAGATGATAGCAACACCAGTCCTCTAGATATTGCGATGCGACTAAATAACTTTGACCTTGTGGATAATCTTCTCAGGACCAAACCACCTCTCCATTGTCCTTCTCGATATCTCGCCTCTGCTTTACGCCTGGATCGAGAGGAAGTTATTCGAGCTTTTTTGCGTAATGGATTTTCACTTCGAATTAGTGATCCTCACTATAAAGGTACTCTCCTTCACTATGTGGCCATGATTTCCAATGAGATCGATGTCCGTGTTTTCCAACGACTCTTGGACGAAGGTATTGATGTGAATGCCAGAGACCACTTGGGCGCTAGCGCTCTGCACGTTATAGCCCAACATTGTTCAAAGCACGAGATACTGCGGCTATTGTTGGATGCCAATGCCGATCCAAACATTGTCGACAACTCGGAGTTCAGGGGTACCCCGTTATTCGCAGCCACCTTGGGAGGCAAAGTCTCAAATGCAAAAATTCTACTCAATAGCATGGCAAATCCATCGTGGACGCTTGGTTCCGGACGTACGATGCTTCATGTCGCAGCCCAGGATGGGACACTAGATCTGGTAGAATTGTTTATCGAGCAAGGGGTGGATGTGAATGCCCTTGACGAGCACGGAAGGACTGCTGCGTATTTGGCAGCGTGTAATGGCCATATCAACGCTATCAAGGTTATGCTTAACCACGGGCTCGACTTAGAGAAGGAACAAGGGAAGACCATGAAGCTAGCGTTGCAGGAAGGAAATACAGAGCTTGTTCAGTTACTAATCGACCACGGGGTTTCTCTCCACTTTTGGAAATACGCTCCCTTCGCTTCGATGAGCGAGAAGGGAAGAAACATGCCCCTATTGCTGCTGTTTTGCAGAAATGCGAGTTTCGCTGACGCCGAACAAGAAAATGATGAGGACCAAGTCGAATACGACATCGAATACGACATCGAATATGACATCGATGACAGGCTGGAGGAGGAGGAGGCGGTCAACTCGGCGGAGGAAGATACTCAATCTCGGCCAGCAAACCATCTGTTACAGCTCTATCTTCTTCGGCAGTACGAGACTGTTGCAGCCGCTATCGAATGCGGCGCTGACGTCTCTTCGCTGCCTACGTCAGCGCTCGGTCTACTGTGTCTCGTGTGCGCAGAGTACAATCTCATCCAAGGACTGAAATATTTGGTCGCGGCAGGTGCGCCCACCACTAGCACAGCTGAGCCATTTGGCTGGACAGCGGTTCACCAGGCAGCCCGGATGGGTCATCTCGAGATCATAAGGATCGTACGCGCACGGGGTTGGGACATGTGTGCAATAGATGACAGGGGCAATTCAGTCTTACATATCGCGGCTTTCGAGGGCCACGTGGATATTGTGGAAGAGCTTCTTGGAGAGGTTAACGTTAATCAAGGCAACTTGGACAGAAATACCGCTCTTCACTTTGCAGCTGGAAAGGGTGGGAGCCGTCTCGTTTCCCGGCTTATTGAGGCTGGCGCGATCCGAGTCGTGAATCAAACAAATGCTGAAGGCATGATTCCACTTCACTTCGCCTGTAAGGACAACCGTTTGGACGCCACAGAGGTTCTTGTTGGAGCCGGCAGCAACCTCACCAATGGAGATACTAAGGGTGCTTCGTCCCTTCATTACGCGGCTCGCTATGGCTCAACAGAGGTTCTTAAATTTCTGCTGGGCCTTGGTATAGACTTGGATGTGCGGACGGCGGACGGGTCGACAGCACTACACCTTGCTGCAGAGGATGGTGTCTTCTCTGCTGTTAAACCTCTCTTAGATGCCGGAGCCAATCCCAATCTGGTGAACAATCATGGGAAATCACCTCTGGAGATCGCTGTGGCCAATAAGAACTTCGAGATAGTCGAGTTCCTGATCTCGAGATCTCAAGCACGTTGGCAGGCGCCCCGGAATACACACATTTTGTTCCAAGCTTTCCAAAGTAAAGACCAAAAGATCGCTGCTTTTGTGTTATCCACCATGGAATCAGAGCTTGGTCGAAGGAGAGCTAGAAGGGTGGTTGGCAAGATGTGTCCCGAGCTTGTAGCAGGGTTACTTGTTGATCCAGAATCAACAGTTTCAGTGTGCTCCCTCCTGGTGCCCTTCTTGCCCAAGAACAGCGATGTCCAATACAGGATTGCGCACCATCTTCTGATGTCTTGCATCAAACACACCGACAACACTAAACTGGTTGAATCACTATTGGAGATTCACCCACTCCTAGCGCAACAGGTGACACAGGAGGGTTGGAGGCCATTACACTCTGCCTGCAAGCATGGCAGATCAGCTACCGTCAAGATTTTGCTTCGACATGGTGCGAAAGCAGACGCAGAGGCGTTGGCATCGAAGCAGACACCCTTGGATCTCGCTCGTAAATATTCTCCCGATAGTGGCATAGCAGAGATGATCGAAAGGTTTGAGGCTGTGAGACAAGCGGTCAAAAAGCATCAACAGAGCAGGGTGGCATGGTTGAACCTCCGAGCCTTGCCTCAAAATCCGGACTCGCCACAGTGATGAACTCGACTTGGCGACTAACAGGATTAGACATGGGTGATTATCGCCGTGCGACCTACCACTGACCTGCGCATCACAGTCCTTTTTATCGATTTGACATGTACAAACGGGTGACTTCTCGAGTATTAACGTATTTCTGGCACAATACTATGTATGTTGAAATGGCTACAGACTATTATAAACTTGAAATTTTATTGATCGCTCAGGCTAATTCAGCGTCTTGTCAACTAAGCCGTGGGGGCCATCCTAGCAGGCACATTTTTGTGTGAATTGACATTTCTACGTGCATAATCATCAATCCAATACTGGGGGGTTTTCCACCTAGTTTCTGAACTCTTGAACAGTCTAACCTATCAACAATCATAATACGATCCGAAGCCTTCACCCGCGAAAGGGCCACAAATGTCAAACCAGTCGAAGACTCCTTCCCCAGCTCCAGCTTGATTCTGTCTAGGGTAAGAAAGACCCCATGATTTATGGATAGTGACTGCCCAAGCCAGTCGAAGCGGCGATTGAGTTCGGGGGAGAGTTTCCCCTTCGGCTCGAACAATGTCTTCAAAGGCGTCACTGGGACAATAGGAATTCCAGTCGGGAATCCCGGACGTGGTTCTGTGCGCCTTGTACGTCTTGCATGAAACGAGAACAGCAAGTAGTAGTTCCGATCGAGATGACCCCACTGGCCAGATAATATCTTCAACGACACCAATAGTTGCATTCACAAGGCCTAAATGTAATTATGGATAGGATCTCAAGGATTACAGTCACTTACCTTGACTTTGCCAGATGTTTCTGGTAATCATGATGTCAGCACGTTTTGCCAAAATGACACAGAGTTCAAGGCATGGCGAAGTAGATCCCAAAATTGAACCTGCTCAGGAGAATCTCCGAGGTGTCTGTGACAGTTTGAAGATGACAGCTTCTTATAAAACGTCCGTCACAACCTAGATTTCCATATTCCAGTAGCTGCAGATGATGGAGAATAGAGAGGGGTATCGCCGACGAGAACAATGTTGAGAACTTGAGATTACCAAAGGGAATGTTGGCCTTTTCGGGAAGATTCCCACAACCTTTAGGTTGGGGGTTCTGGATGCACAACTGACGTCATACTTGGCTGGGGATTAGAATTCTTGTCCATCATCCCACTCCACGCCATTCGGCGACATGCGAGACTTCCCGCGATCGATTGTATCAACGGCATATTAGAAGTAAGAAAAATAAAAGGTTGTGGGCATTGCTGCTCGCCGGCCCTCCGTGACATTATTTGTTGACAGCGTGAGTAAATCATAGCCAGCTTCAATGATAACAAACCAAATTCCAGTCCATGGAATCTGCATGGTCACCAGCCGTGTGCTGGTCAGCAAGGGAAATCCTGAGGGGCAGGCTAAGTGCGGGATTGTTCTTCCATGAGTGCTGCGACGCTGGAAGGAAAATCGGTTGATCTTTCCCACCCATCAACGTTGAGGAGAAGCTCCTCATCTCCAAGTATTTTTGACATACTCTTCCAAGATGGCGCGTTGTTCACCTTCAAGAGGTATGTTCCTGAGCTTTTATTGTTCATCAATCCATGATGACAATGTGGGCGCGAGAAGCTTCCACTGTCGTCTACAGGTGGTCAACCCCATATGATGGGATATTATCATTTGGACGAAGCCTTGCCCATGCCTGCCAATCCTCGTCGTCGTCGTCATCCAGCTGTTGGTTTTCTTCCTCCCAACACTGAAGGGTATCTTTGGGATGGACGTGGCCATCTGCTCAATATTTTCGGCCAAGGCTGGTCATCAGAGTCGTGATATCCGAAAATTGATAATGTAGTCTTGATAGCAGAGTTGACGATCTTTTGTCCATCGAATCTGCATGCACACTTCGGTAAGTCCTTTCAAGCATGGGGGAATAAATGCTGATATCAAACACTCAGTCAGCAAGTCGACGTTGAAGATAGAGAAATCATATATGCCAGGATGTACGCCATTTCCGGCAGACCACTTTCGAACTCTGTCTCCGTTATCCCGATTCCCATTTACAGTTGGCGCACATCCCACAGTCGACTTGCATGCTGATACCCTCTTCTAGTAGTCGCACGTTTCAAACTTCATATCTACCAGTTGTAAGGGCTACTGCGGTCGGGCGGGACACGGAGCGGAATGCGGTACTGGCAGGGGATCCAAAGTGGATTAGATTATTATGTAATACTATTCTAATCACAGACATACCTGGCAGGGGATCCAAAGAGGAAAGGATAAGGATCCACCTGCAGGGGTGGGCTAATATACGAAATAATGGATATAAGAGATAAGTCCGAAATTACATCAGGAAAATGCATCATAACTTAAATCTACTTAATGTGACTTAATGTGACTTAATTGCCTTATTTCAGTAAATTTAAGTAAATTTCAGTCGTACTTAAATTGCCTTATTTAAGGCAAGATGACTT
>Ga0307509_10006000_pt1 | contig 16590 bp, 9 predicted proteins | sample 10_EM_MG_FD_202245 | JGI IMG/M metagenome (GOLD analysis project Ga0307509, IMG submission 202245) | Populus trichocarpa ectomycorrhiza microbial communities from riparian zone in the Pacific Northwest, United States - 10_EM | ecosystem: Host-associated > Plants > Roots > Unclassified | place... | reverse complement strand
TACTTAAGTTTAAGCGTTTGGCATTCTACTTCGACAACCAACTTTTCCTCGAGAGAACTAAATTGAGTGAAGCTTCGAGCTTAACTATATTAAGTTTTACTGTTGATTCTTCTGAATTATTTTACCTTATCTTTATCTTCTACTTTGAGTGTTTGGTGCGGTCGCAACCTTAGAGTTCACCTCTCTACAGGGTGCCCCCGTTACACCACGGTTCATCATGGCCTGCCTTTGGGAGGATGGTATTGCACTATCTCCTTCTTCTTTGTTCAGTACTTTGCCAAAACAGTGGGCCGTTATGCCCCCCCAAGGTCTCTGATTATGCTGAGCCTGGCCACCCCCGTGCTCATTGTACGGGCAGTTTTCAAGTGGTTGCTGTTTTGTTTGCTTTTTGTTTTTCCTTTGTTTAGATGATCTTGCCCTGGGTTTTCCTGACTCTTCCTGCTTGTTGTTTGATTTGATTCCTTTCGTCTATCTTCTTAGCTAGTCAAGGGTTTCTTGTTGGGGGCGAGATGTACGGTTTGTTCCACACCAGAGGGACTTGGTGGGTTGGCTTTTCCCCAGGGGTAGTTGGAGATTTTTTATATGCCACAGCACGAGCTGCAAGCAGGATTTTGTACCTTAAACAATAATCGCATGATTCAAAAAAAAAAAAAAGTTCTTACTAGCTTTATGCCATAGCATGAGCTGCATACAGGATTTTGTACCTAAAGAAAATAATCAATTTATTTAAAAAAAAAAAAAAAAAAAAAAAAGTTATTACTAGCTTATCTAATTGACTTATAATTACATAACAAAAGGGTCATATGGGAGCCATGAGTTGAACCGGAGGGAAAAAACATAAAAGTGGATAGTATTGAAGACTTTTACTATTATTATAATGTATAAGGGAAATACAGCATTGTAAAAATCTACTTCAAACACTTTTAAAAGGTGGAAGTATCCAGGTTCATCAGCAAAACAAATAGCTTGCGTCAGGTGGGTCAGGTGCGTCTGATGCACCTGACACACATAACGTCAATCGCGAATCAGGACGCAACCTGACCCAGCACCTAATCTCAGGATGCACTGGGTGCACACCTAATGCTCAAGACGCACCGGGCATACACCTAACACTCAGGACAGAACCAGACACACTACCTACTCTTCCTGAAATAAATGAAATAAGTGTAGGGTTACCCCTTTACCTGTTTCTGACCTTGGTCATGTGGGTTAAAATATATTTCACATCATGAAAATGTATTAAATTTACTACTAATAACAGTCTTCTATTCTTCTAATATACAGCTTATTGGACACCCCATTCCCCCCCCGGGACCATATATCTCCATGGAAGATTGGCACCTCAGAACTCTCCTTATACCAGCGTGTAGCTGGCGTCGAGCCCAGTGACGTCCAAGTGACAGATTCAAAATCGGTTGAGCAGTTGTAGAGGAATCTGCCATTGAGTTCTGGGATAGCCAGCATCCCCTCACACCCTTTCCAGGACCACTCCCCTAGAGTAGATAGCGACTTCATGAGTATTGATACACCAGAGACATACCCTATACCATCGTGTAGCTGGAGTCGAGCCCAACGACGTCCAGGTGACAAATTCAAAATCAGTTAAGTGGTTGTGGAGAAATCTACCATCAAGCTCAGGATTAGTAGAAACAAAAGACCATTCTCAGAAGGAGGGCAAATTCCATAAATACCAGTGCATTAGAGACGTACCTCATACCGTCGTGTAGCTGGCATCAGGCCCAATGGCCTCCAGGTGACAGATTCAAAATTGGTCCCTCAGTTGTGGAGAAATCTGCCATCGAGTTCAGGATCGCCTGGGTGTTAGAATTCTTAAAGACTGCTCTGGGAAGGGTGGGCAATCTCCATGAGTACTGATGTGACAGAGACATTCCTTCTACCAGCATGTAGCTGGCGTCGAGCCCAATGACATCCAGGTGACGGATTCAAAATTGATAGATCAGTTGTGGAGGAATCTGCCATTGAGTTCTGGGATCGCCAGCATCCCCTCTCAGCCCCTCAAGGACCCCCCCCAGCGTAGGTAGCGATTTCATGAGTATTGATGCGACAGAGACATACCTTATACAGGCGAGTAGCTGGCCTCGAACGGAACGACACTCAGGAGACAGATTCAAAATCGGTTTACCGGTTGTAGAGGAATCTGCCATCGAATGCTGAGATCGTCATCATCTCCTCTCAGCCTTCCCAGGACCTCCACCCAGAGTGGATAGCGATTTCATGAGTATAGATGCGACAGCGACTTCCTTTCTACCAGCGTGTAGCTGGTGTCGAGCCCAGCGACATTCAAGTAACAGATTCAAAATCGGTATACCGGTTGTGGAGGAATCTTCCATCGAGTGTAGGATTAGTAGAGACAAAAGACTACTATCAGAATGAGGGCAAACTCCATGAATACTTGTACGCCAGAGACATACCTTATACTGGTGTGTAGCTGGCTGTTAGGCGAGAGCCTATCACAAAGTCTTGCTAGATAACTCAGGCCGATAATCTTAAGTGTAGACGGAGATTGTCTAGGAAGGCTCAATGATTCAAAATAGAGGTAGGTAAAGTAATAAAGATTTTTCTAGCGTAAAAACTTATATTGATAAGATCTCTTCTCAGTTGCTTGATAATGTTCAAAACAGCTCGGGAGGCACCTTGATATTTATATACCGCGTGTGGGTGGTTGCGGGCTACATCTAGTTTTCATACTAACTAAGTACCTACTAACAAACTCCAGCTTCTTCTAAAGTGCGAACACCATTTGACCCTGACAATTCTGTTATCTCACTTCGACTTGCGAATCGCAACACCATGAAATTACCTGACGGTGCTCCCACACATCAGCCCATTGGTTACGATCCATCTTCGTCGGCATGAAGTCTTGCTTACCACTTGCATACGCAGAGTGGTCTCCATGATCGAACCAACAAAGGGGCCAGCTTTGTTATCGAACCTCTCAGCATTGCAGACATATTCTGCAACCGACATCTGCGAGGCATAAGATAGACTTATTACAATACTCGCACCAATAGCCATTATTCTTTCATAGTCATATTGTTATCGTAGGGTTCCGTCAGCATCCTATGGATACTATTGACGTCTGTGAGTGGGGGTATGCCTGATTTCTCAAACTACCTCATCTGACAACACCATTCACTTCTGCAACTTTTATCGTGAAAGTGTGGAGTATAGAATATGTTGCCTAACCATTGTCCGTGAAAACGTCCCGTTACTTAGTGACCACATTCGCGACTCTCGTCTTTAGTGTTCAGTAACCTTATGCGACGTGAGCCGACCTGGCTCGAACTACTTGTATAAGCTCGCCAAAGGTCTTTCCTCATATATCCTGCGAACGGGATCCGGTCGGACGGAGGGCCGTGACCTATACGGGGTTACGAGGAGGGCTCCAATGACCATGTCTTTAGTGAGGGGACGCAACTACGGCGGCGTCTGCCGATGTAGCGCCGTCCCAACGCTGGTGCGGGAGGGGGGTGTTGGCTTGTCTTTTTGAACTCAGAATCCTAAGGTAGGGTAACTATAGGTCTTTTTTCACTAAGAGAAGGCTAAGCCTTCCGGTATGCCTAACACGAGCTCCCTCTCTCTAAGCTTCATCCTCGAACGCTTCTAAGATCTTTCTTCCATTAAACAATTGAGATCCTTTTTGAACTCCGGGTAGTAGGGTAAAAAGCCTCATGCGTTTACTTGTCGACACGAGGAAAACCTTTCTTCCCTATTCAACATCTGCCGTACTTGGCATATTTGGGTTTTCCTCATGAAAACCTTCTATCAATTCCTGAGAGTTTTCTAAACTCTCAGGTGGTTCCCAGGTGTCCTCGTCCTCAGAACACCCTTTCCATTTAACAAAATATCTTAGTTCGCGCATTCGTTTATTGCGACTGCCAACCTTCCTTGTATAAGAGATTATTTCACTCTTTACAATTCGTTCCACTTCCCATTTGAGATCGCCATCGATCTCTTCTGGCTCTCGTGGAGGCTGTTCTCTTCTTTCTCAGACCGAGGTTCGATAGGGTTCTAACAGCGAAACATGGAAGGTTGGATGTATCCTCCATGTAGGCGATATTTCGAGTTTGAAGGCTCGTTGTCCTTTTGCTTCTATGATTTTGAAGGGTCCACAGAGCTTGGGACTTAATTTCTTCGAGGGTCGTTTTGTACGAATATTCTTTCCATTTAACATTACCAAGTCGCCTTCTTTATAGTCCAGCTGTTGTAATGCCTTTCGGTCGTAATATCTTGTCATTACCCCTCAGGTATAATTAGGCGCCTCTACCGCTCGTTTGTGAATCGCCTTCATCCAGTGGCTGTATAACTCAGCCCCTAGGTTCTGAGCTTGTCGCTCTCTCATCCATTCTGTCTGTGGATGGTAACCGTAATTTACGAAGAAGAGTGACATTCTGTGTGCATTTGTTGCGGAATTGTTGTACGCGAATTCAGCTAAAGGTAACAGCTGATACCAATCGTCTTGGTCATAGTTGACGAAATTTCTTAAGTAACCTTCCAGCACTTGGTTGGTTCTTTCCGTCTGACCGTTCGTCTGTGGATGGTATGCTGTCGACACTTTCCTTTTAATCCCTAGCAACTTGCATAGGGATTCCCAAAATTCTCCTGAGAATTTTGCATCCATATTGGATATGATTTCCGTCGGTAAACCGTGAAGTTTCCAAACTTCTCGTAGGAAAACATTAGCGACGTCCTTTGCAGTCGCGTTCGTTGGGAGAGCGATAAAGTGTGCCATTTTTGTGAATTGGTCGACTACTACCATAATCTGAGTGTAGCCTTGTGATTCTGGTAGTTGGGTGATGAAATTGGGTAACATAGAGTTCCATGCTGCGTATCGCGTTTCGAGAGGTTGAAGTAATCCCCATTGTGCATGTCGTGGAGATTTATTGTATTGGCACTCATCACATGACCGAACGTAGTCATTTGTCCGTTCGGTGTGTCCTTTCCAATAAAAATCTCTCGTGATAATCTCTATTGTTTTCTCCATCCCAAAATGTCCTGGTACCTTCGAGTCGTGGCATTCTTTTGCAATCTTAGTTTTTAGCACATCGTCCGCTGGTATGTAGAGCCGATTTTTGAAGTAGGGAAACCCGTCCTTATATTGCCAATTTGTAGGCAATTCTTTGCCATGGGTTATTAGATCTTTTAGCGTTGCTTCTCTGCTCAACCATTCCAAGTCGTTTCTTGACGCTTCTTGGACTTCTTCCAAGAGTTCTAACTCGTACTCTTGTAATAGAGCTTTGGATATCATAGCACTTGACACCATGACCTCTTCTTGGGTAAGCCATGGGTTTCGTGCGATATTGTTTTCGCTAAATAATCTGTTTTCCCTGCTGTCTGCATATAGCTGACACTTGATCGGCTGTACCTGTTCTACTGCGATGGTTCGCTTAGGCGATAGGTCCGTGCTCCCAAATCCTTTGTTTCCCCGATCGGTTATTTGTAGGTGGTCTACCTCCATTATTCCAGACATGTCTATTTTTTCGATAATCATTTGTGCAATCCGGTCCCCTTCCTGAACCTGATAACTCTTTTTGCCATGATTCATCATAATTACTTTCACTTCTCCTGTATAGTCGGCATCTATCACACCTCCGCCGATTCCTATACTTTTGTTGTATGCTAGGCCGCTTCGCGGGGCTCTTCTAGCATAAGTCCCTTGTGGTATTCCTATCGCAATTCCGGTTCCGACAAGCTTCTGTCCCCTTGCTGGGATTAGCACGTCCTCTAGGGCATATAAGTCGTGTCCTGCCGAAAACCTTGAGCCTCTTGAGGGTAGCGTGGCCTTTGCTGCCATCTTCATTACTTGAATGGCGGCTGCTCGTTGCACTAGCATCCGTTTTTTCAACTTTTCTTGAACCAGTTCATCTTGTACAAGGCTTATAAGAAAGTATTCCGGTTTCAGAATTGACTGTTCGGTATGCTCAGCTCCCTCCTCAGGACGATACTCCGGTCGTCTGCTCAATGCGTCTGGTTTACCGCTTCGGGACCCCGGTCGATAGATAATCTTGAAATTGAACGATGCAAGCAGTTGCACCCAACAAATTTGCCTTTGATTCCACTTTTTTGTTGTCAAAAAGTATTGCAAATTTTGGTGATCGGTATAAACCGTAATCGGCTTATCCGCACCGTATAAGTAGTGTTTCCATTCTATGAACGCCTCCAATATGGCTAGGAGTTCCTTATCGTGAATCTCATAGTTGCGTTCGGCTGAATTCAATTTTCTGGAATGGAATGCCACTGGGTGGAGTCTTTTATCCTGAAATTGGGATAAAATTGCCCCGAGTGCGAAGTTGCTTGCGTCGGTTTCGATTACCGTTTCTCATTCTGGGTAGAAATGCGCCAGAATTGGCGCCGTTGTAAACCGCTGTTTGAGCTTTTCAAATGCTATGTTCTGCTCTCGTCCCCAGCTGAACTTTTGCTTGTCTCCTTTCAGCGTTTCCGTTATTGGCTTGCATATCTTCGAGAAGTTTTCTATGAACCTTCGATAGAAGTTTGCAAAATCAAGAAAAATTTGAACTTCCTTGACCGACCTAGGTGCCTTCCATTTCCTTATTGAGTCCACCTTCCTCGTGCTCATTGTTACCCCGTCTGTTGCCACAATATATCCCAAAAATTCAACAGCTTTCACATGAAACCCCGACTTCTTAATGGACACCGCCAACTAGTGTTCCATCAATCGCGAGAGCACTTTCTTGACCATTGCAACATGTTCCACATGCGTCTTGGAGTAGATGAGGATGTCATCTAGGTACACCACTACCCCTTGGTCGAGAAATTCGCGTAATAGTTTATTTATCATGCGTTGGAAAGTTGCAGGAGCATTGACTAGTTCAAACGGCATAACTTTGTATTCGTATTGTCCGTATCGAGTTCTGAAAGCTGTCTTCCATTCATCACCTTTCTTAATCCTAATCAGGTGATAACCATCCTTAAGGTCTAACTTCGTAAATATTGTGGCGCCCGCAACTCGATCTCGTAATTCGCTCATTACAGGAAGCGGATATTTATCAAGAATCGTCAACTTGTTGAGTTGTCGGTAGTCCACACATAATCGTAAGCGACTGTCTGGTTTTGGCACAAACAAAATTGGCGCTCCAGCAGGCGACTGGCTATGCGTAATTTTGCCTTGTGCCAACATCTCATCGAGGTAGGTTTTCAGGGTATTTAATTGGTATTGTGACATAGGGTAGACGGGTCCCCATGGAGGTTCTGATTCTTCCTTAAGGTCGATTGTGTGATCAAACGTCCGTCTCGGGGGTATCCTTTCCGACGCTTCTGGTCGAAACAAATGCTTGAACTGAGAATATTCTCGTGGCAAGGTTTCAAGTTCCACAGGATCCTTTTCTTCCACCCTTCCTATTCTTCCCACATACTGGGCCTTTGGATCGTATGTGACTGTCTCGTCGTACTCAAATAGGTCTTGTACGGCCTCATTCTGGACATGATCGCGACATGTCATTTGTCCGAAACTCCAATTTTTCGGTTCGTCTAGATGTGATAAGTGGTGTTCGTGGTACCACCATCCAAAGGGGATAATAAGGTCAAAGCGTCCTGTGGGCGCTATTTCGGTGGAGATGGGAGACCTATGCCCATTCCCGATTTCTAACGTGATGGGGCGGGTATATCTTTGACCGCCAGATGAACTTGAAAGTCCATTGAATCCAACTATTTTTATGGGTTTCTTTCGGACTTTGTATGGGACACCGAGTCGTCCGACTAATTTTTCGCTTAACAGGAAGCAACTGGCACCTGAGTCCAGTAAAACATGAATGCGCGTGCGTTTTCCCTGAACATCTAATTGGGCAGGTCCTTCCGGATATAAATAATGTTTTGGAGAACTCGGTATCGGCCTCGGGCTCTCCGGTTCTTCGTTTTTTCTCTTAAAATGCATTGTCTCGTTGACTGTGGTTGTTTATTACCGCGCCCGCGCAGTTTCGTCTAGAGAGGACTCCTCAGATAAACTTTCTGAATTAGTATTTCGGGCAGCCCACTTCCAGCGGTCTTTACCTCCTGCCGAGGAGTTCCCAAATAGTAGGCATTACCGTCTCGCACAATGGCTCCACCTTGCGACTGGGCCTGCGCAGTCCGTATCATCGACTTATTTCGTGGACCATTGGCGACTGATCGGGAATGGTACCTTCGTCTATACCATTTGGGATTTTAACCGTGATACCTGTTGGGCCTTGCATAGCATATAGGCTTAAAGATAAGCGTGCCCTAGTCACTAAAGCCACAGCTCGGGTAATTATCCTCGCCCTTGCTCTTCCTCAACGTATTCGGAACCCTTATGCTAGAACGGCACCTGTCTTGGTCTCAGGGATAGTTCAAACTAGATAGTGAGTCTGAATACCCGATTGTATCCTAGCTTTTCACTTCCAGTGTCTTTTATCTATCCCCTACTGTGCAGCGTCCGCTTTCACTAGGTTCTGGTAATTTTGGGCCATCTTGTCCCTTAGATCGAGGTAGAATAGTCTCGTCTCTATTGGCTAGCTTCCAGTCATTCAAAGTCGGAAGTTAAATCACGCTTTTTTGCATCCTTCCCGGCCCTCAACCTCTCTCAATCTTTCCTCGATCCGTACCCTGGTTTGTTCCCTTATCCAGTTCCAGTACTCTTAACGCGATCGAACTCAATTATCGACTTTTATGAACTATTACATCGATATTTGGTCGTCTTGGTGCCTGGCTGGATTCTCTTCCTGCTTCTTATGACTTGGTTCCCCTTCTTCTGATTTGTCTAACCGTCGTTTCTCCGAGGTTCATCGACCAAGGGGTCCATTCGATATAGACTCTTCGTTCTGGGACCTCAGTCATAAGGTGTGCGCCGCTTTGTCCTTATTGAGTTTCGTTTCCCGGAGGTACGCCCGGACTACCTATCCGCCGTCGTCGGTGGTGCCTGAGAACACTTATGATGTTTTGCCGTCGTACATGTCCCATGCAACTGGACGGTCTATCCTGTTCACAGATCGTGAACTTTCTCCCTGGCTTCATTCAGCCAAGATAGCTACTCTTTTTCTCTGGGTTTGAGGTTGATCGTGCTTTCGTTTATTTGATTTGTACCTTTTGGTACTGAATGTCGCAACGGATTGCTCCTTTCGACAATGTTTCCAGAAGTGGTTTGTCATCCCACATCGTGTGCACCCCTTGTTTCTTCTTCGTCGATCAATAACATCTTTAGGGATGGAGTCGTGAGCCTTGTCCCAGTCTGTGTGTACTACCTCTTTTTTATTGGTAGCTGTCTTTTCTTTCGACCACTCCTTTTTCTTACGGGGTACCTTAGGCTTTCCCATATAGGCGGCCCGTTTTTCTGCCGTATACCTTTTGTGGGGTCTTGGATTGCTCTTTGTCGCAGCTCAGTCTTCTGTCTTTCGACTTATCAATGTCCCCGAGGATTTGCCCTTTCCGTGTCTTAGGCATTTGTCTTCCTCGTGATTCTCATGTTGAATCATGGCATTCTTAAATCTTGCTAGCCATAATTCGTCGTTGGGATAGTTTTCGAACGATAGTCTTAATAGTCCGGCTTCCGGCGTCTGAGTTTTAAGCATGTCTTTCCATGCTACCCCTTGGAGCCCAACTTTGATGTTATGGTTCTCCATTCGCAAAAGGAATTGTCGTATATCCCCATGATATCTTTCAAGTTTCATTAACTTGTGGGTCCTTTCCGCCTCATGGGTAGGCACGAATCTTTCAGTTACTTTTTGTTCAAACATGAACCATCTTTCGTAACTGATCTCCTTTTTATACCCCAGTGCCCCCGACATCTTTTTCCAATAGGTATCTGTGAAAGGAGATACATCGTCTCCTTCCATTCATCCCAGGGTGTATTTGATTCGATCAACCTCTAGAGTCCTTAGATGGCTGTTCCGTTCGAAATAGTCTTGAACTGCCATTAACCAGATTCGAATATCCTGATGGGACTTGTTTTTGAATATCCACGGAGGGTCGGAGGGCCTTTTGGTGTTTAGCAATCGTTCTCGAGCGATTGCCTTCGCCATAACGTCCACGACGTCTTCTTCTTCTTCCCCTGTCTCGGGATCTTGTCTCTCCAGACCTTTCCCCTTTTCTTTGTGACTCAGGCCTCCTTTCGGATCCTGCCCATCGTCGTCGTCGTCGTCACCATCGTCTGGATCGGGTCCCCTGCCCCGTGCATAGTCGTTGGTAGTAATTGACCTCCTCCATTTCCTCCTCCTTGTTCAGGAGTCGGATTTGACCGTTTTTTTTTGGGGCTCCGTCGGTATTCTGTACGGGCCATTCCTTATTGTAAGTAATTACAGTTGGGGCTGCTGACCTTTGAGCCGATATGGCTCCTACTTGGGCTTTTTGATCGTTCAGGATATCATGAAGCTTGGCCATTTCCGCTTCATAACGTCCTTGTTGATCTCTCGCGGCCTCCTTGTGTTTCTCCTTGTGTCGATGTATAACCGACACGTAGTTGGCATTGTCATTTGCTCGGGCTTCCTCTACTTCGAGGATACGGTCCCGAAGTTGCTCGTCCTGTCGCTTACTGTATTCCGCCTGTTCTGCTTGGCGAGCTTGTTGGGCTTGGAACTCTGCTTGGACCTTTGCCATGATTTCTGCCTGAATAGTTTTGGACTCTTGGTCCAACAGGTCGATGGTCCTCTCGAACATGTTTAATTCCCCGACCTGTATGGACTCACCTTGTTCCAACCGGCGCTGGAGTTTTCCTAACGCTCTTGCCTGTTGTTGGCCTTCGCTAGATAGTCGTCCGATATCTAAATACATGGAATTTTGTTCTCTCGCCATTCGTTGACTAAATCTTCCAAGACCTCCTCCAAGGTGACCCGCGAATTGGTTTAACTCTTCCTTTGAGAGAAAGTTAAGAGTCGGTGTCTTAGATCGTCCTCGCGCTAGTCGTCCAAGAGGTATCTTTGCAATTGTACTGGTATCCAGGGGGCCTGGAGTTCGGCTACTGCTATGGATGATAGTCTCATCCCCTTCGGTCATTTCAGAATCGTGGGTTTCTTCTGTCATATTTGGTGCTCGTGATGTGTCAGGTCGCCGATGCTTCGAAGAAGTTTTGTGTGCTTTATCGCACTGGCTTGGAGAATATCTGATGATGCTTAGCGAATTGATTTGAGGTTAAGCCAGATAAGCGGAATCTCGTTGTCCCTGTCAGATGTAGGGTATGGGGTGTTCCAGAAGTTGTCTGGAAACTCGTAGGTTTTTATATCCCTCGTGGGATAGGCAGCATTCCACTCCTCGTCTGGTTCTTGGACCAGATCTCGTTCTTGCTGGAGGTAGGTCTCGATCCTCTGAGCAGCTGTAGGGGCAATGGCAACAGTATTGCCTTGCGGGAAAAGGTAAAGAATTTGGAGAATATGAGGTGAATCTTTTAAAAGTTCTTCAAACGAGTAGAATCGATGTTCGAAAATAGCATCAGCGAGAGATAAGGGTTCGAAAATGAACGCTTTACTTATTTCGCCGAGGAGAATTGTCATATAGTAAACCTTGGTAACAAGGAGAACTATCAATATACTGTTAGGCGGGAGCCTATCTCAAAGTCTTGCGAGATAACTCAGGCCGATAATCTTAATCGTAGACGGAGATTGTCTAGGAAGGCTCAATGATTCAAAATAGGAGTTGACAATGTGATAAAGATTTTTCTAGCGTAAAAACTTATATTGATAAGATCTCTTCTCCGTTGCTTGATAATGTTCAAATAGCTCGGGAGGCACCTCGATATTTATATGCCGCGTCTGGGTGGTCGCGGGCTACATCTAGTTCTCATACTAACTAAGTACCTGCTAACAAACTCCAGCTTTTGTTCTAAAGTGCGAACACCATTTGACCCTGACAATTCTGTTATCTCACTTCGACTTCCGAATCGCAACACCATGAAATTTCCTGACGGTGCTCCCACACATCAGTCCATTGGTTACGATCCATCTTCGTCGGCATGGAGTCTTGCTTACCATTTGCATACGCAGAATGGTCTCCATGATCGAACCAACAAAGGGGCCAGCTTTGTTATCGAACCTCTCAGCATTGCAGACATATTCTGCAACCGACATCTGCGAGGCATAAGATAGACTTGTTACGATAATCGCACCAATAGCCATTATCCTTTCATAGTCATATCATTATTGTAGGGTTCCGTCAGCATCCTATGGATACTATTGACGTGTGTGAGTGGGGGTATGCCTGATTTCTCAAACTACCTCATCCGACAACACCATTCACTTCTGCAACTTTCATCGCAAGAGCGTGGAGTATAGAATGTGTTGCCTAACCATTGTCCGTGAAAACGTCCCGTTACTTAGTGACCACATTCGCGACTCTCGTCTTTAGTGTTCAGTAACCTTATGCGACGTCAGCCGACCTGGCTCGAACCACTTGTATAAGCTCGCCAAAGGCCTTCCCTCATATATTCTGCGAACGGGATCCGGTCGGACGGACGGCCGTGATATATATGGGGTTACGAGGAGGGCTCCAATGACCGTGTCTTTGGTGAGGGGACGCAACTACGGCGGCGTCTGCTGATGTAGCGCCGTCCCAATGCTGGTGCGGGAGGGGGGTGTTGGCTTCTCTTTTTGAACTCAGAATCCTTAGGTAGGGTAACCATAGATCTTTTTCACTAAGAAAAGGCTAAGCCTTCCGGTATGCCTAACACTGGCGTCAAGGCCAACAATCTCCCGGTGTCAGATTCTGGATTAGTTTAGTGCTAGGAGTGGAGTATTCTACAAAGTGCCTGGGAATATAGATATTGAGTGTGATGATGGTAGAAGAACAATTTGTCATGTCGTGTTTGAGGCTAAGTACCAAGAAACAACCATGAACTACACCAAACAAAACTGAGGGGTGCCCCTGAAGCGAGCATCTGTTAGTGGTAAATCATGATGTGCGATGGTGTTGAGGAATGAGTCTGGATGTATGGTAGAGTTGCTTGGTTGCATGGGTCAGGACAGAATGTGGTGTAATAGCTTGTCTCCAGATGCACTGGATACAGGGGACACAACTCAGGACGCACAGGATGCAGGGGACGCAGGGGACGCAACTCAGGATGCATAGGACGCACCGGACGTTGTAATGACCCTACAATAGGTTGCTATAATGACTATCACCTTAGCCCAAATAGTATACCAAGTGGTAACAAGAGGTGGTATGGTCTAATATACTTGGTATACAAATAGCTGGTTAACCTAGGGCAAGGCCTAGGGAATGGTTGAGTAGCCTTGGGTACTCTATAAGGCATGGTAACCTTTCGGGAGTAAGTTCGCATAAAGTCAAGAGAACTATGGGAACGTTACACGGGCCTCTAAGAGAACATTAGATGTCGACAGGAGGACTTCCGAAGCAGTTAAAGGCATAAAGGGGCAAAGTTACCCTACCTTAGGGATTTGACCATTTTGCCTATAAATTCCAGTTACCCTACTGAGGTATCCAAGTTACCCTACCTTCACTGGCAAAGTCATCCTGGAACTTAGAGGTCAATTGCCTCACATTCTATGGGCTCTTAGATGTTCATGGGCAGATACCGTAAAAACTAAAATAATGGAGAATGGCGCTAAGACGTCCAGAATTTCTGGCTTTAGATTAGGGGAAGGGGACACAGCAAGAAGATCCTCCTTCAGCCCTCACTTGTGACACAGACCTTACTAGAAGAGGCAAGTTCAACGTCAAAGTGGCGTTCTCAATTATTCCAGATTTTACAGTACGCATCTGGGCGGAGATGTCCGAAGCTTGAGTAATTGTGGCCCAAACATGCTATTGAACTTGGATGAGTTTAGCTAACACCCCCCTCTGGCCCCATCGTTGGGACGGTGCATTATAGGCAGATGGCTGCATACTTGGTCGTTTGCGAGTAAAACAAGGTCATTGGAGCAGCTGCTGTAACACCCTACACATCGTCGCCGTCTGTCTGACAGAATGTTGTTCGCAGAATATATAAGGGGAGTATGGGTAACTGCCAAATATGGGGTTACACATAAATGGTCCCTCCGGCACCTAGGAGTCTATCTTTGCCTACGGGGAGTAGGGTAGTCTTCCTAGAGGTTCTTAGGTTGTTCCAGGAGGCCAGAAGGCTTTCGGGACAATTATCTTAGTAGCCTGCCAGAACCTTCTGCTCTTGATTTGTTGCATTACTATGGGTTGTCAGTGGACTCTGGAGGTATGAGTCTTATCACAGTAGAGTCTGTTCCGAGAGGTTGGCTATGGGTAGCTCCCATGGAGCCAACCATTGGTTACATCTCGCCTGGGAAGCTTGTATGTCTGATTATCATATTAAGTAGTGGTGTAGATTAAATGATGGACTATATAGCTTGTATAGACGAAACTACAACTAGGCCAGTGAGTCCACCCTAGGTATTGACTCCAGTTGTTGCCATAACAGTTAGCCACTGGTATGACTTCGGTAGGAAGAGTTTTTCCACCTGCAGTTGTATTGGAGATGTATTGCAGAAACTCATACCCTATTGACAGAGTTAAGCGTACTCTAGTTAGTCCGATACTTCTAGCAGGATTATTCCTGATGGAGGGTTGACCTCGGACAGCCCTGAGAAGGATGGGGTGCTTGCACAAGGTCGGAGTAGTGGTCAATGTCAAAGGCTTAAATCAGATATCTACTTAAGTTTAAGCGTTTGGAATTCTACTTTGATAATCAACTTTCCTTGAGCGAACTAATTGAGTGAAGCTTTTAGATTAACAATATTAAGTTTTACCGTTTGATTCTTCTGAATTATTTTACCTCACCTTTATCTTCTACTTTGAGTGTTTGGTGCGGTTGCAACCTTAGAGTTCACCTCTCTATAGAGTACCCCCGTTACAGACGGATAGGACGCAGATTCAACGTTGCGTCCATCAGGATGCAACTGTGCTGTATCTCAGGCAGGGTAATTCTTTGCTGATGTTGACAATCAAGCTACTCTCAAATCAAGCAATCAAGACCCTAAAGCTTCTTGTTTATCAGCATCACTTGCTTTTCTAGGAAGTAGAGATAGATTGAGCAGAATATCTTAACCTTTAAAGTAAAAGCAATTTAATTTTGCATAGGTAGTAACTCTGATAGATATTCAGACTTATCTTTTCTTTTTCCAGAATAGAGATTTGATCAGCTTTGCATATTGCTTACTATTTTACCGAGATGAATGATTAAATTCTCAGTTACTTTATAATTCTCTGCAATGGCTAAGCAGATTTCTTCTTCATGAGGATCTACCCCGAAAGTGAATGCAATGACCTGATGTTTATCTTGTAACATAAATTTATTGACTATTATATTGAGAATCTGAGAGGAGTGAATATTTTTCTTCTTGCAATAGACGATACTATATATAACGTTATAAGATACTATGTTTAAGTAGTGAGAAGAACTATCTTGTTTTCCTGGAAAAACATAGCTTATCAGTACTCTCAGATAGTACAGATTGAGTTTGTTAAACATAATTTTGAATTGCTCAGTGGCAAAACATGATATTATAGGTCTTTAGTCAAATAGTATGAAAAATATTAGTACCATACTGTATCAATTAAAGTAAACCTTTTAATTATATTATACCTTTAATATAGGAGTTATTATAATCCACTTTCCAGTGAAGCTCTGCAAACTTTGGATCTTGACTTTAAAACTTATCAGAAGGATTGCTGTTTGGGAAGTTGCAGAAGTGAAAGCCAAGAGATAAGGCTAAAAATGAATAAAAACATAGTTTAATGCTATATACATTGAATAATGATGAGAAGGATAAACCAGAGAAAGGAGAAGGATATAATAATTAAGCCTCAGGGAGGTTAATTTGCAACAGGTAACAACTTATTTACATTCATCTTTGACTATTCTATAGTCTTTGTATTATGATAAGACTATCTTATAGGCTTTTATATCTTACTCCTCTATCTTATAATAGAGATAGATGAGGTGTTTTATTGTTGAAAACTTAAGAATTGTATAAAAGTAAAAGATAGAGATAAAGAAGTTATATTGAAAGTATAGTGGTAGATAGTTGTGTGAAGAGTCTATATTCTTGGATTCAAGTTCATCTTTATATGAGGCTGTATCAATAGAAAACTCACTCTTGGGCAGCAACCACAAATAATTTATTATGGCTTAACTATCTAGACAGTGATTTAGAGTATATATTCAGCAGCTCAGAAAATATTATTCATACCCAAATGACCTCTGTAGAACGTTTTATGTCAAAAAAACTAAAATTTCATGAAATACACTTTTTATCATCTAAAATATCTCTAGCTTTCTGGCTATCTATTAAACTAATAATAAGAACTAGAGGACAAGTTGTTGTTGAGCTATTTGGCTTTAAATATAACTGTTGCAAAATAGTATGATTGTAACATCCTACTTGTTGATATAAAACAGGTGAAGTATATTGTTAGGTGGGAGCCGATTGCAAGGACTTGTGAGATAACTCAAGCAGATAATCTTTATCGTAAACAGAGATTGTCTAGGAAGGCTCAATGACTAAAGTAGAGGTAGTGTAACGGGGGCACCCTGTAGAGAGGTGAACTCTAAGGTTGCGACCGCACCAAACACTCAAAGTAGAAGATAAAGATGAGGTAAAATAATTCAGAAGAATCAACGGTAAAACTTAATATAGTTAA
>Ga0307509_10005999_pt1 | contig 16591 bp, 18 predicted proteins | sample 10_EM_MG_FD_202245 | JGI IMG/M metagenome (GOLD analysis project Ga0307509, IMG submission 202245) | Populus trichocarpa ectomycorrhiza microbial communities from riparian zone in the Pacific Northwest, United States - 10_EM | ecosystem: Host-associated > Plants > Roots > Unclassified | place... | reverse complement strand
GAACATCGACTAATATTTCAACCAACAACAGCAGCACCTGCAGATGGAATTTTTAAAATTCCTTCTGTAAAGCTTTCCTAATTAGTTATTAGAACATATTTACAGAGGGATTTTCTTTTTAACCTTCTAGTTGGGGCTGCAGAGGCCTTCAAAGTTTGTATGGGAAGGAAGACACTGAGACTTGTATGAGGAAAAAAAGTTTGGCTGAATAATTAGCCAAGAAAATTCCTAATGAAGCTTACTATACTACCGCATTAGGACTAGCGTCCTCACTTTGGCGTGAGACTCAGGGTTGGTTCTAAGGTGCCGGCACCATACCACAGTTATCGCTATAGCATTGCTACGCTCGCCAAACACCTCGGACACCATGAACACAACGTATCGACACTCGATCTCGATTGGTAACAACAATATCAACTTCCCATAACGTGACTAATAGTCATAACAATACCGTGAACAATATCATAGCCGATGAGAATCCAGAAATAATCAAGTGGCTCTCGCCACTCGACCCCAGGGGAAGGCATCACGATGTGCGTACCGACAGGATCGACGGTGTGGGGAATTGCTTTTAGAAACAAGCGAGTTTCGGGAGTGGAGGAGTAACGAAGGCGGGGCAGATAGGGCGGTCCTATTTTGCAGTGGGAATCCGGGAGTGGGGAAAACATATCTAAGGTAAGTTCCTGATCCATCTGGAAGAAGTAGGAATTATCACCGACGGTCAGCAATATTAGTTCCTTAGTGGTTGATGACCTGTGCGACGGACCTTGTTCGGAAGGAATTGCAATCGCGATGTTCTACTGCGACTTCCGCGACCAGAGGGAGCAGACAACCACCAACATCGTAGGAGCCATCCTTAAGCAACTCGTAGTTAGAGGGAAGGTGCTAGAGGACGTGCAAAAGGCATTTCAAAAGGCGAAAAACGAGGTCGGCGGTCGAGGTCTGCGACTTCCGGATATGGCGCAGATGCTGAAGCAGGTTGTTGCCACATTACCCAGGGTGTTTATCTGTATTGATGCTCTGGATGAGTGCCTTCCTCAGCATCTATTAGGGCTTCTTGCGTCACTGGAGGCCACCCTTTGTGAGTCACCGGGGATGCGAATATTTCTCACCGGGAGGCCTCAGGTGGAGGTCGAAATTGAGAAACGCTTCACCGGCAGTGTTATAGTACCGATTAGTCCGAAGATGCACGACATAGAGAGATACTTGGAGAAGAAGTTAGAGATGGACACGGAGAGTGACGCAATGTCCGATGCTTTGCGAGCGGACATCTTGAGAGTTATTCCACAAAGGATCTCTGGAATGTGCGTAGTGGAATCCCTAGTTCTCATTTCGTGCATAATCTTAGATTGACTAACCACGGTATTTATATTCCTCCTTGTCTCGCTGGCAATCGACACAATCCTGGGAGGGGTTACCATCTCAGAGAGGAAGCGAAAGTTGGAGGAGATGACCAAGGGCAATCATTTGGGGGATGTATATGGGACAACTCTTGAACGAATAAAGGCCCAGAAGGGTAGCAGATCCAGACTCGGGATGGACGCTCTGATGTGGGTATCGAATTCGGAGCGACCGTTGGGGGCTAGCGAGCTATGCCATGCCTTGGGAGTAGGGATAGGATCCGCGGATCTGGATCCTGAAAACGTTCCTACAATTCGAACACTGATAGGATCTTCTCTGGGGCTTATCACAGTTGAGGCATCCTCCTCCATCGTCCGGCTTGTCCACTTCACTTTGCAAGAGTATTTATCCAGCAATCCAGGCCTGTTCCAAAGCCCGGACTCGATGATAGCGGAGGTTTGCTTGACGTACCTCAATTTTCGTTGCGTCCGGGAACTTTCGCCAACTCTTCTTTCTGCCCCACCGATAGTCCCCTTTGTTGAATATGCTTCTTGTTATTGGGGAAAGCATACGGGGAAGGAGAAGACGGAGTGTGTTACTCAGCTTGCGCTTCAACTCCTAGCTAGATACGAGGAACATATAGCGTCTCGGCTTTTCTTGCTACATTATTATGGGTATAGATCTTGGCAAGACCCGAATGCTAAGAGGTTTATGCCTAAGGGCTTTATAGGACTTCATGGAGCGGCATTTCACGAGATCGGGGAGATAGTTGTTGCTTTATTGGCGGCTAAGGAGTGGAGTATTAACGAAAGAGACAACATGGGTCGAACGGCCCTTTCGTGGGCAGCTATGGGATGTCATGAGGGTGTTGTAAAGATACTACTACAGCTGAAGGATATCGATCCAAACGCCGCAGACACCCAATATGGTGGAACGCCACTCTTGCAGGCTGCAAAGCACGGACATGAGGGTGTAGCTAGAATGTTATTAGAGCGAGCGGATGTTAGTCCCGACACTGCAGACACCTAATATGGTCGAACACCACTCTCGTGGGCTGCAGAGCGCGGGTATGAGGGAATAGTAAGAATGCTATTGGAACGTGAGGGTGCCAATCCCAACACTGTAGACACCCAATATGGTGGAACGCCACTCTGGTGGGTTGCGGGGCGTGGACATGAGGGAGTGGTTAGAATGTTATTGGACCGAACGGATATTAATCCCAACACTGCAGACACCAAAAATGATCGAACACCACTCTTGCGGGCTGCAAAGCACGGACATGAGGGTGTGGCTAGAATGTTATTGGACCGAGCGGATATTAATCCCAACACTGCAGACACCCAATATGGTCGAACACCACTCTGGTGGGCTGCGCGGCGCGGACGTGAGGGAGTGGTCAGAATGTTATTGGAGCGGACAGATGTTAATCCCGAAGCTGCAGACACCCAATATGGTGGAACGCCACTCTGGTGGGCTGCGGGGTGTGGACATGAGGGAGTGGTCAGAATGTTATTGGAGCGAGCGGATATTAATCCCAACACTGCAGACACCGAATATGGTCAAACACCACTCTCGTGGGCTGCGCGGTACGGACATGAGGGAGTGGTCAGAATCTTATTGGAGCGAGCGAATATTAATCCCAACACTGCAGACACCAAATATGGTCGGACACCACTCTCGTGCGTTGCGTGGGGTGGACATGACGGAGTGGTTGGGATGTTATTGGAGCGAGCGGATATTGATCCCAACACTGCAGACACCGAATATGGTCGAACACCACTCTGGTGGGCTGCGCGGCGCGGGGATGAGGGAGTGGCCAGAATGCTATTGGAGCGAGCGGATATTAATCCCAACACTGCAGACACCGAATATAGTCGAACACCACTCTGGTGGGCTGCAGAGTGTGGACGCGAGGGAGTGGTCAGAATGTTATTGGAGCGAGCGGATATTAATCCCAACACTGCAGACACCGAATATGGCCGAACACCACTCTTGTGGGCTGCGAAGTACGGACATGAGGGAGTGGTCAGAATGTTATTGGAGCGAGCGGACGTTAATCCTAACACTACAGACACCGAATATGGTCGAACACCACTCTGGTGGGCTGCCAAGCGCGGGGGTGAGGGAATCGTAAGAATGCTGTTGGGACGAGAGGGTGTCAATACCAACACTACAGACACCGAACATGGTCGAACACCGCTCTGGTTGGCTTTGGAGCGCGGGCATGAGGAAATAGTAAAATTACTATTGCAAAAAGACGATATCGATCCTAATATTGTAGATACTAGATACGGTCGAACACCACTCTTGTTGGCTGCGCAGCGCGGGTATGAGGGAATAGTAAAGTTGCTACTGGAACGAAGGGATCCCAATCCCGACATACCCGGCCCCAGCGGTGAAACAGCCCTTGACTTAGCTGCGCCCCACGAACATGCACGTATTGTGGAATTGCTTTCCCAACCTCGACCCTCCCCTCCCATTCCCATCGATAACCCAAAGGCCCCAACCACTGGGCAGGGAAACCCCTCGAACAACAGTAAGAAAAGAGCAATCCATCCCAGCGATGATAGGAACCAGCGAAAGAGGCACCGGGGAGCCCCCACCTAGGCCGCCGAACCTGCCCTAGAGCCCCTTCTGTTCCCTCCTTCTCACCCGCCCTTCCCGATCACTATTGTCACTTCATAGCTGCTTGTTACGTTATAATGCTGAGGGTCTGTAGGAGAGGGCTCTCTAAACACGAGCTCATGTGCGAGTGTGAATAGAAAAATTAACCCTTGGAGTCCCGTGGCCCAGGTGCACAATCTCTGCTGCCCCCCCCCAACTTCTTGCTCTTTCCCATCTTTATTTTCTTTTCGTCTCTCTCACTTGCCAGTTCAATACCGTTCATCTCTCATTATTAGGCGGCTCATTTTCCTAGTTTTCTTCTCTGGATCTTTTTTTCCTGAGTCCTATATCATGGCGATGCATTATATCTTCCCCCTCTGTATTTTTTTACCAATCTGCCCTTCACAATGTACGATATTCATATGGCTTTGTTACTGTGGGATTGGATTTGGTACGGTAGTGTCTGGTATGCTTATGGGTGTTCACTACTAGCTTGTAATCGGTACGCTGAATTCTAAGTGATTAGCCCCCACCCTGCGGGTAGCATGATACGTTTATCCTACGTGAAGAAGGAATTAAGTAAACATATCGGACTTCGCCGATTCCTTAATAGGATAGCAACTTTTAGCCCCCAGTTAGATTTCTAGCGGCACGAGCGAGAAGCAGACCACCATGCCTCATGAACATAGAAGTTTTTGTAGCAGTGAGTGGGAGGACTAATCACCTGGACGGAGTAGAAACTGCCCTAGAATTCTTAAAATAAAATAAAATTGCTACTCAACCGCCATGATCTACACATATCTATACTCCTCGTCCCGACAATCCAGGAAATCACCGTGAACCGTAGGCTTCCTTATTCATCTCTTCCCTGCACTTCCGGATATGGCTGCACCTCTGCAGATCGTGGACTACCCGCCTATTATGACCAATCCGCAGCGATCTCCTTCTCGGGGTATATGTATAAAAGGCGGGGCAGTTGATTCCCGCAGAGTATAAACTGCGGGAAGATGTTTCCCGCAGGTTGATGGTACGGGGGTGGGGGTGTGACCTAGAGGGTGATATTGGGTGATGGAACTGGGCATGAACAAGGCTAAACGGACAAACGAGATCCTGTATAAAACGAGAAGCTCCTCCCTCATCGGGGTAATTCTGATAAGAAAAAAAGGCACATCGAATCATACTCCACCAACCTCCCAGCGGATACATCCTGTTATTTCTCTCCGCTTCCATTTAATCCAAGCCATCTGTTAAAGAGTTGGGATTTCACCTAAAACTAACATTATCTCTCGACTCTTGATACCCGACATGAAAGCCGGACGCAGTACCCTAAATTGGACTGCCCATATCGTAGGTCACGTGCATGCTGTGCTGTAAGCTAGTGTTCTCCGGAATCATACCCTATCACTCGCAAAGCTCCAAACAGCCAGCCTCGCCTCGCTACTCCATGCTAGGCATACGGTAGCGACGCCGGACATTTCTGACCGTATCATACCGAACGAACGCCGTGTCTGCCGGTGGGTCTTTCCACCCCGGTGAAGCTCAGTTCTGGAGTTGGTACGGATCTTCCTTCCGGCCAGGATGAAGGATCGGGATGAGATGTTGGCGGCTGGTTGGGTCGGCTGACGAGGAGGAGTACGAGTATAATTTGCTGTATAATAGTGATTGGGCGAGACGGCCTTCTCCCGCTGGTACGCGGGGCTTCGTTGCGTCGGGCGGTTTCTTGGTATATCGCCAGCGCGGGTGGGTGAAGTATGGCTCAGGTCTGGCTGGGTAATTGCTCTTATGAGTGACTGATCGTGGACTGGGAAAGATGTGAGAGGGTGATTTCGGGGGGTGTATCTTCTGGTTTTCTGTCGTCGCCTATGACCGGGAAAGTTGGGATACTCATGTGTAAGAGCTTGGGAGTGTGAGTATAGAAGCATAGGAACCCTCGGGACGTCAAGGATGGGTATCTGCGTTGGTAGGATAAGTTTATTGCTGTCGGCTGTCCATTGGTGTTTTGAATAAAAGGATTTTTGACTGTATGTAGCCCTATAGATATAGGAGGAATTTAGTCTTATATCATATTACTTGGAAAGAGATTTGAACTTGGGGAGTCAGAGTCGACTGAGGGCTGAAATCTTTTATGGGGGACGAGAGGTATGGGCTGTTTAACCTTTAGATAAGCATTATGAAATCTGGTTGTGATATGAAAGGTTTCATTTAAAAAGTAAGTTTATGGTAATTGTATTTGGAAAGGGATATCGGCTTGGAGGGTCAAGTGATTGTGGGAATCTGTTGAAAAGGTGTTTATTGGAGAGAGGTTGGAAGGATTTAAAAATGGCCGTCTTGGATTAGCTTTTTTAAACTTTGTGATGGTGAAGCGAACTTTATCTAGGGATGGAATTTATTGTTACAGGTATGATATTGTGTGGTGCTTGTAAATTTTTTGTTTTATTGAATTTTTACCATATGAATTTTTTATTAAGGGTTGTTCTAAAAAGATCTACCGATATGCCCGTTGTTATGATAGATGTCGTGTTTAGTAAAGCCTAAACAGCCTTACCTGTACGTTCAGCCCTTCGTGCTGTGGGGGTGCGTTTCCTGGGGTTATGGAGCCATGGATTGCCCCTCGACTCGAGTATTCGAATATCACTGTCGGGGATGTGTGGTGTGGAACTCATGTCTCGGCCGCAGAGCGCGGGCATGAGGGGATAGTAAGAATGCTATTGGAAAGAGAGGGTCTCAATCCCAACACTGCAGACACCGAATATGGCCGCACACCACTCTGGTGGGCTGCACGTCATGACCAGGAGGGAATAGTAAGAATGCTATTGGAACGAGCGGATATTAATCCCAACACTGCAGACACTGAATATAATAAAACACCACTCTGGTTGGCCGCAGAGCGTGGGCATGTGGGAATAGTAAGAATGCTATTGGAACAAGAGGATATCGATCCCAACACTCCAGATACCCGATATGGTCAAACACCACTCTTGCGGGTTGCGCAGCACGGGTATGAGGGAATAATAAAGTTGCTATTGGAACGAGAGGATCTCAATCCTAACATACCTGGCCCCAGCGGCGAGACAGTCCTTGACTTAGCTGCGTCCCGCGAACATTCAGGTATTGTGCAGTTACTTTCCCTACCTTGGCCCTCCCTTCCCATCTCAATCGAGACTGGAAAAGCCGCAAGGCTAGAGCGGGACGCTCTCCCACAGGGGAGCCTCCCGAAAAACAGTAGGAAAAGAACAATCCATCCTAGCGATGGTGAGAAACAGCGAAAGAAACACCGGGGAGCCCCCACCTAGGCCGCCGGACCTCCTCTCGAGCCCTTTCCATTCTTCCCCGGAGGCCTACCTTTCACCACCGGAGCCCCCCCCCCCTTAATACTCGACCCCTCTTCGCAACAGCGATTCTTCCCTCCGCCACTATTTCCTCCTTAGTTTTCTCTTCTATTCCCTCCTTCCATCCATCACTACTGTAACAGTGTAACTTCATAGCTGCTTGTTACGTTATAATGCGGAGGTGTGTCCCGGGAAAGACGTTCTAAACACGGGTTCATGCGCGAGCGTGAATAGAAAAAATATATCAATCCTTGGAATACCGTGGCCTAGGCCTACAATCTCTGCTCCTCCCCACCATTTCTTCTTGCTCTTTCGCGTCTTTATTTCCTTTATCTCTCTTTTACTCACAGACAAGTAGCTCAACACCGTTTATCATCTTCCATTGTTAGACGGCTCATTTTCTCAGTTTTCTTCTCTAGATCATCCTTTTTTCCTGGAGTCCTATATCATGGCGTTGCATTTTACCTTCCTCTGTGTTTCCTACTAATCCACCCTTCACGATGTATGATATTTATATAACTTTGTTGTTGTGGGGCCGTATTTGGTATGCTAAAGTACGGGGGCAAAAAGATTCGTCCGATACTGGTTTTAGGGCCGGATTTGACATTTTCAAACCGACAATTCCCAACACTGTGTGCATGGAGACACTTCAAATCGATCCTCCAGCTAGAGAATCACAATCTATTCAAACCTCTAGAAGTAGAAGTACAAGGAATCAAAGCTGCTTCCATTGTTCATGATTGCATCAGCCTGTGTGAAAGTGACCAGGATTTTTGTATGGGGCTCCATACAAAAAGGTACATGACAACCAATGCCTTTCTACTTAAACAACCATTTCTCCATCCCTTTGTGATATTTAAGAGTTTTGTAACCCTCATTATATTATCTACGGGTTTTCTGGTGCACAGCCAAATTTTTGTGGATTCTCATAAAGATTGTGGCCTGGGGGAGGGTGGCGAAGTCGGCTGCTTTTGGTGTAAAATGGGCATCGGACGAATCTTTTTGCCCTAGTACTGTAATGTTTGGCATTCTCATGAGTGTTTACTACTCGCTCGTAATGAGCGCGGTGAGTTCTAAGTGGTTAGCATTCCCCCTGCCGTCACCTGCGGGTAGTATAGTACGCTTATCCTATGTGAGGAAGGAACTAAGTAAACATAGCAGACTTCACCGATTCCTTGATAATATAGTATAACACCCGGTTAGATAGCTGGTGGCACGGGCGAGAAGCAGAGCAGGATACTTCCTGAATATGAAAGTGTTTGTGGCGGCGCCTTGGAGGATTAATTACCTCAGTTTAGAAATCGTCCTGGAATTCTTTAAAAGACATTGCTACTCGATCGTCATGACGTACATATATCTCTACTCCTCATCCCCACGATCTAGGAAATCATCGTGAATCATGGGTTTCCTTTTTTATTCCTTCAGCGCATGGCCGGATATGACTTGACTTCTTACAGATCAGGCACTACGGTCTATTAAAACGACCAGTAGCGATCTCCTTCTCGGGGTATATGTACGCAATGAACAGGAGTTAATTCCCGCAGAGTATGAGCTGCGAGAATATATTTCTCGCAGGTTGATGGTTTGGGGGTGAGGGGTATAGCCGGGCGGGTGATAGTGGGTGATGGGACTAGGCATGAACAAAGGCTACACGGACCAGCGAAATCCTGTATAAAACGAAAAGCTCCTTCCTCCTCCGGGTAATTCTGATAGGGGAAAAGGCTCATCGAATGATACTCCACCAACCTCCTAGCGGATATATCCTGTCACTTCGCTCCGGTTCCATTTAATCCAAGCCATCCATTAAAGAGTTGAGATTTCACCCAAAACTAACATTATCTCCCGACTCGTGATGTCCGACATGGAAGTCGGACACAGTACCCTAAATTGGATTACCCGTATCGCAGGTCATCTACTGTACATGTGCTGTATTATACTGTAAATTAGTGTTTCTCAAGAAGCATACCCCATCACTAGCAAGGCTTCTAACTGCCAGCCATGCCTCGCCATTCCATGCCAGGGAATAGCGACGACGGACATTTCTGACCGTACCGAACGAGCGCCGTGTCTGCCGGTGGGTCTTTTCTACCCCGGTAAAGCTCAGTTCTGGAGTTGGTACGGGCCTTCCTTCAGGCCCGGATGGAGGATTGGGGTGAGACGCTGGCGGCTGGCTGGGTCAGTTGGCGAGGGGGGGTACGAGTATTATTTGCTGTATAATAGTGATTGAGCGAGACGGTCTTCCCCCGCTGCTATGTGGAGTTTCGCTGTACCGGGTGGTTTCGTGGTATATCGCCAGCGCTGGTGGGCGAAGTGTGGCCTAGGTCTGGCTGGGTAATTGATCTTATGAGTGACCGAGCGTGGGCTGGGTAAGATGTGAGAGGGTGATTTCGGGGGGTGTATCTTCAGGTTTTCCAACATTACCTATGACCGGGGAAGTTGGGATACTCATGTGTGAGAGCTTGGGAGAGTGAGTACAGAAGCATAGGAACTCTCGGGGCCTCAAGGATGGGTATCTGCTTTGGTAGGGAATAGTATGATATGTCGGCGTTAGCTGTCCATTAGTATTTATATGGAAAGTGTGCTTGAATTTATGTAGCCCTATAGATATGTTGGAAATGGTTGATTGCTGCTCACCATATTAACCCTGGCCGCATATCAGTCCGGCGGCCCCGCACATATCCTACCCCGTTATCTTTCAGACAAAGAAGTCCACCGCTCCTGCGCTCGGCCGGTGGATCGATACATTCAGCGGGAGCAGGTTCTTTCATGCCGCCCGGCATAGGTGCATCGTACGTCGTTGTTGTTCAACAAACCTCCGGCGAGGTACTTGCGATCGGTGAGGAGAACTCATATGCGAGTAGGCTAAGGAGCCTGGAAGAGTTTTCTTTGTTCTTTCCTTTGTTAGCATGATTGTTCTGCATGGAAAGGAAAGGGAGACCTGCGTAGAAGAGCGGGAGCGAGCGTGGAAGATCCAAAGGCCTGCATAGAAGCGGAGGCGTGCATAGAAGAGTGTGGACGTATGTGGTGACCGATGGAAGGATAGGACTCGGTGGATGGAAGGAAGATATCGTTGGTTTTACTTATACTTCTGTCTTCGCCGTCAGTTATGTTAGTTAGAGTGAGTATCGAGAGAGAGAGAGAGAGTGAGTGTGTTGTTGAAGAAAATATTTTCCCCCGCTTCTGTGCGATCGTTTAGTCTTACTCTTTGCCTTGGCATTTATTGTTTCGTTTCACGCCCGGTCACTCGCCGCCGTTATTCACCATCCAACCATAGCCGATTTGCAAAAAGATATAGGAGGAATTTGGGCATGTTTAACTCGGAAAGAGATTTTGTCTTGGGAAGTTAGAGTCGACTGGGGGCTGTTTAACCTTTAGGGAAGCGTTATGAAATCTAGTGGTGATATAACAAATTGCGTGTGAAAAGGAGGTTTTTTGGTGTAATAATTGTATTTGGATAGGTGATTGTCGGAATCTGTGGAAAAGATGTTTATTGGATAGGGGCTGGGATGGTTTATAATAGGGTAAGGTTTTGGATTAGCTTTTTTTTAAACTTTGTGATGCTGTAACGAACTTTATCTAGGTATGGGATTTATTGTTATTGTATGGTATCATACTTGTAAAATTCTTACTTTACTTTATTATTATAAGTGTTGTTCTAAACGGACCTATGCTTGTTGTCGCGTTCAGTGAAGCCCAAACACCCTTGCCTGTACACTCGTGTAACAAAGGTCTTTGCACCCTGGTAAAATTTTATTATTCAACTTGCTTCACCTCAACCACCCCATACCGGTATCCCGTGCTCAAAGCAGAAATGCTATCATGAGTAAATTTACCACATTGCATGTCCCCCCTCAGCCTGAAAATATGATGAAGGATAGAAATTACAAGGTTCTGTTTGAGACATTCTTGTCCCATCACTCAGTCGGGGGTGCCAGGACTTTTGTTACACGACTGTACATTTGGCCCTTCGTGCTGTGGGGGTGCGTTTCCTGGAGTTGTAGAACCATGGATTGCCCCTCCATCCGAATATCCACTCTCGGGGACGTGTGATGTGGAACTCTTGTCTCACAGTCATCAGTGTGTTGGAGTTGATTCAGCAGGAGATGATTGGATCATAATTTTGATGGCTGGAATCCCTCTTTTTTTCAGCCTGGCTTGTCCGAATTCCGTCAAAAGCCCCAATATCGCGACAAAGGTTATCGCTACAACAGTTATCGCTATAGCACATCTGCGCTCGCCGAACACCTTGGACAAACCATGGAGGGCACAACGTATCGACACTCGATCTCGATTGGTAACAACAATGTCAACTCCCATAACGTGACTAATAGTCATAACAATACCGTGAACAATATCGTAGCCGACGAGAACCCAGAAATAATGAAGTGGCTCTCGCCACTCGACCCCAGGGGAAGACATCACGATGTGCGTACAGACAGGATCGACGGTGTGGGGAATTGACTTTTAGAAACAAATGAGTTTCGGGAGTGGAGGAGTAATGGAGGTGGGGCAGATAAGGCAGTCTTATTTTGCAGCGGGAATCCGGGAGTGGGGAAAACATATCTAAGGTAAGTTCCTGATCCATCTGGAAGAAGTAGGAATTATCACCGACGGTCAGCAATATTAGTTCCTTAGTGATCGATGATCTGTGCGATGGACCTTGTGAGGAAGAAATTGCGATCGTGATGTTCTACTGCGACTTCCGCGACCAGAGGGAGCAGACAACCACCAACATCGTAGGAGCCATCCTTAAGCAACTGGTAGTTAGAGGGGAAGTGCTGGAGCATGTGCAAGAGGCCTTTCAGAAGGCGAAAAATGAGGTCGGCGGTCGAGGTCTGCGACTTCCGGATATGGTGCAGCTGCTAAAGCAGGCTGTTGCCACATTACCCAGGGTGTTTATCTGTATTGATGCTCTGGATGAGTGCACTCCTCAGCATCTATTAGGGCTTCTCGTTTCACTAGAGGACGCCCTTCATGAGTCACCGGGGACGCGAATATTTCTCACCGGGAGGCCTCAGGTTCAGGCTGAAATTGAGAACCGCTTCACGGGCAGTGTTATAGTACCGATCAGTCCGAAGGTGCACGACATAGAGAGATACTTGGAGAAGAAGTTAGAGATGGACACGGAGAGTGACGCAATGTCCGATGCTTTGCGAGCGGACATCTTGAGAGTTATTCCACAAAGGATCTCTGGAATGTGCGTAGTGGAATCCTTAGTTCTCATTTCGTGCATAATCTTAGATTGACTAACCACGGTATTTAGATTCCTCCTTGTCTCGTTGGCTATCGACACAATCCTGGGAGGGGTTACCATCTCAGAGAGGAAGCGAAAGTTGAACGAGATGACCAAGGGCAATCATTTGGGGGATGTATATGGGACAACCCTTGAACGAATAAAGGCCCAGAAGGGTAGCAGATCAAGACTCGGGACAGAGGCCCTGATGTGGGTATCGAATTCGGAGCGACCGTTGAAAGATAGCGAGCTATGCCATGCCTTAGGAGTAAATATAGGATCCACGGATCTGGATGTTGAAAACGTTCCTACAATTCGAACACTGATAGGATGTTCTCTTGGGCTCATCACAGTTGAGGCATCCTCCTCCATCGTCCGGCTTGTCCACTTCACTTTGCAAGAGTATTTATCCAGCAATCCGGGGCTGTTCCAAAGCCCACACTCGATGATAGCGGAGGTTTGCTTGACATACCTCAATTTTCGTTGCGTCCGGGAACTTTCGCCAACTCTTGTTTCTGCACCACCGACAGTCCCGTTTGTTGAATATGCTTCTTGTTATTGGGGAAAGCATACGGGGAAAGAGAAGACGGAGAGTGTTACTCAGCTTGCGCTCCAGCTCCTAGTTAGATACGAGGAACATATAGCGTCTCGGCTTCTCTTGCTACATTATTATGAGTATAGATATTATTGGCAAAACCCGAATGATAAGAAGTTTATGCCTAAGGGTTTTACAGGGCTCCATGGAGCGGCATTTCATGGGATCGGGGAGATAGTTCCTGCTTTGTTGGCAACCGGGGGGTGGAGTATTAACGAAAGAGACAACATGGGTCGAACGGCCCTTTCGTGGGCAGCTATAAGAGGCCATGAGGATGTTGTAAAGTCACTATTACAGCAGAAGGATATCGATCCCAACGCCGAAGACACTGAATATGGTCGTCGAACACCACTCTCGTGGGCTGCAGGGCGCGGATATGAGGGTGTGGTCAGAATGTTATTGGACCGAGCGGATATTAATCCCAACACTGCAGACACCTTTTATGGTCGAACACCACTCTCGTGGGCCGCGGAGGGCGGACATGAGGGAGCAGTCAGAATGTTATTGGACCGAGCGGATATTAATCCCAACATTGCAGACACCTTTTATGGTCGAACACCACTCTCGTGGGCCGCGGAGGACGGACATGAGGGAGCAGTCAGAATGTTATTGGACCGAGCGGATATTAATCCCAACACTGCAGACACGGAATATGGTCGGACACCACTCTTGTGGGCTGCGAAGCAGGGACATGAGGGAGTGGTTGGGATGTTAACGTACGGGACAGGGATCCCGCTCGTGACAGGGATCCCGCTCGATGCCAAGAGCCTACCCCACTTTGAAAATAAATCTCCTCAGAAGACAAAAAAAAACATCAGCGCGTACTCCAATCTTCACGATGCCTCGCTTAAACGAATGTCAGCAGAATTCAAGGGAAGCGAATATCCAGGCAGCACTGAAGTCCTACCAGCATAGCGATCAACCTTCAATCAAAGGAACAGCAGAGCGATTTGGAGTCCCGTACTCTACATTGCGTGGAAGAATTCGTGGAGTTCAAGATCGGGTTACTGGACATCGTGCCATGCAGGTGTTGACCGTGTTTGAAGAAAATTCAATGACCCGGTGGTGTGAGAAACTAGATCAATGGGGACATCCTCCACGGTTGGAGCTTGTCAAATCAATGGCTCAAGCACTTGTGCGGCGACGTCTTAAAGAGCATACCTTGGGTAGACACTGGCTGACAAGGTTCCTAAATCGCAACCCAACCCTTGCTTCAAAACTCAGCAGTCGAATAGATAGGCAGCGAGCCCGTGCGGATGATCCTAAGATTATCAAAAACTATTTTCAAAAGGTTAGCCTGCCAACTCTATCCCAGTTAAGATCTGCCAGTGAGTTCCCAAGCATCCTATGAGCTACGATTCTGCCGATAAGCCCTCATGTCAAGGACCCTGCAGTCTACCCCCTCCCAAGAGTCATCTAATTGGGTTTACCGGACTGCATTACAATATGAGGCGGTGATGGTAGGTGCCTGCCCTCCCACGGCCGCTTGGAACCGGACACTACTTCTTATGGTAGGCATTGGCAAGCAAATAAGAGGTAGTGTCTAGATGCCGAATTAGTAAAGGAATACAGTATAGCATATACTAGAAAAAGGTGGACACAGTACCCAATGGGGTAGACAACCGAGTGCTTTCTACATTTTACAAAACTCCGCTCGGTGGACTCATTTCACATTCTCATTCGCTGGAAAATTAAGAGTTAATATATACTAATAAATATTGAGTAGTTAAATAAGACAATTAAGGACTATGCGATTGAGCCATGCAATATGTATAATATGGATGAAAAGGGATTCATGATGGGGGTGGCTCTGAGATGTAAAGTGATCTGTAAGCGGGGGCGGCGATCACCAAAGTTGACACAGGATGGGATCCGTGAATGGGTAACTGTTGTAGAAACAGTAAGTGGGGATGGGCGAGTTCTACGGCCTATGATAATCAACAAGGGTACTGCACACTATATGGGGTGGTATGCTGGACTCAAAAAAAAAGATTTGGCTAGCTTCGGAATCTCAGAGAAGGGGTGGAATACGGAAAAAACTGGCTTGATTTGGTTAAAAGATACATTCGATGTGGAGACAAGAGAACGGTTGGTGATTCCCAAAGTCCTTTTGAATATCCTTCTTCTATTCCAGTTACCTATATAAATCAAGCTATATAGTCCAAGTGATAGTCTTTGTACCTTCTCTTGGATTATTCAAAGCTCTGAAATCTGCTGCACAACTAGTTCACACAAGTTCGTTATGAGGCAGATTGTATTGTGATACTAGATTACTGACATGCAATGTTCGAGATCAGAGCAGGAAGTGGCTTTCGTCTATTGCTACTTGACGGGCATGCATTGCACTTCAATTGGGAGTTTTTTGACTTCTGCCTCTCCAATAAAATCATTCCGCTTTGTCTTCCGGCACACTCAACTCATCTCCTCCAGCCTTTAGATGTCGGGCTTTTCTCTCCCCTACAACGCTTTTATTCTAATGGTTTGGATGAGTGGATACGGCGTGGTAATCATGGTCCATGCTTTACAAAGGGGGATTTTCTTCCGTGAGTATTGGTTTTCTTATTTTTAACAATTTAAATCTAACTAATTTAAAACAAATAGGGTGCTGATGCCAGCTCGTGAACTTACCTTTACTACTAAGAATATCCTCAGTGCTTGGGAAGCAGCTGGAGCAATTCCTGTAAACCCGCGCCGGGTTTTAAAATCTGAGACACGGAAAAATAGCAAAGGTGTCTCACTGCCTATGCCTTCACAACCATCCACCTCCTGCCGTGTTCCAAAGACACCCCGAGCGGTGAGCCGCGATACAAGGTCCGCAATTGCCCTCATTTCACGCAATACTCCTAGCTCAAAAAAGCTCAAGGCCCTTTTGTCTGGTCTGTCTGAGGGCTTTCAACAAGCGATTGCAGACAGGGTCTTGGAGGAAGAAAGTCATCAACAGTACCGTGAACTTGTGGGCAAAGGGCAGCGAATAAAAACATCAGACCGCCGGAAGCTCACAGAGGCTACAGTTGTTACTACGGAGACTGTGCTTAGTCTAAGAGAGAATCGGGAGCGCTTAGATGCTGAAAAGGGGGCAAGGAAGGCACGAAAGCTTACTAAACTTTTAGATTCCCTCTCTCTCACCAGCAAGCCACCAAAATCACCCCCAAAGAATAAGAAGAAGCGTGTTCCTCCTACCAAGGAGGTACCACAAACAACAAACTCAGGTGAGGAGTCTACGGACTGGGAGGAGGGAAATGATAGCGATGGTAGCATCTACCAGGGACCTTCTCAGGTGGCTCCTACTAGTACAGTCGGTAGGGTGGGGAAAGAGGGGCTTGGTTTACAGGGACCACTCCCAGAGGAAGATGGGAATGCATTTCAAACTGTTCGGAGGTCTTCACGATTTTTATAATTATTTGATAAATGTATATGAGACATGGGATTGCGCAATCCGGGGGCCGAGCGGGATCTACGTCCCGAGCGGGAACCCCGTACGGTACGTTA
>Ga0307509_10005998_pt1 | contig 16593 bp, 17 predicted proteins | sample 10_EM_MG_FD_202245 | JGI IMG/M metagenome (GOLD analysis project Ga0307509, IMG submission 202245) | Populus trichocarpa ectomycorrhiza microbial communities from riparian zone in the Pacific Northwest, United States - 10_EM | ecosystem: Host-associated > Plants > Roots > Unclassified | place... | reverse complement strand
CACCGTCCGCCAGGTCGCCGCCGGCAACACGGTCATGGACCCCGACGTGGTCACCAAACTCGGCCTCGACCCCTCCGAGGACGACAACCGCCGGATCCTGGCGGTACTCGCCCACCTGGAGGGCTGAGCCAGCGGCGTCGGCCCGCGCGGAGGCCAGAAGCAGGAGACGGGCGGGCCTTGACCGCCACGCCGGTTACCAGGGTCCGTGGTATTCCAGGCCCAGGACCAAGGCCGCTGTCGCGGTGCCGAGGAACACGATCCCGCCCACGATGTTGCGGGAGCCGAGGGGCAGTCCGCGAACAAGTCATCTCCGTTTCTGTGGTGAGTGGCGCTGTCGGGCAGCCCGTTGCACCATGCGCTTCGCCTGTAAGAGGGGCCGGTGCCTCGTTTTCGTGACATCGGCGAGCGGTCGGGCGTGCCCAGCGGAGAGAACCAGGGAGATGGCACCGCGGGCGCGTGGAGCACGGCGGCCGGTGTACGGCACGGGGTCCCGGCAACGCCGCAGGTGACAGTGGTAACGGTGCTCATTGCAGGCTTTGGAGAAACCCTCCGGGGCGCGGTTGACTTGCTCTCCGCCGACGCAGAACCGCGACTCCTGGGAGCTCCCGTGTCCGACCATCACGACCACGAGCACGGCGGCCACGACCACGAGAGCGGTGGTGGTCATTCCGGTCACTCCCACGGGGTGTCCGCGGACGCCGACCGGCGCTGGCTGACGATCGCCCTGGTGCTGATCAGTGTGTTCATGCTCGCCGAGGTCGTGGTCGGGGTGGCGGCCAACTCGCTGGCGCTGATCTCGGACGCCGCGCACATGCTCACCGACGTCGCCTCCATCGTGCTGGCCCTGGTCGCGATGCGACTGGCGGCCCGCCCGGCGAAGGGGCACTTCACCTACGGCCTCAAGCGCGTGGAGATCCTGTCCGCGCAGGCCAACGGCCTGACCCTGCTGCTCCTTTCGGTGTGGCTGGCCTACGAAGCGGTACGTCGCCTCGTCTCCCCGCCGGAGGTCACCGGCGGCCTGGTCCTGGTCACCGCCCTGGTCGGAGTGGCGGTCAACCTGGTGGCCACCTGGTGCATCTCCAGGGCCAACCGCACCTCGCTGAACGTCGAGGGCACCTATCAGCACATCCTCACCGACCTGTTCGGCTTCATCGCCACGGCCGTCGCCGGAGCCGTCGTCCTCACCACCGGCTTCGCCCGCGCGGACGCGATCGCCTCCCTGCTCGTGGTGGTCCTGATGCTCAAGGCGGGCTACGGCCTGGTGCGTGACTCCGGACGGATCTTCCTCGAAGCCGCGCCCGCCGGGATCGACCCCGACGCCGTCGGTGACCGCCTGGCCGCGCAGGACACCGTGGTCGAGGTGCACGACCTGCATGTCTGGACGATCACCTCCGGCCAGAGCGCCCTCTCCGCCCACGTCCTGGTCGAGCCGGGCGGCGACTGCCACGCCGTGCGCCGCGGCCTGCAGAAGATGCTTCTGGAGGACTACCGCATCAGCCATGCCACGCTGCAGGTCGACCACCTGGGCGAGGACACCCCGGACCTGCTGCAGATCACCAGTGCCACCGGCGACGACCGGGACGGGCACTGCGACGACGCCCACGGTCCCGTCCACCGACCGGGCCCGCACGACCACTGACCGCACGACCACTGACCGGCCGACCACTGACCGGCCGACCACTGACCGCACGACCACTGACGGCCGACCACTGACGGCCGACCACTGACGGCCGACGGCTCATGAGTACAGGATTTCCTGAATTCAGAATCTCCTGTACCGTCGCCGTATGCTGAGTCTCGCCTCCGAGGTCGAGGTGCTGGCCCGTTTCGGCCGTGCCCTCGCCGATCCGATCCGCTGCCGTCTGCTGCTCGCCCTGCGCGAGGCCCCGGCCCACCCTTCCGATCTGGCGGAGGAGTTGGGCATCTCCCGGACCCGGCTCTCCAACCATCTGGCGTGTCTGCGCGACTGCGGTCTCGTCGTCGCCGTGCCGGTGGGCCGCCGTACCCGCTACGAGCTCGCCGATCCCCGCCTCGGTCACGCGCTGCAGGATCTGCGGACGGCGGTGCTGGCGGTGGAGAGCGACCGCACCTGCCCGGACGCCGACGCGAAGGGCTGCTGCTGATGAGCGCCGGGACACCCCTGGCCCCGCCGGGCCCTTCGCCGGTCCGCCGCGACCAACTAACCCGCCGCATACGGCTGTTGGTGGGCGCGACCATCGCGTACAACGTCGTCGAGGCGGTCATCGCCCTGGCCGCCGGGACCGCCGCCTCGTCCAGCGCGCTCATCGGCTTCGGTCTCGACTCCGTGGTGGAGGTGTCCTCGGCGGCGGCGGTCGCCTGGCAGTTCTCCGCGCCTGATCACGCGGTGCGCGAGGCCCGGGAGGCGCGGACGCTGCGGATCATCGCCCTCTCGTTCTTCGCCCTGGCGCTCTACGTGGCCGCGGATTCCGTACATGCCTTCGTCGGGGCCGGCGAGGCGGACCGTTCGTTCGCCGGTATCGCCCTCGCCGCCGTGTCGCTCGCGGTGATGCCGTTCCTGTCCGCCGCCCAGCGCCGGGCCGGGCGCGAACTGGGTTCGGCGTCGGCCGTCGCCGACTCGAAGCAGACCCTGTTGTGCACCTACCTTTCGGCGGTGCTGCTGACCGGCCTGGTCGCCAACGCCGTACTCGGCTGGTCCTGGGCCGACCCGGCGGCCGCCCTGGTGATCGCGGCCGTCGCGGTCAAGGAGGGCCGCGACGCCTGGCAGGGCAAGGGGTGCTGCGCTCCGACTTCCGCCGCAGTACTGCCCGTTGAGGCCGAGGCGGATCCATGCGGCTGTCGGCCGGGCTGCGCGTGCTGTGCCTGACCAGGACCCGGCGGCTGACCACAGCCGGACGCGGTCGAGGGCTCGTACGGATCAAGATGGCATCCTGGCCCGCATGGCCGAACAGATCGACGCTCCGCTCGCCGATGCCGAACTGACCGCTTTCGTCAAGGCAGTTCGACAGGATCCCGGGCCTCCCGCCCGGATCGTGGGCGCGGTGGAGTTGCGTCGCGCGCAGCGACTCCGTGCCCAGGCCCGGCCGCCGGGGCCCGAGATCGCCCACGTCGAGGATCTGACGGTCGGCTCGGCCGGCGTGGGGGCCCGCCTCTACCGGCCCTCGGTGCAGGGCGGGCCGCTCGTGGTGTTCCTGCATGGCGGGATGTGGACGATCGGCGATCTGGAGTCGCACGACCGGGCATGCCGGCGACTGGCGCTCGGTGTCGGGACGGCCGTGCTGAGCGTCGACTTCCGGCGGGCTCCGGAGCACCCGTGGCCGGCCGCCGTCGACGACTGCGTGGACGCCATCCGGTGGGCGGCGGCAGGTGGAGTTCCCGGGGGCGCGGGCCCGATCGTCGTCATGGGTGACAGTTCCGGCGGCAATCTCGCCGCGCTCGCCTGTCTGCGCCTGCGTGACGAGGGCGGACCGCTGCCGGCCGCCCAGGTGCTGCTGTACCCCAACACCGATCTGACGCTCTCCTGTCCCAGCACGCGGTCGAAGGGCACGGGCTGGGGCCTGACGACCGACGACGTGGCATGGGGCGCCGAGCAATGGGTCCCCGATGCGGCCCGGCGCGCCGACCCCGAGGTCAGCCCGCTGCACGCCGTCGACCTCGGCGGCCTGCCGCCCGCCGTTGTCGTCACCGCCGAGCACGATCCCCTTCGGGACGAGGGCGACGCCTATGCCGCTCGGCTGGCCGCCGCGGACGTTCCGGTCGGCCATCGCCGCGAGGCCGGGATGGTCCACGGATTCCTCACCCTCGACACCCTCTCGCCGGCCGCCGCGGCAGCGGGAGAGAGGGTGTTCGCGGACGTCATCGCCCTGCTCGGCGACGTCCGCTTCCGCTGACGCCTCGTCGAGCGGCGGCCGCCTGTCCGCGATCCGCGTCGGCTGCGGTGGGGTCACCGGTGTCGTCGCGGGTTCCGGGTTTCGTGTAGAGGACTTCGCGGACCTGCTCCGCCGCGCGCAGGATGCTCTCGCTGATGAAGTCGCTGAAGCGGGCGATGTTCTCCAGGCGGGCGGCGGCCGGGCTGTCGCGGCCGAGGACACCGACGCCCCGGCGGGCAATCTCGGCGACCTGGGCGGTGCCGCGGGCGCTGGCGATGGTCGACTGGTACCAGACGTCGTCGTCGACGTAGTAGCGCTCGCGGCGGCGGTCGTCGCGCGACCGGCTGACGAGGCCCTGCTCTTCGAGGAACGCGATCGCCTTGGAGACGGACGCTGCGCTGACCTGGAGGCGCTGGACGAGTTCGGACGCGGTGAGGCTCCCCGCGTCGGCGATGAAGAGGCAGGTCAGTACGCGGGCCGACATCTTGGGCAGGCCCTGTTGCATCAGGAGGGTGGTGAACGCCTCCTCGTACTCGCGCACGGCCTCGTCGTCGCGCCCGCGGTCCCGCACCGGCGCCCCCTGTCCCGGGGGTGGGGTGTGCCTGCGCCGGTGGGCGCGGCGTTCGGTGGCGCGGTGGGCCAGGTCGGCGCGGTAGGTGGTGGGGCCGCCGTTGCGCATCACCTCGCGCGTGATCGTCGAGGTCGGGCGGTCCAGGCGGCGGGCGATCTCGGCGTAGGGGAGGCTGTCGGCCAGTCCCAGCGCGATCTGCTGACGTTCCTGCTGGGTGAGCCTGCCTCCCGGCATCGCGGTCTCCTCGGTGATCCTTCGTGGCGGTCCCTGATGTCCTCACCATAGCGTTCACTTTCCATCCATTGCAATGGACGACTTACTCGTCGTTGCATTATCTCCGAGTCCGTTGCAACGATATCTAGGCTCTGATCTGCATATACACACATCCGATGCAACGAGTGTGTTGCCCAATCAAGAAAGGCAACGTAGCGTTTCTGGTGTCAGAAAGAACGAACCGACACCGACACCCGGAGCACACGATGCAGAAGTTCGACACCACCGCCCCGATCTCCGTCGTCCTGGACATCCCCGCCGGACGCGTCCAGTTCATCGCCGCGGACCGCGCCGACACCACCGTCGAGGTCCTGCCCGCCGACCCGTCCAAGAGCCGCGACACCAAGACCGCCGAGCGGACGGAGGTCGCCTACGCCGACGGTGTCCTGCGCATCACGACCCAGGCCCCCGACACCAAGCTCTTCGGCCCCGCTGGATCCCTGGAGGTCACGGTCCAGCTGCCCGCCGGCTCCCGTATCGAGGGCACGGCCGCCGGTGCCGAGCTCCGTGGCGTCGGACGCCTCGGTGACGTCGCCTTCGAGGGCGCGTACCGCCGGATCAAGATCGACGAGGCCGCGGGCGTCCGCCTCACCGCGGTCGACGGTGATGTCGAGGTCGGCCTGCTGGGCGGCCCCGCCGAGATCAGCACCGCGAGGGGCGGCATCCGGATCGGCGAGGCCGTGCGCGGCACGGTCGTGCTCCGTACCGAGTCCGGCGACATCTCGGTCGGCGCCGGCGCCGGTGTCTCGGCCGCCCTGGACGCCGGCACCGGCTACGGCCGCGTCAGCAACTCCCTCAAGAACGACGGCACCACCGCACTCGACATCCGCGCCACCACCTCCCGCGGCGACATCACCGCCCGCAGCCTCTGAATCACCCCGAGCCAGAAGCCGTACCAGAAGCTCTCACGCGACCAGGAGGAACAGAACATGACGAAGAACAGCACCTCCTCGACCGGTTCGACGTGGACCGGCATGGTGCCGGTCGACGACACGGCCCTGGCCGTCACCGACAGCGGTGGTGGCGGAATCCCCGTGGTCTATCTCAACGGCCAGTTCGCCACCCAGGGCTACTGGGGGCGGGTCATCGCCGAACTGGGCACGGAGTGGCGGCACATCACCTACGACGAGCGGGCCCGCGGCAGGAAGTCGAAGCGTTCCGCGGACTACTCCTTCGAGGCCGCCGTCCGCGATGTCGACGCCGTCCTCGCGGCCCGGGGCGTGGAACGGGCGCTGGTGGTGGGCTGGTCCTACGGGGCGTTCGTCGCCGCGCACTGGGCCGCCCGCAACCCCGAACGCGCCCTGGGCGCGGTCCTGGTCGACGGCGCGCAGCCGCACGACTGGCTGGACGAGGCCATGGAGCAGCGGATCCGGAAGACCTTCCGGCGGCTGAACCTGTTCATGCCGCTGCTGCGCCCGACGGGCCTGACGCCGCGGATGAACGCCGGGCAGCTGGCGGAGAGCAACATCGAGCTCGGCAGGATCGCCCGCGAGCGGGAGTTGGGCCCCGTCCTGGACAGCATCACCGTCCCGGCGCGCTATGTCGTCGCTTCGGGGGCGTCCCTCGGCAGCAAGGGCGACGAGCAGGAACAGATCCGCGCCAGCCTGGACGGCGTGGTCGCCCGCAACGCGAACATCGAGATCAGCGCGAAGGTCGCCAGCAATCACGGGGCGATCCTCAAGAAGGACGCCCCGGCCGTCGCCGACGCCGTACGCGAGGTCGCCGCCCTCGACCGTGACCGGCGCTGACAGCACGAGTCTCCGAGGCGGCCCTCAGGCCCTCGCGCACCTCACCGGAACTCGGCGAAGCGTGGCCGCAGTGCGGCGAGGAGGGCGCCGAGCGCCCAGGGCAGCAGTCCGGTGACGTCCGAGCGGCCGGCGCCGGCGAACCCGTCGAAGTGCCGTTCGTTGATGGCGGTCACCTTGTCCAGCGCGTCCATCCAGGCTTCGAAGTGCGCGTTCGACGTGCCCGGCTCCCAGCCCATGCAGAACTCCACGGCCTCACGCTGCTTTCCGGCCGCCAGCAGCGCCCGGATCCGGCGGTCGTCGCGCTGGTAGACGGCGTACGTCTCGACGGTCCTTTCGGCCGCGACCCGTTCACCGCCGAAGGTGATGTTGTCCAGCTCGCGCCGGAACTCGCCGGTGAAGCGGAGGTCGTGGTGGTCGGTCCGGTACGCCTGCCAGGTGGCGGCGAGTCGCGCGTCGTAGGTCGAGAGGGTCGCGCCCTGCAGCCCGTACAGCTCCTGGGACTTGGCGAGGAACGACCCCGCGTACCGGTCACGGCGCTGCGGGTCCAGGAGGTAGCGGCTCTCGTCGGCGTTCGCGTCGTAGGCGATCGCTCGGGCCCGGGAGAGCGCGACGACGGAGTCGAAGGCGTCGCGGCGGGCGCCGCGCAGGTTCTCGGCGGTGGCGGAGAGCAGTTGGGTGCCGAGGAGGACGGCGAGGAGCGCGCAGGCGGTGGCGGCCAACATGCCGGTGTTCAGGGTCCGTTGGAACCGGCGGGACAGGTACCACTGCAGCAGACCGAGTACGGCGAGCAGCAGTACGCCGAGCGCGACGACGGCGACGAGTTGGGCGGAGAGCGCGGAACCGGCCGCCGTGTACTCCGAGTTGAAGACCGTGTTGTTGGAGTTCACCAAGTCCCTCGCCTCGGGGAGCAGTTGGCGCTGCAGCAGGTCCGTCGCCCTCCGGTAGTCGGCAAGCGCGGACGTCTTGCCGCCGGTGCGGTCGTCGTTCTCCAGGGAGCGGCCCACGAGTTCCTGGTACTCGGCGAAGGAGTCGGTGAGGGACTCGACGGTCTTCTCGTCTGCGCGGTCGCCCTGCGCCGCCACGGCGAGGGTCCGCAGATCGTGCCCGATCCCGTCCCGGGCGTCGCCGTAGAACCCGACCGCCTTCTCGTACGGCGTCTGCAGTCGTCCCCTGCCCGCGTCGCCGTTGGCGAGCAGGAGGTTGGCGACCTGCGCGTCCATGTCGTTGAGGGCGAGTTCGAGGTCGGCGGCGCTGGTGGTGCGGGGCGCGTCGCGACCGGTCACGGTGTTCCAGGTGCCGGACGCGGCGAGACCGGCCAGCGTGAGGAGCACGATCAGGGCGGCGGCGAGCAGGAGCGTGGCCGCGCGCAGAAGGCGCAGCCGGGCGGGCACATGGGCCCAGTAGCGGCTGTGGAGAGCGGCCCGCGCGGCCACGGTCCGGTGCCGGAGGCGGCTCCCCGGGGCACCCGGCCGCGGATCGGGGGCGCCCGCCGGCGGGACGACCGCTTTCTCCTGCGGCGGCGCGGCAACCTCGGGCCGAGGTCTCCGCGATGTTCCGGCCGTGATGGTCACGGTCCCTCCCCTGCCACGCCACGGACGGTCGTCCGTCCCCCGTGTCGATCAGTCTGGGACCGGAAGCGGCCTGGAATGACGCGCGTTGACACCCTCCTGACGCGTTCTCAGGTGTGCTTGACGGGACCTTGACGGCATCGCCTCCCGGGCTGCCGACCGGTCTCGTCGGTCCGCACCGGCGCCAATCAGCGGGGCGAAGAGAGAATGAACGGCATGTCGAACTGCCCGAACGGTCACCGGTCCGAGACCGACGACTGGTGCGAAGTGTGCGGCCACCGCATGTCCACCTCACCCACGCCGCTCGCGGCGCCCGCGCCGTCCGCCGCCGAACTCTGTCCCGACTGCGGATCGCCCCGCGCGGACCTCTCCCGGTTCTGCGAGGAATGCCGCTACGACTTCGTCACCCGGGCCGGCCGCGGCGCCACCGAGGCGACCTGGACCGCGATCGTCCGTGTCGACCACGACTACTTCGCAAGGGTGATGGCCCGCAGCGAGCCCGAGGACCAGGGGCTGTACGTCCCCGCCCACTCCCCCGACCTCCATGTCCCGCTCACCCGCGGCGTGATCACGATCGGCCGTCGTCACCGGTCCACGGGCGAGATCCCCTCCATAGACCTGGAGAGCGGCTCCGGGGACCCGGGCGTCTCCCACGAACACGCCCTCCTCGTCCGGCAACCGGACTTCACCTGGTCCCTCGTCGACAAGGGCTCCACCAACGGCACCACGGTGAACGACGCCGACGACTCCGTCCCGCCCTATGTGCCCGTGCCGTTGAAGAACGGTGACCGCGTCCACGTCGGACTCTGGACGACGATCACCGTCCACCGGGACTGACCCCGCCGCTACACCTCGATGTGCCAGCCCATGATGACCGTACGGTCGCGGGGCAGTCCGAAGTGCTCGGCGGCGTCGGCCGTGATGTGGGAGGTGGCGATGAACAGCCGTTTGCGCCAGGGCGCCATCGTCGGTGCCGGGCCGCGCCGGAGCTCGATCGTCGACAGGAAGTACGACGCCTCGTCGAGCAGCAACGGCCCCTCCGTGTCGGCCGGTTCGAGCAGCGCCAGCGTGCCGGGCACGTCCGGTGTCTCCATGTAGCCGAACCGGGCGGTGACGTGGACGATGCCGTCGTCGGCGTAGCCGAGGCCGTCGACGACGATCCGCCGGTCGACCGGGACGCGGGGCACGGGCTCGGTCTCGATGGAGAGGATCACGACCTGCTCGTGTCGCACATGGTTGCGTTCCACGTTGGCCCGCATGGCGAGCGGCGCCGTCTGCTTGCCCCGGTTGAGGAACACCGCCGTGCCGGGGACCTGGAGCACCGGCCGTTCCCCGCTGCGGAGTTGGTCGACGAACTCGTGCAACGACCCCTCGTGCTCGGCCCGTTCGGCGGTGACGACCTCACGGCCGCGCTGCCAGGTCGTCATGACGGTGAACGCGGTGATGCCGATCAGCAGCGGCAGCCACGCGCCGTAGACCAGCTTGGTCAGGTTGGCCGCCACGAACAGCAGGTCGACCGAGAGCAGCAGGGTCGCGCCGGTGACGATGAGCCACACGGGAGTGCCCCATTTCGCGCGGGCGACGTAGAAGAACAGCAGGGTGGTGATGGTGATGGTGCCGGTGACCGCCATGCCGAACGCGAAGGCCAGCGCCGCGGAGCTGCGGAACGCGAAGACCAGGGTGAGGACGGAGACCATCAGCAGCCAGTTGATCCAGGGGACGTAGATCTGGCCGATCGTGGACTCGGAGGTGTGCGCGATCCGCAGCCTCGGCAGATAGCCGAGCTGGGCCGCCTGGGAGGCGACCGAGTAGGCGCCGGTGATCACCGCCTGGGAGGCGATGACCGTGGCCGCCGTGGCGAGCAGGACCATCGGCCACCGTCCCCAGTGGGGCACGAGGAGGAAGAACGGGCTGCTGATGTTGTCAGGGTTGTCGAGGATCAGCGCGCCCTGGCCGAAGTAGCTCAGGATGCAGGCGGGGAAGACGAGGAACAGCCAGGCACGGGTGATGGCCCGGCGGCCGAAGTGGCCCATGTCCGCGTAGAGGGCCTCCGCACCGGTGACCGCGAGCACGACCGCGGCGAGCGCGAAGAAGGCGGTGCCGAAGTGGCCGAAGAGGAAGCCCAGCGCGTAACTCGGCCACAGCGCGCGGAGGATGGCCGGGTGGTCGACGATGCCGACGACACCGCACGCGCCGATGGCCGTGAACCAGAGGATCATGATCGGCCCGAACACCCGGCCCACCGCGGCGGTTCCGCGCCGCTGCACCAGGAACAGCACCACGATGATCACCGCGGTGATCGGCACGACCGCGTCGTCCAGCGACGGCTCGACGACCTTGAGTCCCTCGACCGCCGACAGCACCGAGATCGCCGGGGTGATCATGCTGTCGCCGAAGAAAAGCGAGGCGCCGAAGATGCCAAGTCCGGTCAGGACGAGGGCAGTTCGGCCGCCGCGCTCTGAACCCCACCGTCGCAGCAGGGTGATCAGCGCCATGATGCCGCCCTCGCCCTCGTTGTCGGCACGCATCGCCAGCAGCACATAGGTCACCGTGACGATGACGACCACCGACCAGAACACCAGCGACACCACCCCGTACACGTTCTGGGTGCTGACCGGGACCGGGTGCGGGTCGCTCGGGCTGAACACGGTCTGGAGGGTGTAGATCGGGCTGGTCCCGATGTCGCCGAAGACGACACCGAGAGCACCGATCACCACCGCGAGCCGTACCGCGTCCCGAGCACTCCCGTGTCGAGTCCCCGACGGGTCCGCCTCGGCCCCCTGCCGGCCATCGGCCATGGTGATCCTCCTCCTCGCGGACCGCGGTGCGGCCGGGCCCAGTGCGTCGGAGCGGACACTACCGACGCCCCGGCGCGATCACCCGCAGGTGTGGCCCGCTCCGCCTCGAATCGTGTCGGCGTGCGAGGCCGCATCGGCGTTCAGGTGCGATGACATGGACGTCGAGCGGCCCGATGCGCTGCTCGCCGAGCGGATGCACCAGCGAGAGGTCGACGCCTCGATGCCCATGGCCGTCCGCGATGACATCGGTGTTCAACTCCCGTTCGCGGGGCGTCACGTCGTCGTCTCTCCTGCCCCCGCAGGGTCCCGTGTCCAACGCATCCGAGGCGGCTAACACCGTGTAGGCCGCCTCGCGTTCGCCGTGCGAGCCGGGGCGGGGAACCGCGACCGGACGGGTGGCCGGGGCCCATTCGCGCAGGACGTCGCCCTCGTCCGGACGTTCGGCGCCCGTGAGCGTCTTCAACAGGGTGGCCCTGCCCGCGCCGTTGTGTCCGACGAGCGCCGGCACCTGGCCGGGGACATCGCGGCGGAGTCTGATCGATGCTGCTCGCCGAGGACGGCACCCCGCTGGCCGGGGACAGGGGACATCAGCAGACTGACGATCAGCGTCGGCGCCGATCAACTACGGCGCATCCCGGAGGTCATCGCGGTGGCCGGCGGCGCGTCCAGGGCCCGGGCCGTCCGCAGCGTGCTCCGCGGCGGACCGGCCCGTTCGGTGGTGACGGACGAGAGCGCGGCACGACTCCTCATTGATTCGCATCAGTAGATCGACCGGTTCGCGCCGTGCTCCGCCTAGTAGCTGTCGTAGCTGGGCCTGCCGTTCGGCCGGTAGACACCGACGACGGTGCCGCTCTTCGTCGTGGAGACGCTGACCGGCTCCAGCCCGGTGGCGATGGTTCCGTCGGCGAACAGTCGCTTGCCGGTGCCGATGATCACCGGGTGGATGGTCAGCCGGTACTCGTCGACGAGGCCGTGCCGCATGAGGGTCTGGGCGAGGTCGCCGCTGCCGACGACGTTGATGGAGCCGCCGTCGGACGCCTTCAACTCGCGTACGGCATCGACGATGTCGCCCTCCAGCAGCGTGGAGTTCTGCCACTCGACGGATGTCAGGGTCCGGGACGCGACGTACTTGTGCATGCTGTTCATCCGGTCGGTGAACGGGTTGGCCGGATCGGCGGTCGGCCAGTACGACGCGAAGATGTCGTACGTCTTGCGGCCCAGCAGCATCGCGTCGGAGTGCTCGTACCAGCCGCCGACGGCCGCACCGACCTCGTCGTCGGACACCGGTTTCTGCCAGCCGCCGTGCTCGAAACCGCTCTCGGCGTCCTCGGCCCGGCCGCCCGGCGCCTGCATGACACCGTCCAGCGTCAGAAACGTGCAAACGATGATCTCGCGCATGGTGCGCTCCCTTCGTCTCGTCGACGGGTAGACCGCGCGACCGCCGAAGACTCATCGGTGCACGACCGATGACAGGGCCAGCTTCGAGAAGAACACCGAGGCCGATCTCGCCGCCATCGACTCGATCCTCCCCTACGGCGGCTTCGGCGCCCGCTACGCCGAAGGCCACGTACCCGACTGGATCTGACATCGCTCCGGCCCGGCCCCTGTCGGGAGGGCCCGCGCGGACTCACATCCGGGATCTCAGTACGTCGACCTCGCAGCCCGGCGCGAACGGGTCGAAGCCGTGCTCGGTCAGCCAGCGCACCACCAGCAGGCTGCGCACCGACCACCATGCGCGGATCACGTCGAGGTCGATGTCGGTGCCGTAGCCGGCGAGGAGGTCGGCGAGGTGGTTCTCGTGTCCGAGCGTGAACGTGGCGAGGTCGTACAGGGGATCGCCACGGCCCGCCTCGGACCAGTCGATGATGCCGGTGACCTCGTCGCTGTCGACGAAGACGTGCGCGATCTGCAGGTCGCCGTGGGTGAACGCCGGAGTCCAGGGCCGGAGTGCGGCCTCGGCGATCTCGCGGTTGCGGGTGACCAGGTCGGCGGGCAGGACACCGTTCGTCACGAGGGACACGCACTCGGTGTCGAGTTCCGCTGTCAGCGCGTCGATGCTCCGGCCGGCCCCGCCGGGTCGGGGCGGCAGGGGCGCTTCGTGCAGTTTCCGGATGGCGGCGCCCGCCGCGGCCCACGCCGTCGGCGACCCGGTCGCGGGTCCGCCCAGGCGTCCGAGCGTCGTCCCCGGGACTGCGGCGAGCGCGAGCACATGCGGTTTGTGCCACAGGATCTGCGGGGTCGGGACCGGCACAAGGGACAGCGCCTCGACCTCGTTGCCGATGCGCGCCTGATCGGCGTCCACCTTCAGGAACATGTCACCGACGCGCAGGGTGGTGCGCTCGGAATGGGCGACGACGACTTCGACCTCATCCATGGGCGACCAGTATTCCGGGGACGATCGCCGACGTCGCCGGGGTTTTCGCGAGGGCTCACGCGAAGGCGCTGTGGCCGGTCACATGCCGTCCGACGACGAGGGTCTGGATCTCGGCCGTGCCCTCGTAGGTGACCAGCGCTTCCATGTCGCACAGATGGCGGACGACGTGGAAGTCCAGGGTGATGCCGTTGCCGCCGAGGACGTCGCGTGCGAGTCGGCCCGACATGGCGTGCCTTGACGCTGCAGAAGTACTTGGCCAGTGCGGCCATGGTCTCCGTCATGGTCCCTTCGTCGATGAGGCGGCCGAGCCGTATGCAGAACCCTCGGCACTGCCGCCGTCTGGTCCTGGTCAGTACGGCGACCGGCTGGCTGATGGTCCCCGCCCAGCCGCGGGTACTGAGCAGGATGATCACACCGAGGCGGTACCGCGGCACCGGGTACGCGGCCACGATCGCCTCGTCGATCTACGGCGGACAACTGCGCGACGATCCGACGCCGGCCCGGGTGCTCCCGAGCAGCCGTGCCTCCCTCACCTCGTGGCGCGGCTACACGCTGCGGTTGGCGGCGGGCCTCGGCTGCATGAACCGGCTGCTGCCCCACGCGACGCCGCATGTCTACCCGGACGGGCACCTCGGGTTCATCACCCGGGCCGAGGACCTTGCTCCGCGCATCCCCCGCTTCCTCAGGCACCCGTCCGTCCGACCGGACCGAACCCGCTGCGCGAGCGCAGACGAAGTGACGGCTACCAGCCCAACAGCGGCTTGCCGAGAGCCAGGCCGGTCGCGGCGAGCCACTCGTCCTGCACGTCCCGGTTCCTCGTCCCGATGGAGAGGTAGACACCGTGCGTGCCCTGCGCCGACTCGGAACACTGGGAGGTCCAGACGCTGTTGACGCACAGTTGGACACCGCACAGCTTGCTGTGGGGCAGTCCGCGCAGCGCGGCGTACCAGCCCACTTCGAAAGAGAGCGGGCCGACGTCCGCGACCAGGGCGTCGATGTCGGCTTCCCTGCAGTTCTCCTCCGAACGGGAGAGCACGAGTGGCGGCCAGACGTCCTGCCACGGTGCCAGACATATGTCCGGGGGAAGCGGCCAAAGCCCCTCAAGCTCGGGCGTCAGCTCCACCTCCACCTCATACGGACTCTCGCCACGCGACACGCCCAGCGCGTGCAGCCGCGTCCAGAAGTCCTCCAGGCCCGTCTCCGGAAAGCGCCTGCCGGCCCGGGTCATGAGCCGGCCCTCGCGAAAGAAGGTGAGCGCGTGAGCGTACTGCTCGGCCGTGACGATCTGGCCGATCACGGGAATGTCCGGGTCATCGACCCAGTCGGCGAAGTCCCTCAGGAGTTCACGGGCACGACGCAGAGCGCTCTCCGCGTCCGGCAGCGGTTCCAACACCTCGTACAGCAACGACATCCCCACGGGCGACCTCCGCGGGCAGAGTAACGGCGACCGAGCGGCCCGATCACTTCATTTTCGACGCGACCGCCGACGGGTCCACGCCTTTGCGGGTCACGGCGAACGTGATGCCGATCCCCGCGGCTCCGTACAGACCGAACAGCGCGCCCTCGCGCCTCAGGCTCCGGCGCTTCACCTCCTGGGCGAACTTCAGTTGGTCGTACGTACTCGCGCCGGTCGAGCGGCCGGTGACGGTGTCGTAGGAGAGCATGCAGCGGTCACTTTTGTGCATGGGCCCCGCGGAACTCTCGCCCTCCGCGTCCAGTTGGAGCCCCGGGCAGTCAGGAGCGCCGTAGGCCGCGCCGGCCCTCAACAGCGACAAGGCGCCCCACAGCAGCGGCAGCAGGAACAACACGAGTAACACGCCCCGGAGTCTCATCGAGCCACCCTAAGAGCTGCCCCTCGACACCGGGCATGCCGTTCCGCAGCGATCGATCTCCTCCTCCGGTGTGAGGAGCGCTTGCTCGTCGAACCCGTCAGTCGTCAGTTCGCCGCGTCCAGGGACCAGAGCGGAGTGCTGCCGGCGACGCGGCAGGTGAGGAAGTACAGGGGTATCGGCGGGGTGTAGGGCTGCCCGGTCTCGGGGGAATGGATCAACCGGGGATGCTCCCGGCCCGGTTTCGGGCGGGTGCTCGTCCAGGAGGGGTCGGCCACCTGGGCGCCGATCGCGTAGCTGATGGACGGCGGCCAGATGACGCCGATGTGCGAGCCGGCCGGCACGATCCACCACCAACGCCGGGCGTCGGCGAAGATGCAGCCGACGCGCTGCAGGCGGTCCAGGATGCGTTCCCCGTGTTCCCGGGGCATGCCCACGGCGTCGTATCCGAGGCTCGCGCGTAACGGTGCGGGGATCACCAGGCGTCCGAAGCGGGTGCGGTCGTGCGTCGGCGGCTCGGCGGGATTCGGGGGCGGAGGGGAACCGGGAGCCGGGGGCTCGGAGGGGGACAGGATGGGGTCGCGGCTGCGCGATCGGTACATGGGGGGACCCTTCGGCCGGGTGTGGGGATGGGCCGGGCGGGGAGGCTCGGGCGGACGTCAGGGCGGGGCGGGTCTGCCGCCGTCCGTGGCCAGTTCGGCCCAGACGATCCGCCCGGACCGGTGCGGGACGTCCGCCGTGCCCCAGTCGCTGCTGAGCGCCGTGACCAGCAGGAGACCGCGCCCGCCCTGGTCGTCGGGGCCGGGCCGACCGGGTACCGGGAGGGTGGAACCGCGGTTCTGGTCCTCGACCTCGATCCGGAGGACTCCGTCCGCGATCCGCACCTCGCAGACGATCCAGTCGCTCGCGGAGTGCGTGAGCGCGTTGGTGACGAGTTCGGAGGTCACCACGACAGCGTTGTCCCGGACGGCTTCGCGGACGCCCCACGCGATGAGCAGTTCGTCCACGGTTCTGCGGGCGGGACCGACCGACGCCGGGGTCGCCGGCAGGCCGAACAGATGGCTGTGGCGGGGGTGTTGGTTCCCGGAGGCGAGCCGGCCGGGGCCTTGGGGCCCAGGGAGTCGGCCAGGACGCCCGCCTCCGGGAGGTCGGTCCAGCGGCTGGGGAAAAGAGGGCGGAGCCATCGCCGTACGCCTTTCGTGTGCCTTCGCACCCTGGGCGGTGCCGGTGTCGAGCCGACCGGCCGCGCACGAGGCGCGGTTGGCGACCCGGCCGGGCCAACGCAGGTCGCAGCCCTTTTCCCCCAACTGGGCTGCGCCGTCCAGCTCTTCGACGAGCTGTGACGACGTGCTTACTGTGACACCTGCCAACAACGCATCGCAACCAGCAAGTTGAAAATTGCATCTCGCGAAGTGCATGCTGCTTCCGCCAGGAAGTGATCGAAAGAGTCTGTGAAGAGCGAAACCCTGCCAGACTGCCGCCCGGAGCTGGAGGCGCAAGGGAGGTAGACCGTGACCGCAGAGACCGACTGGGGCGGCGTCCCCTCCGTCCTGCGCATGATCCTCGGCCGCCAGCTGGAGGAAC
>Ga0307509_10005997_pt1 | contig 16595 bp, 16 predicted proteins | sample 10_EM_MG_FD_202245 | JGI IMG/M metagenome (GOLD analysis project Ga0307509, IMG submission 202245) | Populus trichocarpa ectomycorrhiza microbial communities from riparian zone in the Pacific Northwest, United States - 10_EM | ecosystem: Host-associated > Plants > Roots > Unclassified | place... | reverse complement strand
CTCCCACTTTTACCTGATTGTGCGAAAGACGTGGCTTTCTGTCGTTGACAGCCAGCTGAGGCAGTAAGCCGATCGTGTGCGGTGTGTGTCTGTATGTCGTTCAGCTTGCTGCCAGCAATCGGCTGTACCGTACGCCAGTTGGTGGTTTGGGTTCACACTGTAGCGTTTCACTGATCTGGTTCCCTGCGGCCATAATAAGTAGGTAACGACGCTTCTGCGCCGCGACCCTGTTTCGCTCTTCATGCCCTTTCCTCATCAATAAAGGCCCTCCGCAACGCCCACATTTGTTATTCCTACCGATACAAGGCCACTGCAAGCTCGTAGTAGCGCAGCTGAATCGAGGCGAGCCATCGCCTTGGACTTCAATGGGTCCCCTGCATACCCTACTGGTAGTACCACTCGATAAGGGTCGTTCTCTCGATCCTCTTGGCAAATGGATCGGCCTCCGAGTCGCCTTGGCCTTTATTGCAAGACCTGACCTGTGTAAATTGGCTGTTGGGATTAGAGTAACCCTTGGCAGTATCTATTTCTCGAATTTTGATCGGCTTCTCTCAGTTCCTGACTCGCGCGTCCGTCTATCGTTTACACACAACGCACCCTTTTTTTTTCCCAGCTTGCCTCCCCTCCCCCCAAAATATTTCCATCACCGCGATAACGCACGCCTGTTTCTCTTCCATTCGACTTCCTGCCAGTGCACCCTCGTTCCTTGCACGCAAGAAGGTGCATACAACGATCCCTTGGCCTAGATCATTCATCCAATTTCACCCGATCGCATCCTGAAGCTTCGCTATAATAATAGCCTTCGTTCATATTCGTGTAGGGTGGTGTGCAAATCTCGGACCTCATAGATGATAAGCTTGCGCCCAACTTTATCTCGCCCCCTCTTCGTACTTCCGCCGATTTTCAGGTTCTACACGCCGAAGACAGGTTGTCACCCCACTTTATACTGCCTGCATCAGGCTCGAGGGCTGCGCACACGGTTTGTTGTCCTGCATTCATCCATCGATTGGCTGCCTTCCTGGATGGGACCCCTTCCCCGGCCTGCGATGGACCTCCCATGTCATCGCATTGGAAGGTCCGACTTCCGAATCCCTACCTCATGTTCGCGTGATGTAGTCTCCTGAGTGATGGTCTAGTCCTTACCGTTTCCGGACCTTCTCAACGCTCGCTACATGCGTCCAAATCCACTCGACCCCGATTTGAGACGAGAGGCTATCTAACTTGATTTACACTATAACAGGGACGTTTCGATCGTGAGGGCCCCTTCCTCGGCTGTTCCTCATGTCACCTAAGATTGTCCAGGACCTGGAATTAACCAACACGCGCGTAAAATACCTCATCTACGTCTATCCGTGCGGCCATCGTATGGTTTTCTCATACCTTACTTTGATGACTCGAGCCCCTTGCCTCCGTGTATCCGGCACGCTCCGTGTCGTGTTCCCGAGTTTGGGTGTGCCACCTCGGTCTCATTACCACCGCATGGAATATGATATTTCCGCTGCGGCTTACAGCCGGCTTGGGGGGCAAATGAGTTCCACACGGCGGCGTCAAGGCCTCCTTAGCCGCGGACGGCTTAGCGTTACCACGAAATTTTTCTTCGTATCGGCACAAGTGAAAACATTGAACCACGGGTGGCAGAAAGCCGTCATCGGAAGACAACTGATAGAACAACCCCCAGCCAAGCTATACGCGTGCAACCCCCAATGCCTAATGGGTTTTTTTTATACCTCGGTCGTGCCCCGCACCCCCGGTCACGCAATCGATGTTTCTTGTGAGCCCTCCTTTCCTTTCCCTTTTTTTTTTTTTTTGATGTCCGTCTTTCGTCACGACAGATTACGGGTTTTCCGAGCGGCGATCGCCTCTTCTGATGCGTGCGCAATCCTCCCATGCGAGCATTACAACACTGTTGGGCCATCCTGTGAAAACACCGATTAGATTGCCCAGCGCTTTGAGCGCCAGGAGGCCAGCCGGTGATACAAAGGCACGAGGTCAGTGCGTGCAATTCTCCGTGAGATGGGAAGGGGACGGGAATGGGAAGGGGGGAGACCTGCGCCGCAGTTTTCTATCTCCAGGGTGTGCTACCCAACTGAGAATATACCGTACGATCTTGGGGAACGGCTCATGTAGCTCCGATAAAGTCCCAATGGTTCGGGGAATCTATGAAAAAATCGAAGACAAAAATTCACGAAGCGGTGGCGTCGGCAGATGTGACATGGTGTGCACAGCCTGACCTGTTGCCGGAAACGTGCGGACTCTACAACCCCGCAGCTAGCAGGTGAGGATTCGAGACAAACTTATTGTAAGCGGTCAGAGAACAACATGCCTGCCAACGATACGAACGCGTAACGCAACATGAAAAGGGTGACGGGGGCACAGCGACAGACGATGAGAAATGGGCTTTAGGTACACGTACACTATCATCTGCCACTCTTCTTCTCTACCTTCCATTCCTTAAAAATGCCGTCCAAGCTCTTATACAGTAAGTGCGAAGGGAGGCACCGGATGATCTCTCCGAGGCGTTCTTCTGCTTCCGTACGACCCTTTTCCTGAAGCGCCTTCTGTGCGTATTCCAGCGTCATACGCCACATTGCAAGGACAGCAAGAGATACGTGGGTCTGCTGCGAACCGTGGGCTGAGCCGGGAGACAGGGCGGCGAGAAGGGGGCCAGAAACGCTCGGTGCCGAAATCGCGGGTGCTGCTTGCATGAAGGGAGTAGCACGTTCTCCACGCACAAGACGAAGGAGGATCTCGAGAACGTTATCTGTTTCTACCATGTGAGTACGCACGAATCGCTGGCGCTCCGTCTGCAGTCCAACAGTGGAGTTGGCCGCCCAACCATCCAGAACAGTCCAGATCGTGGGCGCCTGTACAAGGTTTTGTCAGACGACCATGCTTCTTCGAGGCGATGAAACATAGGCAAAAGCTTACTGGATCCGGATCAACAACCTCAATCTTCCTTTCCCAACTACCGGCCGCGTCTCGAGCAAACCAGAACATCCGCCCGAACATGCTTTTCAGCCACTCTTGCACATCGCCTGACTTCACCCATTTGGGCTCGGACAAAGGGCGTGCCCTATCCAGGTACACAATCAATGTCACCTCGGAGGGAACATTTGCCTTTGAGAAGGAGGGAACCGTGGGGTCCAATTCCACCGCGAGGGAAGGTGTATCTAATGAAGAGTACGACTTGGTTGTTTCGGATAAGCTCTCGACCTGCCCTCACCAGAAATGAGCAGACAGAAGGGGGTTGTGAAATGAAAGGACCCACGATGATGCCGTTCAACTCATTCACATCGTCCTTCTCGACTCGCAACAGAATCTCCACTCGACCATCGCTCCTATGAATCTTTAACTTCTCTACAATTTCGGCGTTGATAACAAGACGCTTTGTGCCCGCGGCATAGGAGATAGAGAGGCGGTTGGCAGAGGGTGTGCGAATGCCAGGTTGAGGTTCAGCTTTCAAGGGCAACCGACGATTTGGCTCGCCATATGCAGAGGCGGTCGACCCCGAGATGAGTGTGCTCGTGTCCGAGGACGCAGGGCCATCAAAAGGCACTTCAGGTTGGGTTGCTGAGTCATCTTGAAGGTCATCCGCACCTTGTGCACGTGGATCACCGGATTCGCCTTGAACGAGCGAGCGCTCGATAATAGACGCAGAGGAAGTCGTGCTCTCCTCTGGTGCATTTGGCGCTGGCAGGTCGGGGCTGTGAGTGTGATCAGCTGGTTGTTCTTCATCGGGAGCAGCCGACTCCGTGGGGGGAGCAGCGACAGACGTGTCAGAGGAAGATGATGAAGCAATGACAGAACTGTCAGGAATAGCGGGAGCAGAGGACGAAGGAGAAACAACTAACGGTCCCTCCTCCGTGGGAGGCACCGAAGAAGCAAGCACATTCTGGGACTCAATGGGACCCGGAGTTTCAAATGGGCCCGATAGTGCACCACCAGGCTCCTCCGGATGAGGGGCGACGGCTAGCTGTTCAGCCACCGCAACACCAGGGCTACCACTCATGTTGAGTGACACCGCCTGGTCCTGAGCCTCGGGAACGTCCACAACTCGTGTGGCGGTATATGATGTAAGGAGAGATGCCTCGCGAACATTATCCAGCGTCTGTCCATCCATGAGGCTCGAGGGCTCATCCATCAAATCACGGACGCCCTCGCTGTCATCAACCTGTGTAGCGACACCATCATCGAGACTGCCTTAACAACGTAACCAAAGTCAGTGAGATGGCCGCATGCAGACGCCGCTGGGACGCCTGTGCTCACGGGCATGCGGCGCATTAGGGCTACCCAGCGCGCCGCCGCCAATGCCTACACAAACTCCAACGGTAGAAAGTGCAGACTCGAACTCACCGTATTCACATTCGGCAACGCAGGTACTCTCATCTCTGCTGATAGGATCATTTCCAGACAGCTGGGGGTCACCGCCGTCATCTTCCCCATCGCCCTCGTCTTCTCCAATAGCGGCCATTAGCCAGTCGCCTTCACTCGCCGTCTCAGCAACACTTGGCTCGGCGCTCGCAGCCGTACTCGCCCGTTCGAACCTATCAACACTCATCGAACGTTCGGGATGGGACCCACCAGGTGGCGGAGGCGGCGCACGCCCCTCTTCCAAATCCCCGTCATCATCCTCCGATTTCTTTCGCTTCCCCCTACGAGAACTAGTCTCTTCCGACCCGGCAATTGAGAAAGATGAGCCACTGAGGATGGGGTGAGAGTCATCGGGAGTCACTGGTGAGTGGAAGTATATTCGCATTCGTGAAGGTGGGGGTGGAATAGCCGCCGGGGCAGGCATTTCAACTAGGGATGACACTTCTTGGGGCACCGCATAGTTCTCAGGAGTACTTGGTATAGCCTTCGGATCGGATGCGGTCTCCCTCTTTACGGGCGTGGACTCTGGATCCCCCCGTGTTTTGAGGGATGACGTAGGAAGATCTGCAGACTCCTCTTTGGCTGGTTGGAAGGCAGATTGACTGACGGTGTCTTCAGAGCCGGCAGATTGGGAGGGAGAGGGCCCTTCAGGTATAGACTCTGCTTTTATCTGACATCTTGATGGTGGAATGACACCCCAAGCCCAGGAAAGGTCCAGGATCTCTAGGCCAAGGATCTTAAAGTCAGTGAAGTTCCTCCGATTTTCGTCCTTCTTTCCACTTCCCGAAGAGCTGGTCAGAAAGTTCGACGAAGACATGGGGCCATCTCGAGAAGTAAAGCTCCCACTACCGCCATCGTGCCGCCCGCCACGTGAAAAGTGGGAATACGCGTGGCCCTGGCCACGGCCGCGAAAAGACGCACCTCCACCGCCTTGATGGTGTCCACCACTGCCCGCAAAGGAACCGCCACGCCGATTGCCGTGATCACGATTGCCGTAGTCACGGCCCCCGCCAAAATTACCGCGTGAGCTGTGGCCCTTGAGCTGATTGCCTGTCTGGGAACCGCCACGACCGCCACTGTACATGCTACCACCGCGTCCGCGTCCCGTCCCTCCACGGTTATTTGCCATGCTCCCTCCGCGACCACGGTTTCCGCCCCGGTTGGTAGGCCCACCGCCTCGGCCCATCGGACCACTACCTAGGGCGCCCCCACGGCCAGACGAAAAGCTGCCCGAGGACATCGGCTGTTGTTGTTGCTGCTGCTGCTGCATTATTGGGCCTGAAACGGGAGCGGAGGACTGTGGAGGTGGCTGGAATTGCGGGGGTAGGGGAAGTGGCTGAGGCCCGCGATGCTGCGCGCCAGGTCCATCGAATTTTTGTCTCTTTGCAGGCGGGAGATGTTGAGGGGGTGTGTGGTGTAATTGTTGTTGTTGTGGTGGTGGGTGGTTGAACGGTTGGCTGGAACGTTGCTGTTGTGGAAAAAATTGACGCGGTGGCTGCTGGGGTTGTTGACCGTACAGACTCTGAACGACAGGGGCAGGCTGCTGTGGAATTGGAGCAGCTTGGGGAACATAAGGTTGTACAAATCCTGCAACAGCCTGCGGCTGATACGGAGTGTACTGTTGTATCGCAGGGGGTTGCGGTGGTGGTTGCGGTGGCTGAAAGTGCGCCGGCTGTGCACGTTGCTGCTGCTGCTGCTGGTGTTGCTGATGTTGTTGTTGTTGCTGCTGCTGCTGCTGCCACTGGAAGTTTTGTGAGCCACCATAGCCATAGTTTGCATACAGAGCAGACTGCTCAGGTGGAGGGCGGGGTGGTAAGGGCGCTGGTGCCGGCGCAGATGGCCATTGTGGATTATACGCCTGCTGCGGTTGAGGCTGAGCTGCTGCTGCTGCCGTAGCTGCCGCCCAATATCCTGAATAGTCTGGTTGGCCGGCCTGGGGAGGTGGTGGACCTGGGGGAAGCGGCGGTTGCGGAGGGTTATAGGGAGGTGGTTGTGGCACAAAGGGGTTTTTATGCATCTTTGATTAGAAGAAAGTAGCAAGAATAAGGCGTTTAAGATTCAGCGCATGAAGAGAGTAAAATGTCGGTGCTTTTGTTGTCGACGTGGACGGCGGCGAGAGCCTGGAGGAGTCAATTGGGCGGTGTCTGCTTACGGCATCATCACGCTGTGGCTGCTCCGACGTGCAGTACTCGTGCAGTCATCCCCCCTTCTCCACTCATACTTTTATTCCTGCTCAACAGTGCTCAGAACCACCCAATCTTTTTCAAGGATGGGCCATAGACTTCTAAAATATTGGCGCTATCTTTCTCTCATAGCAACATGTCCTGTTCCTTTCCCACAACGTGCTCTGACATAAGATCCAAAATGTGGACGGGTACTGTCTTTGTTCGGTTTGAGATATTTTAAACAACCCCCGTACTGTATCTTGAACTCATCGCTGCCAGATAGAGTATCTACCTTGCATCTAGTCACGGTCGTCGTACCAAACATCGGGCAATCTGTATCATAACTTGCATTCCATTCCGATTCATTCAATTCCACGCGTGAATGCAACAGTGGTCAGAATATTTTTAATGGGATTCACAGTCATTGATGGTTTGACATCGTATCAGCCAGTTCTCATCTCGGTAGATGCTGAACATGTTGATGCATGATACGGAATGAGCGTCATGATACGGCGATCAAGTATGGGAAATGATAACACAAGCATACCTCTATGAGAGCGTGTTGGCCCATGTGCGACAAATGCATCAAAGTACAGCTAGAACACCTCATCATGCCTAATATTGGGTAGCTCTAGAAGATGTTCATGATGATGAGAGTCTTGCAGTTAAGTATCCAATTCCTAAATGGTGAAGATATGGGTTACGCCTTTATTTATTTATTTTTGAAAAGCGCTTCAAACCAGACTGGCTTTCGTACCACGTGCCGGCCGGACCGGGGGCGTCTGTTGTCTCGACTTAGTTCAGATTGACCGTTACTGTATCCCACCCGTGGTCCCCTTTCCTTTTCTTTTTCTTTTTTTGGTTCTTTTGGTGCCTTGATAGTACGAGGACCCCCAATCAATGGACTTTTGGGACTCCGCCATTGCGATCGCCTACGCACCATGGCCACTGGGTCCAACCAGGGTTCTAGAAGAACCCAGGCCGATTTGTACATATATAATCGGCTTCTGTCTCCTTCGGAAACAGCTGATGAGTGCTTGATGTGCTGACCCTGGCGCCCTACAAGATCGTCTTTCCCCCGTTCATTTAGCGGCATCAAGGGCCTGCCTGCACCCAGCCCATAGCTTGCACACACACACGCACCCTGGTCACCTAGCACCTAGTCAGTGATACATGCTTGCGGACTTTGTGTGCCATCCCATTTTTGGTTGTGCAACCCGTGCCCGGGAATGATCATTTTCCAATTTATTCACGAGGATAAGTGGCTGAGTTGAAACAGGTCGTATTGCCAACTGCCACGACCTTGGGGTGGGGTCCTGCTACCCATACGCTGTTGAACGGGGGAGTCAATCGATAGTCGCTTGGAATGAGACAGTGCCAGTGTTTTTTGACATTCCCAAGACCCGGAGGAAGAACGGGGACCGTGTTCGCCGATACCAGTTTCAACCTTTTCCCATCCAATCCCACTGTTCGCCGAAAGTGCCTGTATGGCCCACCCGTATCAATAATCCGTGCTGTCATCGAGATTACTACAGCCAGACAGCCCCACTTGCCCACTTGTCGCCCCCTAAACTTTTCAGCCACAAGCTGTCAGACTCCGCTTTCCGAAGAATTTAGTTCCGCACACCCCCCTTCCAACTTCCATCCCCAGATTGATGGTCTTGTGTGAGGTCTCCCTTGCCCTGAACACCAGCCAAGCCAAGGGAAGATCGCCTAGTAGCCCAACTTGACGACGGTACGTGTGCCCTGAACAATAGAGAGAACCGAGTTGCCATATGGTCCCAACGTTCATTCCGAATTCTAACAGTCGTTTAGACCCCTGAGCCCCCGTCGTCGCTACACCCACCTCCACACACCCACCTCCCACACACTACCTCCACAAGCATGCCAGTAGTTCTCAGCAGCCACCTCCTACTCGTTCCCCTGTTGTTGTTTTTTGTCTTTTATTTTCCAAGTAGCTCGCTCACCACTAGACGACCATCTTTCTTGGGGTGGCTACCGACTGGTTGCCATATTTAATATGGCCCCACAAGTCCCCTTCGTGTGAGTCCAATACTACACTTCAGTCCCAATCTCACACAGAAAATTACAGCTCAAAATTTCTCTCCGAATGCGCGGTCGAACTAAAGGATACAGTCAATCCTCCATTTCCACACATCGTCCTTTCATCCTGCGACTCACGATTACCACTGAATTTCGACCAGCGCTCCACCATCTTTTATTCGCCTATAATCCACACACGCCACTCTGAATCTCTGGCCACCCATACCACACCAGGCGCCGATCATCGACCCCGCCTTATTTGTCTGGTGAAGAAGAATCGCACCTGTCGGTCGCAGCTCCATCCAACCACTACACCTGCTAAATGCGGCACATTCTCTCCCTCTACACGGCGTGTAGGTGTTGCTTCCGGTGAATTTGTCGCCTCATGGGACATGCAAGCCCTGTCCAGCGGATTTGATAGAGGGGACACCGATGCGGCCAGGAGCTATTACGGCATCCCGGGAGGATTGGGAGGCACATCGACAACGTTCGACCTATCCACAAATCGGGGATATTGGCCAGCTTCCGGGCGTCGCATACATCACCGTCGGGTTGTCATCACATTCTCGTCAAGTGCCAAAGCTGCCTTCGGTCACTCTGCTCATTCTGGTCTTCATATCTCTGGCTTACAAGCCGTCAACCATCTTCGTCATTGTCATTCGATCGCCGTAGTCGCACCCGATCCTCCTCCTAATCATCGGTTTTAGTTCTAGCTCGGAGGGCCAGGCTCGACTCCGCGATGTCAAGGACAGGTACGGTCTCACCTTCGATGTGACGCGCGCATTCGAACATCTCTGCTTAGCTAGCGATGGACTTACGATGAGATAGTTTCCAGGACCCAGGACTGACATGGAGCGTGTGAAGTTCCCACCGAAATTTGATCACATGTGTGCCTCCGTACGCACCATAACCGCGAAGCTTCCTCGGAAGCAGTTGCTCCTGTGATTCTTTTGAGATTAACAGGGTATGACAGACGGGTATTGTGAGGATAGCATGATCAAGGGTACGGAATGCACGAGTTCGGCGTGACGCTGTCTTAAGATGATTGGGAATGGAAATGCGTTTCGGACCTTACTCGGGCTTGCTGTACACTGCTACACTGTTTGAGAAAACCCGTTGATGTGATAGCGTATTTTTAAGTTGCCTAAACAAACACGGCAACTAAATATTCCTTCATACGTGCTACAACTCATTTCCACACTTAACAAATGCAGTTCCGAGAGTTGTCAACGCTATAACAGGGAATTCGTGGTGTGACATGACCGTGGACTTCAGCAATGCAAGACTCAGTATGATCCAAAGTGCCACTTATGAATTACAGAATGGAAGGGCCCGTGGATTACGCGATTACGGCCCGTGTACAGAACAGGGGGGCGCTTCGACTTTCACTTCTCATTCCCACGCCGTTACCTGCCAGTATTCGAAGTTTTTCCGTTGTCGTCACTGACACGTGCGCTAGTTGTGTGGAGTGCATGTAGGGGTCGAGGGAAGAGATCGGGGGTGCGAATGGTTCAGAAAGGTACAGAAGATACAGCAGAGTCTCATCATGCTGATTGTACTACTGAACGGAGTCGCTCCACGCTGCCAGAATCTGGGCCTGCTCGAGGAACCAGCAGGACACGGGGGTCCGCTAAGTCGACAGCGCTAGCAGGCACGTCCGACACCCCAGTTTTGCAAATTTGATCAAAAATCACAAAAAAGGCGCCGAATACTCGAGGCGAGGCACGCGTCCTGCCGCTCTTCTTCCGGAGCTTGAGCCTTGCCGGTTAGAAAGGATGGAATCTCTTTACGTTACAATTTGGTTCGGAGGTAATTTTTTTTGCCATTCCTCTCTCCTTGGATCTAACTATCAAGGGTGAGTCCACCGTGACTGTAGCCGTAATGGAATACGTGAAACGACGCTGTATCTGATGTCTGGAGGAGGAACAAAATACCAGCGGGGGAGCAATTTGGCGCAAGTCAAGGGCAAAGTTATTCAGTGGGGACGTGGCAATTGGCGACTTCGTGGCCGAAGCTCGGCAAATTTCAATTCATATCAACTTAACCAGTGTGCCTCAAGGCAGGACACGGCGGCAAATCGCGCTGAACCCTTATCTGGTGTACGAGATCTACTTGTCACAGTAAATCATGAAGGGTACGCGCAAGTCAACATGCCAGCTGGAGGGCGATATGGTCGCTGGTTTCGTAGGAGCCCGCTGTCACCACTGGAAATCATTACTGAGTTGCACTTGTAAGTGAAGGGGGGGCGTCTTTTGTGTAGAGCACGCAACATGGGAAGCGTGCCCTAACCTCGTGGGTCGAGTGGCAAAATTTATTCTGTTTGATGTCCCTAAGCTAACTCATTGGCCTGCGCAGCTCAGAAGCCGGAGCCGAGCCCATGGGTCATTGCCCTGTTTTCCTTTCAGCAGGTCAGCAAGCTCCGCCGCCGAAATTAGGTGGTGAAGGGAGCTCAAAACGCCGTCGCGTTGTGACTGTCTGTCTGTAGATCTGGCGCAAAGGGTTATGCCCTATGTAGAAGAGATCAAGCTACTGGGCACAAGGGTCTTTTTTTTTCGAAGGGCTAACAGGCATACCCATGCGACGGGAGTGAACGAATGGAAATTGCCACAGACGGACTTCCGTATGTAGTACTCCGAGCCAAAGGTACCTCCGTTGGAGTGCGCAAAAAATGGACACTGCAGATTTCATGGTCCAAAGCGTTTAGGTCGAAATCGAAATATTATGATGTGCAGTACATGGTGAGATTATTCACGGGTAATTCATTGGGCTTGTTGACTACTACCAAATGCTAGTAGCCTATACGCTGGTGGGTACTGCAGCTCCGCTGGCAATGGCAGTGCCGTGTTGAGCGTGGTGCAAGCGTTCTTCGCGGGCCACCTATGAGAATGAATCTGGGTCAAGACACCGTACTGAACGTCAGGGTTTAAAACCTACGTCTCCAGCATCTTTACTGCGTTGGGCTTTCTCGAGCTCAGAACGCCGACTTTCAACGATGTCATGGGCCTCCTGGAGGTGCCTCTGGCGCATCTAAGAAGCGAATCAATGTGACAACGCCGGAGACATTGTTGGCAGCGATGAGGTGTAACTCCGGTAGGTTATAACTACTACCAAACGCACCGAAAGGTCGTTCATCGCCTTGTTTTCGCTTGCAATGGCGAGTTCATGTTTGTGCCGTGCCTCGCCAAGTGCCTGTGCGGTCTTGTGCTCCCCCTTGACAGCCTTATCGTGTACCTGCTGCGCCTTTCGTGTCACCTCCAGGTCGTGTCAATATATATTTGCAAGCCTGTATTTTAGGAGACGCGTACCTTTTCCGCCTTCTCCTCTTCCTTTATGGCAGACATGAGTGCTCTACTGACCTGTGCGACGTGTTTCTCGGCAGCGGCTGCCTCCAATGTGATAGACTTTTCCATCTTCTTTGCTTCGCCTGAGGTCAAAACATGAGAGGCGTTGGATGGGTTCATGGTGACGGCGCCGTCTATGTTATCTCAGCAGTCAAGGTAGAACTTATCCCTAGCCCCTAGCTCCTAATTATTTCCTGAGTTGCTATGCCACAGTGATGTCATCCGTCAACGTTGACGTCCAAATTCAAACAAAATTTTGTCAGAACGAATGCTCGTTGCGGTGTAAGTATACTGTAGAAACCATGATCTCGCCAGTGCAGTCGAAGTATGTTTCTGCCAACGAAGCTGTTTACCTTACGTTTCCCCGATGGGTGACAGAGCCCGACGTTCGACATTGTGAATACGAAATACAGCGCCTGAACAGGGGCCACTGGGAATATTTCGCGGACTCGACCGGCTTGGCCGCCGCCCTACCATAATACCTTAATCTTATTTTTATTTTTAAGGTGAAAATTTAGCAAGAGCTCGAGTTCGGAGGAGTGAGACTGAATGAAGAGCTTGGCCTGCAGGGCGGAACGGAAGGCATGTGGAGCCCTTTGCAGGAGGAACTATATCGCGCCTCCTCTTGATCATTCATCGTCACTTGATCCGATGTAAAAAAAATCTATCCCATAATGGTGAAATAAGCATATGAAAATCGGTGCAGGCTGGTATACCGTGACTGCAAGTACGACGTGCCCTAGAAATTTTCGTGCTAGTACAACTGCGGAATGAAACTTGAACCACGGGTCACAAACCAAAATACGTGATGAACCCTTTTCTATCAGAGACGCAAGCAGCAAACAAAAAGCGATGCCCCTTGGGGAAGAATGGATTTATTGCGGCGACTCGGGCGAGCGGCGTGCGCGCCGCAGGGTGCCTCGCCCTAATCTTGGCGGTCAATTGAGTTGGTCCGAGCGCCCTGGCTCGGCGCTGTTTTGCTGACCGCTGACCGACGACTTCACCCAGGGAGCAACGTTCAATTTGTGGGTGTACCTCAACCAAAAAGTCGAACAACGGGTACTGACTAGTACTGACTGCCCACTAGCACAGTTCAAACGGCGGGCCAATTATACCCCCCCCCCATTCTTTATGCCCGCTTTCCTTCTATCGCAAGTCGTCGTTCTCGTTAGCAAGCTCGGCTCCGTCTCATCACCACTTTGCTACATACCGGCCAGGGCTCTCTCTCCGAGTCGAATATGCAGGAATAATACTAGGAACAAGTATATCAAGTTTACGCTGACTTTAACCAACCCACCCCACCCCTCCCAAAAAAAGTGGAAAAACACTTGACATAGCTGGTGAACTTCAGTTCAGTTTCAGCGTCCGAGTCGTTTTCCCTCACCTCATAAAGGTGTATTGAGTTCCAGGCGCCAAGCGTCGAGGTTGAAAGCCATCCCACCCTTCCGGTGTACCCTGGTTCTTTACGGATCCCCTGGTAAATCGGTAAATCAACGGTGTGAACGGGAGCAAGTTGCGTTGGAAAATCTAAAGTCTCTCCAATCACGGACCGAATGTCGTGCCTCCTCAACGGTGCGTGAATGCGCCACGAGCTTCAGTCACTTCCTCAGACCTTCTGCAGTATCATCTCGAGTTTCGTGCCCTATTGTCTCATGGTCAACTATTTTTCATACGGAGCATTTTGTTAAACCTAGAAACTGTTGTTTTTCCGCTTTAATCCGTCTGCTAAACTTTCCTGAGTCGGCTGAAGTATAGCGAAAACTCGTCGACGGGTTGACCTTCTATTTGTTATTTTCCATCAAGATCGGCTCTGGCACCGTCTCCGCGTCCTGGGAGCATGTCTCGGATATCGAGATGCACAGGTCGGACTGGATAGCCGAGGGGATCACCAGACACCCGTGCAGAGTACACGTACAGGTGACCCACCGTCAGTAATCAGACGGGACGATGAGTGATCATAACTCCATCGATCCAGGTCTCTCAGTGGCAGTAGTCCACCCAGCCTCACCTGCACAAGCCCTGCTTGGGCCGTCAACCCGAAGGGCACTAGGTTGCCTTGGCCCCCATCAGTGCTATGTTGGTCAGCTCTTTCCCTGCTGTGGTCCTTCAGTGTTTATGGTCGATTAATGGGACTTTCGCAGTCGTCGAGGTATTCTAGCACCTTCGCGCGCGTCGGGGTGCTCGCCGCGGTTGGGCAGGGCACTACTCATTGCCGCTGTGGTGTCGTTGTACCATGATCAGTTTGGTGGGCCATGACCCCCAAGTCCAGGTGCTACTATTGCGCCGTCGTCACACGGGCCCCGTGTGATCACTGGTCACCCACACACCTGTGGTTAACTCCACGTAATATGACAGCTTCACCTCACGGAGGGACACACTGACCAAGGGCAGATGCGCGGCGCGGAGGAACGAAGTAGAGAAGAGGGACTGTCATTGGGCAGTGAGCAGCCAACGTGAATACGACTAACGGTAGACCGCGGCTTCGATGTCCTCCGTGTCACGGTTCGGCTGTGGCGCCGCAAGTTTTCGTCGTTGACGCCCTCAGTCATCGGTATCGCAGCGGGCATATGAAGCAGGTGGTAGCGGAGGCGCCATGGTGATGGACCAGCGGTGGTCGTTCCGCCGGCGCTCGACAGGATTCAACTTGCATTTTTTCAATAGGTCCTCGGTTATGTTGTCCCGTGTCCGCCTAGTTGGCCAACGCATTGGCACAGTACCCTTGCGCCGTGCATTAACCTTCTCTCGGCCTCTTTCTTCCTTCGTTTACCGCTTAACTAGCCAGTTGACGGGTCTCCGGCAGCGTGCTGGGCTTCTTACATTTCCGCGCAACTCGAAGACTGGCGCAAGAGGAAACTGTGGAGTCATGGCATTCCGACTTCAGTTGCGAACTCGGAAACATCCTGGTCAATGTGTAGGGATATGCCGGAGGCGTTCTGTGCGTTCGACGCGGACAACTATATTAGGCTTCCGTGCCCCGAGATCAAGGCCAAGAAGGCGCTGCTAACCGCGGGCTGGACGGCATCATGTATTCTTCGTGGTTGCTATCCACACCCTGATCCACATGTGGGCGTTCATGGCGATGGCGGTGACTCGGAGATAGCTCAGGACATCACCATTGGTGGTTAGTGCACTTCGGAATCACCTCAATCGTGTTCCGATAGACGTCACGAATTCACTTCCTTGAGTAGACTTTTGCAATTCATTCGCGATCGTTACTGCGAAGTATAATCATGCTCGACGTCTCCTATATATCAAAGGTCAGCTGTGAATAAAAGGTAGTCTGAGTGGTGTTGATAGTGTGTGATCACGGCGTGATAATCAATGATCACTTCCAATGACTGTTGCGCACGAACGGCATTGCAGACCGTCTACTTGCGCCGACGCAATGGACGCATCACTGAAACAGTCAGCTGTTACGAGGTTATGCATGTGTTACTCACATCTCGATCACCTACGTCATGTCTTTGGCTCGCTATACCACGAGTTATCGGCGAGGTGATGTTGCGCGTCACCTGAGCCCCACCATATCATATCTGTCGTCGTGTGCCACTACACAAACACCTCAGATTAGAAATGATCAAACCAGCTGGTACTAGTGCATGACGCAAGGGGTTCACCCTGTAGGATGCTCGCTGCACCCGAGAAATTTGAAATTTGAGAACAGGAGGGCTTCCAAGCGACTCGAGGGTTGAGGCCGAAATTTTGAGATTCATGTCATTGGGGTTGTCCGTCTGGCCGATCACGTCACAGAACACGAAGATGTCATACTCCAAAGTCACCGGTAAGATTCTTCCCCTACTAGTACACGACTGTGTGCCAGTGGCTGAACAGCCTGAGCATAACCCTGAGGACTCTGACTACCTGTTGGGGCAGAGTGCTGAGTGCTGAGGATCGGGTTGATCATCTCTAGAACACTTACCCTTGGACCCCCAATGGCCATTGATGGGTGGCTGAGATAATCCTATCTACAGTAACTTGCAGATTGCTGCCTTAATGCAATATATCTATTTGCAAAAACTGTTCAAAGATGTCAACCAAAAAGTTTGTCCAAACTCAAATTTAGCACCTATGGTATGGAAACACCTCCAATCAACTTATTTTGATTGTCTGAGTCTGATTTCAGTTTCCAATTGGGCTGAAAATCTCTGTGAGGTAGTGTTAGTGTTGCTGTGGCTTGAGCTGGTCTTTTTGAGGATCCTGCAATAACAAATTTAAAAAAATACATAAAAATCTGAAAATATTCAGGTGAATGGTGTGGACCAAAAGCCAGGGGGTCACTTAATACAACTTAGCAATCTAAGTATTCATTTTGTCTGTTATCACCAGTCCATTGGTGTCATTTGGTGATCATTGTGGTCATTACTGTGCAGCTGCAGAGACTGTAGTGTTGCTGGAGCTTGAGCCGAGGTTTTTGAGAAATCTGCAATAACAAATAAAATAAAATAGCTAAAATTCTAAAAATAAAGGTGTGAATAGAATACATTTAGGAGCCAAGGATCACTTAAGACAACTTAGCAATTGGATCTGCTGTTAAAGCAGGGCTGGCCTCAACTAGATTTTGCCTTTTTTTTGCAAAATCTAGTTGAGGCCAGCCCTGCTTTAACAGCAGATCCAATTGCTAAGTTGTCTTAAGTGATCCTTGGCTCCTAAATGTATTCTATTCACACCTTTATTT
>Ga0307509_10005996_pt1 | contig 16595 bp, 19 predicted proteins | sample 10_EM_MG_FD_202245 | JGI IMG/M metagenome (GOLD analysis project Ga0307509, IMG submission 202245) | Populus trichocarpa ectomycorrhiza microbial communities from riparian zone in the Pacific Northwest, United States - 10_EM | ecosystem: Host-associated > Plants > Roots > Unclassified | place... | reverse complement strand
TTGCTCTGCCGCCTCGGGCCGTTCGGCTGCGCCGTCACTTGGGGACGGCGCCCACCGCCTGCATCGAGGCGTTGCATCACCTTGTGGCCAGGGCGCTCCTAACAATGCGCCCCTGACCGCCACGGACTGCGGGTGCCGATCCCGAGACTAAACTCAGAAGAATCAAACACTTATCGCATTGACGTGGTGCAACGCATTATAGGGGCCAAACCCAAGGCCGCCGGCTCGCCGGCCGCGCCGGCCGTGCATCGCGTGCTGATCGACGAAGCGTCCGAGGGCCAGCGGCTCGACAACTTCCTCGTCAAGCTGCTCAAGGGTGTGCCCAAGACGCATGTGTACCGCGTGATCCGCTCCGGCGAAGTTCGCGTCAACAAGGGCCGGGCCGGCGCCGACACGCGGCTGGCGCTGGGCGATGAGGTCCGCATCCCGCCGGTGCGCGTGGCCGAGAAGGTCGACGCGCGGCCGGCGCCGGCGCGCGAGTTCGCGGTCGTGTTCGAGGACGAGCACCTGCTGGCGATCGACAAGCCCGCCGGTGTCGCGGTGCACGGCGGCAGCGGCGTGAGCTTCGGCGTGATCGAGCAGCTGCGCCAGGCGCGGCCGACCGCCAAGTTCCTGGAACTGGTGCACCGGCTCGACAAGGAGACCTCGGGCCTGCTGTTGATCGCGAAGAAGCGTTCGGCGCTGGTCGCGCTGCAGGACCAGCTGCGCGTGCACTCGGGCGACAAGGCCATCGGCAAGACCTACGCGGCGCTGGTGATCGGCGACTGGCCGGCGGGCCGCAAGGTCATCGACGTGGCGCTGCACAAGTACCTGACCGGCGACGGCGAGCGCCGCGTGCGCGCCGTCGACGCCGATCACGACGCGGGCAAGCGCTCGATCACGCTGGTGCGGGTGGCGCAGCAGCTGAAGGGTTTCACGCTGCTCGACGTGACGATCAAGACCGGCCGCACGCACCAGATCCGCGTGCACCTGACGCATGAAGGCCACGCGATCGTCGGCGACGAGAAGTACGGCGACTTCGCGCTCAACAAGACCATCGCGCGCAGCACCGGCTTCGATCGCATGTTCCTGCACGCCGGCCATCTGCGCTTCACGCACCCTGCCAGCGGCGAGGTGATCCAGCTCGCTGCGCCCTTGCCGGCAGAATGCGAAGCCTTGATCCACACGCTTGCGTCCCCATGACTTCCCCGCGTAATTTTGATCTGGTCGTCTTCGACTGGGACGGCACGCTGTTCGACTCGACGGCGCTGATCACGCGCTGCATCCAGGCCGCCTGCGTCGACGTCGGCGTGCCGAGGCCGAGCGACGAGCAGGCCAGCTACGTGATCGGCATGGGCCTGATCGAGGCGTTGCAGCACGCCGCGCCGGGCCTGGCGCGCGAGCGCTACCCCGAGCTCGGGGCGCGCTACCGGCATCACTACACGGCGCGCCAGCACGAGGTCATGTTCTTCGACGGTGCCCTCGCGATGCTCGAGTCGCTGAAGTCACGCGGCCACTTGCTCGCGGTCGCGACCGGCAAGTCGCGCCGCGGGTTGGACGATGCGCTGAACAGCTCGGCGCTGCGCGGCCTCTTCGACGCGACCCGCACCGCTGACGAGACCGCGTCCAAGCCCGACCCGCGCATGCTGCATGAGCTGATGAACGACCTCGTCGTCGACCCCGAACGCACGCTGATGATCGGCGACACGACGCACGACCTGCAGCTGGCGCTGAACGCCGGCGTGGCCAGCATCGGCGTGAGCTACGGTGCGCACGACCACAGCGCGTTCGAATCGTTCCCGACCCGGCACGTCGCGCATTCGATGGCCGATCTGCACGACTGGCTGGCACGCCATGGATGACCCGACCCAACCCGCAGCGCTGCGGCTGTGCGCGTCGAGCGAGCTGGTCGAGAAGGGCAACGCCTTCGTGTTCGACGTGCTGCAGTTTCGCGAGCCGGCGCGCGCGTTCGTGATGCGCTTCGACGGCCGGGTCGTCGCGTACCTGAACCGCTGCCTGCATGTGCCGACCGAGATGGACTGGCAACCCGGTGAGTTCCTCGACAGCGGCAAGGAATTCATCATGTGCTCGATCCACGGCGCCGTGTACGAGCCGCAGACCGGCCGCTGCGCCGGCGGCCCGTGCGGGCGCGGCAAGCTCACGGCGATCGACGCGTTCGAGCGCGACGGCCAGGTCTATTGGTATCCTTCCCGCGACACGAAACCTGCCTTCGCCGAGTGACTCGGCTCATCGATGACCTCTTCTGAAGACCAATTGCCGGCCGCCGCCTCGCCGGCGTGGAGCGCCACGGCCGAGAAGCTCGCGCGCGACCTGCTCGATGAGCGGCGCAGCGAGCGCCGCTGGCGCATCTTTTTCCGCCTCGCGTGGCTGGTGTTGTTCGCGATCGTGGTGCTGGCGACGATCACGACGCGCAACCACAGCGCCGCGCCGATCGGCCCGCACACCGCGTTGATCGAGGTCCACGGCGAGATCGCGGCCGACGCCGAGGCGAGCGCCGAGAACCTCGTGCCCGGCATCAAGAACGCGTTCGAGAACGCCGACGCGCAGGCCGTCGTGCTGCGCATCAACTCCCCCGGCGGCAGCCCGGTGCAGGCCGGCATCATCAACGACGAGATCCGGCGCTTGAAGAAGCTGCACCACAAGAAGGTCTACGCCGTCGTCGAAGAGAGCTGCGCGTCCGGCGCCTACTACATCGCGGTCGCGGCCGACGAGATCTATGCCGACAAGGCCTCGGTCGTCGGCTCGATCGGCGTGCTGATGGACAGCTTCGGCGCGACCGGCCTGATGGACAAGCTCGGCGTCGAGCGCCGCCTGCTCACCGCGGGCGAGAACAAGGGCATCGGCGATCCGTTCTCGCCGCTCAACGACAAGCAGCGCAGCTACCTGCAGATGACCTTGAACCAGATCCACCAGCAGTTCATCGCCGTCGTCAAGCAAGGCCGCGGCCAGCGCCTGAAAGAATCGCCGGAGATGTTCAGCGGCCTGTTCTGGAGCGGCGAGCAGGCGCTGACGATGGGCTTGATCGATCACCTCGGCAACCTCGACTTCGTCGCGCGCGAGGTCGTCAAGGCCGAAGAGGTGGTCGACTACACGCCGAAGGAAAACGTCGCCGAGCGGCTTGCGAAGCGATTCGGCGCGGCGATCGGCGCGGGCGCGGTGAAGGCGGTCCAAAGCGCGGCGACGACCCTCCGCTAACACAGCGGCCCACCCGGCGGCGGCCCGGCTGCCCGCAGGCACAATCGCCCCTTTTTCGAGAAGAGCCGTCCTTGTTCAAGAACCTGATCGTGTATCGCATCGCTGCCGGCTGGTCGGTCAGCGCCGCGCAAATGGAAGAGAGCCTCGCGAAGGCGCGTTTTGTCGAATGCGGCGCGACGCAGCCGCTCTCGGTCGGCTGGGTCGAACCGCGCGGCGTCGCGCATGGCCCGCTCGCCGAGGTCGTCGCCGGCCAGTTGCTGCTGCGGCTCGCGACCGAGCAGAAGGTCTTGCCCGGCCCGGTCGTGAAGCGCCGTGTCGACGAGATGGCGGCGCAGATCGAGAAGACCACCGGCCGCAAACCCGGCAAGAAGCAGAAGAAGGAACTGAAGGAAGACGCGGTGCTGGAGCTGCTCCCGCAGGCCTTCACGAAGCAGGCCGCGATCAATGTGTGGATCGATGCGCAGCACATGCTGCTGCTGATCGACGCGAGCAGCCCGGCACGCGCCGACGAGGTCGTGACCCTGCTGGTCAAATCGTTCGATGGCCTGGTCATCAACCATGTCGCCACGGTCGAGTCCGCCGCGGTCGCGATGACGCGCTGGCTGGCCACCGGCGAGCCGCCGCGTGCCTTCACGGTCGATCGCGAATGCGAACTCAAGTCGGCCGACGAGATGAAGTCGGTGGTGCGCTACGCGCGCCACCCGCTCGACACCGACGAGGTGCGCCGCTACGTCAACGAGGGCAAGCTGCCGACCAAGCTTGCGCTGACCTGGCAGGGCCGCGTGTCCTTCCTGCTGACCGACACGATGCAGATCAAGAAGCTCGCGTTCCTCGACGGCGTGTTCGAAGGCAGCAAGCCGGGCAAGGACGAAGCCTTCGATGCCGATGCGGCCATCGCGACCGGCGAGCTGCGCAAGATGATCCCGGATCTGATCGAGGCGCTCGGCGGCGAGCAGCCGCTGCCGGCCTAGGGGCGAAGATCCGCGCGAGGCGCACCGGTGGATGTCAGGTGCTCGTCCACGGTCGCAACTCCTCCGGCCGCTGGCGCACATAACCCATCACCTGCCGGCGCTTCTCGGGGCCGCGCTTGCCGTCGTCTTCGGCCGCCGTATCGCCGAAGAAGTCGGGTGAGACGTCCTCGATGCGCTCGTAGATGCCGCGCCAGAGCTTCTTCAGTCCGTGCGTCGAGACGCCGAGCAGCGGCAGCAGCGCGTCGTCGCGGTCCTCGAACAGCGCGTTCCACAGCAGCCGGCGCTGGCTGGCGTTGAAGCGAAAGCGCGGCGGCTGGTGCTCGAAGCTGTTGCGGGCCGGCGCACCCGGCACGCGGCGGCGCGCGTCCTCGCGGGTCAGCGCATACAGGGCCGGACGCGCCTCAGGCGCGAGGCCTTGCAGTTGCTCGGCATCGACCACCGGCCGCACGTCGAAGCCGCTGCTGAGCGCGACCAACTCGGCCGCGGCGCTGTTCTCGTAGTACAGCGCGCGCAATTGGTAACCGTCGTGAAAGACACGGAAGGTGTCGTTCGCGACCGCCACGACCTTGTGGACGTACGGGTCGCCGAGGTCGCTGCTGCGCATCGAGAAATGCAGCACCATCAGCACGAGATCGCCGCGCGCGTTGTCGATGCCGATCTCGCGGTCGGTCATGGGCTCGATGCTGCCGTCCAGCAGGCCTTCGTAGATGCGCCGCGCGAGGTAGGGGCGCGGCGCGGTATCGAGTTCGAACGCAGCGACCACCGACTGGCGCAGCGCCATCGTCACGCCCCAGGCCTGGATGCGCTGGCCGGCCGGCAGCGCGCTGTCTTCCATCACGCCGCTGATGATCGACGGCTCGCACGCCAACCGTTGCCACAGCGCGGGCAGCGCGGCGAGCTGCCCGGCCGACAGGCCCAGGTGTTCCGGCAGAAGCGTCATGCATTCGGCGAGATCGCGCTGATGCAGCGTGCGAAAGCGCAGGCGCGGCGCGTGGCCAGGCGGCAGCGGCGTCATCGTCCGGCCACGGCCACCCAGGGCCGCAATTCTTCGGGCCGCTGGCGCACATAGGCCAGCACCTGGCGGCGCTTCTCGCGGCCGCGCTTGCCGTCGTCGTCATCGGCGGCGTCACCGAAGAAATCGGGCTGCTGATCCTGCACGCGCTCGTAGATGCCGCGCCAGAGCTTCTTCAGGCCGTGCATCGAAACGCCGAGCCGCTCCTCGAGTGCGTCGTCGTTGTCGTCGAACAGCGAGAGCCACAGCAAACGCCGCTGCGAGGAAGAGAGGCGGAACAGCGGCGGATGGTGATCGAAGATGTGGCCGATGCTGCTGCCGGGCACGTTGACGACGGCCTCCTCGCGCGTGACGCGAAAGTAGCTCAGGCGATCGCCGGGCGACGCGGTCTGCGGTGCCGGGCTGGCGTGCGGCCGCTGGCGAAAGCCGGTGGTCAGCGTCCACACCTCGTTGGCCTGACTGTTCTCGAAATAGAACGCGCGCAGGTTGTAGCCCGAGAGGCCGATGCGAAAGCTCTCGGCGCCCATCACCACCAGGCTCTGCGCGAGCCGCTCGCTGAAGTCGTGGCTGACCATGTCGAAGTGCATGCCCAGCAGGCGCAGGTCGGCGTTGGCGCTTGCCAGGCCGATCTCGCGTTCGGTCATCGGCGTGTGGCGCCCGTCGAGAAGGGCACGGTAGACGCGGCGCACGACCTGCGGCTGCGGCGCGGCGTCGAGCTGGAGCTCGTCCACCAGCGCGTTGCCCACGCTCATCGCGACCGCGAACGACAGGATGCGCGAACCGGCGGGCAGGGTCAGGTCTTCGGTGACGCTGGCCATCACCGAGGGCTCGTCGACGAGACCCTCCCACAGCGCCGGCAAGGCGGCGCGGGTTTCGCCATCGAGCGCGAGCCAGGCCGGGATCAGCGGCATGCATTCAGGCAGATCGTCACGCACCGCGGGCCGATGGCGCAGGCGTGGGGCCGAACGAAGAGGTGGCGCGGATGCAGGCATGGGCAAGAGCGTGGGGCCGGAACCTTGGCCCGGCCGATGCCGGCGGGAATTGTTGCATGAACGTCAACCATTGCGGCAGGTCGCCGCGGTGGCTAACGGCGCGCCACGGCCGCACTGCAGGTAGCGCCGAGCGTGATCACGTCGATGTCGGCAAAGCCGGCGGCCACACACCAGCTTTGGAGGTCGGCACTGCTGAAGCCGAAGCCGATGTCGCCCGCGGGCTCGAGCATCGCGTCGAGCGAGGCGAGCAGTGCGAACAGACTGTGGCGGCGCGCATCGTCGATCAGCGCCTCGACTACGACCAGGCGTGCGCCCGCGGGCAAGGCCTGGTGCGCGCGGCGGATCAGCGCCGGCCGGGCCTCGGGTCGGCACGCGCCCAGCGCGCCGACGAGCACGATCACGTCTACCGCCGGCAGGGCCTCGTTCGCGCCGATGCGGCTGATCTGCCATTGCGGATAGCAGCGCGCGAGCACCGCGCCGAGTCGCTCGCCGGCCGCATCGACGTACACCAGCACGCCGCGCGGGCCGAGCGCCAGCACCTCGGCGAGTGCATCGAAGGCGTGCGCAAACGGGCTGACAGCGGGGGTTGCAGATTGCGCCGGCGCGGGTGCCGCCGAGCTCGCCTTCACCGCTGCACCCAGGTCGCCCCAGCGGCCGTAGCCGCGCACGCTGGCGGCTTCGAGCAGGCCGCCGAGGTAGTCGGGGCTGTGACGATCGAGGTAGCGCTCGGCGTTGCGCGTGTTGAGGTAGACGGCCTGCGCATCGTCGCCTTCGCGGTCGAGCACGCCCATTGCGACCAGGGCATCGAGCAGGTCAGGCGCCGCGCGTTCGCTCAAGCCGAGCGCGCGGCGCAATTGCCGGCCGGTTCGCGGACCACGCGCGAGCTCGCTGAACAGGCCGAGCTCGACTGCGCAGAGCAGCGTCTTCGCGCTGCGAAAGCTCAGCGCGGCCTGCAGCAGCTGATCGGGCGTATGCGAGTTCATACGCCAGGCTCAGCGGCGCGCTTGCCACCAGGCCGCGGCTTGGCCGCGCGAGTCGGCGCTGAGCTTGTCGAGGATGTTCGCGACGTGGCGCTTGACCGTGTGCAGGCTCAGGCCGAGCGCGCGGGCGATCAGCTTGTTGCTGTCGCCGCCGGCAATGCACTGCAGCACTTGCTCTTCGCGGGCGCTCAGCGGCACATGCGCGGGCCGCGCGGTGTGCGCGGGCATCGGCATGGGGATGGGGATGGGCACCGCGGGCAGCCGCACCTGGGCCCGCGCCAGCGTCTCGGTCAGCGCCTGCCACAGCGCAGCCTGCAGCGCCGGGTCGAGCTGTGGGTGGCGGCTGGGTGCGCTGCGGTAGTGGCTGCCGAGATCCGGCGCCGACTCGATGAGCAAATCGTCCACGGTGTTTTCTCCTGAAGCGGGGGCGTTCGATGCGCGCCTTTCCCGACGTGGGGCGGATGGTAGGCAGCCGCATCCGGCGCGTCGATGCTCAAAAAGAGACTGCTCTAAAAGAGCCCCCTCGAAAGCGGGAACCCGCATGGCTCCTCGCCGGCGAGCGATTGGCTCCTTCGGCCGATGTGGCGTCGCGTCGCGATTCCTAGAGTTCACCCCAGTCGTTTTTCAGACCCGGTGAACGACACCCACTCCACTTTGCGACACCGGGCGCCCCACCTTCTCGAGGACCCGAACCATGAACCTGATCCACCCGATTCGCCGCTCGCTGCGCGGCATCACGCTCGTGCTGCTGACGGCGCTGGCCGCCTGCGGCGGCGGCGGTGACGACACCTCCACGGGCAGCGGCCCCACCGGCACCACGCCCCCGCCGCCGCCTGCGGCCTCGTTCACGCTGGCACTCTCGACGCCGAAGGCGCTGATCCTGCAAGGCACGACGCTGACGCTCGATGCGACGGTGACGCGCAGCAGCGGCTTCGATGCGGCGGTCGATGTCGCCGTCACCGGCCTGCCCGCTGGCGTCACCGCGGCACCGGTTCAGATCGCGCAAGGCGCGACGACAGCGACGCTCACGCTGAGCGCCGAGGCCGCTGCGCCGCACTCGCTGCCCACCGACGCGAGCGTGACCGGCAGCGCCGGCGCGTTGACGGCACAGCAGCACGTCACCGTGACCGTGCGTGGCGTCGCAGGGTCGCTCGACACCAGCTTCGGCAGCAACGGCAAGGCTGTCACCGACGTCGGCCCGACCGATGACTACGCGACGGCGATGGTCGTGCAGGCCGACGGCAAGCTCGTTGTCGCCGGTTGGGGCAACGGCCCGCTCGGCTACGCGTTCGAGCTGGTGCGCTACCAGCGCGACGGCGCGATCGACACCACCTTCGGCACCGCCGGCAAGGTCGTCACCGCCGTCGGCAACGGCGCCGACCAGGCCAACGCGATGGCGTTGCAGGCTGACGGCAAGATCGTCGTCGCCGGCTCGGTGGACGAGTCGCCCAAGGGCAAGAGCTTCGCGCTCGTCCGCTACAACGCCGACGGCAGCCTCGACGCCGGATTCGGCACCGGCGGCAAGGTGATCACCTCGTTCGGCAGCGCGGTCGACGAAGCCTTTGCGGTCGTCGTGCAGCCCGACGGCAAGATCGTCGCCGGCGGCCACACGCTGAGCGCGACGCGCGGCCTGGACTTCGCGTTTGCCCGCTACAACGCCGACGGCTCGGCCGATGCGAGCTTCGGCAGCAACGGTCAGGTGGCGCTGCCGATCACTGTCGGCAACAGCCGCGACTCGATCTACGCCATGGCGTTGCAGACGCACGCCGGCGAAGTGAAGATCGTCGCCGTCGGCGGCGAGGGTGACTTCCAGATGGCGCGCCTGCATGCCGACGGATCGATCGACACCAGCTTCACCGGCGGCCAATTCGGCTCGGTGATCGGCGCGGCGCGGGCCGTCGCGCTGACGCCGGACAACAAGATCGTCATCGCCGGACACGCCGGTCACGACTTCGCGATCCTGCAGCTGACTGCCGAGGGCCAGGTCGATCCGGGCTTCGGCGGCAGCGGTCGCGCCATCACGGCCGTGAGCACGACGAACTGGGACGAAGCGCATGCGGTGGCGGTGCAGGCCGACGGCCGGATCGTTGTCGGCGGCTGGGTCTACAGCGGCAACGGATCGGCCGGCGACTACGTCGTTGCCCGCTACCTGGCCGACGGCACGCTGGACGCCGGCTTCGGCAACGCCGGCCTGACGATCACGCCCGTCGCCCCCGGCACCAAGGCCGATGAGGGCCGCGCGCTGTTGCTGCAGACCGACGACCGCGTGCCCACCGTGCGCAGCCTCCTGGCCGGTTCGGCCAACGACTCGAACTACGACTTCGCGGTGACCCGCTACTGGCACTGAGCCTTTCGCGCACGCAGCCGCACCCCATTCAAGGAATACAACATGAACACCACCCTCAACTCCACACTTCCACAGCCGCAAACGCAGGCCGCAAGCGCCCCCGAGCGCTTCGGCCTGTACACCGGCATCCACAAGGCGCTGCGCAGCTTCATGAGCGACACGCTGTGCCGCATCGGCCGGCTCGACGTGGACGATGCCGACGAGATGATCGCCACCCTGGCGCAACTCGAGACTCTGCTGACCCTGTGCACCAGGCACATCGAGCACGAGAACGACTTCGTGCACTCCGCCATCGAGGCGCGCCTGCCGGACGGCGCGACGCGCACCGCGGCGGACCACCTCGAGCACTTCGCGAGCATCGTCGCGCTGGGTGACGAAGCCGCCGCACTCGCCGCGGCGCGTCTCGATGAACGCCCGGTGCTCGCGCTGCGCCTGTATCGCCATCTCGCGCTGTTCGTGGCCGAGAACTTCCAGCACATGCACATCGAGGAGACCGTCAACGCGGCCGCGCTCTGGGCCCACTACAGCGACGCCGAACTGCACGCGATCCATGCGCGCCTGCTCGCCACGTTGGCGCCGCAGGAGCACCTGCTGGTCGCGCGCTGGATGGTGCCGGCGAGCAACCCGGGCGAGCGCGCCGGGATGCTCGGCGCGATGAAGATGCAGACGCCGCCCGAGGCCTTCCTCGGCGTGCTCCGACATGTGTCGCCACACCTCGACGCGAGCGGCTGGGCCAAGCTGGCGCGCGCCGTCGGCGTGCCGCAGGTGCCGGGTGGCCCCGGACCGGTGCCGCTGTCATGAACGCCGCCAACGAGCACCGCGGCTTTGTGGGAACGACCGTGGAGACGCTGCTCGCGATCTTTGCCTTCTGCTGCCTCATGGCCGGCCCGCCTGCCGCCGATGCGGCCGACGGGTTCGGCACCGTGGGGCTTCATTCGGGAGAACATAAATGAACAAGTGGATCAAGCGCGGCGGCCTCGTCGCACTCGGTGCGGTCGGCCTCGCGGTGGCCGCGCTGCTGATCGGCGCCCGTCTCGGCGAACGCAAGATGCAGCGCCACATCGACGTGAAGCTGTCCGCGGTTGGCTACCGCAGCGACGCGGCAAGCATCGAGCGCGGCCGCTACCTGTTCAAGTCGCGCAACTGCGCCGAGTGCCATGGTGCCGACGGTGCCGGCAAGGACGTGATCAACGACGGCAAGGGGCTGCATATCCATGCGCCCGACATCACGCCCGCCGCCGGCTCGCCGGTGGCCCGCTACAGCGCGCTCGACTGGACGCGCACGATCCGCCACGGCGTCAAGCCCGACGGCCGGCCCGCGATCGTGATGCCCAGCGAAGACTACGCGCGGCTCACCGATGACGACGTTGCTGCGATCGTGGGCTACGTGCGCCAACTGCCCTCAGGTGCGGGCGGCACGGCGGTGATCGAGTTCCCGCTGCTGGTCCGAGCACTGTACGCGGCTGGCCTGGTGATGGACGCGGCCGAGCGCATCGACCATGCATTGCCGCCGGCCCGGCCGGTGCCCGAGGCGGTGACGGCGGAGCACGGCGCGTACGTGGCGAACACCTGCATCGGCTGCCACGGTGAGCGCCTTTCGGGCGGCAAGATTCCGGGCTCGCCGCCGGACTGGCCGCCGGCGGCGAACCTGACGCCGGGCGACGGCTCGGCGCTTGCGCGCTACCCGAGCGCGGAGTCGTTCATCGCGATGTTCCGAAGCGGCCGGCGACCGGACGGCAGCGCGGTCAGCCCGGTGATGCCGTTCGGCGGGCTGAAGGAGATGAGCGAGACCGATGTGCGTGCACTCTATCTGCACCTGAAAGGCGTGCCGTCTCGGCCGAGCGGGCAGCGCTGAGCGCCGGCGTGGTTTCGGCATTGCGGCGCGCCCGCCGCGCCGCACAGGAGGCCCGCGATGAACGTGACCGAGGTGATCCTCGGAAGGGCTCGATCCTCGCCTACCGCCCCCGAGCGAGTTTGTCCGGCACAGGCCGAACCGTGATCAAGCGAGCAGCATCCCTTTGGTCTCGATGTAGCGCACCACCTCGGCCAGCCCGTCGTGCGTCTTCAGGTTGCTCATCACGAACGGCCGCGCGCCGCGCATGCGTTTCGTGTCGGCGGCCATCACGCCGAGGTCCGCGCCGACGTAAGGTGCGAGGTCGGTCTTGTTGATCACGAAGAGGTCGCTCTTCGTGATGCCGGGCCCGCCCTTGCGCGGGATCTTCTCGCCCGCGGCGACGTCGATCACGTAGATCGTCAGGTCGCTGAGCTCGGGGCTGAAGGTGGCGGCGAGGTTGTCGCCGCCGCTCTCGATGAAGACGATGTCGGCGTTCGGGAACTTCTCGAGCATGCGGTCGACCGCCTCGAGGTTGATCGACGCGTCTTCGCGGATCGCGGTGTGCGGGCAGCCGCCGGTCTCGACGCCCATGATGCGCTCGGCCTCGAGCGCGCCGGCGACCGTCAGCAGGCGCTGGTCTTCCTTGGTGTAGATGTCGTTCGTGACGACGACGAGGTCGTAGCGCTCGCGCATCGCCTTGCACAGCATCTCGACCAGCGTCGTCTTGCCCGAACCCACCGGGCCGCCGACGCCGACGCGCAGCGGCGGGAGTTTGCGGGTGCGGTTCGCGATGTGGTGCAGTGCAGTGTTCATCGCGCCGATTATCGGCGCGATGCTCAGCGCGCGGGCGGCGGCCCGCCGTTGCCGCTGGGCCGTGCCGCGAGCACGCCGTTGGTCAGCTGGCACACGCCGCTGAACGACTCGCCGTTGCGGCCGCTGAAGCTCACCTGCGTGCCGGCGGTCTTGCCCTTGCAGGCCGCGATGGCCTCGGGTGGCGGGCCGGGCGGTTGGCCGCCGGCACCGCTGGCCGGTGCGGCGGGCGGTGTCGCCGCGTTGCTCTCGGCAGGCACCATGCTCGAAAGCAGGGCCATTGCGAACGTCAAAAAAACCAGCAGGGCGTAGCGTCGTGCCATGGTGTGCTCCGGTTATGCGGCGATGCCGACGGTCAACGCGATGGCATAGCCCGCGCTGACGCTGCCGGTGATCGTCGGGGTTTCGAGTGTCGCGCCGTCGCTGAACACGTTGTCGGTGGCGAGCGAGATCTGGCTGAAGTTGGTCACGCTCGCGCTGTAGCCGCTGGTCGCGAACACGGTGTTGCAGGCGGCCTCGGGCATCGCGATCTGCGAGGTCTTGACCATGTGCGACACGCTCGTCGCGGTGGCCAGGCTCGGGTAGACCTCGAAGTGGATGTGCGGCCAGCGGCCCGAATAGCAGGCCGGGAAGATCGTCGTGAACGTGACCTGGCCGTTGCTGTCGGTCGCCTGCACGCCGCGCAGGTAGTTCTCGGCGGTGACGCCGGTGGAGTACAGCGAGTACAGCCCTGACTGGTTGCAATGCCAGATGTAGATCGCGTAGCCCGCCAGGTCGGCGCAGCTCGAGTTGGTGTTGACGAGGGTCAGCGTCACGGTCAGCGGCACGCCGGTCGCGGTGGTCGTGCTGCTGCCGAAGCTCGAACGAATGTCGCTGCGCACGATGCCGCTGAGCGCGAGCACGTTCAGCGAGGTCGTGCCGTCGGCCGGGTAGGGGCCGTTGGTCTCGGTCGGGATCACCGAGCAGCTGCCGGTGCTGCTGGTCGTCGTGGTTGTCGTCGTCGTCGTGGTTGTGTCGTACACCGACGTCCCTGCGTCGCCGCCACCACCGCAGCCGATCAGCGGCAGTGCGCCGGCGGCACTTGCGCCGGCCAGCCACGCGAGCGCGCGGCGGCGCTTCAGCAGCGTGGCATTCAGGGTTTGCAAGTCATGGGCAAGGCCGTGGGGGTGGTCGTCGTGCATGGTCGTCTGTCCGTTTGGAATGGCTGGCATCGAGCTGCGAGGCAGCGCAGCGAATGACGCTGCAGCAACAATGCTAAGGACCGGGTGTGTCGACGCTTGCGCGCCTGTGTGTCGGCCTTGACATGGTTGTCAGTGCCGGTCAGGCCCGGTCTGGCGTGGCGCGTCCGATGCCCGGCGGCGCCGGGAACGGCGGCGGCCATCCGGGCGGCGGGCCGCCCATGCCGCCAGGGCCGGGGCCTCGCGGGCCGCCGCCCGCATCAAAGGATTCAGGCGAGCTGCCGGTGCTCGACATGCCGATGACGATGCCCGCGTGGTAGCCCGTCTTCGCGCTGCCGCTCACCGTCAGCAGCTCGGTGCCGATGCCGTTGCCGAAGACCTGATCGCTGGCGTAGGTCGGCGTGACGCGGTTCTGGCCTTTGGGGTACAGCGCCGGGTTGTCGTAGGCCGCGGCCGTGACGGCGTCGGGGAAGCACAGCTGCGTCGTGGCGGCGGCAACGGTGCCGGGCGACAAGACCGAGCCGGCCATGAAGATCTGCACATGGATGTGCGTGAGGCGCGGCATGTACCAACCGGGGAAGATCGTCGTGAACGTGACCTGGCCGTCGGCGTCGGTCAGCTGAACGCCGCGCAGAAAGGTCTCGCGTGCGTGCGCGCCGTTCTCGCGCGCCGAGTAGCCCGAGTATTCGCCGTTGGCATCGCAGTGCCAGATGTAGACGGCCGCACCGTTGAGCGCGGCGCAGGCCTGGTCGTGGTCCACGATCGTCAGCGCCAGCGTCAGCGGGATGCCGGCCTTGCCTTCGGTGATGTCCCTGCGCACCAGCGCCGGGTTGCCCAGCACCGCCAGCAGCGGGAACGGGCCGGCCGTTTCGGTGGCCGTGATCACGCAGCGCGCGTTCGTCGGGGCGCTTGCCGGCGCACCGCTGCCACGCGGCGCCGTGACGCTCGACCCCGTGCCGCGGCACGAAGCCAAGGACGCGGCGCCGACTGCGCCGAGCGCGCGCAGTGCGCTGCGCCGTTCGCGAACAGGGTCGTCGGTCGGGTGTCGATCGGCGCTGGGGCGCTGCGTCATGTGGTTCTCTTTCACTTGGCCCGCGCCGCGACGCGGAACCCCACCGAGTGGTACGCGCCGCCGGCGGACCGGCCTTCGCCACGACCGCTGGATTTGCCGCTGGCTGCGGTCGAATACCACGAGCCGCCCTTCACGCAATTGACCTGCGTCCCGGCTTCGGCGCCGTTCGTCGCGGTGTTCAGCGTCGACGTCCATTCGAAGGCATTGCCGGCCATGTCGAAGCAGCCGCACCAGCTCTTGCCATCGTCGTACGCGCCGACCGCGGTGGAGTAGCCGCCATAGACCTTGACCAGCACGCGGAACTGGTCCGAGTTCGCGAGGTCGGCCCAGCTCTCGTTCGTGTCGCTGTCGTACTGCCAGCCGATGACGGCACCGCTGCTGCTGATGCTCAGCACACTGGCGAGCCCTGCCGAGTCGTCGGTCAGTGCCGTCACGCCACCGGCGAGCGCGGTGACGACGCTGTCGTTGACGTAGGTCAGCGTCGTCAACCCGGAGCTGTTGAGCAGGTACTGCGCGCACAGCGCATTGCAGTTGAACGGCGTGCTCAGCGTGCCGGTCGTGGTGTTGTAGCTGACACCCGCGGCGCTGCCCCACGGGTAGCTGTAGCTGGTGTTGCTGCCCAGCGCGGCGTATTCCCATTCGCCTTCGGTCGGCACGTAGAACTCGTAGCTGCTGATCTGCGTCGCCAGCCAGGCGCAGTAGTCCGCGGCGGCCTCGTACGAGACGAAGAAGACCGGGTGATTCTCTTTGCCGGCCGGGTAGCTGCCGCCGTTCCAGTACTGGCCCGCGACCGTGGCGGTGCTCGGGTAGTAGCTGCTGCCGAGCGCGTTGCAGAAGGCCTTCCAGTTCGCGTTCGTGACGAGGAACTTGCCGATGAAATAGGGCGCGAGCGTCGCGCTCGCGGAGGTGTCGCTGGTCACGCCGGTGACGGGGTCGGTGGTCGAACTGACGGCGCTGTCGTGAAAGGCGTAGCTCACGCTGCCGGATGCGATCACCTGCACGAAGTCGGCGATGCTCGGCACGCTGGCGGTCGTGCTGGTGCCTGCGTTGGCCCAGATCCACGGGTCGGTCGTGGCGGTGCTGGCGATCGCGCTGCTCGAGTCGGCGGACGCGCTGCTGCTGCTGTCCGACCCGCCGCCGCCGCATCCGAACAGCGTGGTGATGCCGAAGCCTGCGAACGCACCGAGCACGGCGCGCCGGCGTGGGGCGGCGGCGCGTGCTGCGGCTTCATCGTGGGGATCGGTCAAGGCGTCGTCCTGCGCATCGCGTGTCGAATCAATCTGATGACGACGCGAGCTGCTCGTCCAGCACCGCGATCCGCTCGCGGGCTGTCGCCTCGCCATGCGAGTGCGAGATCGTGTCGAACAGCGCGCCGCGCAGCTGCCACAGGTCGTCGGCGCGACGCATCTGGCGCAGGCGCTTCAGCATGCGGCTGCGCTCGAAGGTCGGCACATCGGCGAGCAGCACGAGGCAGAGCTCGCGCAGCTTGTCGATGTCGATCGGGAACTGGGTCGAGTCGAAGCTCGACACGACGCCGCCGCGCGGCGATTGAAACGTGACCATGGTGCTTCGTCCGGCGCGCATGAGCTTGTCACGCGGAGATGTTGATCGTCATCGAGGCCGCATACCCGCTGCTCGTGTCGCCGCTGATGGCCAGCATTTCGGTGCTGGTGCCGTCGCTGAACACGTTGTCGGCAGAGAAGCTCGTCACCGACGTGTTCTGGCCGTGCGCCGAGTACAGGCTGGAGTTGTAGACCGCCGTCGTGATGGCCGTCGGAAAGGCCAGCTGCGTGGTGGCGGTGGCCGTGACCGCGAGGTTGTCGTTCAGGTAGACCTGCGCATGGATGTGCGTGATGCGGCCGCTGTACCAGCCCGGGTAGATGGTCGTGAACGTGACCTGGCCGTTGGCATCGGTGACCTGGATGCCGCGCAGATAGGTCAGGCCCGCCTGGCCGGCGTTGCCGCTGGTGCTGTAGCCCGAATAGAGGCCGTCCTTGTCGCAGTGCCAGATGTAGATCGCTGCGCCCGCGATCGGCGTGCAGCTGCTGTCCTGGATCGTCAGCGTCAGGGTCAGCGGAACGCCGGTCTTGCTTTCGGTCATGTTCGATCGAACGATGGCCGTGTTCGACAGGATCGCCAGCAGCGGATACGGCCCGGCCGTTTCGGTGGCCGTCAGCGTGCAGGTGCCGGCCGTGGCGGCGGCG
>Ga0307509_10005995_pt1 | contig 16596 bp, 16 predicted proteins | sample 10_EM_MG_FD_202245 | JGI IMG/M metagenome (GOLD analysis project Ga0307509, IMG submission 202245) | Populus trichocarpa ectomycorrhiza microbial communities from riparian zone in the Pacific Northwest, United States - 10_EM | ecosystem: Host-associated > Plants > Roots > Unclassified | place... | reverse complement strand
GTCGACAGCGCTTCGATCGCGGCGTCCTGACCGAAGATCAGCTGCTTGAGCTCGCCCTCGATGTTCGCGAGCTTGGTCTTGTCGGCACTCGACACCGACCGGGTCGGGATCCGCGCGATCTTCGACACCACGAGCTCGATCAAGTCGGGCCGGATCTCCTCGGGCCGATCGGCCGGCTTCATCAGCCGGACCTTCGCGCCCGCCTCGTCGATCACGTCGATCGCCTTGTCGGGCAAGTGCGAGTCACTGATGTGGCGCGCGCTGAGCTCGACCGCCGCCTCGATCGCGGCATCGGTGTACTTGACGTTGTGGTGCTCCTCGTACTTCGACTTGAGGCCCTTCAGGATCTCGATCGCCTCGGGCACGGTCGGCTCGCCGACGTCGATCCGCTGGAACCGGCGCTGGAGCGCACGGTCGCGCTCGAACGCCTGGCGGTAGTCCTTGAACGTGGTCGAGCCGATGCAGCGCAGCTCGCCGTTCGACAGGGGTGGCTTCAGGATGTTCGCCGCGTCCATCGTGCCGCCGCTGGTCGCGCCGGCGCCGACGATGTTGTGGATCTCGTCGATGAACAGGATCGACTTCGGATCCGCGATCAACACCTTCATCACGGCCTTGAGGCGCTCCTCGAAGTCACCGCGATAACGGGTACCCGCGAGCACCGCGGTCATGTCGAGCGAGTAGACCGTGCACTCGAGCAGCGAGTCCGGCACGGCCTTCTCGACGATGCGGAGGGCGAGACCCTCGGCCAGCGCGGTCTTGCCGACGCCGGGCTCGCCGATCAGCAGCGGGTTGTTCTTGCGGCGGCGCGAGAGCACCTGGATCATCCGCTCGATCTCGTCGGCGCGGCCGATCAGCGGATCGATCTTGCCGTCGCGTGCGCGCTGCGTGAGATCCACGCAGAACGACTCGAGCGGGTTCGAGATCTTCTGATCCTCGGCACCGTCGTCCTCGACACCGGCCGGGCGGCGCTGGATCGCCGGCCCGCCCGCGTCGACCTTCGACACGCCGTGCGAGATGTAGTTGATGACGTCGAACCGGGTGATGCCCTGCTTCTCGAGCAGGTAGACCGCGTGCGAGTCGCGCTCGCGAAACATCGACGCGATCACGTTGCCGGTCGTCATCTGCTGGCGGCCGGCGGCCTGGACGTGCATCGCGGCGCGCTGGAGCACGCGCTGGAACGCGAGCGTCTGGTCGGGACCCGACTCCTCGCCTTCCGGGAGCTCGTCGACCTGCTCTTCGAGGAAGCGCTCGAGGTCGCCGCGCAGGCCGTCGACATTGCCGCCACACTTGACGACGATGTCGGTGCCGCTCGGGTCATCGAGGATCGACAGGAGCAGGTGCTCCAGCGTCAGATATTCGTGACGCCGCCCGCGGACGTCTTCGACGGCGCGCTGGAGAGTTGCTTGCAGCTCGGGAGACAGCATGGGGTATCCTGGAATTGTACGCCGCAGGTGCGGCGTGGGTACTGCCCGACTAGTCAGTCGGTTCGATCGAGAGCTGCAGCGGAAACTGCTGCGCTTTCGCGAGCGCCATCGTCTTGGTCACCTTGGTCTCCGCGACCTCGAACGTGAACACACCGGCGACGCCGACGCCGTTGTTGTGGACGTGGCTCATGATGGCGATCGCGTCGCCCTCGTTCTTGTGAAACACGGTCTGCAGCACCCACACCACGAACTCGCGCGTCGTGTAGTCGTCGTTGTGCAGCAGCACCTTGTACATCGGCGGCTTCTTGGTGCGCGTCCTCTCGTCGAGGACGAGGCCGGTCTGCCGGTCTCCCTCGCGACGCGTCCCGGGGGGTTTCTTCTCGTCCGCCATGGCCCTGATATCTTACGAGCAATGCGGGCCATGTGAAGCCGCCAGCACCACCACGATTTCGGGCAGGTGGGCGCCAGGAGGCAGATCGTCAGATCTTGCAGGTGCGACCTTCGGTGGCAGCATCGACGACATGGCCAATCGCCCGGTCCGGGTCGCGGGATGGATCCTGACGAAGCTCCTGTACGGCCTGTGGGTCGCGCTGATGATCGCGACGCCGCTGTTCGGGTTCTGGCTCGCCAGCTCGCTCGCGGCGTACGACAACGCCTCGCAGTGGCTCGCGCTCCTCGTCGGGCTGTTGCTGTTCCCGCTCGTCCCGGTCGGCTGGGAGCTGATCTTCGAGTGGCGGCGCGACAAGGCGAAGAAGCCGATCCTGACGCGGCTCGATCGGCTCGTCCTGCGCACGCTGATCGTGAACGGGCTGTTCCTCGGGATCATGATGTGGCGCGCCCCGCAGACCGCGTTCCGCGCGCTGGCCGTGCGCGGCGACTGGATCCTCGACGGTCACGACGGGCCGATCGCGAACGAGGCGCGCTCGATCCTCCTCGGGTTCGCCGATCGGTTCTCGAGTCGCTGGCACAAGGAAGACACCACCTACGGGACGAGCGACAAGCCGCCCCCGCCGCCCGCGCACGACACCACGATCGTCTTGCCGGGCCCGATCCAGCCGAAAGATCCGAACGGCTGGCCGCTCGCCGAGGAGGCCGATCCGCTCGCGGTCGAGATCCCCGCCGACGAGCAGGTCGATGTCGCGACCGTCGCGCGCTACTTCGCGAACCGGATCACCGATCAGCGCCGGCTCGCGAAGGCGCTGCACGACTACGTCGTGTTGCGGCTCCACTACGACCAACCGACCGCGCTGATCCACGGGCCCGGCCGGCCGTCGCAAGAAGCCGACGCGGTGTTCGCGGCGAAGACCGGCGTGTGCGAGGGCTACGCGCGCCTGTACGCCGCGCTCGGCAAGGCCGCCGGCCTCGAGGTCGCGTTCATCACCGGCTACATCCGCGACGCGCATCGCCGGCCCTCCGCCGACGCGGTCAGCGACGAGGATGTCGTCCGCTCGCTCGAGGGTTTCCTCCACGCGTGGAACGCCGTCAAGCTCGACGGCCAGTGGGCGCTCGTCGACACTACTTGGGATGACCCCGTCGCCGCGGATGCGAAGGACATCTACTCGACGACGTATCTGTTCACGCCACCGCGCGTGTTCGCGTACGACCACCTGCCCGAGGAGGCCGCGTGGCAGCTCGTCGCGGCGCCGATCGGCGCGGGCGAGTTCGCGCGCCAGCCGCTCCTGTCGCCGTACGTCGGTCGGCTCGGCGTCGTGCTCCAGGATCCGACACGCTCGCAGGTCGACGTGACCGACGGCGAGCTCGCGATCACGCTCGCGAATCCGTTCAAGGCCAAGCTCGACGCGATGGTCGATCACTCGATGACCGGCTGCGACGAGGTGCCAGGCGACTCGCTGACGACGCACCTCACGTGTCGCGTGCCCGCGGGCCAGCACGAGATCCAGCTCTACGGTGCGCCCGCGGACTCGACGGAGCACTCGCTGCGCTACTTCGGATCGATCCTCGTCAACAGTCGCTGAGCGCACGTGCGTGCGGACGCGCGCGGTCTGGCGCGTGGATCGCCGTACCAGCGCTTGCGCGGCGGCACGTCGTTCGCAAACGGCACCCGCATGAAGACGCGCAGCCTCTCCATCATTCTCGTACTCGGTCTCGCGACCGGTGCTTCCCTCGCGGCGAACGGCGACGCCATGCAGACCGGATCGGGCAGCAACGTACGCCCCGGTCCGGGCTCCGGTTCGGGCTCGGGATCCGGTACTCGCCCGGCGCCGCGCCCGCCCGCGCCGCCTCGTACACCGCCCGGCGGCGCCGGCAGCGGCAGCCAGTCGCCGGTGGTCCCGGTCCCGCCGACTCCCGCGCAGCCGCAACCGCCGCATGGTCCGAGTGGTCCGGCACCGGGTCCCGCACCGACGCAGCCCGGTGCGCCTGCACCGACCCACTGAACGCGTTATGGTCCGCGCCATGAGCGTGACCGACACGACCGCGAAGTGGGTCGAAGAGCTGTTCTCGAAGTCCATTGTTCCGACCTTGGTCGAGTACATCAAGATTCCGAACAAGTCGGCGATGTTCGATCCGAAGTGGCGCGAGAACGGCCACGTCGATCGCGCGGTCGAGCTGCTGAGCGGCTGGGCCAAGCAGAACCTCCCCGAGGGCGCGACGATGGAAGTCGTCCGGCTCGGCGAGCGCACGCCCGTCATCTTCATCGACATCCCCGCGACCGCCCCTGCCGGGTCCAAGGCGCAAGGCGACACCGTCATGCTCTACGGCCACCTCGACAAGCAGCCCGAGATGGCCGGCTGGCGCGAGGGCCTCGGCCCGTGGACCCCGGTGCTCGAGGGCGACAAGCTCTACGGCCGCGGCGGCGCCGACGACGGCTACGCGATCTTCGCGTCGCTGACGGCCGTCAATGCCGTGCGCAAGGACAAGCTGCCGCACGCGCGCTGCGTCGTGTTGATCGAGGCGTGCGAGGAGTCGGGCAGCTACGACCTGCCCGCGTACATCGATCATCTCAAGGACCGGATCGGCGAGCTGTCGCTCGTGGTCTGCCTCGACTCCGGCTGCGCGAACTACGACCAGCTGTGGTCGACGACCTCGCTGCGCGGCCTGGTGATCGGCAACCTCGAGGTCTCGCTCCTCACCGAGGGCGTCCACTCGGGCGACGGTACCGGCGTCGTCCCCGGCAGCGAGCGCGTGATCCGCATGTTGCTCGATCGGCTCGAGGACTCGCACACCGGCCAGATCAAGCTCGCCGAGCTCGCGACCCAGATCCCGAAGGCGCGCGTCCTCCAGGCCGAGAAGACCGCGCAGGTGATCGGCGACGAGGTCTGGAACAAGTTCCCGTTCAACGGCGGCGCCCAGCCGGTGACGAAGGACAACGTCGAGCTGATCTTGAATCGCACCTGGCGCCCCGGCCTCGCGATCACCGGCGCCGACGGCTGGCCGCCGATCGGCAACGCCGGCAACGTGTCGCGTCCGTTCACGAACCTCAAGCTGTCGATCCGGATCCCGCCCCGCGTCGATCCGGCAAAGGCCGCCGCGGCGGTCAAGGCGCTGCTCGAGAAGGATCCGCCGTACGGCGCGAAGGTCTCGTTCTCCGACGTCGGCGCGAACGCCGGCTGGGACGCGCCCGAGATGTCGCCGTGGCTCGAGGAGACGCTCCAGGCCGGCTCGCAGAAGTACTTCGGCAAGCCCGCCATGTACATGGGCGAGGGCGGCACGATCCCGTTCATGCAGATGCTCGGCGACAAGTTCCCGAAGGCGCAGTTCTGCATCACCGGCGTCCTCGGCCCCGGCTCGAACGCCCACGGCCCGAACGAGTTCCTCCACATCCCGACCGCGCGCAAGCTCACGCTGTGCGTCGCCGAGGTGCTCGCCGCTCACGCCCAGCAGAAGTAGTGGCGAAGCAGAAACGGAAGCCACGCCCGAAGTCGGCGCCGGCCGAGACGATCGACTGGATCGCCGAGACGGAAGTCGTGTGGGTCTACCGAGATCGCACCCGGAGACCAGGGCGCGTCGCCGTTGCCCGTCCAGCCCAGCGCCCGACGGGCGAATGGGGATGTCGGGTCGAAGGCCTGCCGATGAGCGGCGGGACACGGACGATCTACGGCGGGAGTAGCTGGCAAGCCCTCCTCCTCGCGATGCAGTTCATCGGTTGGGACGTGCACCATCACGTCGAGCGCGGTGGCAAGATCACGTGGCCGCTGCGCGCCGGTCAGAAGCGATCCACTGCGTATCCTCCCGAGCTTCTCCTCGGCGCACTGTTTCGAGCACCGAAAGGAAGCTGACATGCAACTCGATGTTCCAGGCGCGAGCCTCTACTACGAAGTGCGCGGCGAGGGCACGCAGCTCGTGTTCGTGTGCGGCGGGCCGACCGACGCCGACGTCTACGCGCCGATCGCGGACGCGCTGAAGGACCGCTACACGACGGTGACCTACGACCCGCGCGGCAACTCGCGCAGCGCGTTCACCGGCCCGCAGGTGATGGACGTCCACGGCGACGACCTCGCGGCGCTGATCGATCACGTCGGCGCGCCGGCGTTCGTGTTCGGCAACAGCGGCGGCGGCCAGATCGCGATGAACGCGCTCGCGCGCCATCGCACGAAGCTTCGCGCCGCGATCGCGCACGAGCCGCCGTGCATCACGCTCCTGCCCGATGGGGCAGACGTGATGGCCGGGATGCGGCGCGCGAACGAGCTCGGCCAGACCGATGTGATGGCGGGCTTCATGGCGTTCATGCAGCTCACCGGCATCGACATGACGCCGCCGCCCGGCCGCAAGCAGGAGACGAGCGAGCGGATGAAGGCCAACCTCACGTACTTCGTGCGCGAGGGCCTGATTCCGATCGCGTCCTATCGACCCGACGTCGCGGCCCTGCGCGACGCGCCGTTCGCGGTGGGCGTCGGTGGAGAATCGGTCGGCCAGCTCGCACACCGAACCGGGCTCGCGCTCGCCGAGGCGCTCCCAAGAGCGCCGGTGCTGTTCCCAGGCGGCCACGGCGGCTACAGCCGCTACGTCGAGGCGTTCGCGGACGCGCTCCACGGGACGCTTCGCACGATCTCCGAATAGCCTGCACACACCGTTTCGCAACGCGCCGGTTTGTGATGGCATCCCACCATCGTGACGTGGTTCGGACGATACTCTCGCAGCTCGATCGGTGCGAAACAGGTGATGGCCGTGACCGGCCTGTTCCTGGTTCTGTTCGCGATCGTCCACATGCTCGGACATCTCCAGATGTTCGGCGGGCCCGGGATGTACAACGCGTACGCCCACTTCCTCCAGGAGCTGTGGGAGGTGAAGTGGCCGGTGCGCGCGGGCTTGCTCGCGTTCCTGCTCGTCCACCTGGTCGCCGGCATCGCGGTCAGCGCGCGTAACCGCGCCGCGCGGCCGGTCGGCTACGCGAAGTTCACGCCCGTGGTCACGAGCGCCGCGGCGCGCACGATGATCTACACGGGGTTGTTCGTGTTCGCGTTCCTCGCGTTCCACATCCTCCACTTCACGCTCGGCCAGGTCCAGCCGGCGCACTTCCACCACATGGATCCGATGAACCGCTGGGATGCGTACGGCATGTACGTCGCCGGGTTCCAGAACGCGGCGATCTACGTGATCTACCTCATCGGCATGATCCTGCTCTGCCTGCACCTCGGGCACGGCGCGTCGTCGTGGCTGCAGACGCTGGGCTGGCGCCATCCGAAATATCCGATCGACAAGATCGGCACGGTGACCGGCTGGGTGCTGTTCCTCGGTTTCATGATCCCGCCCACCGCGGTGCTCGCAGGAGTGATCAAGTGAAGTTGGAATCCCGTAGCCCGACCGGGCCGATCGCCGAGGCGTGGTCGCGCGCGAAGTTCGAGATGAAGCTGGTCAACCCGGCGAACAAGCGCAAGTACAAGGTGATCGTCGTCGGCAGCGGCCTCGCCGGTGGCAGCGCCGCGGCCACGCTCGCGGAGCTCGGTTACGACGTCGCCTGCTTCTGCTTCCAGGACTCGCCGCGCCGCGCGCACTCGATCGCCGCGCAGGGCGGCATCAACGCCGCGAAGAACTACCAGAACGACGGCGACTCCGTGTACCGCCTGTTCTACGACACCGTGAAGGGCGGTGACTTCCGCTCGCGCGAGTCGAACGTGCACCGTCTCGCCGAGGTCTCGGTCGACATCATCGATCAGTGCGCCGCGATGGGCGTCCCATTCGCGCGCGAGTACGGCGGCACGCTCGCGAACCGCTCGTTCGGCGGAGCGCAGGTGTCGCGCACGTTCTACGCGCGCGGCCAGACCGGCCAGCAGCTGCTGCTCGGCGTCTACGCGGCGCTCGAGCGCCAGATCGGCGCCGGCAAGGTCAAGATGTTCCCGCGCACCGAGCTGCTCGACGTCGTCGTCGAGGACGGCCGCGCGAAGGGGATCGTCGTCCGCGACCTCGTGACCGGCGCGATCACGTCGCACTCCGCGCACGCGGTGATCCTCGCGACCGGCGGCTACGGCAACGCGTTTTTCCTGTCGACGAACGCGAAGGGCTGCAACGTCACCGCGACGTACCGGGCGTACAAGAAGGGCGCCGGGTTCGCGAACCCGTGCTTCACCCAGATCCACCCGACGTGCATCCCCGTCTCCGGCGACTACCAGTCGAAGCTGACGCTGATGTCCGAGTCGCTCCGCAACGACGGCCGCGTGTGGGTCCCGAAGAACGCGACCGACGCGGCCAAGCGCCCCGGCGACATCGCCGACGATGCGCGCGACTACTATCTCGAGCGCAAGTACCCCGCGTTCGGCAACCTCTCGCCACGCGACATCGCCTCGCGCGCCGCGAAAGAGCAGTGCGACGACGGCCGTGGCGTCGGCCCCGGCGGCCGCGGCGTGTACCTCGACTTCCGCGACGCCATCAAGCGCGACGGCAAGGACAAGATCGCCGAGAAGTACGGCAACCTGTTCGAGATGTACGAGCGGATCACCGGCGAGGATCCGTACAAGCTCCCGATGCGGATCTACCCGGCCGTCCACTACACGATGGGTGGACTCTGGGTCGACTACCACCTCCAGACCACGATCCAGGGCCTGTTCTGCCTCGGCGAGGCGAACTTCTCCGATCACGGCGCGAACCGCCTCGGCGCCTCCGCGCTGATGCAGGGCCTGGCCGACGGCTACTTCATCATCTCGTACACGCTCGGCAACTACCTCGCCGGCATCGACGCGAAGTCGCTCGGCGAGACGACCGGCGCCGCGTTCAAGACCAGCGAGACCGAGGTCAAGGGCAAGCTCGACAAGCTGCTCGGCATCCGCGGCAAGCGCTCGGTCGACTCGTTCCACAAGGAGCTCGGCCACGCGATGTGGGAGGACTGCGGGATGGCGCGCTCGAAGGAATCTCTCGAGCGCGCGATCGGCAAGATCCAGACGCTGCGCGAGGAGTTCTGGAAGGACGTCACCGTCCAGGGCACGACCGACTCGTTCAACCAGTCGCTCGAGAAGGCCGGCCGCGTCGCCGACTTCCTCGAGTTCAGCGAGCTCCTCTGCAAGGACGCGCTCGTCCGCGAGGAATCGTGCGGCGGTCACTTCCGCGTCGAGCACCAGATGGAGGGCGAGGCGAAGCGCGACGACGCGAACTTCTGCCACGCCGCGGTCTGGGAGTACACCGGCGAGGGCAACGCGCCCACGCGTCACACCGAGCCGCTCGTGTTCGAAAACGTCAAGCTCGCGACCCGGAGTTACAAGTGAGCGATATCGATCTCCGCCTCCACGTCTGGCGCCAGCCCAAGCGCGACGCCGCCGGCAAGTTCGTCACGTACGAGGTCAAGAAGGTCTCCGTCCATGCCTCGTTCCTGGAGATGCTCGACATCCTCAACGAGCAGCTGACCACCAAGGGCGAAGAGCCTGTCGCATTCGATCACGACTGTCGCGAAGGCATCTGCGGTTCTTGCGCGCTGATGATCAACGGGCGCCCGCATGGCGGCAAGAAGGCCACGACGGTGTGCCAGCTCCACATGCGGTTCTACAAGTCCGGTGACGAGATCTGGATCGAGCCGTGGCGCGCCTCCGCGTTCCCGGTGATCAAGGATCTCTGCGTCGACCGCAGCGCCTTCGATCGCGTGATCGCCGCCGGCGGCTTCATCACCGCGAACAACGGGTCGGCCCCCGACGCGAATGACGTGCTCGTGCCGAAAGAGCAGGCCGATCGCGCGATGGACGCGGCCGCCTGCATCGGTTGCGGTGCGTGCGTCGCCGCGTGCCCGAATGGCTCCGCGATGCTGTTCACCGCCGCGAAGCTCTCGCACATGCACCACCTCCCGCAGGGCCAGCCCGAGCGCGCGCGCCGCACCCTCGCGATGGTCACCGCGATGGACGCCGCCGGCTTCGGCGACTGCTCCAACCACTACGAGTGCGAGGCCGCCTGCCCGAAGGACATCTCGCGCGACGTGATCGCCGAGCTCAACCGCGACTACGCGAAGGCCAGCTTCGCGCACCGCGAGCACGCCGCGAAGAGCGACGGCGCGTAGAGCTCGCTAGCGCTTCACGACCCGCGCCGACGCCGTCTCCAGCGACTCGCCCACCCCCCAGCGCTGGATCCGATCGGCCCACGTCGCGGCGTCCTTGACCCGTGCGTAGAACTTGATGTGCGCATAGCCCTTGCCGGTGCTCCGCACCTCGAGCTCGCGTTTGGCGGTCGCCGTCGCGCTCGCGAGCTCGTCGCGACGGATCGTGTAGACGATGCGCGTCTCGTGAAGTGCTCCGGCGAACAGCGCGCCGAGCAGACCTAGCATGGCCATCCAGCCACGGTTCTTCGAGTCGGTCAGTACGACCCGGCGATCCGTGAGAATGAGCTCGCCGCCACCGCTCTCCATGCCTTGCGAGTAGTCGCGTGCGCGCGCGCGTTCGATCACCTGCTCGCCCTCCTCCAGTACGAACTTCGCCATGCGGGTTCATACCGCGAAACTGGTGCTACCTTCGGCGCGATGTCGAAGTCCACTTACGATCTCGTCGCGCTTCCGGGAGATGGCATCGGGATCGAAGTGATCGCAGAAGCCCGGGCGGTGCTCGACGTGGTCGCACCGGCGCTCGGCGTGACGTTCCAGGTCGACGAGATTCCCTGCGGCGGCAAGTACTACCTCGATCACGGCAAGACCCGCGACTGGCCCGAGGGTAGCGAAGCCAAGTGCCGCGCCGCGGATGCGATCCTCCTCGGCGCGGTCGGCTGGTCCGGCCCCGACGGCGCACCGGTGATGATGCAGGACGGCAAGATGGCCGGCTGGTCGCCGGTGATCGGCAACCGCACGCACCTCGACCTCTACGCGAACATCCGCCCGATCCGCTGCCTGCCCGGCACGAAGCACGGCATCTCCGGCACGTTCTCGTCGGTGTGGTCGCCCGACAGGGTCGACATGGTGATCATCCGCGAGGGCACGGAAGGCCTCTACAGCGGCATCGGCGAGAAGGGCCACGACAAGGCGACCGACCTGCGCGTGATCACGCGCCACGCCTCGGAGCGCGTGATCGTCAAGGCCTTCGAGCTCAGCCGCCTCCGCGGCAAGGGCGCCCCCGGCGACGGCAAGAAGCGCGTGACCTGCATCGCGAAGCACAACGTCCTGCAGGGCTGCCGCCTCTTCGTCGAGGTCTTCAAGGAGGTCGCGCAGCGCTACCCCGACATCGAGCCCGAGCTCGCGATCGTCGACGCGTTCTCGATGTTCCTGCTCACCCAGCCCGAGCGCTACGACGTCTGCGTCACGACGAACATGTTCGGCGACATCGTCACCGACCTCGGCTCCGTCCTCCAGGGCGGCATGGGCATGGCGGTCGGCTGCAACGTCGGCGACGCCCACGCGATGTTCGAACCGATCCATGGCTCCGCCCCTCCGCTCGCCGGCAAGGACAAGGCGAACCCGATGGCGATGATCCTCGCCACCGGCGAGGCACTGGCGTGGCTCGCGACGAAGTTCGGCGACGATCGGCTCGCGCGCGGCCACCAGGCGATCGAGTCCGCCGTCGCCGCGATCGTGTCGCGCGGTGCACCGCTCACCAGCGATCTCGGCGGCACCGCCGGCAGTAAAGCCGTCGCGCAGGCGATCCGCGACGAAGTCCATCGCGCCCTCTCCTGATCCGGCCTGATCCGGCCTGATCCGCCCTCTCCTGATCCGCCTCTCCTGATCCGCGCGCCCCTCGCTCTCCGCCGCACCATTCCTGCTTCGCTCTCTGGGTTGGCGCTGATCCGCTGATGCGTGCGGCGCTGGTCGTGCGGGGTTGGCGCGAGCACGTAGCGAGCGCGAGCGGTGTTCGCGTTCACCGCACCGGCATCACACCGATCAGCCGCCGGTCCTCGACGATCACCGGTGCCCCCGCACGCCCCCGCATCACGCGCGTCTGCCCACCATCTCGATGAAACGCGAGCTCGGGCACGGCCTCGTCCTCGACCACGCCGGTCACCGCGAGCACCGGTCCATCCTCGGCGACGCTGTTGATCTCGACCGGTCCGGCGATCGCGAGATCGGGCGGCACGCCGAGCTTCGCGAGCAGCGCGTCGCCGCGCTTGACCCACAGTTGGTGCGCGTTGAGCGAGGCGCGTACGTGAACCGCACCATCGACGAGCACCGTGCCGCCGTCGATCAGATCGAGCAGGAACGGCGCGTGCTCGATCCGGCGGAGCAGCACGCTCGGGCTCCGGCGTTGACGGCCCTGCCGGGTGGTGATCGTGACGTGCTCGACGAGCAGCGGCGACGCGTCGACGAACGAGCTCACCGTCGCGCGGAACTTGCGGGCGACGCCGAACAGCGTGCGCGCGTCCTTCACCGCGGGCGGCGGCGCGAGGTCGATCGCGGCGATCGCATACGTCCGCGCCCGAGCGAGCTTCGCGATCACGAGTGCGATGATCGACGTCACCGCGACCGGCGCCAGGAGCGGCAGCGCGATCGAGCTACCGGCGAGCAGCGCCGTGATCAGGCCCCAGTCGCGCCCGGAGACCATCTTCATGTCGCGGTAGTGGAGCAGCTCGCGGACGAGCTCCACCGGCGCGACCATCGACGCGCCGCACGACGCGCACGCGGTGGCGGGCGGTTGCAGCAGACGGCACTGCACGCAGCAGAACGTCGTCACTCTCAGAAGCATGCCCCGAAGGGCGCCGTGCCGGGAGTCGGACTCGAACCGACACTCCTTTAAGGGGAAGGGGCTTTTGAGACCCCCGAGTCTACCATTTCTCCATCCCGGCCCTCGGAGAGACGCTTTTTACAGCATCGCCGCCGAAAACGAAACGCGCCGGTCAGACGACCGGCGCATCCCGCTTCATCAGCACCGAAGTGCTGATGAATCGCCTCACATGGCGGCCGAGCCCGAGCCCATGTCGCCACCGGCCGGGGCAGCGCCCGAGCCCGCGTCGCCCGAGCCACCGGCCGGAGCCGTGGTGGTCGGCGGGGTCGTGTCAGCGTTCTTCTTCTTGCCACAAGCCGCAAGCGCCGTGGCGACAACGAACAGAACAACAGCGATCTTCTTCATAACTCTAGTCCTCTCTCTGGTTTGTCTCGCCGCTGGCGCTTGCCAACAGCAACTGATGAACGCGCGAGCTAGTTCGCGCAGGGGTCTCCACCGCTGGTGGGAGGCACGGGCGCGGCCGAGCCAGCGCCGCCGTACGTGGTGCCGCCCATCGCGCCCGAGCCGGTGGTCGTGCCGGTCTTGTTCGCCGGCGTCGTCGACTCCGGCTTCTTGCCGCCGCACGCCGCGAGCAGGGCGACGATCGAGATCACGATGAGCTGCTTCATAAACTTCTTCCTGATCACCCGGGAGCGAGCTCGCCCAGCGCGCTCTCCAGCTCGCCGCGAGCATGCTGATCGCCCGCCTTGGTGGCAACTTCGATGCCCTGGCGATAAATCGCCGCGGCTTCGTCCTTCTGACCGAGCGCGACCAGCGTGCCGCCGGCCATCAAATAGGTCGGGACGTAGGTCGGGAACTTCTCGATCAGATCTGCGAACGCGGTCCACGCCTCGGCGAGCTCGCCGCGCGTGCGGTGCTCCATCGCCAGCCCATACCGAGGGAACGGATCCTGCGGCGACCGTGCGATGAAGCTACGGAAATTGGCGAGACGGTCCATGGCGAGCGAAGCGAGCAAAGGTAGGGTCCCGGTCAACAACGCGGCGGGTCACCCGCCCTTACAGACGCGCGCCTGATATCGCCGAACTTTGGTCCAAATGCCAGCTTCGTAACAACATTTCGCAGTCCTCGATCGTGCTACAAAGGACCTTGTAGCCGGGTGCAGCGAGCATTTACACGGTTCATCGGAGTCGATCTCGGGGGAGGTCGTGGCAAGACCACCGCCCTCGCCGAGCTCCGGAGTGGTGCGAACGGCGCCGAAGTGATCGAGGTCGCGACCCGATCGTCGACGGGAAAATCGCCGTGGACGGACGAGACCCTGATCGCGCGGCTGGGCGAGCCGAACGGCGATCGCGTGATCGCGATCGATGCGCCGCTCACCACCACCGCGTGCAATCGCTGCGAGCGGCCAGTTTGCCCCGGCATGGAGGCGTGTGCCGATCCCGCGGTGATCTGGTTGCGTACCACCGGTCGCGCGCTGGTCCAGGAGGTTGCCGCCGAGTCGATGGGCAGCACCCGGCGGCCTCGGCTCCAGCACGCGGCGCAGGCCCGGCTCGCGCCGTACGCGCATCGCGCGACCGACGTCGTGATGACCTACCAGCGCGGGCTCCTCCCGATCAGCCAGCTCGGCGCCGCCAACTCGACGATCACGGCGCGCGCCGGTCAACTCAAGAAGCGGCTCCGTGGCGCGGGCTACGCGCTGCACGAAAATCTGCTCGAGGTGTCTCCGGCCGCGACGATCGCCGCGCTGTGCGGGACCCGCGCCGCGCGCGGCTACAAGCACGACGCCGATCCCTGGCGGACCCGCGCCACGATCCTCGAGCAGCTCGAGGATCTCTCGTTCGCGCCGCAGTCGCGGATGGCGCGCGAAGAAGTGCTCGGCAACGATCACTGCTTCGACGCGGTGATCGCGGGCTACACCGCCTATCGCTGGGCCCACGAGGGCTGGCAGCTGCCCGACGGCATCTTCGCCGACGACGGCTGGATCTTCGCGCCGCCGTAGCTCAGATCAACGCTTCGTACGCCGCGGTCACTTCCGCGAACCGCGCCTCGAGCTTGCGCCGGCGCTCGCCTTCCGCCTCGGGCTGGAGATCGGGATGGAGCGAGCGCGCCAACCGGCGATACGCCCGCTTGATCGCCTCGACATCCGCGTCTTCTCCGAGCCCGAGCAACCTCGCCGCGGCCTCGCGCGCGGGATCGATCACCCTCGTCGGTGCGCTCCGCTCCGCGACCACGCCCTCGACCGCGAGCGCGTCGATCGCGCGGAGGAACCAGAGGAACGCGAGCATCCGGAACCTCGGCGTGCGCGCGAGCGGCCAGATCTGATCGAGTCGGCGCGGCTGCGCCATCGCGGCGAGCAGCCGGCGATCCGCTTCGTCACAGCTCGCCGGCTCGGGCGCGAGATCTTCGCGAACCGACAACCGGATCCCCGCGAGCTCGCGCACGAGCCGCTCGGCGAGCGAGTTATCGAGCTGCGCCTCGAGGTGCGTGCGCGCCCAGCCGGCGAGCGCGACCTGATGCTGGGCACCCGGGGGATACGCGGCGACGCCACCCTCGAACACGACGTGCGAACGCTCGAGCGCGACCAGCCGTGCGAGCCGGCTCTCGAGCGTGCGCTTCGCGAGCTCGCCGTCGCCGATCACGACCGCGCCGCGGCGCAACACGAACACCTCGCCGCGCCCGCTCGGCAGCGGACCGGAATCGGCGCGCCCGACAAAGGTGCCTTCTCTTCGCGTCCCGACGGAGCCGGTCGCCATCCGACCGACAAACGTGCGCTCGCGACTGCCGGGAGGCGGCGGCGGCGTGCTGCCGGAGGGCAGCGCGCGGATCGTCAGGAGCCCGCTCGCGTGCTGGCGGCCGAGCCGGTACAGCATGCGCACGAGATCACCACGACCGAGCTCGCGGCGGAGGTTCGAAGCGTCCACGCACCGAAGTTCGGCGCAGCCCGCGGCGGGGGCCAGTTTTCGGCGCCCAACAGTTCAGGTTCCCGGTTCCGCTTCCCTACTCCCTATTCCAGCAGCGCGTTTCCGGAAGTTGCGGACGTCCGGAAGCGTGAATCCGTGTTGCCAAGATCTCATCACGGCGGGCGCGATCCGATTCAGCGGCGTTCCGGACCCAGCAGTAGTGAATAGGGAAGCGGAACCGAGAGCGAGAATTCTCGAGCGGGCGCGCGAAGCACCCGCGGAATCACATGAATCCGGCTTTGCGACGCTCGACGATGAACTCGACGACCACGCTCTTCACGTCCTCGCGGAACTTCACGAGGCCTTCGGCGATCTCGCGGAGCGCGGTGACGGCCGGCTTGTTGTCGCAATCGACACCGGGCGTGGCACCGCGCGCCAGCTGGCGTGCGCGCTCGGCAGCGAGGACGACCAGGGCGAAGCGGTTGGGAATCTGATCCAAGCAATCTTCGACGGTAACTCGCGCCATGGGCGGCGGACCTTACTCTACCGGCGCGCCGTGTCAAGTGCGGCGCTTGCCAGGGCCATACCAAGCCAGTAGGCTTCTGAGTGGCGCTGTACGTCCCACCGGCAAGTGGGCGACCGCCCTTAACTTATGCCTGTTCGTCCTCCCGTGACCGCCGCTGCGCGCGGCCCCGTCCGTATTGACCTCGACTGGGACGCCCTCGAGATCGCGGTCGAGCGAAATTCGCCCGACACCGATAGCTATCTCGACCTCCAGACCGGCCGGGTCACCACGATCACCACCGGCGATCCCGAGGCGGCGCTCAACCGCCAGCAGGTCTCGGAGAACATCCGCAACTACCTGCGCGTCGAGCCCGCGAGCTCGCGCGAGCAGTATCGCTGGATGGAGAAGTTCGTCGGCTCCGTCACCGACGAGCCGCTCCGCGAACGGTTGATCATCTCGATCGATGGCAAGGGCGCGTTCCGCCGGTTCAAGGACGTGCTGCTCGCCTACCCCGCCGAGCGCGAGCGCTGGTTCTCGTATCGCGCCGAGCTCCTGCACTGGCACATCCAGACCTGGCTCGAGCAGCACGAGATCTCGACCTCGAACGATCCGCCGTGGGGCCAGGTCCAGGCGCCGAGCGAGCTGCCCGCGGTCGGCCGTCCCGTCGTCCACGGCACCGAGGCGCCGGGCGAGGCGCTCCGCCGTCAGGCGCGCGATCTGATCGAGACGATCGCCGCGATCGAGCTGCCCACCGC
>Ga0307509_10005993_pt1 | contig 16598 bp, 13 predicted proteins | sample 10_EM_MG_FD_202245 | JGI IMG/M metagenome (GOLD analysis project Ga0307509, IMG submission 202245) | Populus trichocarpa ectomycorrhiza microbial communities from riparian zone in the Pacific Northwest, United States - 10_EM | ecosystem: Host-associated > Plants > Roots > Unclassified | place... | reverse complement strand
ACACGCAAGTGCGAGTCATGTGAGAACTATGAGTCAACTGACTGCATAGCGTGAAACATAAACATACCTTATGACTAGTAACTACTAGTCATGTGAAATCTGCCTTGCTTAGTCACGATTTGTGACAACAGGAGATAATATTCTTTTGAAATCCGATATTATTATCAGGACTAGTGAAACTATCTTCTGAAAATCTGATATCATTACTTGAACAGCTGACACTATCTTCTGAATATCAGATATCATCATTTGAACAGGTGAAACTATCTTCTTAAAATTCTGTATCATTACCTAATCAGGTAAAACTATTTTCCAATATCTAATATTATCACTTGAACATGAGACACAATTTATTGAATATCTGAAATATATTATCTTAACCAGTAATATTATCCACTAAAAATCTCATACTATCATCTGAACTAATAATACTATATTCTAAATATCTGATATGATTTTCTGAATACATAATACTATTATTCTGAAATCCAATATCCTTCTCTGAATATTTAATACTATTATTTTGAAATTCAACATACTTCTCTTAACCACTAATAGTATCTTCTTAAAATACAATATTATTTTCTGAATAGATAATACTTCTTGAAATATGATAATTTCTTCAAACCATTATTATGCCTATCGGAATAGCTCACCTAATGAGTAAGAGGCTGGATCTCAAATAAAATGAATATATATCTGAATCCCAGTACTGACTAGAGGTAGGTAGGAGTTGTCAGAGGTATCAGTAGTAACTACTCAAGTTACCAGAAAAGTTAAAGTATTTTACTAATTTGAATAATAATAAGAAACAACTCTACTATTCATCTAATACATATACCAATATATGCATATTGTGTATCAGGATAGGTATTATATATAACTGATCACTTTGTATTTCATAATAGAACTATTAATATACTGGTTTTCAGGATATATATATAGGCTTAGTTCCATAGAACAAAGTGATCGAAAACTACATACTAGTTGAGTGGGAAAACTCTTAGCTGAAATAGAGGTTAGATGTATATTCTCTGAGTTCAAGTAGAGCAATTCTCAGGGTCCAAGAGTGTTTTCACTTATTTGAACAAAGATAAAAATTTAACAAGATACAGAATACCTAAGGAAAGAAAAGTAGTATAGACTTCAGTGAGAGATCGCACCTTAATAGTTGAAGAATTCTCAGGTTATAGAGGAGAGAACTTAACAAGATAATAAGTTAATACCCGACTTGGTATCAAAATATGCACAGCATCATGTAATACTATTTTTCAGCCTGGTGCACGTTTTGAATGCCACGCACCATATATCTCAAAATAGTTATGCTTGTTTAGTTAGAATGCAAGGCATTTTTCCACTTATAACAAAAAAGTCTGCAAGTCAGGTTTTAATTGATACAGGCTTATATTTATTCGATTTATTCTTTAGGATATTTAAATTGATTACAGATATATATGAATATTAACTTTATTATGATTATTTAATTAATAGTAGTTGCATCGGTTAATATCATACCAGGTAAATAATAGTTGATGTTAAACTATCTATACTCTTATGTTCTTTGTCAATCACTGAAGTGAGCTATAAAACTGAGTTGTAATCTATTAGTGAAGAATAAATGGTAACTTGTTCTGGCTTTGCTCTGCTCTAGTTCCAAAAATCTTTGTTCCTTTTGTTTGTAATTTATAGCAGTTTTCTTGGACAAGTTTGCTAATATTGTGACAAGGCTAATACGGTGTTAGAAGGTATTAGGTTAAGATTAGTAAATATATATCCCACCGTGCTGCCTCTAGTACGGTACTCCAGGTTCTGTGCCTGCTAATTGGTCCTTAAGAAAACGCTGTATTAAAGAATATGAGCAGCCAACAATGAAGGTTGTCCCGTCTACTGTTTTTCCTGTTGATCTATCATACTATCACTAGTGATTCCAGTACTTCCTAAGCCAATTCACCATTCTGAGGTGTTAGAAGACCTTCTAGCTCAGAGAAAGCGTATTCAGCATTAAAGTGAATAAGAGAAATATATGTCTCTGGACGTCTGAGTTCCTCTCTGAGTAACCCGTGGTTTTATTTTGCTTGTATTTTCTCCCGTCCCCATTAGAATAGGAAACTCAGAGGTCTTGAGACCCCTCTCTCTTATTCAAGTTAATGCGGTAGACGTGGAAAGCATCATGGATCCGGTTTTCCGGACATGTGTCCTTCCAAAGGTTACCCTGCCTTATCGACCCCAGGCATCCCCGCAATTGACATTTGACATCCTCCTCAAAATAAGTGACAACAATGGAACCCATCACTCTCGCCGGGTTTCTGGAACATGCCCAGCAAATCCCAATTCCCGAGACTCTATTGAAAGATATCCGTACTACGTTAATTCGAGAAACCAAGGTCAATGCTCTAAGAGAGGCCGAAGGTGCGAGGTACCGTGTTCTGTCCACTGCTTGCTTCTGTGCAATAGCTGAGTTTTACCTAGTGAGGATTTAGGCTCACTCTTTACTCTCATCCTTCAGACAGCGGAAATTCCTAGCTTGCGTCAACAGCACCGTGCACTTGCATCCGATACCATCTCCACGTGGTTGATTCGATCCGCGAGCTCAACTCCACTGCTGGAGGCTGTGGAGCGGAGCCCTGAAATCTGGAACTCACTAGCTAATATTGTGTTCGCTTACTTTGATGAGGCTACTAGTTCATTATCTAAGGCTCTCAAAGACCTTTTTGGGAACATTCTCTCGTCCCATTCAGATCCGAAATTCAAGCGGTGTCTAGCGGAGAGTGCACTTGCATCACGGGGGAAGAAAGTTGGGTATTATGTATTTGAGGTACTCATGAGAAAGGGGGTAGGGGCAGAATGGATTTTCGCCAAACATGGCGCAATTGTCGGAGAATTGTTGATGGCATTGAGAGATCGGACACTCTCCCCAGTCATCGGTAAAGCTGTTGTTGGGCTGTTAGCCGCAAGAAAGGCCGAACTAAACGACTTGCCCCGCTGGGTAGAATGCTGGGAAGAGCCGTTGAGAAATGCCTTAAGATCTGAGGAAGTACGAGGGAATGTGCAAGTTTACGCCCTACCAGGGCTCTTCCGGCTATCGCCGGAATGTTTTGTGCAGTTCGTCCAGGGGGTAGGGCTAGGAAGATATAGCCGAGGAAATGTGGGCACTGGGGGCGAGGTGGATTTAATGAGTCTTCTTTGCTGTCTCAAAGTTGGGCGGGATCTAGGGTTTGTGGACGAAATAAGTGCGACAATCCTAATAGTATCCTTCATCCAGATACTCGACTGATTGTGACCTTCTAGGCGATGTAGCCAATACGGATAATAGCGATTCCATGGGTCCCACTCCTATACAACTTCCCTCCTCCTTTATTTCGCCACTCCTCTCACATGCACATGAACATGTCCGTCTCGCTGCGCTCGCCTTAACGACGTACTCTCCAACTCTCACAAGACCCCTTCCAACTTCCGCCTTCCGTGTATTGAAGTCAGCACTCCCACCACTACATGCAGAAACCGACGCAGAGGTGAGGAACCTGGTGATTGGAAGTATAAGGCAACTTATAGAACGTTTGGGTAGTACTTCCTATGCCCTCGATAAAGACCTGCAAGGGCTTCAGAAAAGTGCTCTTCGTCTACCCAACGATCGAACTATCCCCTCGAGAATACTAGGACTCGAACAAAGCATCACAGAAGCAGCTTCTTTTCTAAGCTGGTATTTGAACTTTCTTAAAACTCAATTAGCCCCCGGCGCAAATTATCAGCGTGTTGTGACGGCACTGAGAGTTCTGATCATGATTATCCGTTCGGGAGCCGATCCGTCATTGGTGGGTCCAGAAGACAAAGCGGGTAAAAAGAAAGGGTTACTCAACTGGCCTCCAAGTGTTCAGGTGGATTTATTTGACAAAGCGATGAAGAGGGTATTAATCGATTGTTTATTCAATCCCTTTGATGATTTAAGATCTATGGCAGCACAAGTGTTGAAGTTCGCTCCTGACTGCGGCGGGTCACTACGGACAATTTTGGAAAGGGGGCTCCGGGGGATGAATACCTCAGGAAGAGCTAGAGATGCAGATGGCGTTGCTAGATCTATCGACCTATGGTTCCACCTTGCGGTGAAATGTTCTCCGGAGGCCAAAATTGAGGAACTTCGGGGCTTGGCAATTTCTGCTCAAAGTGACCAGCCTTGTGCGGTTGACTGGGTGCTACGTGTGTTGGAATTGGATTATCTCAAAGTCGCCCGAGAGGACTTCCAGAGGGCTGTTCGAGAGAGGCCTATCTATGGCCTTCTATCTGGGCTCAGACTCATATTTGAGAGGCGAGGGATTTATGAGTATGCTTTCAAAGGCCCCACAGGGAAGTTTATCATTTCTCAAATCCTTAAATACTGCATGGATATCTGGCGGATGTCTAAGGATATTTTGTGCTTCGTTAGCCCAGAGGGATATGTGCCGCAGGAAATGATGGACGAGGAAGCAGAGGAAGATGGCGATGATGGAATGGACACACAGACTGTTATGAGTTATTGTTGGAGAGCAGTCAAAGAATCTAGGTGCGCAGTCGTTTACCAGTTCATGAAAGATCACTCGTCTTCAAATTGCTAACACCATTTGTAGTGCACTCCTAGGCGCAATTATTAGTAACGCTGATTTCGGGTCAGGTCCTCAATCGCCACTATCCAAACAGAATTTCTCTGACATTGGAAATGTCCTGTTAGAGCAACTGTTAGATATCCGTCATCGCGGCGCATTCTCGGCAGTGTCTCCAAGTTTTATAGACCTCTGCTCCCGGTGCTTAGCCACTCAAACCCTTTCCGATTTACCTGAACAATGGCTATCTAAGAGCATTCTTCAAATAATGGGTAAATCTAACTTGATCACCCGGCGTTCGGCCGGTCTCCCCTCCCTAATAGTTGGTATTGTAATTGCAGACCCACACCCAGAGCGCCCTTTGCTCAGATCGACCTTTGAACAGTTGGAGGAATTCGCTCGTTTGCCGGTTGTCCTTTCAACAGACGGGACAAAGGTTAACCTTCCACAAGTCCACGCGCTTAACTGCTTAAAAAGCATGTTCACGGACTCCCGTCTATCATCGTCTTCTCAGGTATTCCTAGGGAGAGGACTAGAATTATCCGTAAGCTGCTTCGCAAGTGAGGTCTGGGCTATCCGAAATTGTGGCATTATGTTATTCACTGCGCTAGTGAATAGGCTTTTCGGCAAGAGAATGTCAGGAACTATAGAAATCAAAGACTTTCTCGAGCGATACCCAGAAGTGGCTTCAGTTCTTTTACGAAGCTTGAACGGAGAACTAGGCGCTGAAGGAGTTGAACAGCTTTATCCGGCGTTATCACTCATTGCTGGGCTAGAGCCAAGTGAAGGGTTTGATGTGAGCGCCATTGAACCGGCGGTGATGAGGTGTTTGAGTAGCCGCTTTTGGAAAATTAGAGAGATGGCTGCGAGGAGTTATTCGACCCTTGTTAGCGCTAGGCATATGGTTGAGGTTATTGACCAACTACTCCGAGATGCGGAGGAAAGCCCAAAACAGAACTTTGTCCACGGCCGGCTTTGTGCCGTTAAGGCCTTGCTTGACAGAAGAGGGGCTCACAACCAGGAGGAAGTTTTGGAGGTCCTTGAGAGGTATTGGGAGACCATGATACAGTCAAATAACTGTGCGGTAACCAAAGCCTCATTCTTGTCACTCCTTAACAATAACAATATTCAACAATTGTTAAAGACGCGGCCGAATGATCGTATGTGAACTTTTCTGCGACCCGCTACAAAACTACGCTAACATAAAGATAATAGAAAGCCAAATTCTTAGGAACCAACTAGAATATTGCAAAACCTCACAGGAGGTTCTACAAGAAGTTGGTCGATCATCCACAGTTGGTCGCTCGATGTTGAAAGAGGAGTTGGCCAACTATATTTACAACTTAGCATCTTACTCAAACGATCTCATACCCACCCTTATCGGCATCATGTCTGGCGAGGATGAAGAGCTCGCGCTATATACCAGCTCCCGCCTTCTCTCCTCTCCTCTAAATTTAGATCGGGATACTCTTACCTCGCTTGATGCCACCCTATGGACAATAATCACAACACACCCGTGGGATCAACTACGCGCTATAGCCGTAGACCTCCTATCAGAATATCCCCCACCACGAGGAGCCCCCGAAGAGTTCCTCCAAGAGCGCTGCGAGACCCTCTTGTTTCTCTGTACTAACGCATCTACCGAGCCATGCCGTATGGCAGCCCTCCCGGCAGTAGCGACACTAACCACCCACCTGTCACACCCAACCTCACTTTTTCTCAAGGAGGTCACAAAACAGATAGAGCTATCAGGCCACGAAGACAATCCTTTCCCAACCCGCCAGGCCGCAGTCTCCGCTGTGAAGGCCTTATCCCCAATTCTGACATTTGAAACCTTCAACGCCGCCTACTTCTGCCTATACAGCTTCCTCCATGACGACGACGAAGACATCCGCAAAGAAGCCGCAATGGTCGTCAAGTCTATCATGAAAGCTGAACACACCCTTCTTCCCCTGGCAGCCGTAGACGCCCTCGTTGATAAAATGGCCAAATCATTTAGTGAGGATGAGGAATTTACTAGAGAAGTCGTTTCGAGAGTTGCTGTCAATGGCGATGTAAAGGATCAATTGAAGCAGGTCTGCTCGCGGGATAAAATCCTCTTTGCTAGAGAAAAGCAGAATCTATTTTTGAGTGTTCATGGGGAAGTAATGCGTTGGGCCAGGGTGTTGGGGGGGTTGCCAGAAAATAGTCGGTTTATCGAGGATACCCTTAATGCTGTGGCTGGGGTTCGAGATTTTGCCAGGGAGATGGGGGAAGAGGGGCCAGCTGGGTGGATGCGTGAGGAATATGTGTGGGTAATGTTTGGGCAGGTTGCAGAGGGACTGGGCGTTATTAAGAGGTGGAGGGGTGATTGTGGGGATGAGGCTAGGGAGTTCCTAGCGGAGATGAAGGACCTCCGGGCTCACGAGCTGTTCGTGGAGAGATTAGCAGAGGTATTGGCTGTTTAGGTGGTTAGATGTGGAGTACTAGTGCCACAGAGCTATACAAAGCATGTTTTGATCTATGGCATAATCACTTCCTTTTTTTGTTAAATCGGTGGTTTGATTTTAGGTACAGTACTTGACTAGCACTTCCTAGGGTACAACCGAGTATGCTATAAACACATTGGACATTATGTTATAATAATATTATCATACAATTGATCCAAAATTTTCTATCTATCCGGCAGCGAGCGTTCCAATCTTGGTCCCAAGGCTTTTTTACATACAGTAGAAAGGCTATAGGGCATAGGTGTTGCCGCTTCTATGCTAGATATCCACACAAGATACTTCACGACGTGTAGCACTTATAATTTCACGGGCATTAAAAATAAAATAAAAAAATCCCGTTGTGAGCATCATCTAGTGACAAACCCTCGGACTCCACAAACACCAACGCTAAATAAAAAATAAGAAAAATACGAAAACCACAATACCCTTCAAATAAAGCCTGAGGACAACACCCCGGACCGAAAAGCACGGTATATTAAAAAGCACCAATAGGGAAAACCATAAATCGTAAACAAGTAGTAGGCTCGGGGCCGCTGGAAATCGTACCACATCCTCTAGTAATAATATATAGCCACGAACTTCACACGATTCAGCAATAATGGCAAGATGGCCGAGTTGGTTATGGCGCCAGGTTAAGGTTATCTTAACACGCATCCTGGTTCGGGAAACTGAGCGTGGGTTCAAGTCCCACTCTTGTCAAATCTTTTTTTATTTATTTATTATTTTAATCCTTCTTTTCCCCTACCTACCTAGATAGTTCTTGGTATTTTCGTGAACTTGGCCTTTATTTTGAATCCCTCTTCCCCGCACCACTTCACCAACGGGGGGATATTAGTTATTCTAATGCTAGGAAAGAAAGGAGATGGGCGAAAGCTCCTTAAGTGGAGGGGGGGGTAATATTACTCCGACAGCCGTAGTACGGTACATACACTGCGTAAATATACCCCTCCTCCCTCAAGACCGATTCATGGAGAATGATGATATTCGAGCACCTACATTACATCAGAATATATAGTTAAAACAGGTACTGTATCCCACTTCACACACACACACACACACAATCCAACGCTTTACAAAACACCGCTCTCTCTCTCTCTCCCTTTTCCCCAAATCTTTTAGTAGTGCGATAAATTATAAATATTATTCAGGACATCGACAAACTCTCAATACAGCAATTGAACGAGGTATCATACTAACAAAAACTAAACTCATGCTTTTTAAAGAATAGGATCTAAGTTAAGTATGAAAGTGGAGTAATAAATAAATGGCATGGTGAAGAGTTAGCTAGCCCAAGTATAATACGGGTAAAAGACAGGCCGAAAGAGAAAAAAAATAGATAACCCTATTATATAGAGAGAAATAAATACCTGGGAATTGTGTAACTTATTAGGGGTATAACCAAATGGAATAGCATTTTTGTTCAAGGAGAAGAGAGAGAGAGAAGAAAAAGTAAATATATATTTAATAATAAAAACCGTCCTCTCTCACTCGAGCTTATATTGATTCCATCTTGTTTTCGCATAGATAGCGGTTGAAGTTTTCCGCGTAGAGTACTGCTACAATACTGTGCTTATATAGTACTACCTTAGTACGGCGGTACGAGGCGTTGCTCTCAAGTTAAAAGATATATATCTGGACCCCGTCCATCATTCTGCTGAGCTGTTGGTGGTGAACGTGGATTTTCGCATCCCACTTAACGAATCATCGAATGAAATACGTTAGAACCCCTATCATACAATCCGTAGAAACCGCCATATGCGCAAGAAGACAAAGCACACAAGCGATACACGAGAAGAGGAGCAGAAGTGGAGGGGAAAATAAGCAAGAACAACCATTAAAAACGCACAATTGTACAAAGCACCTTTTAAAAGAGTATATTCTAGTACCGACACCTCCACCTTTTCTCACTCCTTCTGTTTCTCCTTCTCTCCCTATCTCCCATACCTTGTCGTCCCGCAAAATGTATGTCAAGGCACTTCTCCCCTCATCCTCCCCCAAGTAATGCATTGTACAGTAGAAGGGGGAATAAAAAATAATAATCCCAGACCGGGACGTACAATGCGAGATGACAAGGTCAGAGTGTCGCATGAATCCTTCAAATACCCATACCCTCACCTCCTCTACTCCAGGAGCCTCCCTCCTCCTTGCCTCCAACCGTCCGCCTAAAATCCGGGCTAACCTCTATCCGCCAAACAAAGGAAAATCCAATTTGGAAAGAAAGTAATCCCACACTAGAACATTGCTATGAGCCCAAGTGAGAGACACGCAAAAAAGTGGCTTAGAACGCAAATTCCAAATGCGGGCCGAGGGGAAAGGGAAAATAAAATCAGGAGAATAATAAAAAGAAAAGAAAGCCAGATCGGTCAAGCAACGTATGTTGGATGAAGTAAAGCGAAGCGTTTTGGACATCTTGCAGTCCTTTGGCTTGCTTAGGGAGAGGGCTCAAAAGGAGAACTAAAAACTAAACTGTAATAAATAAATATAAGAAACAAGGATAATTCGTGAATAGGCAACTTTGTGGGGAAGAGTAGGCAGGCAGGTAGCTATTTGGATGGGCAGGTAATTAGGATGGGCAAGGTATCATAGGTGAGGAGGAAGTCGTGGGGATAGTTATGCTTCACCGACACCACTCAACTTCCTACCCAATCGTCGGCGAGCCTCCTCGTCGACACTATTACTACTAATTCTTCGTCCTCCAAAGCTTCGTCTAGGCAAGCCACTAGCAGGCAGTGGTATGCCACTTTCTCCTTTGGGAGCAGTGTTCCTGCGAATAGCGGGAGCTGGGAATGTGTCGTCTGTGCTAGACGCCACACTCCCGATGCTCGTTCGATCACGCACGTTGATAGTGGTCATTCCAAACTCGGAATGTGTTTCCATAGGTGTTACCCTTCCGGAGAGACTAGCACGGCTACTCGGTCTCTGCGATTGCGGAAGCTGAGATCCTAGTGATGAACGCGAGGTAGCGCCTGAGGCACGGCTTGAGGGACGAGATGTCGCACGCGAACTTGGTCGCTCGCCAAAGGACAGGCGGGTGCTGTGGGGGTACACAGTGTCTCTGTCGCTACCACCAGAAGTAACAGAAGAGGAGGTGGAGGACTGTCGGTGTTTCTTTTGTGACCTCATAGTAATTGTTGGTGGAATGAAAGTTCCCTGGTTGCGAGGTGATATCCGAGGAGGTGTATTGACAGGCCCTGGTAATTTGCTGCGGGCATTCTGAACTCGTTGCTCTAGCCTTTGCATCTGCCCTATCAGTCCACGGATGTGGTGAAGTGACTTCGAAGATGGGATATGCAACCCCATACCGGGTCCCTGGGATCCGAATGATGGAGCCCGTGAGCGGACGGGTCTCTGGTGATGCTTGGGTCGGGGGGTCAGAGCTGGGTCTTCCCTTACCCGAGAGGATTGGGAGGGAGTTGTCGACACTTCGGACATTGGGGGAGATGGGGGTGTCGGGGAGTGATCTGATTGGGGAGTAGATGTAGACGCTACGGAAGGCGTTGTAGGGGTGCTTGGTGGTCGAGAAGCCAGCGACGATGTTTCTGATAGTGTTGACTGGAACTTGGTGGGTGGCGGAACATGATGGAGACTTCCATTACCATACTTCGCTGCCATAGCCATAGCATTATTTAGTTTATCCACCGTAATGTCCTGCTCAACCTTCAGATCTGATAGTTCGTCTCTCAGTCGCTGGCATTCGATCCTTAATCCCTCCCGCTCCTGCTCTCCAATCTTAATCTCCTCCTCAAGCAGTACTCCCCTCTCAATAGCCTGGTTATATTTCGACTCTAAATCTTCCAAGGACGACTTGACTATGCGCTCCTGTCGTTCAAAGTCATCGTTAGAGACCTCGATGTCCCGTAACCGAAGCGAGATTTGCCGGTTAGTTTCGCGAAGATTGGTAATTTCCTTCTGGAGGACGTTTTGGGCGGTATTAGCCTCGGTTTTGGACTGTTTGTATTTATTCTAATAAGTGTTAGTCGATGCGCTCATAGAGAACTATTTCCTTTAGGATAGGAGCTGGGCCTCGGGAATGCGGCAGAGGCCCCAGACATACCTTCCATTCCTCAACCTCGTACCGTAGCCCTTCATTCTTGTTCCTTAGATCCCGGTGCTGCTTCTCGCTTGCTTCGAGCTCCTTTTCAAGTTCCTGCTCGAGCTCCTTGGAAGACGCCTGAAAGTCTGTAAGTTCCGATTCTAGTTGCTGGATCTGAGACTTGTAGTAAGCCAGGGCTTCTTTAGCCTCGCTCTCGGGCGAGTCGCAATCCTTTGATGGCATAGCTATTAGTTGGTTATTTTTTGTGTCGATGTCAATCGTTGGGGACAGTTTCTAATATTCGTTACGTCGTTTCGTCAGATACAGGAAGCCACCAGAAGGCGATGGGATGGGCCTCTCTCTTGATTGGCCGATCGGTGACTCCTCTGATGAGTGGCTAATCGTTTCGTGTGTCGTCTGGATAGGGGGCGGGGAGCTCGTTCCGGCGGTGACGATGAGGAAAGCGAGAGAGAAAAGGAGAGAAGGGGCGATGACCAAATCTGCCGTACCGAACGTTCGTTATCGGCCTCCTGAGATGGTTTTCCCCCTTCTTTTTTTTTATATATATATATTCTTATTTATCTACTCTTGTTTATTAGGCTTTCTCCCCTATCTCTTTTCCTTTGTCACCGTTACCCGATGCCGTCCTTGCTGGCTCACCCGTTTGCCAAAAAATGGGACCGGTTTGCTGATTATGGGCGGACACTATTCGTGGGTTGTTGTCGTCGTCGTCGTCGTCGTCGTCGGTGTTTGTCTTCATCCAGCCGGGGGAAGAAGAGGAAGACGAAATGAAGGTGAGTTGGCGGGGTTGTTGTTTTGTTGTCTCCGGTTGTCAGGGGTGAACAAATTAAACCCTGTTGTGTTGTCCGCAGCGAAGTGAAAAAAGAAGGCCCCTTAGGATTTGTTTGCGATGGGGCTCGTTCGCCAGGACGAATCATCAACAAAACAGACAGATGTTGTTTATTTTTATGATTTCTACGGGAAGTGAGGGAGAAGTTATCACATCCCTCTACCGTCAATATTAATTCATTCTACGAGTATTTTATCGTGCGAATAAGGCTGGTGCTGTATGATACCCCGCCAGTGCCATAAATTCCCCGTCAGGTAACGATGATAATGGCTTCTTTGGCGTTGGGCTCTCTGCAAAAACACTTGCATTTCGGTTAGATAGTCAGGCAGATCTCTGGTCCATCATATCATGGGTTTCATTGACCCTGTATTATCTAAATCACGTGGGCTGCAGGACGAATCCTTCTAAATGGTTGAAACTGTTGGGATTGAGAGGGATGAGAATATCGATACAGCTCGTAGAATGCAGTCTGGGGCCACTGGGCTGCATAACGGTGTGTGCATTGCAGGTTGCCTGCCTAACCTTTGTTTGTGTCACAAGGGTGCCTCGATGAGAACAGTTAGACTACTCGAGTAAGGGTCCTGTAAGCCGCATGGTCATGACATCTTGACAGTCCGCTTTGACCTGTGTCATTTGGAATTTGGTTTGTTGTGCACCGGTATGCTGGCTACGGTACTCGTATCATACAGTACTCAAGCAGATACCAGGACCGGCTTGGCTGGGGCAGAATATATCGAATTACCGAGGCCTTCATCGCTCCTCCCGTTCCACCGATCCCGATATCATACTCTAATTTATAAATAGAAAATACACTGCGAATATCTCATCATGGTACAAGTAGCTTTCATACTAGTCCAAAGGTGACCCCTTCCCCTAGAACTTGAACCCACTGCCAGCACTGGTACAGTAGTCTACCATACCGGTACTCTACTCGAGTACTGCACTCGATGTCGATACAGGTATTTGAGGTCTCAATGAGCCATGTGACTAGAATCCACTCTATATCCATACATTGGGTTACGAGGTACTCTAACAGTTCCCAATACTGATACGGCACTGGATCTAGACTATCTACAACATGCTCCCCTCAACTCTGCTTGGTCTTGCTAAACCAAAAGTGGTTGTTATGTTCGCAGTTCCGACAAATGTATCCCGGTAATGATTCCAACCCTCAAGGGGTGAAAGATCTTTTGAGGAGACAGAGCACAGTAATGCAAACTATTAAGGGTGGTCAGCAACGCATTCTCTCGGTGAAGTGAGGTTATTTTCTCTTATACACTAAGATCTTATCTGCCCTGCCTTGTCAGGTCACAATATACAATATTCTTCCAGGAAACCCCGGCGGGGGAACCTACCGCTCCTACACTAGGCATCTCCAGTCTAGTATTTAGGGAAGCCTTGATATATGATTGCATCAGGCGCAAGGAATTGTGTAATAAGGCTACTTGTGTGGCCGCAACAAAATTCGTCGTTAATCCACATTTCAGGAGACCTACGCATCATGGAAGCGATTTAGTTGGGTATACTAGGACCATAGATAAGCCCCACAAAAGATCCCGATTTTACCATGCTCGAGGTATCTAGTGCTCTCACTCGCTCGTGTTTATAACGGACTAACATTTCTGAGGCGTTTTTGTCCCGTGCTACCTGTGGTTGTCCCCAGCCCACCAATGCTCCTGCACACAACTCAAGTAGAATGTAGCAGCCAATATCGATGCTTTTCGGGAGTGCCCCCGCCGATAGCGCAGTGGCATCAAAAATATAGAGAAAAGTTAACTAACCATTTCTATCTCTAAGATAAAAAAAACCCCGCAATTTCTCCTAGCACTTCCACTCGGCTTACACGTTCCTGGCTGGTACTCTTGTTCCCCACGAGGATGCTAGTACACGAAACGTTCCAACTCAAAAAAATTAGGCCCACCGGACTGCTATAGAGAGCAAAGAGAGCCGAATAAGACGTGATAATTCCAGAGAGTGTGCCGACTTCAGAACACAATCAACTAAGTAAAGGAAACTTCTTTCTCCTCCTCCTTCTCGCTCAGTGTCCCGAAAATCTTCGCAAGAGACGCCTAAGCCTAGTGATACTTGCCAATATCAGACCTAAACTAAATTAAAAGAAAAATGTTAGAACTAGCCCACTCTGATAAGGAATGATCACCGCCACACCCAGAGCTCAGGAGGCAAAACCACTGAATTCGTTCCGACTTTCTCATATTAAGAATATAAGGAATGTAACGTCGTGCTCGTTTCCTACAGGTATCACTAGTCATAGGGTAGGGTTTATGTGGTATTGAGTACAGATAGAGAGCAGTAACTGCACCCAAAAAAGTATAGGGTAACTCTACCTTAAACGTCCTCAGCCCGACGCCGTCACTCATGGGATGCTTGTGTCTGTTCGTTTGCGCGTACTATTGTCAGGGAGGGTAGGCCAGGATACATCATATTCTAAGAGCTCCAGCCACTTTGCTAGATATAGTGTGGCTTAGTCAGTGTTGGGATATCAGCCGTACTTCTATGAATGAGGGTCCAAGACCGGGGAACAGACAAAAGGACCGATCGCTAGCATGAGGATGTCACATAGCCCCGAAAAAGGAAAATTCATATGTCAATAATAATCACCCGCTTGCATGCTGTTCTTATGTTAGTAGAACTTAGAGAAAGAGGAATACCACAATGAAAAATGCGTATTGACCTACTCACGGGAAGAGGGCTGGGAGGATTTTGTACAGGATATAGCTGGGATAAGCAGCCAAAAAACGTTGTTTGATACCGTAAAAACTAGAACAGTGGGCCATGTGCTAGGAGGTCGGAGCTCCCTCTCCTATTCAAGTTCAGTACCCGTTTCTTCTGCATTCGCCCCGGAGAGCAGGTCTTCTTTAGTCCCTTCTCTAGAAGAGGAAATTCAGACTTCCGAGCACATCCTCCGTTTAGCTGAGATCTTAGGGTACAGCACTTTACTAGTGATAGGTATATGAGAGGGATTAGCTATTGTGGTGAGAATGAGGAGGGGGTCCAGAGCCCTATAGTGAGTACCAGTGTATATATCTTCATAAAACGAATTTTATATAAAATTGGTCACCACTCACAAACACCACGATCGAGGACTATAGTGGTAGCATCAACAGCGGAAACAACTCGTGGCCCAACTTGAAAGGAGCACAATGCCCTGAACGAAATTACCATAATTCGTGAATATTGTATTATAGTATTCTTCCGTTAGACACTTGCCGATTTACTCGAGTACGAGAGACTAGCTGTCCTCAGCCCCGCGTCTGCAATTCCCGATCCCTCAAAACCCCCCCCCTTTTCAATCAAACCTACTTTGTCTTTTCCTTTTTTTTTTTCATCCTTGATACTCCGGCAGCGGTTACTCTATTACCAAAGAAATTTGGTCTTTAGCTCTTGGTGATTAATACTTATAATTTACCTTCTCTCTAGGATACATCTGCTCCTACCATGAATTCAATGTCTAATAATATTATATATAGTTTCATTTACCCCTAGCTCTAGTGAAGCATCCCAATCCCCCGACCGGCAGTATAAGTATTACTGGGAGACTTAAGATCCCTAGCCTTTTTCAATAAGGCTGTAGGGCAAATCAGACCTGCTACGAGATGGTAAAATCCTACTCTAAATTAGGCCTTAACTTTACTTAAGGATGAGGCCCGCGATCGGCGGGATAGCAGAGAAAGGACAAAATTAATAAAAGCTGTTTTTTCCCCTCCTCTGATTTGTGATACGGCTCTAACTTCTGAACGCTAAGATTGCCCGGCGAGATTGAAGCCGGACGCTTTGCCTGAGAATTGCCATCTTAGGCGCCCGGCCACGACCTCGCCTACAAACCCTCTAGCAAGAACATGACTAACTTAGTCTTTGAGAGTGGCCATCGACCATCGAGCCATCCCTTCATCATTGATCCCCTTGCAAACCAACAGTGTTTTCTCAGATGAAAAGAAAAAAAAAGCCAAGTGTGCACATTTACTATTAACAAACAGTGACTAGTGTTTGCGAATTCATTTCCTTAAGATACGTCTTTCCTCCGGATATTTATCCACTGAGTGACCCTCCCTGCCTACTCCCACGTAAATAGCTCATATCTGTCACACAGCTACAAGCCCTCTGTATGTCTGATAAAGTCTTCCGGAGCCTATACCTCAGCAACATTCAAATCCTTAAAGATCCTTTCCCGTGGGTAGCCTAATACACATCTTGTCTGCTTATATACTGCAAAACTCATCGAAGAGTCTGATCTGATCCTCTGATAATCCGTCAAACCAGATTTCCTTCATCCTTCTATCCTAACATCCACACCTGGCAGCAATATGCATCCCTCGCAAGCCTGGCTGAAGAGAATCAAGGAAATATACCAGAGGAGAAAATAGAACCTACAGGGGTCCGGAGCTGTGGATTGTTGTGCTGAAGGTCTAACGTCGGATTGGGGGGGGGGTCAAAGGCGATTGGATAAGTATTAGTTCTGGCGGTGATATGATGTGAAAATGCCTAGCTGGCGCAGTGGTTAACATGTTAACCTTCTGTGCAATTAGCAGGAGCCCAGGAGTTCGATTCCTCTCAAAATGAGTTATTATCGAACAATCCGTCACGTAGGGGATGTGGGCAGTCCTGCCCTACAGGAACTGGGAGACTGAAGACCT
>Ga0307509_10005991_pt1 | contig 16604 bp, 19 predicted proteins | sample 10_EM_MG_FD_202245 | JGI IMG/M metagenome (GOLD analysis project Ga0307509, IMG submission 202245) | Populus trichocarpa ectomycorrhiza microbial communities from riparian zone in the Pacific Northwest, United States - 10_EM | ecosystem: Host-associated > Plants > Roots > Unclassified | place... | reverse complement strand
GGGAGGACCGGGGGTTGTGGTGTGTAATGATTTGGGGCACTTTCTGGATATGTGAGTGACTAACCTTTCTTTGTCGGTTTTTCAGGGGCGTTTCCCAAAGGGGCGGGGGTTAATAAGGGTGGGCAGGAGGATCGGTGGGGAGGTGGCGTGGGTGAGGAGATTTTTGGAAGGTGTTGAGGAGGAGGTTTTGAAGTGGGATATCGGCGGCGGGGGGGCATTTAATCATTCGGCTGTTTACTGGAGGAAGGGGACCAAGGGTCACGGGAAAATTGAGAGCGATAAAGTAGATGGTAAGAGTACGGCTGAAGCCGCATCTGATATTAGGGCTGTCGATATATAATTACCGTTCATGGGTGTTTGCCCAGGGGTTATGTTCATGATGTATCACTCGTCGAGAACCACATCCGAGGCTTGTATATTGGGGGCAGCCCGTGACACCCGACTTTGAAGCTGGGCATAATGCCTTGACCAAGACTCTCATAAGCTATGGATAGTGTAGTGCTCCTCTGTTATGTGCTTATCAATGTGCGGTACCTCATATCCTTTGAGCAGAGAGGATTTGCTGCCTTTGCCAACAGCGACCAGCGTTTGTGGCTTCTCTTCTCTTGAGGATGCATCTGCTCTCACAGTCCATGTTAATACAACATAATATCTTTATCCTTATCCTTAACTCAAATTGAAAAAAATCCAAAGCCGGGGGTCAAGTACTTGTTCCTGTCGCAATATTGCATGAAATGCCTATCTGGCACAGTGGCTAATACCTCTAGTTCCAAATCATTGTTTTTTCGAGGCTTGTTGAGTCTTGTTTGGTATCCTTCAGGAGGATCGCAACGGGGGTCAGGAGCTAGAGTCGAGGCTTCTCCCCGCGCGCAAGGTTAGACTCGTGATACTCGGGGATCGCAAGAGTGACCTCGGTGGTGGGTATGAAGACACTAGGAAATAGAAAACTTTAGAGAGTGCAATATGAGGACACTTTGATTGCAACTGTTAAAAAATAAAAATAGCCTTTTATCCATCATTCTTTCTCTGATACTCCATCTAATATTCCAAGAGCCCTTCGAAACTTGCCTGTTCGATTTCTCAGTCTACCACTTCCCCTAGTCCGCCGGCATGTTTTTTACGCCCGCTCGTATCTCCGTTGATAAGCACAATACTGAGAGTGGAGAATAAAACTAGTCAGCCTGGATACTTTCTCCCCAGGTTTGTCATTGTTGTGGGGGGTTAAGTCGCCTAACGATCAACCAGTCGAACTAGACTAGGGCTCAACTAAAACGGCACCAGGGAAAATGAGAAACTTAATTCGCTCGTCATCCTCTAAACTAACTAACCAAACATAAATCTATAATATAAGAATAATAAAGCCATCTCAATCATTCTATCGTCTGCCACATCTATCGATCTCTCCTTCATGCGAAATCCCATTTGCCTGCGTACCTCCGTACTCTGAATAAAGGAAAGATATAACCAGGAACCCTTCCTTCTATCCTTCTGTCTAGAACAAATGAAACTACTAAAACTATTGTCCCGTCTTGTACTCCATCTATCAGCTTTCTTTATCTCAGACAACTATCCGCTTCCGTCAGCTCTGGCAGTTATGAAGCAGTGGACTGGAAAGGGCTCTGACCTCAATCTCATCCCCCCCGCCCCACCAGCACCAAGACCCGCTTTTCTCGAGGACACCTGCCTCGTGTCTGAAATCGGTCTTCTTCTGCCTTGAGTGATCAGAAGAGAGATGTCGGGAGTGTGAGCGCAGAGAACAAAAGTGTCGTGGCACCCGAGAATTCGGGTATTGGAGGCTCCGATGGCGCCGGGAGCGCGGTGGGTGGTCATGAGGGGGGTCAGCATTGGCCTTCCTGACTACTTTTAATGGAGATGCCCATGGTAGGAAGTATTTACTCTATGAAGCCCCAGGAATGCCGCCATCTTGTCCAAGTATCTGTCACAAGCGGGGGATATCCAGAAACAGGGATTTGCAGAATATAAGGCAGAAAAACCGTGCGTATCACAAACCCACCACTTGTGCTTCCGGACACTTCTTTCCTGGGACGAGTACTCAAGCCGGGTGTTCCGCTACAGGCTCTACAATTGTCATTCTATGAGAGGGAGCCGGAAATAGCCTAATCTAGCAACTGGCATATGTCGCGTGATGAAATCTCCAGGACTATGGTTAAGTTTAAGTTTGTTGCGCTCACGGTAGTTTTACATACTCGTTGCACAAGCAGACACTTGGGTGATACAAAACATAGAGATGCGAAGTACGCTCTATCCTAAGCCGGAGGGAATTCTCTTCCTAAGAGAGTCCGAGTTTTTCGATGCTGGTATTAATACTAACATATCCTTAGGGCGAGCAATCAGGACAACTCTAATTGACTAACATTCGCGGTTCTCCTACGATTATGGACATAACTTGTTATGTAGCTTTATGGGTTCGCATTTAGCTTGAACATGGCCCACGAATCTGACCTAGTGTGAGGCCAGAGCTAAACCCGGGGGCGTTCCGGATCTTAAGCATCAAAAACGTGTACAGCCCTATTTTAGTCTTAGCCATTTCCCATGCACTTGCCACCACGACAGAAGCTTCCAAGACTTCGACTAAAGTCTATAGAATCCCATCACACGATCAAGCACTAAGATCCTTAACTGTCCATCACAGAAGACAGACAAAAGCCCTGCAGCGCAGTGTCCCTGGTATTACCATGCATCAGGCACCCCACAAGGATATAAATACCCTCTCTCGAACAAGTACAAAAGAAAAGCCGCACCAGCAGACAATGCACCGCCTCCCATCGTCTCAACCACAAGAAGCCACTTCTACCTAACCACCCCCTAAAAAAGACACGCCACAAACAGAACAAGCTTCAAGTTCGTCCACTTCCTCAGCCGTACCATTAAGCGAAAAAAGAAAAGGAAAAGTGGCCACACAGCCTCTCTGCATGGAGTCGTGAGAAAAGGCTTTAAACAGCACCTCACCACGGGTATCTTAGACATGTCTGCACATCATCCCGTTAGGCCATTGGTGGGGATGAAGCTTGACGACTGAGTGGGTCGACGAGTGAGGGGTTGTGATTTGCTTTGGGGATGAGGTTTGAGACTTGGATGCTAGGGGATCCCTGCTTTCAAGCCTCTATTAACCAAGTATCGTACCGGCACTCGTACTTGGGGAAGGAGGTCCTGTCTAGCCAGATGGAGCAGGTGTCCGGATCAAATCCATCAGCAACCTCTAGCTTCTTCGCTGACTTTACCCAGAACCGAGCAAATCAAAAAGTAATGTCACATCACAGGGTGTAGCACAAAGTATTTGTACAGGTACAAGGCGAGCAGTACGGGTACGGTACTGTACCACTGCTAGATGCACACAATCCAGCCTAAAAAAGTAAAAAAGCAAGGGAGAAAAAAAAAACCATATGCTCTGGGAAAACAGGCAAGATCTTCCACAAATCAAGCGAGAATAAGGTCGGTATTTTAGCCACCACCACCAAATTCTTCCTCCCTCCCTCCCTCCCTCCCCACCCCCGGATGCCGGCGGGAGGTCTAAACCTTTACGGTCTCATACATTAAAAAAAAAAACCAAAGACCATGCCTTTATTTAAATATTATTCAGAACACACCTTAGAATGCCCCGCTTCGATTAGCACACTGTGCTCCGCTCCACCTCACACACGCTTGAGCAGCGGACTTGGCGGGAATACCGCGACCTCTACGGTTTTCGCGATTCGGCTGAAGTTGAGGAGGAGAAGAGGAAAGAAGAAAAAATTTTCATCATGTCTTAAAGTGTAGCCATTTTATCGGCACCATAAGCAGGAAGAATACCATCCCCAGGTAAAACCTCGCCCATAGAGCCCGACCCGAAAAGACAACACCCTTCAAGAAAACCAACAAACACACAATTCCAGAGATTTTTATTGCAAGTAGATCAGGTTGAAACATGGCTTGATATCTAAGACAAAAGGATACTTTTTTTTCTCTCTTTCAACCCCGCAAGAATGGTCAAGACTTTTGAGAAATCACAATAAAAAAATTAGAGTCGGGAAAGGAAATCGATTGACCGATTGAATGATTGATTGATTGGCCCATAGCAATTCGCGATCTGCAATCACTTTTTATTCTTATTTTATCTTCTGGCCTTCCCTACTCTACCTAGTGCTGGTATGCTAATGCTGCACTGAGTTGTCTTCAGCCGCATGGAATAGATTGCCGGTATCATACCAGTACGCGGGTGGGGAAAATTTGACATTGGGGTTTTGCTAAAAATATTCCTCACGTGGCTGGTGAAAAACAGATGAATGTGTTGTTGTGGTAGGCTCGTCTGCTCCTTTCGAGACTTCAAGGCAGTGTTACGCTTTTGGGGTGTCATGGTTGTAGGATGCCCTACCTCTCCCCTCCCCCCGGATTTCCCGGGATTCGGCTTGGTGAATGGGATGGCGGGGATAAATAGTGGGATTTCGAATGCATTGGACTGGGGCTGGAATGGGGTGGAAGAGATCCTGTGGAGTGAGGAGGGGCTTTAAGAAGGTGATGATGGGCCTTGTCTGTAACCAGCCTGCCCCTGTGGGTGAGAGGGTACAACTGGTTTTTAGTGTTTTTGTGAGGCTGGAAACGAAGGAACAAAGGAACCGGGGTGAGAACTGACGATATTATTCGTTCGTTCGTTCGCTCGCTCGTTCATCGTTTAAAGAGGTTGGATCAATAGATTTATATTTACGGTATTCACTTTTGTGCTCCCTCTTTTGTTGTTCTTTCTCTCGGCTTCTGACACTTGGTTGCTTTCTCGCTTGGAGCGTTCCTGCTCTACAAAAGGGAAAAGGCAATTACCGATACTGCACTAATACATACACCTACAGCCAAAGAATATCTCTTAGCGGCCCGGTTGTCCCGCGCAACCGTCGATCCTCGATAATTCGGGCTGGATGTCTTCTCGCATAAACAATTAGGATACAAGGTTAAGGATTTCCGAGAGGTGAGCTCTCTCAACATCCTCTCTACTCTACCCTACTCTTTCTCCCTCTCCCTCTCCCTCTCCCTTTCCCTCCATTCTCTTCTCCCCGTCCTTTTCATCCCCCCTACACACATCATTGTGCATCTCTACACCATTCTCTACACAATTTATCACTCTCCCCCGTATTTATTAATCATATCTCCACACAGACACTCTCCTCCACTCAACTTTTCCCTATTTGTTGTCTCTCGTATTTCCGAGAGGCAAAGTTGTAAGTCATTGTCCGTGTGCTTGGATTTCCCACCCCGCAAATTACCATTATTCTGCCCTCCTCACTCATGTCAGCTCACTCACTAACAGAAAAAAATCGCCTCAGCTCAAAAAAGCCCGGCCCGCCCCTTTGGAGGGTACCGGTAAATTAAGCGCAAGGGGGAACAAAAAGGGCCCCCCTCCCGAGTCACGAAACCCTCAAAGTGGAATAACCCCCTACACCAGGCGTTACCAGGGAAAAAAAGAAAAGAAATAGGGAAAAAAAGGAAAATACCCGCAATCCTTGGGTTATAAACGAAAGGGGGTTACGCGGTCCACGAAATGTCAGATCTTCAACGAAACTATTCCTTCCAGGCGCACGACGACAACCCGGCCTACCATCCTCTCAATTCTTCTGGCGACTCTCCCCAGCCAGGATCGATGGCTGAAAATTCGCAATCATTCACTAGCGACGTTCTAGCGAGGTTGGATGGCAGAGTCAGCCCGCCCAGCGAAGATCCCGCAGAACATTTTGAAGGGCACCCTGCACATTCCACCGATAGAGCTCTTCGTCCAGTGCCTTCGGTCTCCGAAATTTCGTCACAAGGATACAGGCCTGGCGTGGAAGATGGGAACAGGCGCTCGGGAGAAGGGGAACGACCCGCGAACAATGAAGGTGAGAATAATATTGAAACCAATGATGCCGCGTTACCCCATCCCAACCCCTCTGAGAATGAACCCCAATTAACGCCGGCTGGCGGGCACCGAGAAGAAGAGAAGTACTGGGGCCCGGGATTAGGATACGCGCAAAGCAGTCGCCAATCAGGCTACTTCGCGGGAGAAGGAGATCAGTATGACAATTTAAATTCATCACAGCGAGGCTTGGTGACACCTGGGTCTACATCATCACCATTATATCCACCATCAGCTTCTTCACCTTCTTCCCAGGCACCTCTAAGAAGCGGAACACCAGGTCCCGTGCCTCCAGCACATGGGCTCGGCGCTTTGGAGAATAGGTCCAGTGATAGGGTGTTGTCTACCCCTGTTGGTGGTCACTATACAGATAATCCATACAACCGCTATTCGACCACGTGGGATCCGGTATTAAGCTCAACGCAGGTACAGGTCGACGGTAACCCCGATACCTACGTATTAAGCGACGAGGAGGAGGAGACACACCGACGTGGAGCCGCTGGAGCAGCAGCAACGGGCGCCGCGGGTGGAGGCGTGTTGGCTGCTTTGGGTTCCAGGGTTGGCCGACCAGCTCCCAGCCATATCGGTGGTGCTGCTGGTGGGGCCGGGGTCGGAGGGAGCGGGGCTGTCGAGAGGGGCGTCCTATTAGGAGGAAGCGATGGGGGCTCAGGAAACCTTAATAACGGTAGGGCCAAGATCTTGACTCTTGGAAGCACTAAAGCACGATCGTTAATACTAATGGCGGGTGGCAATAATGCAGAGAAGGTCGCACAATCCGAATGGCTACGATCGCAGACAAAGTCGAAGAAAAAGCTCCGATGGATTATTGGCGTCATCCTAATTATCTTCATCCTCGGCGCGGCGGGAGGCATATCCGCGGGAGTAGTCTTATCTAAGAAGGGCTCCAAGGGGTCCTCCTCAGGAGCTACATCGGAAGCGAATGGAGGTGGAGGGTCTGGGCTTTCCGGGGAAGAGGACACGAGGCAGAACGGTGATTTGAACAAGGACTCACCAGAAATCAAAGCTCTCATGACAAACGCCAGGTTCAAGAAGATTTTCCATGGGATGGACTACACTCCCCTCAACGCGGTCTACCCTGATTGTACTTCCCTGTGGCCACTTTGAAATAATCCAATTATGCTAACATGCTTTAGGTCTCGTGAACCCCCCAACCCAGAACAACATTACCCGCGATATCGCCGTTATGTCCCAGTTGACCGACAAGCTCCGCCTCTATGGCACCGACTGCAACCAGACAGAAATGGTCCTCCACGCAATAGACATGCTAAAAGTCGATATGAAAATCTGGCTCGGTGTCTGGCTAGACGGAAACACAACAACCAACACCCGCCAGCTCAGTCACCTCTACAAACTCCTGGACGGCTACCACTCGGATCGTTTCGAAGGTATTGCCGTAGGCAACGAAGTCCTCTTCCGACAAGATCTCACCGAAACTCAGCTCTTTGGAATCATAGACGACGTGCGGCACAACCTCACATCATTGAATATAAAACTCCCAGTGGGGACTTCAGACCTTGGATCCAACTGGAAGTCAACAATGGTATCCAGTGTTGATGTGCTCATGGCGAACGTGCATCCGTTCTTTGCCGGCGTGATAGTGGAGAAAGCTGCGAATTGGACGTATGAATTCTTCCAGAAAAACGACGTAATCCTAACGGCAAACCTTGCCACAAAACCCCGCGTCATGATCAGTGAAGTTGGATGGCCCAGTGGCGGCGGTAACGATTCTGGAAGCGTCGCGGGTATTCCCCAAATGAATAGGTTCATGAAGGACTTTCTGTGCACAGAAAATGGTCGGGGGACGGAGTATTTTTGGTGTGTTTTTTTCTTCAATTTTTCTTCACGCGAACGAGGCTGATATGTGGGTATAGGTTTTCTGCCTTTGACGAGCCCTGGAAGCTGCGGTACAACGAACCAGAAAAGGGTAAAGAGTGGGAGGATAAGTGGGGACTCATGGACGTGAACCGGAATTTGAAAGATGGGTTGGTGCTTCCGGATTGCTAGTGGCCCACTTTTCCCTATTAACCCTCACTGGCTTAATATTCGACCTGGTTTGGTTTGGCTGTTTTTTGGAGTGGATAGGTGGGGGTCTGGGTGGACGGCGGGGGAGCTTACCATGCCGAAGATGCTTGCTTCTCATCAAGGCATTATTCTCGGTTATTGTTGGGCGTTTTTGACTTGATTCTGGGACTTTTGATTCTTTTTTCGGCCAGGGGTGTTTTTTTCACATCGCCCTTAACTTTTTAACTTTCACGAGTGATGGAAATTCTTTCTTTGGGATCCGCTGAGTGGTATGATTTCGGTTTCGCTTTTGATAAGGAGGGATAAATCTCCGATCTTTTTCTCTTCTCTTCTCACCCCTTCTAAAATGTGGTGCACTTCTTATTCTCCGTGTTTTCCATCTGTCCATCATATGTCTATTGAGGATACATGTACTCTAATGGGAAGATTTAAATATTATCCAAGACTTCAATTAATTGTACGAAAGCTTCAAGCCAGCGCTTGGACGTATTTATATAATCCATCACACATTCTCACTCGAAAAGGTATTATATATCGTAAAAGATGGGATGGCCGAGCTGTACTAGTATACTAGAGACTTAAGAGAGCGAGAAACGCTTGAGAACTTCATTCTATCTGAGAGGGCCAGAGAGGACTGCTATTTATGCAGTGAAACAGCAACATATATTGGCAGTGGAAAAGAAATCAAAGGAAACAATACGGAAGACTGGAGAAAACAGATGAGAAAAAAATGTATATCTGGTTAATTGGTCGAGCGATGACATGGGAGAAAAGGTGAATAGGATAAGTCGAACTCGGATAGCTTTAAACAGACTAAAGAATACTGACTGGCTTTGTGGCACCCGAAGACGCAGAAAGTGCATATCCGGGGGTACTATTTCAACAATGGCGTTGGAGCTACCTGCGAGGCGAATGATTGAAGAGAAAGTAAAGTGTCGCAGGATATGAGGGCCACAGGGAGGTATGAATCGGTGGTGGGGAAGGATCAATTTTCTGTGTTTGTTGTATTGCTACTTGTGCTCGAGGCCGCCGGACCGCACTCGTACCTATACAAGGTACATCTACGCAGTGACAATGAATGATGTGAGTCCCACTATTCTCCATACTTCCGCCACTTGAAGCAATATTCTCAATGTATCAAACTGGGGTTTTATCGATATATCTGTCGTGCCCTGTACCGCGTAAGTTGGCTAGTAATATCTTGTTTCCTTATCGTGAAGCCCCGCTCGCAATTCAGCATACTTGGGCGGATTATTCCCATTTGCCTTGATCTCAGTCTCTACTTTGACCACCCCTCCTATCTCCTATACTAACCTAGCTTATGGGGGGAATCCTCCATATAGGGGACACCATCCCCGACCCCCTTGATCGGTCCTTCCGGTACAATCTGAAAGTTTCCTCTGGGGGGTTGATGAACTATACACTGTGGTTCTACTATGCCGTCTGTCGTAGCAGCAAAGTAAGTTTACTAGGGCCTAGAGGAGAGACATACAGCTACTCAGTAGAAGCCTTTGTGAGACATATCTTATTAGTCATGCACCCTGGCAAAATGGAAATGATTGGTAGTTATTGTGCCACAACAAGCTACATCACCCCGCTTTGTTCAGCTCTGGCCCCAGAGTGTTTATAAACTCCCTAATACCCCTACAAATCGCTATACCATTTCTACATTCAACCAACACTTTGGATAGAATATCATGGCTCAGACTTCACATATGGAATCGGTCAGCTTCCGCGACGGCAACACCAACTGCGGCAACATCATAAACGAGAGTTTCAACACCTTCAATCTGTCCAACGAGGACGCAGAAATAATGCGTTGGCTCTCTCCACTGGAGCCAAGCAATAGACATCAAGCTGTACGCACTGAACGATTTGAGGGTGTCGGGGATTGGCTTTTGGGGACGAGGGAGTTTCGGGAGTGGAGCAGCAGTGAGGGTGGAGCCGATAAGGCTGTCTTGTTTTGCTCCGGGAACCCGGGAGTAGGAAAGACATATCTAAGGTAAGTGGCGGGGTTCTTTGGAGGATGGGAATACCGCTGACAGCTAGAAATACTAGTTCCCTGGTGATAGACAGCCTGTGCGATCGGGCGGGGGAGGAAAATATCGCCGTTGTAGGCTTGTACTACGACTACCTTGCCCAACAAGAGCAGACTATTACAAACATCACGGGCGCTATTATGAAGCAGCTAGTAGTCAGAGGGGAGATACCGAAGGATCTACGAGAGGCTGTTCAAAAAGGGAAAAAGGAGTTTGGTGGCAGGGGGCCGCGACTTGCGGACCTGATGGGAATGTTGAAGATCGCTATTGCTTCCCTACCCCAGGTTTTCATCTGTCTCGACGCCTTGGACGAATGTTTACCGAGGCGCCTGCCAGAGCTTTTCGAGTCTCTAAGAGATATTGTTCAGGAATCCCCTAGGACGAGAATATTCCTCACTGGGAGGCCCCATGTTAGGGAGGATGTCCTGAGATATTTCACCGAGGCGGTTATGATACCTATTAGCCCTAACCCGGATGATATCCGGAATTATGTGGAGATGAGGTTGAACAGGGATGCTGATCTAGAAGCGATGAGCAATAGCTTACGGGCGGATATTGTGAGAGTAATTCTGGAAAAGACATCTGAAATGTGAGTAAGAGCATTCGGTACCCCCACCCCATCAATGACGTATACTTACCAACGATTGTGTGTAGATTCCTCCTGGTTTCGCTAAACATTGACGCTATCCTAGGAGAGGTCACAATTCGTCAAAGAAGAAAGAAGCTTGAAGAGATGGCCCAAGGCAATGGACTGAGCGGCGCCTACGCTGCAACCCTATCACGACTGAGGGCGCAGAAGGGATATAAATCAGTGCTCGGATTGAAGGTCCTGATGTGGGTGCTATATTCGGAACGGCCGTTAAGGGCTGAAGAGCTCCGTCATGCCTTAGGAGTGGAGATAGGATCTGCGGATCTAGATCCGGAAAATATTCCTGCATTGCGGACGCTGGTAGCATCTTGTCTGGGACTTGTCACGGTTGAGGCGTCTTCGTCCACTGTCCGACTTGTGCACTTTACTCTGCAGGAGTATCTCTCAAGCGATCCGACCATATTCCATAGTCCTCACTCAGTAATTGCGGAGGTTTGCTTGACATACCTCAGTTTTCGATCTATCAAGCGTCTTTCACCAACTCTTTACTGGGCCCTCTCAACAACCCCCCTTCTAGGATATGCTTCTATTTACTGGGGGAGGCATGCGAGCAGGGGGATGACGGAAAATATCAAAATACTTGCACTGAAGCTTCTCGATAGATTTGATGAGCATATATCTGCTCACCTACTCTTATTGCACAATTGGAGTTGGTCATTCGTGGTGCCATACTATAGCGGGGCGACAGGACCTACGGGATTTACAGGACTCCACGGGGCAGCATTCTTGGGGATCGTGGAGATAGTTGCAGCGGTATTGGATATGAAGGAATGGGATGTTAATGCAGCCGATTGTATGGGGAGTGTTGCTCTCACATGGGCAGCTATAAGAGGGCATGACGGGGTAGTGAAGATACTTGTGGAACGAGAGGACGTCAATCCCGACCAGCCAGACACCAAATATGGCCGGACGCCACTCTCGTGGGCGGCTGAGAAGGGGCATGACGGGGTAGTGAAGATACTTGTGGAACGAGAGCACGTCAATCCTGACCAGCCAGACACCAAATATGGCCGGACGCCACTCTCGTGGGCGGCTGAGAAGGGGCATGAGGGGGTAGTAAAGATACTTTTGAAACGAAAGGACGTCAACCCCAACCGGACGGGCAACAGACGTGGTCGGACACCACTCTCATGGGCGGCGGCAGAGGGACATGAGCGGGTAGTAAAGATGCTTTTGGAACGAGAGGACGTCAATCCCAACGAGGCAGATGCCATATATGGCTGGACACCACTCTTGTGGGCAGCATTAAACGGGCATGAGGGGGCAGTAAAGGTGCTCTTGGAACGAGAGGACGTCAATCCCAACGAGGCAGACACCAACTATCACCGGACACCACTCTTATGGGCAGCTACAAACGGGCATGGGGGGGTAGTAAAGATGCTTTTAGAACGAGAGGACGTCGATCCCAACCAGGCAGACGCCCTATATGGCCGGGCACCACTCTTGTGGGCGGCGAAGAGGGGGCATGAGGGGGTAGTAAAGATGCTTTTGGAACGAGAGGACGTCAACCCCAACCAGGCAGACACTAGAGGTGGTCGGACACCACTCTCGTGGGCGGCTGAGGGGGGGCATGAGGGGGTAGTAAAGATGCTTTTGGAAAGAGAGGGGGTCAATGCCAACCAGGCAGATACCGATTATCAGACACCACTCTTGCGGGCAGCTATAAGTGGGGATGGGGGATAGTAAAGGTGCTTTTAGAACGAGAGGACGTCAACTCCAACTAGGTAGACATTAGAGGTGGTCGGACACCACTCTCGTGGGCGGCTGAGGAGGGGCATGAGGGGGCAGTAAAGGTGCTTTTGGGACGAGAGGACATCAATCCCAACCAGGCAGACACCAGAAATGGTCGGACACCACTCTCATGGGCGGCGGAAGGGCAGCATGAGGGGGTAGTAAAGCTTCTTTTGGAACGAGAGGACGTCAACCCCAACCATGGAGAAACCAAATATGGTGGGGAGCGACTCTTGCAGGCGGCTATAAACCGGCATGAGGGGGTAGTAAGGATGCTTTTGAAACCGAAGGACGTCAATCCCAACCATGGAGAAACCAAATATGACCGGATGCCACTCTTAGAGATGGCTGATCACTGGCATGGGGAGGCAGCCGACTTGGAGATGGTTAAGGCACCGGAAAATGACTGCGACGCTATGTCAGATAACGTGAACCAAATCCCACAGTGCTGGCTCTCTCCGAAGGGCAATATGGAGTTGTGAGGGTCCCACTGGAGCAGGGCAATGTCAATTGTGCCGCAGCAGATAGCGGTGTCCCTACATCACTCCCACCCTCCACTAAGTTATGCATCCGGGCGAGTCTGTGGTGGAGATTCAGCCCAGATCCCATGGCCCTCATGCTGACATGGCAGACTCAAACGGCCAACCTGCGCTCCTACCGGGAGCCCACGACGGGCAGCCGGGGTTGTTGTTGGACCATAGTGATCCTGTCGCCGGACCCGCGGATGACTGCCTCCCGGCCGAGTCACCCTGGTGGTTTCAACCTCTTTCCATCTGGCCCCTAAAGTTCTGCTGCTGCCAGAGGAAAACTAAGTCCCATCCTAGCAACGCCTGGCCAATTCTCTTATCCGCAATCGACTGGTGTTTTACCATCCTCTCTTCTATTCGCCTTTTCTTTTTTCCCCTCCATCCTTCCTTCCATCGTTACCAGGCGTATTGTTATTCTGTAGAGACTTGTCAGGTAGAGAGTTGGTGTAGGCAAGATCTCGACATAAACAGGCTTTGGTCATGGCATTTTTCTAGTTTCCTCTGGCTATTTGCTGTTTATCAACATTTATGTTTTCTCCCTTCTTTGCCCTTTCCCCTTCGTTGGTGTTCTGGTTAGGCTTGGCCATATCGTGCTACGCTTGTTCTTCGTTCTCGTTATTTGTTCAGTTGGTATTCATCTTGTGCTTTGTGGATGGCGGTGTACAGTACAGTATGGCCTGCTACAAGCAATTTGGTAGGAATAGATGGTAAGCTTAAAGAAGCTCGCCCTATGTCTGTAAGCAGCTGGTTTGTCTCCTTGCTATAATTCCTCTCACTGCTGCCTAGCCGTCACCAGTAGTCCCCTTTACAGGTTGCCGTGCCCCGATACCGGTTCTACTACAATATAATAAGTCGACATAAAGGGTACTGTAGGTAGGAAGAGTTTTGGTTGGATGGGTCGCTTTGTAAGGGGTTTTTGCCCGGATCCTCACTGCAGAAATTCCCGATAGGGCTTTTGAATCGGGGGAGGTGGGGGGCGTGTATAATATACCGTACGGACCGTGTTGTGAAGAATATCCACTATTATACCCCGGATTATTCTCTTCCTGGCAATGGATGTCGATGGAGATTTCCCGGATTTGGTTCTCTTTTTTTGGTCTATCTTTGGATAATTGGTTGGCTTTCTTGTCCAATTTGGGTCACATACCGGCCCCAGAGGCCCCGGCGATGGGACGAGCATACGGATTACAATTATCGGGGGCTGAATATAGCAGCCGGTGGGTGAACTTTTACTTATGCGTAAGGTGGGTTTTGCTTGTGCGGTACGGAGAGTATGATTATGGCGTTTGCGCCTATATGAATTCGACTAATAACTATCCAATTCCCCCCTTATAAACTTGCCCCTTCATTTAGTCCCGAGCATCGTTTTTCGTGAGGAGGCAGGCGTCTGTGGGAGGTCATCCAATATACCACGATAGTATGATGATACCTCTCACGATTTCCGCGATCAGATATGATACAGCACAACGCAACCTTGTTATGTGCATCCCCGCTCCCCACCCCGCCTGGTATCGTGCCTCGACAGAAAACAGTGACAAACCGAGCTTGCTAGTAATGCATCATATACTAGTTCGAGATATCTCTGGTGCCTAAAATCTTTTACAATATTGTACTAGAGTTGGCTAGTATCAGATTAGTACCGACCAGTTCCTTAGCCCTATACCTCTATCTGTCCCGAAGATAAGCATTAGGTTATTAGCTACTCGTGACCCTCACCCATCAAAACAAAAGTGGTTCGCCGCGGATTTTTTAATGCCCGACTACCTCCGCTTGGCGGGATTCGAACTTGCGATGGTCCCTGCTTCAAATTAGTATGGACCAGTTCCTTAGCCATTAGGCCATCGGAACTGGCCAATAATCCCCTCTCTCCCCTTCAAATTTTAAGTGCGATCTTTCTTAGATAGGAAATTTTCAGTCTATCCATAAAAAGCCAGATAACAATATCAAACGCTGTGGCTCTTATATTATGAACGTGTTTTTATCAGAACCTGCTCTGTATCCCTTGCAGTGCTCTATATCTGTCCCGAGGGTAGATACCAGGGCATTAGCCACTCTCGACCTTCATCCGGAAAAAGTGGTTTGCCGAGGACTCTTTGATGCTCGACTGCGTCGACTTGACGGGTAGTAGACGAGTGAAAACTAGATATATGTCAAGTTAGACCAGTAGCACAGGTTCAACTATATGGATATTCATTATATAATCTTCTGGTCACTAGTCGGTATAGTGCTATACGGTACTGTATCCCAACCCAGTCAAATTGCCCCCACCTTTGGCAACGCCTCACCTTTATGCACTTTCGAGTGGGATGTAGGATGACTCAGGGATCCAGATCTGGTTCCTGTTGAAGAAACATCCGGAAGTGGGTGCGGGAATATTTGCGGTTCTTGTTGGGTTGGTTGTCTGGGGTAAGGGTGCTGGATCTGACTTGAAGATGTTGGCAGGAGCGAAAGATCGATTGTCGGGCGAGATGGAGTCTGGGATGCGGTGCAGGGTCCTCGAGCTGTCATATGCAGGGACTTTTTTGAATTCCCGCATCGCCCGATGGGCCAATCTTCAACGAGGGCGGGTGACGAACAAGGGTGTTGGTATTTCACAGGTAAAAATGCGAATTTGTCAAAGTAGGGCACCAGAAAATACCCGTTACCGATCCTTATTTGCCACCCGCTGGTTTACGTCGTGCCCTCCTTGAAGTCTGTAGAGGGGTGTGAATGGGGTTGGTTGGGAGTGTGATAGATGAGATTGTACAAGTATGCAGAGTAGCTTTTCGTACTCTAGTTTGTGTCGGGAAGGTGAAGACCGAGTACTATTTCGGCAATTCCAATACCGGTAGCACTGCTGTATACTTCACTCTTTCAATTCTCCCCCTCGCTGCCACTAAAGGGCTTCATCTTGGCTCTCTAACTGAAAGAGGTAAGGCTCACAGCTAAAAGCAGGAAAGTGGGTTGTCGGGAATTGTGTCCCGGGAGAAAGAAAAATCTTTGGGAAATTCCTGCACTGAGAAGCTTTCTGAAACTGGTAATAATGGCAGCGAAGGTTGAAAAATTGAGAGTGCTGGAGAACTGACAAACTGAGGATCTTTCTGGAGTTAATATATGAACAGATCCGAGTTGTTGGACGCGATATCCTATCAAATAAGCCCACATCTCTCTCCTCCGTAGTCTCTTTCGACCAACCCACTGGTAGCCCTCTTGCCGAACCCCCTCTATCCATGTGTAAGCCACTCAAGTATATACACCTTAGGCTCCCAGAAATAAGGCTCACAGATTGTCCCAAGGTACAACTAACCTCTGGAATCCTACTGTGTTGAACCCAGCGCACCGGAATTGGCCGATGCACGGAGGGGCTCACTTCTTCTTCGTTTTATTCCACTAGCGTACCCCATAGCACCATATAGTCGGGTGTCGTGGGTTGACTTCGTTTATAGGAAATATATCTCGTGGTATTGGCATAGTGCGTCACTATCCCTTCTTTTGTATGGGCGAAATTAGGGAAAACCTTTCATATACCATGAAATATGAGTGAAACATGTACTTTTATCCCCGATACCACAATTTTTAAAAATCACAACGCTAGCCTTCTAATCAATAAAAATAGAAAACAAAGACACTCTCACCCAATTCAAATTAATAATTAAATTGATAAATTCATAAATAGAATAGGGGAAATAAAAGGAGAAAAATAGCAAATAGAAAAAATAGAAAAGATATTATTCATGTCCAAAAGTACAGGTTCTTGC
>Ga0307509_10005990_pt1 | contig 16605 bp, 29 predicted proteins | sample 10_EM_MG_FD_202245 | JGI IMG/M metagenome (GOLD analysis project Ga0307509, IMG submission 202245) | Populus trichocarpa ectomycorrhiza microbial communities from riparian zone in the Pacific Northwest, United States - 10_EM | ecosystem: Host-associated > Plants > Roots > Unclassified | place... | reverse complement strand
TTTCCCGATCCGGGCACCCCTCACTGAATCCGAGCACGACGAGAGCCAACATCCACCACACGAACAACAATGGTAAGCAGATCCTGGCGAATCCATCCATCCATCCTCGCACGTTCTCCTGAGGAGAGACCCCCAGGGTCGCGTTCGCACAAAGACGACAAAGAGGGCCTCTCGGGTTCTGATTGAGAAATAGTGCGTCCCTCTCCCCTCCTCCTCCACCACTGACTGATAATCACTTGAATAGCTATCCCCGTTTGACCCTCGATTTCCACACGAACAAACGCATCATCGATGAAGTTGTAAGCCCACAAAGTTTTCTGTTTCCCTCCGGCTTGCAAATAAAAATCCATCCGCCAGGCTGTCGTGCCCTCGAAGCGTCTACGCAACAAAATCGCTGGGTTTACAACCCATCTCATGAAACGAATCCAGAAGGGACCCGTGCGAGGTATCTCCTTCAAATTGCAGGAAGAGGAACGTGAAAGGAAAGACAACTATGTTCCCGAAACCTCTGCCCTGGATACATCAACCACCGGACTTGACGTCGACCCTGACACCAAGGTAGGCCCTTCCGAGACCCCATTCAGACGCCAACACGGTGACTGACCCTTGCCTAGGAACTTCTTCGAGCCCTTAACTTTGATAGCGTACCCGTCAACGTGGTGGTCCCTACCAGTGCGGTACCCGAGAGGGCGCCGAGGCGCGAGAGGAAAAATGTGCCAGGCGCTGGCCGTTCTTGATGACGTTTCGCGATATACAGATTGTATGCTGTCCCGTGTATCTTTGCCTCCCTTATTGTAAATGCATGTCAGGTCGCGACCCCGAGGTGAACATAACGTATATTCGCTCAAGTCTTCGCATCACGGTACATCCAGAGTTGACTCTAACTTTATCTCCGTCGTACCATACCCTGTCAGATGTGGCGCCAGCTCCGGGAAGGTTTGAAGGAGGGCTTCGTTGAGGTAGGATTTGTAGGACTGCAGGGGTGTCAGTGAGCGGGCCAACATCCGGGACGGCGAGGAGAGACCTCGATTGCGGTTATCTTCCCGTTCATAAACTGGTTTTCTGTCGCCGCTCGCTCCAGCCTATCTTTCGTGAGCAACATTGGATTTCTGGCGTTGTCGATGTCCAGAAGGACTTGTATGGGGATCATCGTCTGAATACTTTGTGAACTGTGATCCAACGTGGAGAGGTGATCCACGACCTGATTCCTAGGCGATTGCGAGGGTGTGAGTAGCATGTCAAGTGTCCCTCTGTCACTTACACACGGGGTCCGACCTGCTTACCAACACCCGGTTTGTCCTTCTCCCTTGAAAGATCGCTTATGACCGTTGTGCCGAGATTGTAGAGTGCATTCGCAAGACCGAGCAACTCAACCTCCAGATCACCATGCAAACCAGTCGGGGGTGGAGTCTGGGACAGTCTGGGCGAGTCGGGAGCTGGCGTTGGCGTTGATGGCGTAGGCACGGCGGGCACGGAGGCGGAAGAAGAAGACGTCGAAGGCGCGGGATGGGTGATCATGACAACCCGTGAGTGTGGGTATGAGGATCTTTTGTTCTCTTATCTCCCTTTTCTCCTCCCTCCCCCTCCCAGCAGAAATACGAGAGATGGCAGATATTCTCGAACAATATTCCTCCCTCTCTCCCTCCTCGTCCTCTTCAGACATCAACGCGGTATTGGGAAGGATAATCAGTGGTGAGTAGGCCCATCTGGATCACGACCAGTCCCCTCGTCCCAACACCCACCCACAGCTGGGCCAGAGGTCTTCGGCAGTAGAACCGGGGTGTCTCTCATCGAACTTTTGCTGAAGGACATCGATGCTTGTGCACAGAATCCCGAATCCAACAAATTGAAGATCTCAGCCAAAGGTTCCGTTTCCGTCGATTCGTCCACGCCATTACTCGTGTTCAACCCAATTAACAGATGTAGCCCAGGCCGTATCTGCTCTTAAGATGCTCGGTCGCAACCCTGCTGGCTCTGATCTGATTACTCGACCATCTACATTGTCTACTCTGATCTCCGCCGCAGAGGCGTTCAAGGACACGCCGAACGCCACCAGCGAAGTCCTTCGTTGTATCGCTAACGGTTTACTCCTCATTCCGGACTCCCGTTCTACATTCGTTGACAAGGGGGTAGGTGGTGGTCCGGCGGTCTTGGGGACCCTCGAGGTGAGATGTGAAGCTGTCCACGCAATCCTCGCGGTACTCAACCCCACCGCAGAGGGCGATTTCACCTGACCTCATATTCGTAACTTCAAGGTTGCTGTTCCTCTCAACTGCTTCCTCCGCTACCGCAGGTGATTTTATCAAAGATTTGGTAGAAGGCAGGGTTTCTAGGAACAGTCGAAATGTTGTTGATGTCCTCGCCCAAAAACTGGACGCCCTTCTCCCCTTGATACTGGTGGGAACCCCGATGGCCCGTGAAGCAATGTCTGAAATGCTCAAGTTCGGGTTCAACGTATTGTGTTTTTACCCGAGGGTACTTGCCTTGTCTCCTCCCACCCCCTCGTTATTAAAGGACCCTGTAGGTCGTCGGCGTCCAAGAATCAAGAGATGATTGGGATAGCACCGATTCACATGGCGCATGGCCGTGCCAACTTGAAGGGTATGTCCCCCGCTGCGTGTAATGGGGCGCCCTTCACATCATGCGTCGATAGCATCCTGCCGTCGTTGTTACGAACACTCAACTCCTTACCGCCCACCTTCCCTTCACCGATCACATCCCCCATGACCCAGCTTATCCACTGCCTCATAATGGTCCCTGTTTCCGCGCCTCTTCACAAAAAGTGGTTCCCTGGATCGGCACCCCAACCCTCCCATGTTTCACAGACGTCCAAGTCTTCATCTACAACCTCCTCCCCTGGCTCAAAAGGGAGCCCAACTCTCTCTCCGACGTTGGCGTCTGACCCATTGCCAAAGGAGGTCAAGATAGGAAAGATTGACCGAGCACTCTCCATGTTGTCTGGTCATTCACGGTTGTCGCGATCCCCATCCCCGAACCCTCCCGGTCCCCCGGACTCGCTCCTACATACCTACAACGTTCTGGATGTTACGTTGTCATATTATCTTCCCGGGGCGTTGGACCCCGACGACGCATCCGTGAGGGAGAAGTGTAAGCACGAGGATACCACCCTGGACGAACTTGTCACTCCGTTGGTTTTGCTTCTCACCCGACTTTGTATTGGCGACGAAGCGTCGCGGGCGAGGTTACGTGACTGGCTCATACCGTCTCACCTGGATCGCACAAGTCCGCTAGAGGCCCGTTCAGACACCCTCGGGAGATGTTTAAGGTTATTGGGGAGTGTCTACCATACGAACCTTAAGAAGGCCGTCGGGGAAATGCTTTACGCGATGTGCGATTCTGACGGTGAGCATAAAATGGCGGGTCAATGTTACTGCTGACACTGACGCAATGGGTGAACAGCGTCTATCCTTGCATCTCAGGTGGGTTACGGAAACGTCGCGGGTTTTTTATTCAGTAAAGGCGTTTTGAGCCCCCCACCACAATCGTCAACCACGTCAAACGCTACATACGGACCCTCAACCTCAAGTACAGGAGCGCCAATTAACCCTATCACAGGAATTACTCAACAACCAGCGACTGTGCCGGATATGACAGATGAAGAGAAGGAGAGGGAGGCTGAGAAACTCTTCGTCTTATTCGATAGACTCGAGAAAAGCGGCGCCATCCAACCTGACCAAAACCCGATTAGAAAGGCGGTAGAACAGGGCAAATTGGGTTGAGGAAGGTGTTTGTGGACCGACTTTTCCCCACGATGGTTCATACAACCGCAATACCCTACATCTTCCACTCATAATCGTAATCGTCGTCACTACACAGTCCCCCTTCCGCAATCTATGACTGAAATATATTGTGCTGCAGAGAATTGGAGACATAGACGAAGGCGGAGAGCGATGTTAGAAAGTGATCTTTCGACCTTCAGGAGTGGCAATCGCGCCGGTTCGCATTCCGCCTCTGGCTCCACCTCTACCGCGACCACGATCGCCACCACGACCCTGTGTGAAAAGGACATCAGACGGGAATCCGGGATTAGTTAGAGGTGACGCACGCGACCACCACCTCTCCCTCTTCCACCGTCAAAGCCGCCCCTTCCCCTACCTCCACCGTCAAAACCGCCCCTTCCCCTACCTCCACCGTCAAAACCGCCCCTTCCCCTACCTCCACCGTCAAAACCGCCCCTTCCCCTACCTCCACCGAAGCCCGCTCCTCGCCCACGCCCGATCCCGTTGGCATCCCGGGGTTGTGAGAAGTCAAGTCGGATCGAGCGGCCATCAAGCTCCTTACCGCTCATCGCGTCAAGAGCCTTTTGCGCGGAATCCACGGCACTAAATTCGATGTAGCCATATCCCTTAGGCTTTCCAGACTCCCTGTCTGTGGGAAGTCTGACGCTGCTGACCTCACCATATTCGCTGAAGGCGTCCCAAATCGTATCTTCTACGGTGTTCCAGCTCAAATTGCCCACAAAAAGGACTTTGGAGGGCGCGCCGCGGACGTCCCCAAACGCTTGCGCCCTCTTTTCCCGGTTGGGACCGACATCGGTACTCCTGTCGAGGTTAAGTGTCCGGCCATCTACTTCCTTGGTACCGTTGAGAGAAATGGCGGCGTCGACGGCCTCGGTTGTAGCAAATGTGACGTAACCGAACCCTCGAGACTTCCCGGTGTTCCTGTCCAGCTGGACACGAGCGGATACGACCTCACCACAGTCCGCAAATTCCTGAGACAACCGATCGTTGTCGACGGCCCAAGAGAGGTTACCCACGAATATCGTCTTCGTCGAATCGTCCTCGAGTTTAGGAACGGCTGCAGGCCCGTTTGTCGTCTTTGCTTTTTTGGCCGGGAAAGTGGGGCCATCCTCCACTTTTCGTTTCCCTAGGATACGAGATGAACTTCGGGTTAAGGGGGAAACGAAAGCAATCATGATTCTACCTGTAGTAACCACAACGGGGGTGGGGGCCTCCATCTCGACATCCTCGTCGCTGCCGCTGCTGGAACTTTCCTCGTCGGAGGAAGAGTCGCTATCAGATGACGAGTCCTTGGCCAACGGGGCCTTTTTCAACTTCAACGTGGCGGTGGGGGGTTCCAAGGGGGCGTCAGAGTCAGAGTCAGAATCAGAGTCTTCAGAACTGGACCCGGACCCCTCGTCCGATGAACCGGCTGACGGTTTAGGTACCGTCTTAATTTGCTGAGCCTTCGACTTCTCGTCGTCAGAAGAGTTGTCCTCGCTGTCACTGGACCCGTCATTTGAAGGAGCCTTCTGTGCGGGCTTCGTACTAGCAGTGGGTTTATCGTCGGCGTCGCCCTCACTGGTTTCTTCCTCACTACTGCTTTCTGATTCGGCAGGTTTGGGCTGAGCATAGGACAAACGGACGTAGCGATGAGCCTGGGAATTACGGAAAGGGGGGGTCCGATTTTCCTCACAGTTCCGTTACCCTTGGCAGGGAGGGCGGACTTTGCGGGCGCCTCATCTTCGCTCGAGGAATCGCCACTGTCGCTCGAGCCACTGGGGGGTTCCATCTGGGTCTGTGCAATGGATGAGATGAGGATGAGACGAGGCAATAGTTCTCAACCTTTTGATTCTTCACCGATGCAGGAGGTTTTGCCAGGGAAATTTTCTTGGAAGGGGTGGACTTAAGAGAGGTGGGGTAAACACACAGAGTACAGAAGTGCGGGCGATATAACCTTTATGTTCGTCTTGGTTTCGCGAGTAGCAGCCGCCTTTGGAAGCCGTGAATCTGGTTCAGACTCTGAATCGGAAGAATCCTCTGAAGAGGACGATTCGGAAACGGGTTTCTTTGCAACCGACTTTGGTGCAGGTTTTGATTTGGGGGTTTTGGCAGTCTATAGAGAGGGAACTGGTGAACAGGGAAGACAGGGAAGTTGTGAAATACCCAGACCTTTGCTTCGGCTTGGGCGATAATGTCCTTGGAAGAGAGTGGAGGAGCATGCTTAACCTTGATCTCTTTTAGAGGCTTCTCCTGTTTTGCAGGCACCCGCTTTTTCGACGGCCTTTGGTCGGATTTTTTCGCGCTGACCGGCTTGGGCATTTGGGAAGGGGGAGAAATTTTAGTCACGGGGGTCACACCGATCATTGAAGAGCTGATCACCGTGTGCTGATCATGGACTCAGACATTGTCCTCCTTGGAACCGACCTTCCGTCTTCCATCCTCGCTGCGTCCGTCCCCTATCTCTTCGAATGTTGTCTATACTCACCTCTCCACAAGTGCGTTAGCGAAGGCGGGATACAAGACCGTCCATGTGGATCCAAACGACTACTATGGCGGTGATCATGCCACCCTTAGTGTCGACGAGATCGTCTCCTGGGCCAACCTCCGTTCCGCTTCCGTCGGGAACGAGAGCACAAACGGACATCTAGCGGGCCAGCGGAACAGATTCGTCTCCGTATCTTACCACGGATCTCCGCCCCCGGCCTCCAGGCAATACTCAATATCGCTCTTGCCTTCCATCATCCCTTCTGTCGGACCCCTGATCTCCACCTTGGTCGACTCCGGTGTGTCCAGGTACGGAGGATTCAAGCTCCTCGAGCAGGTCGCTCTCTACCGTTCTCCTGGTAGCGTCCAAAGTGTCCCAAATTCAAAGGAGGATGTATTCAAAAACAGACAGATCTCCCTAATCGACAAACGTCGGCTCATGCGTTTCTTCACTTTCGTCTCCAGCGATTTCGAGGATAAGCCAGAGCTACATGACAAAGAGGCCACACCTTTCATCGACTTTTTGACCTCGGTTTTCACGTTAGAGAGGTCCATCGCAGAGACCATTGTGTTTGCCCTCGCGTTTTGCACATCCCTTCAAGGTCCGTGAGCCACCTCATCTATCGCACGATCGATGTTCATATGAATAGAGTCGACGCTGCCGGCCCTGAAGCGGGTGCGGCGTTACCTTCGTTCCAGTGGCCGCTACGGGCCCTCCCCTTTCCTCATTGGCCATTATGGAGGTTTAGGGGAGCTCGTACAAGGATTCTGTCGTGTCTCGGCCGTTAACGGAAGTACCTACGTTCTGAGTCGCGCCACGTTCTCAACTTCAGCAAAACCTCTGGCATCTCGCCGCTATTCCGTCTCGCTCAACGGCCTGGAAGAATCGATCGATTGTGACCTTGTTATATCTTCCATAGAGTCCCCTGATCCAAGAAGTACCGAGGCGGTAACCGCGGTTGCCCGGTGTATCGCCATAATCGACAACCCTCTGATTTTCGTGACCCCAGAGGTTGAGATTCCTCCTGAGGGATCTCCACAACCCATGGCCACGGCGGTGGATACAGCGTTGGTAATCTTCCCACCATCCACACTCATTGGTGGGTCGGAAACCGCGGCGGCCCATGTCCTTGTAACCGGCGAGGGGAGTATGTCTGCACCAAAGGGGAACTGTATGTCTCGCTCGTGTTTGTGTTGGTCTGATCGCGTTCGCTCTGACAACCTGACCAGGGATTTTGTACTTGTCGACTCCCTTGGATGATCCCAGGGTCTCGCCCGAGGCCGTGCTCAAACCGTACCTCGAAGCCACTTTGACCCTGACCAGGGGAAACCAACCGATTAAATCACTATTTTCCCTGTTCTATACGCAATTGGAACACGGTTCGTCCTCCACACGCGACGACCGATGGTTGGTACCACAAATCGCAACGTTGATTTCTGAGTGCGCGGATTCCGCCGCGGTCGTTGCGGAAGAGATGTTCCGAGCGTCTGTCCGCGTACTGGAGAATCTCCGAAGAGAGAGGGGGGCAGAAGTCGCAGAGGAGCCTATTTTGTTTTGGCCACCACCAGAAGATGAGGGTAGTGATGACGAGATCGAGGATTAGTGAATGATCTTTGTAAACAGACGTAAACAACTACATATTCCTTGCAACATGCACCCAACCGTCAGGCTGACCACCGCACGCCGTCCTCTCATCCGTTTCCTGGGCAAGCGGTCGTGGCCATCCAGTACGCGTAACCTGGGTCTGAATGTGGCCTTTTAGACTGACGGATCATAGCACCCGAGGTGCAGCACGCGCACCCCGCTGCACCCGAAGAACTCAAGAAATCATTTGGGGATTTTCTCAAGAAATTTCAGTCCCCCGCGAGGACGAACAGCCACGGGTCGAGTTCTAGTGCACACGCCTACCGAGAGTATTGGGAGGCGCCCTCCAGGTATTGGAACAGTCGGGTGAGAACGATCTCAGAGGAGGAAATTGACGCGGTCCTGGTCAGTTTCTGCCATCTACACCGGTTTCATGCTCACGGTTCCTTCTCAGAGTGGAGGTGCGACACTGCACTAAATTACATGTACAGTTTGCGCAGACAACAACATGATACACATTTCTTCAATCCTTTTCCGCGTACGCGAGCAAGTGTCTTTCCACCTCTGCTTCACCCATCACTCGCCACTGCCCCCTCCGTTCGGCCGCCTCATCCTCGCTGCCCGACACAATCCCGATCTCAACTTCCCCCGGCTTGAAATCCGTAGCGTGCACCGTCGAAATCGCCTCGATGGCCATCTAGGCTTGCAAACGTAAGAGGTCTACTTGGGCCCAGGAAGCTTAAAACCTACCTCGATTACTTGGTCCTTGGCAAGTGTTTTCCCGGCAGCCGCGGCATCCTCGGCCCCGTTGCCATTGTCAAGTTTCTTCCACTTTTTCTCGAGATGATTCATGGCCTCCTGTTGTTTCTGGCCAGCAGCCGTCGCATGAAATCCGACAAAATAGCCGGCAGGATCGAGCTTGAAGCACTGAGGTCCAAACTCGGCATCGATTCCGATGAGGATCATGGCTGGCATAGGTGATGTAGCATGCTCGTGAATTTACGGCGACAAGGGGACTAACCGATCCCGAGTGGTCGCATGGCAGCCCTTTGTGTATACACTTGGTTGATGTTTGCTAACCGTCTTGCGAGAGCGTCCGGGGTGATCTCGTATCCGTACTTGTATCTGAAATCGGCAGCTTCCGAGCGTGCGCGTGCTACCTGGTTCCTGGCATCGGCTTTGAAGGGGGGTGAATAGAGTGGATGGAGATCGGAGTGGGGGGATACCGACCTATCAGGCCAGTCATTACACAACCTATGGTCGGTGTGATGCTGAAGAGATGAGTGACCGTGTCCGCGTTCAGAAGTTTATCCTTTCAAACGAATGAGGACGCGTGGTTCGTGGGGATGACGATGACTGGGACCAACCGGGACTTTTTTCTGGGTGATAACGACTGCAGTATCCTTTCCACGGACAGAGATTGCGGTGTGGCCTGAGCCTGATATCGCCTTGAAGGCATACTCTGGGGATTCATCGGTGGATGATCTGGGTGTCGTTCGAAACGGGGACTGACCGACTTGATATAGACGGCCCTCTGGAGAGAAAACGGTGAGATACCTGGGAGATGTCAGCAAGAAATGGCGGAAATGGGGGAGGAGAGCTCACCTATCGTACGAAGTCCTGGACATAGTTCTGGATCAGGACGCGCAATCTCTCTCGATCACCGTCACTCCGGATGAAGGAGACCGTCAGCCACCACCACCCGAAAGTGATAAAAAAACTCCAGTTTTCTCTCCTCAACCCCCAGGATGTAGTCAAGCTTTCAGAGTTCCAGGTCACCCATCGCGAATTGTACACGGCTGCAGACCGTCTCCCCGTTAAGGATGGCGTCCTAGACAGGCGTTTGGTGCCTTTCCTCCCTTTCTCACCGCGGTCCCCCCCATTGATCATCTATCCAGGGAACCACCGAGAAAAGCGCATTTTGTGAGACCTGCGGTCTTAGTTCTGTCGATTGTGTTGGCCATTACGCGTACATAAGGCTTGTTGTCCCGGTATTCCACATCGGATACTTCAAGCATACGATATCAGTCCTTCAGTGCATATGCAAGGTTCACCCATCATCTCATTAACCAAGTCTCCTGTTTGACCAATTCCTTTTAGACATGTGCAAAGGTGCTACTTGGAGAGAAGGACAGACGGGACTACCTCGCACGCTTCCGCCGGCCCAACCTCGAGAACTTAACCCGCCAATCCCTCACAAAGGCGATAAACGCCCTTGCTCGGAAGGCAGTGGACTGTCCCCACTGCGGCTCCATCAACGGAACCGTAAAGAAAGCAGGTGCTCTCAGGATCATCCACGACAAGTTCCGGGCCAAAAAGACCGCGGACGACAAGGAACGGTGGAAGCTAACCTTCGCTTGTGCTGTCGAGAGCCAGAAAGAACTCGGCTTGTACCTGAGCAAAGCCGTACATGAAGACCTTAACCCCGCTAAGGTCCTTAGCCTATTCAAGCGTATTTCAGATGAGGTGAGCCAACCTAGATCAAACGCACTTCTTGGAAGGTGTCTCAATGCATCCCAGGACTGTGAACTCCTTGGATTACGCTCGGAATTCGGGAGACCGGAACAGTACATCTGGCAATACATATCCGTCCCTCCCGTTTGCATTCGTCCTTCTGTGGCCCAGGACGGGGCATCGAACGAGGACGACATCACTGTCAAACTCACAGAAATAGTTTTCACCAACGCCCTCATAAAACAGGGGATTGCAAAAGGCGCCCCAATTTCCCAGTTCATGGCGAGTCCTCGTTGTGACTCCCCGCGGGTTTGTTCTCTGACGACTTTTGATAGGAACAATGGGAATTCCTCCAGGTATCCGTCGCGATGTACATCAATTCTGAACTACCAGGTGTCCCTCCCCAGATGGGTCAGAAACCGATGAGAGGTTTCTGTCAGAGACTCAAGGGGAAGCAAGGCCGGTTTAGGGGAAACCTTTCCGGAAAGCGCGTCGACTTTTCTGGTCGCACAGTGATCTCTCCAGACCCCAACCTCCGCATCGACGAAGTCGCCGTCCCAGAACGAGTAGCAAAGGTCCTCACATACCCCGAGAGGGTTACTGAACATAACACCGAAGTGCTCAGATCCGCCGTCAGAAACGGTTGCGACGTACACCCGGGTGCGAACTATGTGACTACCGGCTCAAGCGGGTTCAAGAAGTACCTTAAATTTGGAAACAGGAAGGCAGCTGCAGACAACCTACGGATCGGCGACACCGTCGAGAGACATATAGCTGATGGTGATATTGTATTGTTCAACCGACAGCCAAGTTTGCATCGGGTGAGTTCGATTTCATGCTCGCCTCATGAACCGCGATGACGGGGCTTTAGTTGTCGATCATGTGTCATCAGGTGCGTCCGCACCACACTCGTCCAGTGCCTGGTTTACATGCTTATGTCAGGCAAAAATCCGGCCGTGGCGGTCATTCAGATTAAACGAGTGCGTCTGCAACCCATACAATGCCGATTTTGACGGGGACGAAATGAACCTTCGTAAGTCCTGATCGCGATATTACACACGGCCTGCCGGTGAAACATAATCAGACGTCCCCCAAACGGAGGAGGCAAGAACGGAGGCTCTTGAACTAATGAATGTGAAGCACAACATGGTGACGCCAAGGAACGGAGAGCCAGTCATCGCAGCCATCCAGGATTTCATTACTGCCTCGTGGCTCTTATCCTCAAGGGACAGGTTCTTCGATCGCAGACAGTTCACCCAAATATGCTCCTACTTCGCGGATGCCAACCTACACATAGACATCCCACCTCCAACGATATGGAAACCTCAGTGCCTCTGGACGGGCAAGCAGATATTCAACGTCCTCATGCGCCCCAACCGGAGCTCTGAGGTCATGGTCAACGTAGAATGCAAGTGCAACAAGGAAGAAAAACCCAATCCGGCCATCTACCCCAGGATCGAGAACGTGGCTCCAGACCTTTCGCCTAACGACGGCAGGTTGGTAGTCGTCAACAGTGAAATTATGTGTGGTGTCATGGACAAAGCCACGGTTGGCGGAAAGAAGAAGTCGATTTTCGGTGTCATCATGCGTGATTATGGCCCCCACCAGGCAGCTGCAGCTATGAACAGGCTTGCCAAAGTCTGCGCCCGTTGGCTCGGTTTGTTCCAGGATTTGGTTCGTGGAGTCTCAATTTCTCACATAAGGAACAGCGAACATAGGTTTCTCCTTGGGGATCAACGATGTTATCCCGGGTCCCATCCTTTCAGAAAAGAAAGAATCACTCGTGCAAAAGGCATATTCCGACTGCCTTGACTTGATCACCCTCGCAAAAAAAGGAAAGCTGGAGAACAAGCCGGGGTGTAACCAGGAGCAGACATTAGAAGCCATGATATCTTCCGTGTTGTCGCAGGTTCGAGACAAAGTCGGTAAGCATGGCATTTAGCCCGGTCAAGCATCAGCATTCTGATCCGCATTAGGCGAAATTTGTATGCGGGAGCTCTCGAGGCACAACGCACCGTTGATCATGGCCACCTCCGGTTCAAAAGGTTGCCCCATTCTCGGGAACCGTTCACGGGCACGATGATCTGATGTATTTCACAGGCTCCGTTATCAACGTGTCTCAAATGGTTGCGTGCGTCGGACAGCAAATTATTGCGGGTCATCGGGTACCGGATGGCTTCCAGGATAGGTCCCTCCCCCATTTCCCGAAAAAGTCGAGGGAACCGCCTTCCAAGGGCTTCGTTCGCAACAGCTTCTACACTGGACTTTCACCGACGGAGTTTTTATTCCACGCGATATCTGGGCGGGAGGGCCTGGTAGACACAGCGGTGAAAACGGCAGAAACGGGGTATATGCAACGACGCCTCATGAAGGCGCTGGAGGACCTGGTTACTCACTATGACTCATCCGTCAGGAATGCGGTTGGGGGAATGGTACAGTTCACATATGGGGACGACGGGCTCGATCCAGGATGCTTAGAGGGTGATGCACAACCCGTCGAGTTCGTCCGCGCATGGAGCCACGCACGAGTAGGCAAACGATCACCGTCGTTGCTGCCGCTCAAGGCTGACACGACTACAGTCCATTAGTTCACAGAAAACCCTCGGCCTGCTACCGCACGAGATCGCAAACTTGGTCGATCGTGAACTATCCCACCAAAATTTCGGCGCGGAGTGCTCGAATACCTACACTTCCACAATCCGGACGTTCGTGGAACAGTACATAATCACGCCTTTGGCTATTATCCGGAAACAACGTGGCCTCCCGGACGGGTTGGACAAGGGTACCCAACATGGTCCAGACGAGCGTAGCCGAGGTAGGCCCGACCCTTGGTGTACAACCCCACTCCGTGCTGAGCTGGTTACATTCCATGGCAGTGATTGACAATACCGCGAGAGTCACCGAGGAACAGTTGCGGAACTTCTTGACAGCCTGTCGGGCGAAATTCATCAGGGCAAAGATCGAACCTGGTCCGTTCACATCAGGTTGGCCGTTACACTCCACTGATGCCCTCCTCATCGTTAGGGTCTACCGTAGGGGCAGTTGGGGCGCAGTCGATTGGAGAACCCGGAACGCAGATGACTTTAAAAACGTTCCACTTCGCTGGGGTGGCATCTATGAATGTGACTCTCGGCGTTCCTCGAATCAAGGAGATCATAAATGCTGCGAAAGTCATCAGCACTCCCATTATTAGCTGCAAACTTGTGACAAACGACAGCGAAGCGTCCGCACGAATTGTCAAGGGTCGACTGGAGAAGACGCACCTCGGGGATGTAAGTGTCACTCCTCCCTTGCCTATCGGTTACCCTGAGGTACCTTACAGATTGCATCCGTGCTCGAAGAGGCTTGGGCGCCGGAGTATACATACATTGGTATTATCGTCGACGTAGACGGCATCCGAAAGCTGCAGGTGCGAACCCTTGTAGCCTCACTTCCGGTCTCGTGCTTATGACTTTTAGCTTGAGCTGACCCTTGATGAAATTAAATGGGCCATCGTGGGTGCCAAGAAACTTAAGATCAAACATGAGGTGAGTGTTGGTTGACCGTGTTGTCCCTGCCTCTCATCTCTCTTGTAGTGGATCACGGTGGTCCCGCGAAGAAACCGCCTTCGGATTTATATCGACGGTCCAGACAAGTATTACAAACTGCGGGAGCTTCGCCGTGCGCTACCAGAAGTGGTCGTCAAAGTGAGCAACGGTAACGGACATCCGATCACCATCCATGGCCTAACATGCCCGCTAGGGAGTCCCGAGCATCCACAGAGCGATTATCAATATCAAGGAAGAGGACGATCTCCGTGGAAAGAAGGGGGATAAGGAACTGTTGGTGGAAGGTTATGGTCTGCAAAAGGTTATGATAACGGAAGGTAGCGTCCGCTCTCGTTCGAAATCCCCGTTGCTCAGCTCCCACAGGAATCGTTGGAGAAAACACTACTTCCAATCATGTAATCGAAGTTGCCCAGGTTCTTGGAATTGAGGCCGCCCGACAGACGATCATAAACGAGATCCAGTACACTATGAAATCGCACGGGATGAGCATCGATCCACGACATGTGATGTTGTTGGGCGATGTCATGACATACAAGGTGGGTAATGCGGAACCGCTGCAGCGCAGCATTCTACTCACACCGCGCCCAGGGGGAGGTGCTGGGAATCACCAGGTTTGGCGTAGCCAAGATGAAAGACAGCGTGCTGATGCTAGCATCATTCGAAAAAACAACTGACCACCTCTTCGACGCATCTGCAGTGGGGAAGACTGATGGAGTCTCTGGGGTTTCCGAAAGCATTATTATCGGGAACCCAGCCTCGAGCTGCGGGACATCACTGTCAGTGTCCTTCTCCTGGCATCTCATCGATCGCTGATTAAGCTGGAGCAGACCCGCACTGTTCACGCCTCCGCCTGCAATACGGAAGCCCCGAAAGCTTTTATTCGAAGGTGCTTTGTGAGAATCGGTTTGGGTGCTCGATCGTAGATTATAATCATCCCATACTGTAATGACCCAAGATCCATCCATCGTGATCGATGGGCCTCGATTACTTGACCGTGATCTCGAACCCCAACGTCAACCTCTCCCGATGTCGCCTGTGTTCAGAATCATTCCTACAGTACAGGGGTATGACTGGGGTAAGCGGGGCAGTAAGTCCAAGGTTGCGCAGCTGGCTATGGCCTCGAAACTCCCCGACTTTCAACTCCATGAGAACGCACCATACGCTGAGGTGATTTCGTCATTTTTCATCTGTCAGCCCGGACTGAAGGAGGGGTTAGCTATGGATGGGGACCCACATTTCCTCTCCTTCTAAAGTTGCGACATCGGGCGGCCTGCTCTCAGACTATCTCAAAAAAAACCAAGATATTGGTGTCGGCGTGTCAGACGGAGCCCTGCCTTTCTTGTTCAAGGTCTTATCCATCGAAAAGGCGCTAAGCATACAGACACACCCAGACAGGGCCACCGCAGAGAAATTGCATGCCGAGCAACCGCACATCTACCGAGGTGCGCACAGGCGGATGCCCCCCCCCACTTGCTCACGCAACATACAGATGGAAATCACAAACCGGAGATGGCGATCGCCCTGACACCGTTTTCAGCTCTTTGTGGATTCCTTCCTATCGACCACATCGTATCATATCTGGAGGAGGTCCCGGAGTTTGCGGGATTGATCCCGGTCGCGATCCGGAGAGCGTTCATCACCTCTGCCTCCTCCCCGGAGACAGGGGGGTTGTTAAGGGAGCTGTTTACATCACTCATGACTGCCGAGGAAAGCAGATTTGCTCCAGCGTTGGAGACGTTGGTTGAACGATACAGAGCGGGACGAGTGAACGAAAGGGAAACTCGACTGGTGGATCTGGTGATACGGTTGCACGACCAATTCCCAGGTGACATTGGAGTCTTCTGCCCGTTCGTGCTCAACTACGTGGAGCTCGAGAAGGGTGAGGCGATATTTTTAGGGGCGGGAGAACCACACGCCTACGTGTCAGGAGGTGAGGAACGGAGACAGGGGAAGGGGGGGATCTGACCAAGAGTTTTCAGATATAATGGAGTGTATGGCGGCTTCCGACAACGTCATCCGTGCCGGGCTGACTCCGAAGCTGCGAGATATCCCGAACCTCGTCTCGAGTCTGACATACGAGGCGGCGGATGGGAGCAAGCACGGAGTGAAGGGGGTGCCGTTCGAGTCTTGCTCTCACACACTGCTGTTTGACCCTCCCATCCCGGATTTCTCCGTGTTACAGATAGAGCTTGGTTTTGGGAGTGAGGAGGTGCACCGGAGGCTTAAAGGACCGAGCATTGCGATAGTGACTGGAGGCAGGTGCAAGATTGAGTGGTCAGGGGGAGCGTTGGAAGCAAAGACAGGAGAGGTCTTCTTCGTGTCCGCGGAAACGGAGGTGAATATTGTAGGGAGGGAGGAGAAGACGGAGGTATATCGTGCATTTGTAGAATGAGGACGGGACGAGTATTCGTGGGAAGGCTGCGATGAGACAGCACCGGTGCCGGAACACCACCATAACCCACCCTTTGACCATAACTGATTGCCACACACACGTACGCTCTCTCTCTCCATGGATAACTCTAAGAGGCCAGACCTGAAACGCAAACTGGTCGTCGTCGGTGATGGTCTGTCCGTTTCTCTCTCGACTCGTGACCGAGCACTGATCGTCGGGGACGGAAAGGTGGCTGCGGAAAGACATGTCTGTTGATTGTGTACGCGGAGAACAGGTTCCCCGAGGTTCGCCATTAAAAGCCTAACCCGTGTTCTCCACTAAAACCTCCACGACGCAGTCATACGTGCCGACGGTGTTCGAGAACTACGTGACTCTCGTTCAGTTCGATGGCAAGACGGT
>Ga0307509_10005989_pt1 | contig 16608 bp, 15 predicted proteins | sample 10_EM_MG_FD_202245 | JGI IMG/M metagenome (GOLD analysis project Ga0307509, IMG submission 202245) | Populus trichocarpa ectomycorrhiza microbial communities from riparian zone in the Pacific Northwest, United States - 10_EM | ecosystem: Host-associated > Plants > Roots > Unclassified | place... | reverse complement strand
GCAGCTTCGTGGCGTCGAGCAGTTTGTCGATCTGGGCACGCATCACCTCCGGGCCGCCGACCGGGCGGCGCAGGGCGGTCTCGTCCATGACGGCCCAGAAGCGGGGCGCGTCGGGACGCGTCAGCAGGTCCTGGCGCTGCATGCGCAGCGCGACATGGCGCTCGATCTCGTCGGGCTCGGTCTGGCCGATGGCGCCCGACAGCAGCACACCGCGCGCGTACTCCTCGGTCTGCAGCAGCCCGGGCACGAAGTGCGGCTCGTACGACCGGATGAGCGCGGCGGCGCCCTCCAGGCTGACGTGCATCGAGAACCAGCCCGGCAGGATGTCGTGGAAGCGCTGCCACCAGCCGGGCTTGTTGGCCTCCTCGGCCAGCCGGACGAAGGCCTCGGCCTCCTCGTCGGAGACACCGTAGGACTTCAGGAGGAACTGGAGGTACGGGATCTTGAGGGAGACCTCGGCCATCTCCATACGGCGGACCGTGGCGGGCGCGACGCGCAGGACCTTGGCGGCCTCCTCGCGCCTGAGCCCGGCGCGTTCCCGCAGGTCCAGCAGGCGCCGGCCGAGGACGACCTGGCCGACCGTCGGTGCGGACCGCGGCTCGCTCACGCTCCACCTCCCCCCAATGAGTCCCGTTGAGTCCCGTACGGCGAATGAGCCCGGCGGTTGAATCCCGACAGCCCTGCGGCGCCATTCGAAGACTCATTCGAAGATCGGGAGGGACCTCCGGAGATTCCAACTGGCGCCGCGCGACGTTCTGTTGCGAGCAGTGTGCCACGACCGTGCAGAGCGTCATACGGCACTCTGCATTTTTCATAGTGACACTTGCCAAGTGTTCACGGCGGGGCGATAGTGGCAAGCGTGATTCCGTCCGCGCCCTTAGGAACAGACGCCGCCGCAGGCCGCCTCGGTCTCGGTGCCGCCACGGGAGCCGCCCCAGGTGGGGCCGCTGCCGAGCGCCGGTTCCGGTTCGAGCTGGCCGCCCATCCGGGTTCCCCTGCCCAGGCGAGACGCCTGACGCGGGCCCGGCTGTCCGGCTGGTCCGTGTGCGAGGACACCTGCGACACGGCGGTTCTGGTCGTCTCCGAGCTGGTCACCAACGCCATCGTGCACACCGCGAGCAGCCACATAGTCTGCGAGCTGCACGACGGCGACGACCTGGTGCGGATAGCCGTCCGTGACGAGGGCTGTGCTCCTGGCGAGCCGCGTCCGTCCCCGCAGCGGCCCGATGAGGAGCACGGGAGGGGATTGTTCCTCATCGACGCGCTGTGCCGGGCCTGGGGCGCTCAGGAACACGGACCCGGCCTGCTCGTCTGGGCCGACCTGCCCCGGCAGGCCGACCCGATCCACGGCCACCACCCGGCCCCCGGCCACGACAGTTCCGTACCGCGCAACGACCTGGGGTGGGGCGCACGACCCAAACCGGTGCCGTCGGGCGGTTCGGGCGACGAGGACGAGGCGACGGCACACTTCGGGGCCTTCGAGAATCTGGGCGTATTTCCGGCACGGGGGCATGGGGGTGCCTCCCGCGGGCATGGGGGTGCCGGCGAGTTCGGAGGCCTGGATCTCGGCGGCTTCGGGGGCCGGGAACACGGAAACGGGGTGGGTCCCGGCAGCGGGACCGGCTCCGTACACCGGAGCCGGGAGGTCGCCGGGCACTTCGGGGAGCCGGGCCGAGAGGAAACAGGATCCTCCAGAGGCCGGGGCCACCTGGACGCCGGCGACCTCCCGGACTCCGCTGACACGGCGGGTACCGGGGATGCCGGCGGGTTCGGGGACTTCGGGTCGGGGGTCGAATGGGTCTGAGCGGCGCTTCCGGTCCCGGCCAGGTACTCAGTCTCGACACGCTGGTCCGTCTGGGGCGGGCGCTGCACGGACCGGGCACGCCCCGGCGACTGCCCGTCCCCGAGGGCATGACGGCTCCGCTCGGCTGCGACGCGGTGGCGGTGCCCGCGCGTTTCGGACCGCTGGTCCTGCCCCGGCTGCCGCGCGTCGGCTGTGTCTACGCCGACGAGGCGCACTGGTGGTGGATCGTGCCGTCCGACTCCGACTACGCGCTGGACTGGCCTTCGCCGGCGCGGTACACCGCCGGGGCGCTGGTGCCGGACGCTCCGCGCGCGCCCGGGCTCATTCATCGGCCTGACGGCAAGCTGCCGTATACGCCGCCGATTCCGTTGTATCTGGCTGTGTGCCGGGTTACGGGGGCTACGCCTTCCTGGTCTCGGCCCATTAGCGCGTAGCGCTCTGCGGGCTTGGCCGTTTTGACTGCGGGTCCGGTGGGGGCTGGGCGCGCAGTTCCCCGCGCCCCTTGCGGGGCGCGTACGCCCGCGCGCCGATCCTCTTCTCCGTGCGCCCTGCCCCGAATCTCTCCGCCCCGCGATAGTGGCCGTTCGTCCGCTATCGGGGGAGGTCGACGGTGGGAAGCAAGGGTGACTCGGGGCAGGCGGGGCCGTCCGCGTCGGAGCAGCTGCTGTTCGGTGGGCCCTTGCGGTACGACATGGGGTGGAACCAGCACACCGACGCGTTCCTGGAGCTGAGCTTCCGGGCCATGGTGACGCGGTTGCCGGCGATGCTGGGGTCGAGCTTCCGGCTGGCCTGGCAGGCCGATCCGCGGGCTGCGCGGATCGTGCTGGCAGCCGAGGCGGGCCGGGGTGTCACGCAGGCGGTGAGTCTGCTCGCGGTCAACAGCGTGCTGGGGCGGCTGATCACCGGCGGCGCGATCGCGGACCGGCTGCACGGCGCTGTGCCGGCGCTGGTCACGATGGCCGCCGTGCTGCTGGTGGGCGCGCTGCTGCGGGCGGCGTCGACGTATGCGACCGGCCGGCTGGAGCCGAAGGTGGAGCGGGTCGCCACCGAGCTGTACCTGGAGCGGGCGGCTGCCGTGGAGCTGGCCGCGATCGAGGACCACGCGTTCCACAAGCTGCTGGACACCGCGCAGTACGGCGCCTCCTCGGCCCGCCGCATGATCTCGCTGGCGACGCGGGTGATGAACGCGGTGATCTCGCTGATCGCGGCTGCCGGTGTGCTGACCGTGCTGCATCCGGCGCTGCTCCCCCTGCTGGTGACGATGACGCTGCCGAGCGCGTGGGGCGCTCTGACGAACGCGCGCCGCCGCTACGAGTCGTTCCACATCTGGGTGCAGCACGCCCGCGCCGGCCATCTCATCAGCGGTCTGCTCACCGAACCGGAGGCGGCACCGGAGATCCGCGTCCACGGGGTCGGCCCGTTCCTGCTGCGCCACTTCCACTCGATGTCGGAGAGCGCGGAGGCGGAGCAGGCCCGGCTGGCCCGGCTCGCGGCCCGTACCGGGCTGATCGCGGCGACCTGGACGGGCCTGGCGACGGCGGCGACGTACGCGACGCTGGGCGGGCTGCTGCTGTCCGGCGCGATGGCGCTGTCGGTGGCGGGCACGGCGGTGATCGCGATCCGCACCGGTTCCGGGAGCCTCGACACGCTGGTGCTGGCGGTGAACCAGCTGCACGAGGAGGCCCTGTTCGTGGGCGATCTCGAGAAGCTGTACAAGGAGGCGGCGGAGCGGGCGATTCCGGTCGGCGGGGCGGCGCTGCCCGAGGAGCCGCAGGAGATCCGCTTCGAGAACGTCACGTTCAGCTATCCGGGCGAGTCCACCCACCCCGCGCTCGACGACGTCACGCTCAGGCTGCCGCTCGGCCGGATCATCGCGTTGGTCGGCGAGAACGGCTCCGGCAAGACGACCCTGGTCAAGCTGCTGGCCGGGCTGTACCGGCCGGACCGGGGCCGGATCCTGTGGGACGGCGTCGACGCGGCGACCGCGGACCGCCACCAACTGGCCGACCGGATCGCGATGGTGGCGCAGAACTTCAAGCGGTGGCCGTTCACGGCCCGGGTGAACGTGGCCGTCGGGCGGTCCGCCGCGCCGCTCACCGAGGAGCGGCTGGCCGGTGCGCTCGCCGAGGCCGGCGCCGAGGACGTCGTCGCGGATCTGCCGCGCGGCCTGGACACGCTGCTGGCCCGCAACTTCAGCGGCGGGCACGAGCTGTCGGGCGGCCAGTGGCAGCGGCTCGGTATCGCCCGGGCCGCCTACCGCAAGGGCCGCATCCTGATCGTGGACGAACCGACCGCGGCCCTCGACGCCCGCGCCGAGCTGGAGGTCTTCGAGAAGATCCGCGCGCTGGCCGGCACCGGCCAGACGGTCGTCCTGATCACCCACCGGCTGGCGTCCGTACGCCACGCGGATCTGGTGCACGTCCTCGACCAGGGGCGGCTGGTGGAGTCCGGGACGCCCGACGAACTCCTGCTCAGCGGCGGTGTCTACGCGGAGCTGTACGCGCTCCAGGCGGACCAGTTCACGGCGAAGGTGCCCGCCCCGAAGGCGGGCTGACGGGTCAGGCGGCCACGTCCACGGTGTCGGCACTGCGCACGATCACCAGGAACATGTCGGTCGCGATGTCCATGACGACCTCGGCGGCCAGCCCTTCCAGACGGCGTGCCTGCGCGAACTCCTCCGCCGGCCACGAACCACGCGGCCCGCCGGCGGGAAAACGCTGAAGCACCGTTCGCCCGTTCACCCTGTACCTCCCTGTCGTGCTGAACTCGGAGAGCTTCGTGAAGCCTCGTAGAGTTAAACGCCGACAGTACGGTGAACGGCTCGCGAAGTGACGGTACTGAGACATAGTCGACACCTGGCCACACATCTTCGGCACAGGTTCCCGAAACAGGTTTCGCGTATGCGGTCCTCGTACTCGTCTCAGTCCTCGTACTCGTCGTGATAGCGGATGCGCTCGCTGCCCGCGGGCGCCCCGAGCGCCGATGCGCGCCCCTTCGGCTCCTCCCACTCCTCCTGCCGCCCCAGCGCGGTCAGGTCCAGGAAGGACGTGGTCGAGCCGAGCCCGTCGAGCCCGCGCTCGTAGGCCGAGTAGGTGTGGAACACCCGGTCGCGGTCCCGCAGGAAGCAACTGACCCCGGGCCGCTCGACGGGCTCCCCGTCCCCGACGAGCGTCACGTCGAAGTCCCAGTTGAACTCCCCGCCGAAGGACGAGTACCAGGGCACCGTCCACCCCATCCGCGCCTTGAACGGCAGGATCTTCGTGTACGGCGCCCTCGACACGGCGGCGAACGTGGTGCCGCGCGCCTTCAGATGGGCGAGATGTCCGATCTGGTCGAGGAATGCCGAGCAGCTGCGGCAGCCCGCCTCCCACTCGGGCGCGAACATGAAGTGGTAGACGACGAGTTGGGCGCGCCCCTCGAAGAGGTCGAGCAGGGTGGCCTTCCCGTCGCCGCCCTCGAAGAGGTACTCCTTGTCGATCTCCACCATGGGCAGCCCGCGCCGCTCGGCGTTGAGCGCGTCCCGCGCGCGCGTGGCCGCCTTCTCCTTGAGCAGCAGTTCCTCGCGCGCCGCGCGCCACTGCGCACGCGAGACGATCTCCGGAAGCGACATGGGCCCTCCTGTGACAACGGTCCGTTGTGGGGTGGACCGGAGCACGGACCGGAACTCATCGCCGCCGCGGGAAACTTCTGGAGATTCGTCAGAAACCTCTGGGGATTGTTCAACCTCTAGAGACTCGTCGCGTACGACACCGGGAGTGTGAGCAGCCCGCGGGCACGCAGCGAGGGCCGCCACCGCACCTCGCCCTCCCCCGACTCCAGCCGGGGGAAGCGCTCCAGCAGGGCGGCGAGCGCGATCTCGGTCTCGGCGCGGGCCAGCGGAGCGCCCAGGCAGTAGTGGATGCCGTGGCCCAGCGCGAGATGCCCGGTGGTGTCGCGGCCGAGGTCGAGCCGGTCCGGGTCCGGGAAGCGGTCGGGGTCGCGGTTCGCGGCGGACGGGGACACCCAGACCGTCTCGCCGGCGGGGATGGTGACCCCGCCGATGGTGACGTCCTCGACGGGGAAGCGCCGGATGGCGAGCAGCGCGGGGCCTTCGTAGCGCAGGAACTCCTCTACGGCGGCGGGGAGTTGACCGGGGTCCTTGCGCAACGCGGCCAGCTGCTCCGGGTGTTGCAGCAGGGCGAGCACGGCGTTGCCGATGAGCTGGACGGTGTTCTCGTACCCGGCGAAGAGGATGAGGAAGGCCAGCGACATCAGCTCGTCCTCGCTGAGCCGGTCGCCCTCGTCGCGTACGGCGATCAGGTCGGAGAGCAGGTCGTCGCCGGGCTCCTCCCGTTTGTCGGCGAGGAGTTGGGTGAAGAAGCCGAGCATCGCGACGACCGCGTGCCTGCCGGCCTCGGGCGGTGTCCCGGGGGCGGGCGCGACCAGGGTGTCGGTCCACACCCGGAAGTCCCTGCGGTGCCGGTCGGGCACGCCGAGCAGATCGCAGATGACGGTGATGGGGAGGGGCGCGGCGTAGGAGGCGATGAGGTCGGTGTCGCCGTTCTCGCCCAGTGCGTCGAGGAGTTGGTCGGCGGTGCGCCGAACGGGCGCATGGAGCTGCTCGGTTCGGCGCGGGGTGAAGGCGCGGCCGACCAGGCGGCGGATGCGGGTGTGGTCCGGCGGGTCCATGTTGAGGAGGTTCGCGTCGAGCGCGGGCGGCAGCGCGAACCCCTTGTAAGTCCCGGCCGTGGCATGCATCTTGTCCAGCGAGAGCCGCGGGTCGGCCAGCGCCGCCCGGACGTCCTCGTACCGGGTGACGAGCCAGGCGGGGGTGCCGTCGGGGCCGGCGATGCGGTGCACAGGGGCGCTGTCGCGCAGGCGCCGGTACACGTCGTACGGGTGGTCGAGAAGGCCGTCCGCGAGATCCATGGAGGACAGCCTAGAGGCGAACGGGGCGCGGCTCAGGTGTCGTATTCCTGGATGCGCCGCCCGTGACTCCGGTCGACGAGCGTGGGCAGCCGGTCTCCCAACTCCCGTACGACGGCGGGCACATCGAGGGTCAGCAGCTCGCGGTCGCGCATCAGGACGCGGCCGTCGACGATCGTGGTGCGGACGTCGGCGGAGCGGGCGCTGTGCACGAGGGTGGCGGCGAGGTCGTGGACGGGCTGGGTGTGCGGCCCGGTGAGGTCGACGAGGATCACGTCCGCCCGCCGCCCCGGTGCGATGGACCCGATCGAGTCACCCAGTCCGACCGCCCGGGCACTCTGGAGGGTGGCGTGGTGCAGCGCCTGACGGGACGTCAGCCAGCGCGGGTCGCCCTCGGTCGACTTCTGGACGAGCGACGTGAGGGCCATCGACTCCCACACGTCGAGGGAGTTGTTGGAGGCGGCACCGTCCGTGGCGAGTCCGACCGGGATGCCGATGGCGCGCAGGGCGCGGATCGGAGTGGTGCTGGGCCAGCCGAACTTGAGGTATCCCCGGGGCGCGGTGGCGACCGCGATACGGCCGCTCGCGCGCTCCAGGACGGGCAGGTCGCGTTCGATGATGCCGGTGCCGTGGGCGATGAGCAGGTCGGTGGCCAACAGGCCGGTGCGGTCGAGGACTTCGACCGGTGTGAGGCCGTGGCGGGCGAGGCTGGTGTCGGTCTGGTCGCGGTTCTCGGCGGCGTGGAGGTGGACGGGGAGGCCGTGTTCCAGGGCGAGTCGGGCGGTGGCGGCGAGGTCGGCGTCGGTGACCGTGTAGGGGGCGTGCGGGGCGAGGGCGGTGGTGATACGACCGTCGGCCGCGCCCCGGTGCCGTAGCGCGAACTCCACCGACTTCTCCCGGCCTTGAGGTCCCTGGGAGGAGAAGTAGGCCTCGCCGAGGTGGGCGCGGATTCCGCACTCGGTGACCACGGCGGCGACCGTGTCCATCGAGAAGTAGTGGTCGGCGAAGCAGGTGACCCCGGCGCGGATCATCTCGGCGCAGGCGAGCCGTGCCCCCAACTCGACATCTTTTTCGGTGAGGTTGGACTCGACGGGCCAGACGACGTCGTTGAACCACTCCTCGGTCGGGAGGTCCTCGGCGAGCCCGCGCAGCGCGACCATCGGCGCGTGGGTGTGACAGTTGATCAGCCCCGGCAGGGCGACCTGCCCGCGCGCGTCGAGGCGTTCGACGGCGGCGAGGCCGGCCGCGTCCGCCGCGCTTGTCACCGACGCCACGAGCCCGTCCCGCACGACGATCGCAGCGTCCTCCCGGAACCCGATCCGCTCTTGATCGTCGTGCACGAGGACGGTGCATCGGGTGATGATGAGATCGGCGGCAGCTTCGGTTCGAGAGGGCCTCATCACGCCAACGTACGACGCCGTCCTCGCGCCGCGTGAGCCGAACCGCGCATCCCGGCGTTGCGCTGTCGCGGACCGGTCCGGGCCAGCACCCTTGGCTCAGGACAAGGCTTCTGGAAGGAGCCCGACATGCTCCTCGGCACCTGGAACCTGGAGAACCTGTACCGTCCCGGCGGCCCGTTCGGCCCCAAGGACAAGGCCGCCTACGAGACGAAACTCGCCGCCCTGGCCGCGGTGATCACGGAGCTGGACCCGGTGTTGCTGGGCGTCCAGGAGGTCGGGGAGCCCGAGGCGCTCCAGGACCTGGCAGGGATGCTGAGCGGCGAGTGGCACATCGCCCTGTCCACGCATCCGGACGGCCGGGGCATCCGGGTCGGCTTCCTCAGCCGTACCGCACCACAGGTGATCGCCGACACGAACACGTTCCCGGCGAAGCTCCGCCCCGTGCAGTCCGACGACTCGGGGGCCGTGGAACCGACTGCGGGCCGGGGCTTCCTGGCGGTGGAGGTCACGACGGACACCGGCACGCTGACAGTGGCGGTCGCCCATCTGAAGTCGAAGCTGCTGACCTACCCGGGCAACCGCTTCTTCCCCCACGACGAGGGCGAACGGGCCCGCTATGGCGCCTACGCCCTCTACCGGCGGGCCGCCGAGGCGGCTTCGCTACGGGCGCTGGCGGACGAGTTGCTGGCCGGCGAGGGGAAGACTCGGGACGTGGCGGTGCTCGGCGACATGAACGACGAGGTGCAGGCTGCCACCACGCAGATCCTCCTCGGTCCGCCCGGCTCGGAGATCGGCACCTCCGGGTACGACAAGCCGGACAAGGGCGACGCGGTCCGGCTGTGGGACGTGGCCCCGCTCATCCCCGCCGACCAGCGCTACTCCCGGATCAACTCCGGGCGCCGCGAACTGATCGACCACATTCTGGCCAGCCACCGTCTGGTGCACCGGGTGACGGCGGCGGGGACGGGCCTTCCGGGTGCCGGAGCGCCCCAACTGCCGTCCGTGGGAGCGGATCCGGCGGCGAGGCGCGAGGCGCCGGGGTCGGACCACGCGCCGGTGTGGGTGCGGGTGGAGTAGCCGCCGACGTACCGAACCGGCTATACGGCGACCGGGAGTTCGATGGCACGCAGCCCGACCCGCCCGCGCCCCCGCTCGAACTCCTCCAGCAGTTCGGTGAGTTGCTCGATGTGCCGACGGGTGAGCCGTCCCGTGTCGTCGAGGTGGACGGCGCAGGCGGTGGTGGTGTCGACGAGCCGTTCGAGCACGGCGGCGACCTCGTCGGTGCCCTCCGTGTGCCGGGCGAGGGCGGGGAGTTCGGCGGCCGAGACGGCGATGGCGCCACGGGCCTCGGCGAGCGTGCGGTAGGCCTCGCGGCGCAGGGTCCAGCGCTCGGCGCGGTCGCCGGACTCGCTCAGCACGTGCACGAGATAGGCGTGCGCGGCATCGCCGGCGGCCGCGAGCCGCGCCCGCACTCCCCCGCCGCGCCTCCCCGGCATCGGCAGATGCCCGACGATCAGCACGATCGCGCAGGCCATCAGCGTCTCCCCGATCCGGCCGGCGGAGGCCTGCGGTTCGCCGCCGACCATCACGAGGGAGAGCACGAGGACGGTGACGACGGCGGTCTGCGCGGCGAAGTGCCGGGTGGCGACGGGAATGAGCGCCCCGCTGAGCGCCACGAGCGCCACGAGCCCTTCCGGCCGGGGCAGCACGGCGGCGAACCCGGCGAAGAGCAACGCCCCCAGCACGGTCCCCGCCGCCCGGCACAGCACCCGGGAGGCGAGCGGCCCGAGGTCGGGCTTGACGAGGAAGACGGCGGTGGCGGGCAGCCAGTACCAGTGCTCGTGCAGCCCGTACCAGCGGGCCTGGTGCAGGGCCTGGGCGACCCCGGCACTGGCCCCGAAACAGAGGGCGACCCGGAAGCCGTATTCCCTCCCCCCGGCCCCGAATGCCGTACGCAGCAGATCGGTTGCCGTCCGCCTCCGCGTGTGCAGGTCGCTCCCCTCCGCCTGGTCGAAGGCGTCGGCGGCGTGCAGCAGGGCGTCGTCGAGGGCGCGCAGCGCGGGCGCGGAACGGTTCGGGGCGGGCAGCGGCCCGGTGTGCGCGTTGTCGCGCACGGCGGCGGCGAGCCGACGCGGCCCCTCACCCACGCGGGCCGACACCGCCTCCCCCGCCCACGCGAGCGCGGTCGCGGCCTCGGCGAGCGGCAGCGCGGCGGCGTACTGCCCGTGCAGCCGCCGCTCGGCCGCGGAACTGGCGTACCGCCGCAGCCGGGGCCCGGCGAGGGCGTCCTGCGCGTGATCGAGAGCGGCGGTGAGCGCGGCGCGCCGGGCCGTCGCCTCCGGACCGCCGGTGGCGTCGAGCAGCGCGGCGATCGCGTCGTAGACGGCGGCTACGGCGTCCCGCTCGCCGTCGAAGCGGTAGTCGCCGACGATGGCCCCGGGCGTGGGCAGCGCCAGCCGCAGCCCGACCAGCCAGGCGGCCCCGGCAAGAAACGCGAGGGCCCGCTGCCAGCCCGGTTCGGGCAGGGGCATCCCGGCACCGATGGCGGAGGCGACGAGCAGCTGCGTACCGGCACCGGACGCGACCGGCCCGATGGCACTGAACCCGCCGGCAATCAGCCCGATCCCGGTGAGGAGCAGCGTCAGCACGACAGCTCCCACGTGCGCCCCCGCATATGTCCCGACGAGCAGCCCCGAGGCGCCCGCGAGGGCGGGCCCACCGAGCCGCTTGACGGAGGCCCGCCGACTGCCGGGCCGGTCGTTGATCCCGGCGAGCATGGCGCCGAGCGCGGCCAGCACGCCAAGAGACGTCCGGTCGACGAGTACGGCGACGAGGAGAAGCGGCCCGGCGGACAGCGCCCCCCGCATGACCGCGCTCCAGGGAACCGGCCCGCGCTGGGCCCGGAGCGTGTGGGCGAGCCAGGGCGGAAGGGACAGTGCGACGGTACGTCGGGACACAGGGCTCCTGTCGTGGCGAGGGCGGGGTGGGCCTTCGGGCGACGGTGGCCGGGGCGGAGACTGAGGCTGTGTGTCCACGGTAGTTCGGGGACTTGTGCGAATCGGGCCGGTGGTATTTCGGGGGTGTGAAGGTTGGCCGTTGGGGGGCTTTCTTTATGAACGCAACGCCCGGAACACAGCTTCCGCTTCCTTATGCGCGCAGCGCCCGGAGAACGGCTTCCGCGTCGGAGACCGCGCGGGTGAGCGCCTCCGGTTCCGGGCGCAGCCCCGCCACGATGTCGTCGACGCGCCGCAGCCCGGCCCGCTCCAGCAGCCGTTTCTCGTTCGTCACCCACTCCCCCCGCCCGGCCAGCACACCGTGCCCGGCCTGCACGGCGGCCACGGCGAGCGCGCCGCCGACCTCAGTGAGGCGGCCCTGCGGGGCGTGATTGTCCCGCGCGTACGCGAGGGTGGCGCGGGCGGTGCCGTGCCAGCGTTCGGCGGCGGAGCGCCGCAGTTTCTGGGGATAGGTGTCGGGGCGGGGCAGTTCACCCCGCAGCACACGGTTGATCGCGAGTTCGGCGACCACCAGGTAGCTGGGGATTCCGGCGAGATGGAACAACAACGGCTCCACCCGGAAGCGCCCTTCCTCCGCCTCCGTCAACTCCCGTTCCACCACGGTCAGATCGCGATAGTGCACATCGACCCGCCGCCCGTCGACGGTCAGCCACGCACCCCCGTTGAAAACCCCACCGCCCCACCCGCCGACCTCGGAGACCTCACCGTCCCAGCCGAGCGCACGGAGATCGGCCGGGTCGAAAGGGCCGCGGTAGTAGACCGCCAAGTCCCAGTCGCTGTCGGGGCGGTGGGTGCGCTGGGCACGGGAACCGCCGAGAGCGACGGCCCGGACGGTGGGGAGGGCGGCAAGACGGTCGGCCGTGGTGTCGAGGAACTGGGCGTCGTCGAGCGCGGGCATGGTTACGGCTCCAACGGGTCGGCCGAGGATCGGAATCGCCGGAAGCGTACAGACGTGGCCGGAGTCAGCGACCTCATCAACCTGCCCGGACCACGCAATCCCGACGATCCGGCGGCAGGGGCGGGTGCAGGGGCAGGTCGGAACGCCGCTCCTCGTTCAGGGGGTCCTGACGCTTCCGCCGGCTGAGGTCGCTCTCGCAGGCTGAGACCGGGCCCTCGGACCGATTGTCAGTGGTGCGCGCTTCAATGGATTGATCACTGAGAGTCACCACGGGGGAGCGGTCGATGACAGCGCACGAGACGAGTGAGGGCGGGCAGGGGCAAGCTGAGGCTCGGGGAGCGGAGGGTGGCGGCGACTCGCAGGCCGCACGCACGCATCTCTCGGCGGCAGGGTTGCGGGCGCGGGGATGGACGCCCGGCATGGTGCGTCAACTGCTCGGCGAACCCGACCTGTTCCGGGCCAGCCCGCATGTCAGGTCGTCCCCGCCGACCCGCCTGTACTGCGTCGAACGGGTCGAGGCCGCCGAACGGAGCGATGCGTTCCGGGCCGTGGCGGCGGCTGCCGCGCGACGGTGCGCCGCGGCCAGGAGCGCCGCTCAGCGCAGGCGGCGGGAGGTCCTGACGCGCATCACGGCCGAGCCGATCGACGTACCGCGCCTGACCCCGCAGAGACTGACGGCACTGGCGGTCGAGCACCGCAACCGCCGGGACGAGCAGCGGACGTACGAGCGCTGGGCACCGCAACCGCAGCCGTCGGGTACAGCGACAGTCGAGAGCGCCGATCCCACCGCGCTCGACCGGTGGAAGGTCGACTATCTGCGCCATCGCCTGACTCGCTACGACGAACTCCTGAACGGGCTGTACGGCGCCACCGGCCGAGCCGCGGCTGAGGAGTTGCTCCGACGCCGGCTCTACGCGGCCATCACCGAGGCGTACCCACTCCTTGCACAGGAGTGCGAACGCCGGTTGTCCGAACGGGAGTGCGGCCCATCTCCGGAATGACATGCCTGGGCGATGCCCCCGAGACCCTCGGCCGACCGCGGGCGGCGACCCTACGCTCCGGGGCCATGAAGGATGATCAAGTCCGGCGTGTGCACGACCGTTTGGCCGCAGCTCCCGGGTTGCGTCCCGTCTCGTTCGGAGAAGGCCGCCGCTTCGGTCTCTCGGATCTCGCCTCGCTCACCGAGGGCACCCTCGGCGCGTGCGTCGATCCCGACTCGCTCACGGTATCGATCGAGAAGCGGCTGCGGGCGGGGGCCGGTGGGGACGATCGCCGTCGGTACCTGCATCGGTACGAAATCCGGGAGTCCGAGGGCGAGTTGGCGTTTGTCGCGAGCCCAGGCAACGACTCCGACTCGGATCTCGTCCCGCTCCTCGCGGCCGGGGACATCGACGGCCGGCTGGTCCTACGGGAGACCGAACAGTACCGGCGCCTGCCGGACCGGCTCGACACGGTACGCCGGTACGCGCGATCGACCCTGGCGCTGCATCTCGCCGTACGGGGACGGCCGTTGGTACGTGGAGAGGAGGAGCGGGACAGGGCCCACCGCTCGTGCGACATCGGCGAGCCGGAGGGACTGGCGTACAAGATCAGGGGGTTCGAGCGTGTGGCGCGGGAGGAGGGGTGGCGGGTGGAACCCCCACTCCCGGAATGCGGTGCCAGTCCGGCGGTAATTCGGATGCACGGGCCGTCGTCCACGTGATCCGCTGACGTCCCGCAGGGCGAAGCCCGCCGCCGATCCCCACCCCTGGGAGACCCCGTGCTCGAACGCGTCACCGTCTCCGGTCTCTTTCCGCCGCCCACGTACTCCCACGCCACGGTCGTCGAGGCCGGTACGAAGCTCGCCTTCCTCGCCGGGGCCGTTCCGCTCGACGCCGACGGCAACGTGGTCGGTGAGGGGGACGCGGTGCGGCAGGCCGAGCAGGTGCTCGTGAATCTGGGTGAGCAACTGCGGGCGGTCGGCAGCGACTTGGGGCGTGTCGTGGCGACGGACGTGTACGTCGTGAGTAGCGAGCCCTCGGTGTTGTCCGCCGTGTGGGAGGTGGTCGAGGCCTCCGGGCTCAGCGCGGGGCCGCATTCGTCCACGCTCGTCGGCGTGGCCTGCCTCGGGTACACCGGGCAGCTCGTGGAGATCACGGCTACAGCCGTCGTGCCGCTCGCGTCGCCCCTACCGTCCACACAGTCCGTACCGCCCGCACCGGAAGAGGTGGCGCAGCCGTGAATTCCGACCCCGACACCGTAGTCATCCTCCGCCGCGCGACCGCCCCCGATGCACGTCCCGCCGCCGACGTGTGGTTGCGGTCCTTCGCCGCTGCGCTGCCGACCGTTGTCAGCCCCCGGTCCACTGACGACGTGCGCGCATACTTCCGGGATGTCGTCGTGCCGCTGCGCGAGGTCTGGGTGGCCGATGCGGGGGACGATGGCGGAGTCGTGGGGCTGATGGTGCTCAACGGTGGTCTGCTGTCGCAGCTCTACCTCGATCCGGACTGGCGCGGGCGCGGTCTCGGGGGTCGGTTCGTGGAGCTGGCCAAGGAGCGGAGTCCGGAGGGTCTGGAGCTGTGGACCTTTCAGGTCAACAAGCCCGCGCACCGGTTCTACGAACGGCACGGCTTCGTCGCCGTCGAGTTCACGGACGGCAGCGGCAACGAGGAGCGCGAGCCCGATGTGCGCTACGTGTGGGAGCCCAAGTCCTAGGTCAGAGGCCTGCGTTGGCTGCGTTGCGGGCCAGTTCCAAGGCGTACGACGGCCACCACTCGCCCGCTGCCGGGCCGCCCCGGCAGGTGCCGTCGGACTCGCCGGGGCGTTTGATCCACAGGTAGGCGTCGAGAAGGGGGTTGTCCGTGCGGGTCGTCGGTGGGGTGCCCAGTGCGCGGCCGGGTGGATTGCACCACGCGTCGGTGCCGACGTAGGGGCCGTTGCCGTTGCGGCTGGTGTCGATGACGTAGTGCTTGCCGGCGAGGTCCTTGGAGAGCTGGTCGCCGTACGCCGAACTCGCCTTGTTCGTCTGGAAGTTGGAGACGTTCAGAGCGACCCCGTCGGCACGGGCGACCCCGGACGCCTTCAGCGCGTCGATCAGTCGCCAGGCTTCGGGGATCCAGCCGGAGTTGCCGGCGTCGAGGTAGACGTGGGTGTGCGGCCGGCGTTTGAGGCGGTCGACGGCGTACGCGAGCAGGGCGTAGCGGTCGGTCGCCACGACCCGGGTGCAGCCGGCGACCACCTGGGCGACGGCGTCCGGTTCGACGATGACGTAGGCGCCCCGGTCGCCGAGGGCCGTCGCGAACGCGTCGATCCAGGTGCGGTAGGCGGCCGCGGTGGGGGCGCCGCCGAGCGAGTACTGGCCGCAGTCGCGGTTCGGGATGTAGTACGCCACGAGTACGGCGAGGCGGCCGGCGCGGGCGGCGGCGGTGGTCCAGGCGCGGACGACCGGGCCGGGGTCGGGTCCGTTGAGCCACTCGGCCTCGGGTCTCACGGCGATGCGGTCCATCAGCGCGGCGTCGGCCGTCCGGCCGTCCTCGCGCCAGATGGCCGCCTGTCGCGCGGCTCGGGAGTCGGGGGTGGTCCAGAAGGGTTCCGGTACGTCGCGGGTTGCCCCGGCACAGAGTCCTGCGAGGAGCGTGGCGAGGAGGGCTCGCTGTACCGGCGTGGGCAAGGGAGGCTCCGTTCTTGCCGGTGGGGACTTGTCCTTCCGGGAGTTTGCGGGGCACGCATTCGCGAGTCGCCGAGGCGTCCGTCAGGTCGCTGCGAGATCACCCCTATGGATGCGCTGTCGAGAGTGCCGCTATGTGTCGATTGGCGGGCGCGGCGCCGTCGTGGCTTGTCGCGCCCACGCGGCGGAGCCGCAAATCGATAAAGCCCCGCGCCCCTATCGGGGCGCTTCACCCCAGGTCCGCCTCTTGGGCACCGGTCTCCCATAACTCCCCGCCCTGCTCGTCCTCAGTCCCAGTCCGACCAGGGACTCCGCCAGCTTCACCGCCGCGCCGACCCCGTCCACGACCGGCAGGCCCAGCTTCTCCCCCACCGCCCGCTGCAGTCCCGTCATTCCGGCGCAGCCCAGCACCAATACCTCGGCGCCGACCGCGCACGCCCGTTCCGCCGCAGTGAGGAACGCGGCCTCCGTGCGGGCCTCGTCACCGCCCAGGTCCAGGACACTGAGCCCCGTCCCCACGACCGCCGCGCAGTTGCGGCCCACCCCCGCCAGCTCCAGGCTGTCCTCGATCTGGCCGCAGGAGCGTTCCAGCGTGGTGACGACGCCGTAGCGGCGGCCCAGCAGGCAGGCCAGATGGGCAGCCGCCTCGGTGATGTCGACGACCGGTACGTCCACCAACTCCCGGACGCCTTCCCGACCGTGCTCCCCGAAACCGGCCATGACGACCGCGTCGTAGGACGGGCCGTCGTATGTCCGCAGCAGGTCCATGACGGCCGCCGCCGAGAGGTAGCTGTCGAGCCAGCCCTCCGCCGACTCCGGTCCCCACGCGGGGGTCAGTCCGGTCACGGTGGTGCCCGGGCCTGCGGCGGCCCGGGCACCTCGTACGATCTCCTCGGTCATCTCCTGCGTGGTGTTGCAGTTGGTGACGACGATGCGCACGC
>Ga0307509_10005988_pt1 | contig 16608 bp, 9 predicted proteins | sample 10_EM_MG_FD_202245 | JGI IMG/M metagenome (GOLD analysis project Ga0307509, IMG submission 202245) | Populus trichocarpa ectomycorrhiza microbial communities from riparian zone in the Pacific Northwest, United States - 10_EM | ecosystem: Host-associated > Plants > Roots > Unclassified | place... | reverse complement strand
TGCTTCTCCAAAGGGACGAAGTCAAACCCGATCAGCCAGATAACTACGGTGAAACACCACTCTGGTGTGCTGGTTGGAATGGGCACGTGGAAGTGGTGAAAATGCTTCTCCAACGGGACGAAGTCAAACCCGATCAGCCAGGTAACAACGGCCGAACACCACTCCGGTGTGCTGCTTCGAATGGGCACGCGGAAGTGGTCAAAATGCTTCTCCAACGGGACGAAGTCAAACCTGATCAGCCAGATAACAACGGTGAAACACCACTCTGGTGTGCTGCTTGGAATGGGCACGTGGAAGTGGTGAAAATGCTTCTCGAACGGGACGAGGTCAAACCCGATCAGCCAAATAACGACGGCCTAACACCACTCTGCCGTGCTGCTTCGAATGGGCACGCGGAAGTGGTGAAAATGCTTCTCCAACGGGACGAGGTCAATCCCAATCAGCCAGATAACGACGGCCGAACACTACTCCGGTGTGCTGCTTGGAATGGGCACGTGGAAGTGGTGAAAATGCTTCTCCAACGGGACGAAGTCAATCCCAATCAGCCAGATAACCACGGCCTAACACCGCTCGGGTGTGCTGCTTGCAATGGGCACGTGGAAGTGGTGAAAATGCTTCTCCAACGGGACGATGTCAAACCCGATCAGTCAAATAACGACGGCATAACACCGCTCGGGTATGCTGCTTTCAATGGGCACGCAGGAGTCGCGAAAATCCTTCTCAAACGGGACGAGGTCAGTCCCGACAAGCCTGATAACTTCGGCCAAAAGCCACTCTATTATGCTGCTTTTAACGGGCACGTGGAAGTTTTGAAAATACTTCTCAACCAGCACGGGGCCCACCCAAACAGGGGCGGTATTTCCGGCATGACACCACTGGCAGGTGCCGCTTGGAATGGGCACGTGGAAGTGGTGAAAATACTTCTCGGACGGGACGACGTCCTCCCCGATAAGCCAACTTCCATCGGCTCAACACCACTATTCTGTGCGGCTTTGGCGGGGCACGTGGGAGTGGCAAGAATCCTTCTCGAACGGGTTGAGGTCAACCCCGATCAGGCAAATATCGACGGCCGAACACCGCTTTTGTGTGCCGCTTGGAATGGGCACATGGAAGTGGTGAAAATGCTTCTCGAACGTGACGAGGTCTGCCCCGACAAGCCAGATAATGACGGCCGAACGGCACTCTCGTATGCCGCTGGGAATGGGTACGCGGCAGTGGTGGAAATACTACTTGGAAGGGACGATGTGGACCCTAGCAAACCAGATGATTTTGGCCAAACACCACTCCGCATGGCTACTCGGCACGGTCACACAGCTGTATTGGCACTCCTACAGCCCGGGGGTCAGTCCGGGTGATTCTAAATTTCTATCACGTTTGCTATTCTTTTCCGGTTCTAAGTGTTGGGTTTCTTATAGAGCATACGGTTATAGGGGCATGCAGATACGCAGTTGCATGGGTATATAGATATGTGGCTCGGATATGTGCGGTTTGAGGGTATCTGACTTCATGGCGTCCGGCGACCAGGCACCTAGCAGTGCATATTTATTTTCACATCCTATATCGCTAGGCATAGGGTACTAGTTTTTGTTTCATTCGTGGGCATGATGGATCGGGGATTTGCTTCCATAATGTTTATTCCGTATCTTTCCCATCTCCTTAGACATACGAGCATAGGTTTTTGGGATCACCGAGGGTTATTGGATATCATGGTGGTTTGGGTGAGATCACGAGGGATTAGGATCTGCTGTTTTTGTGTTTCATTTGGGTTCATCGAATTTCTGGAGTTTTTCGGTGTTAGAGGGAGCGATATATCTTCTGGCATTTTCCTGGCTAAGAGTGGGATCTACTGCTCTCCCCAGTTTTTCTGCGCTTACAGCCTATCTCAGTCCTGCTTTTGTTATTTCCTTCTTTTGTCTTTTCTATATGTTCTAACGGTAGATCCTCCTTGTATATTTGTTCCTTATTTTTTCGTTCTTCTTTAACCTGATTTTTCACTTTTCCTTTCCCAAGTATAGACCTAACTGTTTTTCGGATGGTATTCGGAGGAAAAAATGGGAGACGCAGGCCTTTTTAGCAAATAAAAAGCGGCGTGCGACCCAGAGTTCACCAAGATATGACTGTGATTTTTTTCAACTATGGACTATGGACGCGGCCCCAAAAAGGTCATGTCCATATGCTTCTGCACTCAAGGTGTAAGATTGACGGTGAGGCCAGGAGGCTATCCACATTTTTCAGCCTTGCTCATCAAGAAAAATTAATACATTCACAATCAAGGGTCCCCAAACTATGAAAATTATCTTCTATTCTGTGAGCACCACATAGACTCCGAAAAACATCACATGCGACCAAACACTTGTGGCGTGGTCGTTGGTGTTGACAACCTGCCTCCTGTACGGTTTGTTCATATCCGGAGGTCCACGTGGTAGGAAAACGCACACTAAATGAGATAATTTCTATGAGATTGATGCTAAGAATCCTGGCTGACGGTAGCTTCGTTCCCCCTATTTACCAAAACCGTATCTAGAAAAGACAGGAGAAAATATAAGAAACAGCAATAAATATCACTGCATACCGAGTGATATACCATGACAGCACGCATTCATTTCCAAACCTCCAGTATTGGGCTCCTATTTTAATATTATAGGCCGCACAAGCAATAGCAGATCCTGGTATTCATGAACCCTATTCCGGGGGGCTATCCGTGTTCTGATCTTGCTCACCCTTTGGAAAGCCCCTTTGTTTACAAGGGACATACCGTAAGGGGTGTTAGCTATTTTTCAAAAGCTCTTAAGATGAGTTGGCGCATTCCTGATATGATATATCCTGAGCCCCCCAGAGGTATTATATCCCATTAACTGCCCCCCGCTATTTCATTACGGTTATTTTTATTCAAAATGCTCTAGCAAACCACAGGATCCCTCTATGCAAGAAGGGAACTCCCTGCCAGAGTTGATGGGGGTGGATAGTTGTCAGAAATAAGGAAAGCGGATAGATGACGGAGAAGGAGAAATAACGGCGTGTGTGATTTAATTTGTTCTGGAGATGAAATGGTGGACGGAATGCGTTATTGTCATCTCTTTCCTTTATTATTATTACGCAAGCACGCAGGCAAATGGGGTCATGCGTGAAGAGATAGACAGCGGTGGGAGGCGATGGAATAATTGAGATGGATTTATTATTCTTATATAGGCTTATGTTTGGTTGGTTAGTTTTACGAAGATGACGGGCGAATGAAGTTTCCGATCATATGATTCAACGGTGACAAATGTTATCGTCACTTGCCCTTCTTACACCAAAAGTTGCCATCCTTGCAACCACGCAATAGTATCCACCCCGATCAACTATCCAAGGGCCCAGGACACAGGAGGCAGATCTTGGCTTCACTAAACTGAAATTTCAACCGAATCAAGCCTATGCTGTGTCATTGGCGGGCCCATGAAAATTGCAATTTTAAGATTAAGTCCTTTTTCTGTGGACCCCCTTATAAATTCCACAGCCTGGGGCCGGCAATCGGACGACTCACTTTTTGCTTGTCTCCACAAAGGCCAATTCACAACTAATTGCAGCTAAAGTGCCATGGACTAAATCACCAAGCTCCTAGCCACCCATAGGCGAAATTTGGTAACTATTGGTATTAAGGATCTCGTTGTAGTGTGGGTTTCGCTGATTTTGGAGTGTTTTGGGGAGTACTTCGCTCGACCGACCATGACATATGTCTAAGAACTATACCTACACTGTTGTTTAGCCCTAGTCTAGCTCGCCCGTTTGACTTCTACACGATTTATCTCCTGCCGCACTTCAATGGCCTCACAGTTTCTTCCGGATTCGAGTAGGGTACAAACTCGCTTACGCCCAGGTTCCTAGCATAACCAAAGTGCTCTACCTACTTGAACTCGAGAATGATAATATTATGATATGGCGCGAATCGCTTAGTCATATGTTAGCGTCAGATACTCGGCAGGGATTTAGTGTGGGGCGAAGAGGGAATCCTAACCGGAGGTTGGAGCGCTTGGTATTGATAGAGGGGTGCTCCATGGCTGGTACTCGATTACCAATAGGCCAGAGGGATGGTAGTGGATAAACTATTTTCCGGGCCTAACTCGGATATGAACGTGGGTGATCGGACAGACAGGGATTAAAAATCCATGTATCCTAATAGATTTTTAATCCCTGTCTGTCCGATCACCCACGTTCATACCCTTGTACCTCAGTTATCTGATTATCTGTGGTGGGATCATCGGTGGCGCGACACCACTAGCGGACGGCTAAACGCCATGAACCCTCACCTGGTGGAAGCGGGAGATAACTAAGGCCTACAGTCTTCACTGTACTCGAGTATGGTAGTCGCGGCGGAAATGGGGTGGTGACAAACAGGGGTATTTGGTGGGCAAAAAAGAAATCGTCAAGGTTAGGGTTGTAGAAACTTACTCATCGTTGGCCCCTGTTGGTCCCCACCCCGGTTTCGTCGCGACGACGGTGATGGCTCTACACATGTAAATACAATCCAAGCGGCTGTCCAAATCCGTTGAAATCAACGTGCATGACCTGTCGGTGTGCATCCCCGAGAAGAACCTCAATCCGACACCGCACCTAAACACCGAGCCCCTCCTTTGAGATTCAAATTAATTTTTTTGCACTAGTCCGGCTAACGATGTCTTGTAGATTCACCCAAGGCTACCGTGTCATATGGATATTGTATCGTACGGCACGCCATGCGAACTTGGTGTTGAGCCCTAAACTTAGGCGAGAGAGGGGCTTGACGGCAATAAAGTAACCTAGGAAAGAGTGGTGATACCGGGTACGGTAGTGGTGTCTTTGCCATAGAGGTTCACGTTGAGCGAGGTGCGGATAAATTGGGTTTGCTGATGACAAACGGATTTCAGATACCCAATACTCCGGGGATTAGAACCCGGTTAGACGAAAACCTTAGAGAAGAGTCCCGGTAGCAGATTGTATGTTGGAGGACGCTAGCACCGAGGAGCTAAGTTGGGTTAACAATATTTTCCACAACTGCCCCGCGGGAGATTCATTGTAAGATTTGAGAACCAGAAATTATTTCTCCCTCCTCCCCTCTATGAGCAATGCGCAACCCCCCTCCATCTCGCGTTTCCACCAAGATCTAAAGCCTTTTCGTCGCGGGCCTAGTAAAGCCGCCCCATAAATTCATGGTATATTGGAGCCCTCTCCCGAATCGTATCATAAAAACGCGATGCGAAATTTGTCAGAGGCACCCACTCTCTGAGGCTGCAGCGGCACAAATGCGCCGGTAAAGGGACACACAGGCCATGCAGCGCTTTCACCTATTCCCCCCCTCTTGTCCGTTTCGCTCCTCGGTCTTCCTACGTCTTCTTAACGTTCCTCAAAACTTTCCTTTCTACACGCTCTGTGGGGGATATCTCGAACCCCCTTACGGCTAATACAAACTTCATCTGAGCCGCTCCGGACTGCCGTGGACAGCCCTTCATTACCCCCACTTCAATTATTTTCAACAAACTTATCAGAGATGATATCGAGTGATACCATGATAGCTAGTATTTTTTTTCTAAACCCCAAGTTGTGGGCACTTGGTTCATTGCAAACCCCACAGGCGACACTAGATAAGGTGTGTTTCCGGACCTTTACCGGACTGGGTTGGGGGAACATAATGATGTTTATTAATGTCCTCCCAGCAGTTTATGGATAAAATCAATATTTTCCCCTTTCTTACTGTCCATTGTACTGATGCTTTGGGGTAGCTTCTGTTATGTACCGTGAAGCCAGTGGGGGGGGGTTTCTAGACCTTTCGGCCCGCTTATTTCGGGGGTGTGACTCCCATGTGGTGGGCGCCTCATGAGAGGGTCGGGACAGCCATCAGCGGCGCTGACTGTGACAACATCTTGTAGGCCATGTATATGGCTGTCCATTTGGTTCTAAAGTGGAGGCCATATATAACCACACAAGCAAAGCATCTTTTTTTATTTCTAATTTATATCTTGCAACGGGTGACACAAATTTGAATTCTAGTAAAAGAAGTTTCGGATTGATAATAAAGTTTTTTTTTCCTAATTGCGCAACTAACTAGTATAATACACCATACCAAGAGCGCTGTTCATGTGGTAACTTCTTTCTGAGTTTATCTGAGATTTACTCGGATGTCCCGATTAATTAGTTTAGTGGTAAATCTTCGCCTTTGAGGTATCGTAGGTCTTGATAGAAAGCTGTTCGCCAGCGCATATAACCCTTTAGAATATTACCTAGACCAGCCGTCGGAGGCTATTCGGTTTTGAGAAGCACCCCCCTTAGTCGTCAGATGCAAAACGGAGCAACCTATAATATCATGAGACAGCACTGCCCCGCCTGCCCCAGAACTGTGAGATCTCTTCAAATCCACCCTCTCGGTTAGCCATTTTTAGGAGTCATGAGATGTTGCTCGGCGTGCTCATGCTGTCGTTGCATTGTTCAGATAGTTTTCGGGAATGCGCTTTGGATCGATACATCTGCCTGAAGGAAGCCGGAAGGGAGGTGAAAGAGTCGGATGCACGCAGAGTCCAATGCCCAGAAATTTGGATGCCAGGAGGCTACGCGCGTTGGGAGTCTGTCTTTCCCTTGTTAGCACAGGAGCACGAAAAACGGAAAGGGAAGCATAAGCGGACAAGAATGGATATGTGCGATGACCATGGAAGGATAGGAGGACGGCTTCGTTGTTATCTATATGACCTCTGTCTTTACCGTTAGTTAGAGAGTGTGAGAAAGTTTGCCGTTAGTTAGAGAGTGCGGGAAAGGTAACTTAGGGAAGGGAATGAGAAGTAGCGATCGTCCCCACTCCAAATCGCGCGCGGGCGATCGTGTTTTTTGGTTACCCGGACTCCTGGCGTTTGGTTGACCAGGTATCATACGGTATTGGCAATTCTGTCTGCCCGTCAAACCAAACCGATTGGTGGATTCCAAGAACTTTTTCCGCACCTTCCTTGGCAGTCACGATGTGTGCCAAAAAGCACAGCCCCTATCTCCCTAGCCTAGAATGATACCGTAAAAACTCGGGGTGAACCTTTTCAATACCATGCTCTAAGAGTGAAACCCTTCCGAATATCATTAACCGAGAAATACACCATCCAAAAAGTGAAACTTGTTCAAAGAACTACTTTGCCCGCCCACAATAAACAATCTCCCCCTATCACTCAGTTTATGTTAAAAAATCCTGGAGAAAATTCAGAGAAATACTAGCAGGCCCCAAGTAATTCTTGATTTTTCATTTGATTTTTCAAATTACTTTTACATCACCTGGTGAATAAAAAGAGAGGGGAAACTGTGTGCATTGGTAAATATTTTCTGGTTCCTCATAACATGGGCTCTTGTGGTATGTTTTCGTGAAAGGTTTTCTCCAAATTGTGGGCGATTGATCGGAGGGTCCTGGTGCATCAATAAGGTTCCACAAAAGACTCCCCTATTCTTCAGCCTCCAGGAATTCCAAGAGCCGACTGACTCCATCACCCAACATCACCTGCAATACCGGTACGCACCCTTACCCGCAAAAACTGAAAATGTCTCAATTATTCAGTAATAATATCGGCTCTTTGAATACCACTAATATTATTAACCTTACCGTTGCCGACGACAAACCCGATATCCTAGCCTGGCTATCCCCACTGGATCCTAAGTTGCGGCGTCAGGATATTCGGGACCGAAGAGTCGAAAGTATAGGGGAATGACTCCTAAAAATAGAGGGGTTCAGAAGCTGGTATCATACTCCCGCAGTGCAGGGGGTGAATCCGATAACGCAGTCTTGTTTTGCTATGGGGATCCGGGTGTTGGGAGAACATTTATTTGGTAAGATGAATAAACTCTAAGAGGTGGAAAAATAGCAATGCTGAGAAGCGGCAGTGCTGGCTCCTTGGTGCTAGGCAACTTGTGCGACCAGACTGGAGGTGACAATGCCACCGTCGCATGTTTTTATTTTGACTCGCTGCCAGAAAGGGGCGGTCCCCCGTCATCAGGTTGGGTAGCCTGCTGAGTCAATTGATTTTTGGGCTGGAGGAGATCTCGGAAGAGATATCTAGAGCGTATAAAGACCGAAAGAATGCGATTGGGGGACAGGGGCCGCAAATTTCCACTATTTTAAAAATGCTACGAGATACCTGCTCAAAAAGCACGCGTTCATATGCATCGATGGGCTAGATGAATGTGCGGCAGAACACTGGGGTGAGCCGCTCGATTCGGTAAATGAATTCCTCCGACAGTCTCCCTGCACTCGAATATTCGTGACTGGAAGGCCGCACATTTTACCTGAGATCAAAAAGCGTCTCGCGAGGAGGGTGATGAATGCAGTCTTGGGAAAGAGTGAGGCTCACACTGGCTGTTAGCCGTAAGTTCCAGAGGGTTCATATTATTAGATATCTTCGCAGCAGGTTAGCCATGGGCACAACACTCGATGTGATGGACAGCACTCTGGCGGCGGGCATCCTGAAGAAGATTCCTAACGATATTTCGGAAATGTACAGTACTTGCTTTAACTGCTTGTATGGTGGAAATCGCTTACATCCTGTTTGGAAAAAATTGAGGGGGGCAACCGTTTAGTTTTGTGATTATTACCTGTAGAAATGGTTGTTTCGGAATTTTAGAATGGAAGGGAAAAAGTCATTTGTATTGGGCAACGAAGCGAAACCATTGTATCATATCCAAACAGGTCCTTGGACATATAGTACCGGTAGGGCTAGATAGTAAGCGGGAGCTTAGTATGGAGTGAAGATGGAATGCTATCATATAACTCAGGAGCCTCCAGAGATTGGGAGAGGTGCTCGGTTGGCGAGCGCTATGTTGGAGCGAGCTAGATGGAGAAACTATGTTCCGAGCTTACTTCCGTTATCTGATTAGCTGTCCCAGGCTTATCAGTGGCCTTATCCCGCTAATCCTTGACAGGACGCAATGAATCCTTGGCTGGATGCATCGAGAGATCGCTAAAATTAACAAAGTGGCAGAGGCATTTAGCCTCGGGGTTGAAAGAGCGTTTTTCGAGTGCCAATGTTCTAGTTAGTTGATCTGTTAGTTTTGTATGCGAAAAGGCGTTACACCCCCCAAATTTTTTCGACTCGAAAACCCTGCATAACCGTTTTTTCAACCTCGGGGCTGAATCCCTCTCGTGTGCACTTATCATACTCCAGATTTACAGACCATCCAAGCACAAGCGCCGCGTATGGATATACCAGTCACGTGAGGCTGATAAGAAAAATCCTGTCAATATTGTTATGCGTCTAGATAAGGCACGTGACTAATACATCTATCAGCTGCGCTAGTAACACTGTGTTCCCTGTTGAAAATGTGAACGCCAGGGGCACAATCTATTGTATGTGGACAATACTGTGCAAGTGCGAGGGGGGTTGCAAGGCACGCTGGTGAGGAGTATAGAGCAGATTTGGTAGGAGTTCTGGTTCTTAATTATTCTAAAACAGGTGGGCGGTAGCGACATATTTATACAAAAGTGTGTGCCCATATGTATGAAAGAAATATAGGGAAAACTATGTAAGAAAAATAAGTGCGAACATGTTTGACCCTGAGATCCTGCCAAGTAATCCTAAACAATGTGCGTGAAACTATGAGGATGTGATGTGAATATTAGAAATATCATGACCAATAATAGTGCATAAGAGATGCATAAAATCCTGAACACCGGATAGGAAAGCACATGTTTAAATCCACAAATATTATCCTAAAACAATTAATAAAACACCATAATATATATCTTACCTGTAGTAATGTAAGTGGTGTACAGGTGGAGCCGAAACACAAACTAAGTAAAAGAATACATGGTAGTGTTATGAAATGCACATTGGAGATATAACGAAATTTCAACATTCCCGAGGCTTTGCCTAGGCAGGCATTGGAAATGAGCCTCTTTTACAAGCGGTAGGAAGCATGTTTTGACATTGGTAATTTAGGCTAACTCTAGAAATAATCGCTATCTTGGGCTGAGTTATCCCCCTATGTACCTTGTATCGACTACAGCAAAGGACCTTGCCTTTTTTTGTCTTTACTTTTTCCTTAAGAGATCCATTCCTGTCATGTTTGGTTTCAGCGTTGATTCTCCACCAAAGGAGAAAGGGTATAGCACACCAGATCGTGGGATCATACTTTCAATAGACAGGACAATATCTGCCACAAAATTGGTACTCCGCCCCCCCAATTTTATATCCAAAATAGGCATTCACCTCATAACATCGCTCGCAAAAAGGGAGCAAAATTCTTCATAGTCTCTAGACCTGTCTACATATTATGATTTATATGTAACAAGCTCTGTTAGTTGATACCCATGGGGCAATACCAGAAATAATGATGGTGGGTAAATGATTTCTGTAATTTTGTATAAGTTTCCCATCCTAAAGGCTTATTGCAACTGCATCCAATAACAATCCCAAGCTCGCAACCCCTACTGGAGGATGGGAAAATTCTCATAATTTTTACCTAGAACGTTTCAGCAATAGTCTACACTATAACTTGGTTTAATTAAATCAATATGATGCAGGGATGAGTTATGAATGTCCAGAAGCAGCTATTATTGGTATAAACTGAATAGGAGGCCACTAAATTTATGGCGAAGATCATCCAATGCCACTAGTAGATCTTTCCCTCCTTGAGCTACTGTGGGTAGCCAAAATAATGTGAACATTTGTATGGTACCTTGCAGCTAAGCACCCCATCTTAATACAAGCAATGATAATTTGGGCATCCTTAACAACCAAAAATAAAATACCTTCAGCCTCACTCCGGGAGTGAAAAGGGCGCTGCTGTGGGGGAGGCAAATTGGCTATATTATTTGGGTCTAGTGGCATTCGAAGGAAATGCTTTCACCAATGTTCAGCTATAGTATTTGGTCATGGGGTACGAGTTTTCACGTTGTTTGGACACCTCGCAGTACATCAATGGCTAGGTTGCGATTCTTGGAGTTTGTATGCGTGATTATCGTCTTCCATGCCATAGGGATCACCCGGAATAGCGAGCCATCCACCCACATACTAGCTACGATTTAAATCTGGACTAGGTTTAGCCAATCATATTGTGTAAACTTGCAGATGGCTCACTATGACGGGCGGTCGCTACTGCTTGGAAGACTCAGACGTTCTCGGTTGATTCGTTCACAAGGCTAAATGCGCTTACTCATGTCAAGCTGGCCAAGATCACTCCCCAAGCCCATGTGTGGTACCGGTATGGGGGTATTTCAATGTCTTCCCCTAGTTGGATGGTGTGTTGCGCATGCCGTATTCCCCTCAGTAAATCAGTCAATTGACCTGGCAAAGTAGCTTTGAAGATAGAGTGGCTAAAGGCGTTAACAAGGGTAAGACAAAGACTGAGGCACATGAACCAATTGAGAAGGAAAGGAAACATTATGAATTGAATGGTTGACCCCCAGGTGGTTGCTTGTTTGTTAGAATAGAGAAAGGAGATATTTATAGGCAAAGCACCTCTGTGCCAAGACCCACTAGTACATGAATTTGGCCGCTGTCAGATAGGCTACCCACGACATTAGACTATAGGTTCAGCAATTGAAGAACGTAAATCATGTGGCACAGTCAAATGCAACAGTGGCTGTGCCACCACAGTCCCAAGACTGTTAGTAATTGAGGGTGATATAGTGTAAATAATAATAGGTATGAAAGAAAGTAAATTAATTATATACAAGTGTTTGAGAATTTGACACTCTGCGGTGGCTCCTATGGGTTTTTGTAACCATTTCTTTAAGGTCAGCAGTTCTGTCCTTGTATCCCTCCTCTTCCTGCTCTCATCTCAAACTCTATATTTCCTAATAGTTAGAAACATCAGAAAGTTTGCCTTTTACATAATCCAACTTCAAGAGATATGAATAGGGAAAACTTACTATTCACTGGTACCTCTTGTACTTCTTCACTATCAATACTCCATCCTACAAAACTAGACTTCACCTACTTGTTGTCTATTATCCATGCTTCTGGGCCGGCCACCTAATCTGCAAGCAGAATGACGTTGTTGTATACGCTTCTTAACTCTTGTTATTGCATCTGGATCTTCATTGCTGATCTCGTTGTTTTCTTGTTCATGCAAGTTGTACATATTTCTTCATGATAGAATATTCGATTATTTTTTATTCTTAGTCATCAGAATCATGTTGCATTTTAATGCTAAGGCTATGAATATTACACCAAATTCCCAACTTTTAAATCAAGTATACCATTCTTTGTACTTGTGTTTACAAATTAACAAAACCATACTTTTATTCAACTAAGCACCTTCTATAACCCCACGGTTTTTTTAAATTATTTACACCAGTACTGGGTTGGTTATACTCATTTGAAAATGCTCCAAAATGAGATTCACACTTATGTCTTGATGCACTATACCCTAGTACAAACCCTGCCTCACACCAGTATTTCTCCTCAGTGCAAGAATTGTGTTGAGCCGCAGGATCGGATAATGTAATTTACGGGGATGCAGCTCATGACAGTGATCCGGCTCACCCTGATCAACCATTGGAAAATCAAATCTACATTTGATTCTCACAACAAATAAATGAGATACTACCCTGAGAATCATGCCACGGGTACTTTGAAATATAGAGAATCTGAAAATCTAGTTTTTATTTCCTGGTGATAAATTGTTATTCTGATATAGTGGTTTAAAGATCGCCTATTTCATATATAAAGTGTGGTTTTTTATAAGTATAAAAAAATAGAAAAAACTGGAAGAATTACATAATAAAATAGATAGAAGGATAGTATAAGTCTTAGATATTCAGAATAACCAGATTTTAATTTTCTTCATAATCATTTTTGAACGCCACAGTGATTAAAAAAGAGGTAGAAAATACGTGCAAATTACCTACAAATTGGATCAATTTTATCATGTAATATCTCCATATGTAGTTGGCCTATGAACTCAATATCTTGGAATAACATTTATGATGACATCTGAAGTTAGTATATGAAGTTTGAAGTCAGATAAATATAGCCTTCTATATTTCATACAGGTTCTTAAAGATGATTGTTATTTAACTAAAAAACTGTATATTAATCATAAACTAGTTGAAATCAAAAACATTGGGCTAACCGCAAGTCAATTAGCAATAAGATCAGGTTTAGTGGACAAGAGTAGACAGTATGGGGCATAGTTTGGAGGGTATATTAATTATAATAAGTAGTAAAAAGGTATTATTAATTGTAACTAAAAGCAATTAATATAGAATCTGATCAATAGCTATTATTGAACCTAGCTCTAAACAGTGCTGCTAGACTCCCTAGAACTTATAACTTAATCTAATAACTCAGTGTTGGTTTAAATAAGTCATGATAGCAAAATAAATATACAATAAGAATTTATTCTAACTATTTGATAGTTAGATAATGATCAATGTACAAAGTATGTAAAACTTTTTTATTTACCTTAAAAATTTATATACTATCTTAGGATATAATAGTCAAAGGGATTCCAAGATATTGAGTTCATAGGCCAACTACGTATGTAGATATTACATGGTAAAAAGGATACAATTTGTATGTAATTTGCACGTATTTTCTACCTCTTTTTAATCACTCTGACTTTCAAAAATGATTATGAAGAAAATTAAAATCTGGTTATTCTGAATATCTAAGACTTATACTATCCTTCTATCTATTTTATTATGTAATTCTTCCAGGGTTTTCTATTTTTTTATGCTTATGAAAAACCACACTTTATATATGAAATAGGCAATCTTTAAACCACTATATCAGAATAAAAATTAATCACCAGGAAATAAAAACTAGATTTTCAGATTCTCTATATTTCAAAGTACCCTTGGCATGATTCTCAGGGTAGTATCTCATTTATTTGTTGTGATAATCAAATGTAGATTTGGTTTTCCGATGGTTGATATGGGTGAGCCGGATCCCTGTCGTGAGCCGCATCCCCGTAAATTACGTTAGTCGTTAAATAACCGCGCGATTTTGTGCTACACTACTAATGCAGTAGGCAAAAGCGGAGTATTGTGTCCATCGGGTTCCACAACGCACCCCGCTTTTCTCATGCCTCCTGGGATTCCTGTAATCAACTTGCTCCGTCCGTCATCGGCTCCTACAATATCTCCAGCAGAAAAGAACCCAAAATGTCCCAATTATTCAATAATAATTACAACTCCTTCAACACGACCAACATCAACACTACTGTTGCCGATGACAGATCCAATATCCTAGCCTGGCTATCCCCACTAGATCCTAAGCTACGCCATCAGGACGTCCGGGAGTGCAGAGTCGAAACCATAGGGGAATGGGTTTTGCAAACCGAGGAGTTTAAAAGTTGGTGTGCCGGTACCGGTAGTGGGAGAGCTGAATCCGATAAGGCAGTTTTGTTTTGCCATGGAGGTCCGGGCGTTGGCAAAACTTACATTAGGTGACATGAATGAACCTTGAATAGTGAAGGAAGAAGGGCAAGTGCTGACAAGGGGTGGGGATAGCTCTGTGGTAATAGACAATTTGTGCAGTCAAGCTACAGGTCAAAATGCCACGGTTGCGTGCTTTTATTTCGACTTCGCCTCGCAAAGCGAGCAGCCACCGACAAGGTTTCTGGGCTCCTTGTTAAAACAGATGGTATTTGGACTCGAGGAGATCCCAGAGGAGATATCGGAAGCATATGAAGACCGAAAAAATGCCGTTGGTGGGCAGGGACTGCAAATTTCCGATATTTTGAACATGCTGCAGGCTACCTCCGCCCGAAAGCGCGCCTTCATATGCATCGACGCTCTCGATGAATGTGCAGCCGAACACATAGTCAAAGTTCTCGATTCATTGGGTCAACTCCTCCATCGGTGTCCGGGCAGTAGAATATTTGTGACCGGGAGGCCCCACATTTTACCTGAAATCAGAGAGCGCCTTGGTGAAAGAGTGACAAGTATGTCCATAAGTCCCAAGAGGGATGATATCATCACATATCTTCATAGCAGGCTGGCCACGGATACAACCTCAGATGCGATGGACAGTACTCTGGAGGTAGACATCCTGGAGAAAATTCCTAGCGATATTTCGGAAATGTGTGTAGAAGCAACAACGCTCAGAACCCATCTTGAGTTTGCTAATAGATACATATCTAGATTCTTGTTGGTCTCGCTGAATATCGATGCGATCTTACAAGAAACCACAACCCGCCGCAGACGACAAAAACTAAACGCAATTACAAATGGCTTGGGGCTGGAGAATGCTTATGGTGAAACGCTGTCTCGCATAAAGAGACAGGGCGGGGGCAGAGCAAGGCTTGGGATGGCGGCGTTGATGTGGATCTCTCACTCGGAGAGGCCCTTGAAGGTTGCTGAGCTCTGTCACGCCCTGGCGGTCGAGGTCGGGTCACCAAATCTCCACCCCGACGATGTTCCATCAATAGGAACATTGCTCACCTGTTGTCAAGGACTCATCACCGTAGACAAAGAGGCTTCCACGGCCCGGTTGATCCATTTTACCCTTAAAGAGTACCTCCGAGCTCATCCCGATAATTTTGGCAAAGTTCACTCTACGATGGCTGAGACCTGCTTGAGTTATTTGAATTCGCAACAGGTCAGAGCTCTTTCGGCACGGATCTCTCCTGACCTTCAAGGCCATCCTTTTCTTGAATATTCTTCCCTTTACTGGGGAGTGCACGCAAGAAGGGACCTTTCAGATTGCGCGAGGCAGCTTGCATTGATGCTGTTTGACGACTACAATCACCACATATCCACGAAAGTCCTCTTAGAATCCCAGCCAGACACTTCCTATGCTATCGATTTTAATAAACCCTACCTCTTTAGTGGCCTGCATTGCGCATCTCTCTTCGGGATTGTTGAGATGGTAACTTGTTTCATAGGAGTGGAAGGTTGTGATATCAACCGAAGGGACTGTGTAGAGAATACGCCTCTTGTGTGGGCGGCTCGCAATGGACATGAGCGAGTAGTTGAAATCCTGCTCAGACTGGGTGATATTAGCCCCGACAAACCGGGGGAGGACGGCCAGACACCGCTCTGCCTTGCCACTTGGTATGGGAACGAGGGAGTGGTGAAAATACTTCTCGAACGGGACGAGGTCAACCCCGATCAGACAGATAACTACGGCCGAACACCGCTCTGGTGTGCTTCTCGGGGTGGGCACGAGGGAGTGGTGAAAATGCTTCTCGAACGGGCCGAAGTCAACCCCGATAAGCCAAAACTTGACGGCCGAACACCACTCTATGTTGCCGCTTGGAAGGGGAACGAGGGAGTGGTGAAAATGCTTCTCGAACGGGATGAAGTCAACTCCGATAAGCCAGATAACAACGGCAGAACACCACTCTTGTCTGCTGCGTATAACGGGCACGAGGCAGTGGTGAAAATGCTTCTCGAACGGGACGAGGTCAACCCTGATACGCCAGGTAACGACGGCCAAACACCGCTCTTGTGTGCTGCTTGGGGTGGGCACGAGGGAGTGGTGAAAATGCTTCTCGAACGGGACGAGGTCAACCCTGATACGCCAGATAACCACGGTCAAACACCGCTCTGCTGTGCTGCGTATAACGGGCACGAGGGAGTGGTGAAAATGCTTCTCGAACGGGATGAAGTCAACTCCGATAAGCCAGATAACAACGGCAGAACACCACTCTTGTCTGCTGCGTATAACGGGCACGAGGCAGTGG